>WNGR01001765.1_pt1 | contig 23949 bp, 22 predicted proteins | sample 5407581 | NCBI WGS metagenome assembly WNGR01 (sample SAMN13153383, study PRJNA577476) | soil metagenome | isolation source: 80 cm soil or saprolite under Garry oak tree replicate 2 | place: USA:California | collected 2016-06-15
CGCCGCTAACCGCACCTGCTCCCGGCGGGCCCGCTCAGCCGCGGTCAGCCCACCACCATCGGCATACCTCATGACCCTGGCATAGCACCGCACGGCGGCTCTCACCAGCCCTGTAACCTCCGGCATTAAAGATCTTTAGCATCCTCGCGCACCGGGACTGCCCTTGCTGGCGGGAGCACAGCTCGATAACAAGTAGTAATAGAATTACTACATAGAGTCATATTGCTGCGGGGGGCGAGGATTGGAAGAGGTCATGCGCATGCTCGTGCTGCCTCCTGCCGCCCAGGGGCGGCGCGCCCGGTGACGTGGCGGGCTGGCCCCATGCCGGGTCACCGCGACGAGGTCTCGGCGCTTGGTTCCATTGTTGGCCGGCTCCGGGCCGGTGGGCTGCTAGTGGGGGTGCTGCTGGCGGGCGGGGTGGGCGTGGCCCTGTACGGCGGGATTCAGCAACAGCGCACCGTCGACGAGCTGACCCAGGTGGTGCAGCCGCTGCAGGTGGCCAACACCCAGTTGCGTTCTGGATTCTCCCAGTGCCAGACCTGGTACCTCGGATACCGGCTGACCCGCCAGGGGGACTACCTGGCCGGCTACAGTACCTGCAGCGCCGACTTCCAGGTCACCATCAACGCCACGTTGCGGGTGACCCGGCTGGCGTGGCCCGACCTGGTGCCGATCATCCACTCCCAGCAGCGGGCGGCCGACGCATGGTTTGGCAAGGCCGACAGGGCGGCCATCGTCACCCGCCGGGCCGGGAACGCAATGCTGACCCCGGGCGCGGTCAACAGTTCGGGCGCGTTCTTCGCGGCGAACGCCAAGACGCAACAGCAGATAGACCAGGCGAGAAACGCCGACGCCCGCGCAGGCCAGCAGTCGCTGACGAGACAGATCCGCTATGGCGGGCTGTTCATCAGCGTGGTGGTGGTGTCCATGGTGATAGGCGTCTCGGTGGTTGTGCGCAGCGCCAAGCGGCTTGACCGGACCGCGCAGGAACAGGCGCGGCTACGGGGGCTGGCCCGGGAGGCCGGCATCCGCATCCGGGCAAACCTGCGTGCAGACGACGTCATCCGTGAGGCCATCACCACCCTGGAACGCGACCTCGGCGGCGGCATGGTGTACATCCACCTGATGACAGACGGCCGGCTTGGGATGCCGCAGACATACCAGGGCGGTCCCCCCATCAACCTCTACGATCGGCTGCCCGACGGCACGCGCGAATGGGCCGAGGCGGTTTTCCGCCAGCGGCTGGTCGCCGCCGACCTGCGCCACAGCGAGGGGCTGACGATGCCGTCCACGATGTCGCGGGCCCTGCTGTCCTGCGGCTGCGTTTCCGGGCTCCAACTGGCCGTCGGCAGCCGCGACGAGCCGCTCGGGGTGATCGTCGCGCTGCGTGGCGAGCAGGGCCGCCCGTGGCGCCCGGTGGAGATCGACGCTATCGAGTCGATCGTCGCCGACCTCGGGCGCGGACTCAAGCATGCCCAGATGTATGAGGCCGAGGGCGAGCTCGTGGAGCGGTTCCGGGCACTCGACAAGACGAAGACCGACTTCATAGCGACCGTCTCGCACGAGCTGCGCACGCCGCTGACCAGCATCACCGGGTTCGTGGAGATCCTGCGGGCTTGTGAAGCGGGGCCAGTGAGCCCGGACCAGATGCGGATGCTCGACACCATCGACCGCAACGCCGCCAGGCTGCGGAGCCTGATCGAAGACGTGCTGACTATGTCCAAGATCGAAACCGGCGCGTTCAAGACGGTCATGCGGCCGGTGCGGCTGGCGGAGGTCGTCTCGTCGGCGGTCGCGGCCTTGTCACCCACAGCCGACAAGGGCGCCCTGACGCTGACATCCGATGGATCCGACCCGGCGCTGGTGGTCAGCGGGGACGAGGACCAACTCGACCGGGTGATGATGAACCTGCTGTCGAACGCGGTCAAGTTCACACCACCTGGCGGGCGGGTGACGGTGTCGGCAAACAGAGAAAACGGGACGGCCGTGGTGCGGGTGGCCGACACGGGGATCGGCATTCCGGACAAGGACAAAAAGGATCTGTTCAACCGGTTTTTCCGGGCGTCGAACGCGGTCAGAGCCGCGGTACCGGGCACGGGGCTCGGGTTGTCGATAGTCCGGGCCATCATCGCCAACCACGGCGGTGACCTGGACTTCCAGTCGCGGGAAGGAGGCGGCACGACGGTGACCATCCGGCTTCCCTTGGAAGAAAACAAGCAAACGCGATGACCTGGTGTCAGCACGCCTCGAGTGCGTTGCGCCGCCGCCGCAAGTACTCGGCGCCAGAACCGGCCCGGCCCGCACCTGATCCGGCCCCATCTGCCACGGTCGCCGCGGGCGTGCCCGCGGCATATGCCTTGCCCCCACTCCTGCCGCGCGCTGGTTGCGTCTCAGGACCTCGTAGGCGGCGGTTGAGGGAGCTAACGGTCAGCCCGCTCACCCCCAAGCGGTGGGCGGCCTTCGAGGATCTTCTCGGCAAGGGCGGTGCCTCGAACGGATGTTGGTGCATGTACTGGCGTGTCGGTCCCCGATATCACGACCGGCCGCGAACGGAGAACAAGAGTGCACGCCGTCAGCTCGCCGACTCGCGGCCGCCACCTGGTCTCCTGGCCTTCGACGGCGACATTGCGGTCGGGTGGTGCGAACTCGCCGATCGGCTAGCGCCAGGTTATACGCGCAATCTCTTTCCCGGAGTGGCGTCCATATTTGCCGAGCGCGGCTTCGAAGTTGTAGTCAGGCGTAAGCCGGACCGGCCGGTCATGCGCGAATACCTCGGGCCTTCTTCATTGGCGAAGGCGCTCGACCATGGCCCGGACCGCATCGGCCGCCGCGATCTTCGATGACATTTGCCTTCCAAAGCCAGCCAGCCGGATTTGTAGGCGGAGCGCTTCATACATCGTCGCCGCTGATCGTGCCCGAGCCAGCCAGGTCACGGCCGGCCTGCTGCCCGCCTTCCTGATCTCGGCCGCCGTCATGGCCGCCGGCGCGGCAACACTCTGGTTCTGGCCGTTCCACCAGATCGCCGACATGGACCGTAGCCCGGTGCGCTGGCCCGAGCCGCAACTGCTCCTCAGCGCTGACCGCGGCAGCGGGCTGGTCTTGGTGCGGACCACCTACACCGTCGCGGCCGACAAGGAACAGCAGTTCCTGCAGGCCATGCCCCGCCTGCGCCAGTCACGGCTGCGGACCGGGGCAATCGACTGGGGTCTCTATCAGGACGGCCAGGACCCGCGTCTGTTCATCGAACTGTTCAGCGTCCCGAGCTGGGAAGAACACCTGAGGCAGCACCGGGAGCGGCAGACCGGCACCGACCTGGAGTACCACGACGCGGTCGCGGCACTGTCCGACCCGCCGCCGCAAACCGGCCACTACCTGGCCGCCGGCCTTCACGAGTAGCCAGAACCCCCAGGTGGTCTCGCTGGGGCCAGGCGCGAGTCGAGGGGACGTTAGGTTTAAGCCATGGACTATCGCACTTTGGGGCATAGCGGCTGCGCGGTGTCGGCCCTGTGCCTGGGGACCATGACCTTCGGCGTGGAGGCGGACGAGCTTGGCGCGCATGCGCAACTCGACCGTTTCGTGGAGGCGGGCGGCACGTTGGTCGACACGGCCGACACCTACGGCCGCGGGAGGTCGGAGGAGATCATCGGCCGCTGGCTCGCCAGCCGGCCGGCCGCGGTCACTGAGCCGGTGGTGCTGGCCACCAAGGGCCGCTTCCCGCTGGATGGTTCTCCCAACGCTGCCGGATTGTCCGCGCGGCATCTGACCCGTGCGCTCGACGCGTCGCTGCGCCGCCTGGGCGTCGAGACGGTTGACTTGTATCAGGTTCATGCGTTCGATCCGTGGACGCCGCTGGAGGAAACGGTGCGCACCCTCGACGGGTTTGCCCGCGCTGGCAAGATCCGCTACTGGGGGCTGTCGAACTTCACCGGCTGGCAGTTGACGAAGGTGGTGCACCTGGCCCGCGCGCTCAATGCGGCCGGGCCGGTGACGCTTCAGCCCCAGTACAGCCTGCTGGTGCGGGAGATCGAGTGGGAGATCGTGCCTGCGGCGGAGGATGCGGGCCTTGGGCTGCTGCCCTGGAGTCCGCTCGGCGGCGGCTGGCTGTCGGGCAAGTACCAGCGCGGCCAGCGGCCGTCCGGTGCCACCCGCCTGGGCGAGGACCCGAACCGGGGCATGGAAGCGTACGACCGGCGGGGCACGCAGCGCACCTGGGACGTCATCGACGCGGTGCAGAAGATCGCCGAGCAGCGTGGCGTGTCCATGGCCGAGATCGCGCTGGCGTGGGTGAGCGATCGGCCAGCGGTGACCTCGACAATCCTCGGCGCCCGCACGGCCGGGCAGCTGGAGACCAATCTTCGCGCCGCCGACCTGCATCTCAGCCCTGCCGAAACCGCCGCGCTCAACGCCGCGAGCGACCCGCAGCCCACCGACTATCCCTACGGCGAGCTGGGCATGCAGCAGCGTGACCGCCGCCTCTCTGGTGGTGGCTAATCTGGCGGCACAGGTCGCGGCAGCCCACCTTAACGCGGCATCGAGCACGCATTCGCCCGCCGCCGCAAACATGCCCCAGCTCGCGGCGACTGCCATGAGCTGTCAGCTCATGCCGACCAGCGCGTGCCATCGATGCCGCACCGAACATGGCTTGCCCGCCCTGCCCGTCGCTTTCCGGTAGGACGTGTGCCCGGACGCAGCAGGCTGGGAGGTTGCGCGAGGTAGTTGCGCCGGACAGGCTGGCAGAGGTGCTGCGGCTTCGCCGTTCGCGGGTGAAGCCACTGGACGCAGCGGCGATCTGCACGCGCCTGCAGAGTGCCCATTTGCGAGCGGCATCAATGCCCACGTAGCACCAAGTCTTGGCGTGCATAAGAGGGCCAGCCGTGCGATGCACCCCATCGACAACGCCGTGTACTCGGTGCAGCGATCCGTGGCCACGAGCATTCGATCGGGGCGAAGGCGCAAGGCGCCCGTCTATCGTCACGGCAGATGCCCGGTCAATCATCGCAATCCTGAGGCTGCCGCCAAGTGCCGGAATCCCTGACCGAATTGCTGGCGGCAGGAGCATCGTCATCCTGCCCTCTGCTTTTGCCGCGAAGTGTGCCGCGGCCGGTTACTTGTCGGAGCCGGTGCCTACGCTCTTACCTATCCGGATCGTCGCACGCCAGGAGGCACCGTGGATCAGGCACCCAGGCTAGCGTTGTCGGGTGTGGTCCTTCTGCACTCGTCAAGTGTCGGGGCGCAGATAAGGGTGTTCTGACTCCCCGCGAGTTTGGACCGCAGGCTGTGTTAGCGATCGTCGCAGCGACCCCACGCCGGGGCATCATCGGGGTGAGATGCGGCCGGCGTCCTGATGCGCTCTGGTAGGCGTGCGTTCGACGCGCCGGTCGGGTATGAGCCACATGAGCGCCATGGCGGTGTAGATGGCGATGCCGAGCCACCGGTCGGCGAAGGACAGACCGATGCCCACGCCGTACATCGGGAGGGAGGCCTTGCCCTTGATGTCGGTGCCGATCGCGGCGGCCAGCACGGAGCTGTCACCCTCGATGTGCAGCAGTGTGGCCTGGAGTGTGTAGTAGGTGAGCGAGGCGGCTAGCAGCACGACGCCGTAGGCGGCTACGGGATCGGCGGGAAGTGGTTGTCGCTCATCCAGGCCGTGGCGGCCGGAATGAGCGACAGCCAGAACAGCAGGTGCTGATTGGCCCACAGCGACATGCCAGAGATGCGGGAAACCGCCGCGAGCATGTGGTGGTGGTTGTTCCAGTAGATGCCGATGTTGACGAAGCTGAGCACGTAAGGCCAGCAGCACCGGCAGGGTCCTGGCGCAAGGCGGCCCAGGTGGTGCCGTGCGGGGTGCGTAACTCCAGCACCATGATCGTGATGAGGATCGCGATCACGCCGTCGCTGAACGCCTCAAGCCTGTTCTTGGACATGGTCGCCGCCGTCCCCAGCGGTCGCTGAGCGAGCCGGCGAGCAGAATCAGCGAGGCCAGGGTCAGCGTATAGCTCGTGACGGTCCATTGCAGGCCCTGGAAGCCGGCGTGCAGGTTCCGCCCGATCGCTGGCAGCGCGACGGCGACCACCGTGGAGTCGATCCCCGCCACCGACGACCCCGAGATCATCGCCGCGACCACCGACCGGCCTTGCGCGGAGCGATAGCGGAGCAGTTCGCGCGGGCCGGAGCCGCCAGCCGGGCTCAGCCCGTCCGGCTGAGCGCCCGCATCTGGTGTCACTGGCCCGGACCTCCGTGGGAGTCCGAGCGGCATATCATGAGCGGCTGGCCTGGCCGCCGCTGTGCCGCCCGCGCTAGTTGAGGGTGAGGATGATGCGCTCGTGGACGTTGCCGCTTTCCAGCTGCCGGTGGGCCTCGGCGGCCTGCTGCATCGGCATGGATTGGTGCGCGCGCAGGCGGAGCCGGCCGTCGGCCAGCAGGGCGATCGTCTCCTCCAGGGCACCGGGGGCACGGCCGGGTGTGGGCTCGGAGAGCGTGACGCCGAAGTCAGCGGCGGCCGGGTCCGACAACGTGATGACCCGCTTGGGCCCGCCAGCCAGGGCGATCGCGTCGGCCAGGACACCGTTGCCGGCCGCGTCGAACACGGCGTCCACCGCGCCCAGCGCGCGGACCCGGCCGGCCACGCCCGCGCCGTACCGCACCGGCGTCGCTCCCAGCTCGCGGGCGAGCGTTTCGTCGTGCTCGCCGACCGCGCTGATCACCGTGACCCCCCGGGCGACCGCGAGCTGCGTCGCGATGACGCCGACCGATCCGCCGCCGCCGAACAGCAGCAGCGTCTCACCGCTGGCGACGTTCAGCTGCCGCAGCACACCGGCGGCCGCCTCGGCCGAGCTGGGCAGCGCGGCGGCATCGGTCCACGACACGGCGTCTGGCTTGCCGGTCCAGACCGGCGCCACCGCGTACTCGGCGTACCCGCCCAGGCTGAACAGCAGGGCCGTGACGCCGTCGCCGATGGACGTGCCGGTCACGCCGGGCCCGACCGCGTCGACGGTGCCGGCTGCCTCGAAGCCGAGCACGGCGTCAGCGGGCAGCGGGAAGGCCTTGAGATAGCCGGCCCGCAGGGCGAGATCGGTCGGGCTGATCCCGGCGGCCCTGACCTTGATCCTGATCTGTCCCTGGCCCGGCTCGGGCAGCGGGACCGCGGCCCACTTCAGCACCTCGGGCGGCCCGTAGCCGGTCATCACAACCGCGTTGGGCATGGCAGTTCCTTTCTGATAGCGGCCTCGGTATGGCCGCGAACGGCAACTTCAGCTGCTCGTTGCACGCTGTTTCCTGCCTGTATCGGTCGCGCCGTGCGACGGTGCCGGCACCTCTGGGCCCCGCTCGCGGGCCAGATCGGCCGAGCCTGCTGGCGGAGAGCTGATGGCCGCGCCGGCCCGGCCCAGCAGGGCGAGTGATCCAGCGGCCGCGGCGGCCGCAGCCACCGTGAGCGCGCCGCCCGGTCCTTTGGCGTCATAGATCACGCCGCCGGCCGCCGAGCCGGCGGCCAGCGAGCCTTGCAGCGCCGATACGAACAGGGCCAGGCCTCCTTCGACGTTGGCCGGCATCGCCCGGGCCATCCAGCTCTGTGCGGCCACCGGCACCGCCCCGAAGCCCAGGCCCCAGACGGCCACCAGCGCGATGGTCAGCGGGCGGGCGCCGGTGACCGCCGCGAGCAGCAGCGCGCTGACAGCGATCAGCAGGCCCGAGCCCATCAGGGTGGCCCGCAGGTGCCTGCGGACGGTGACGCCGGCGGTGAAGTTGCCGGCCGCGCCGGCCAGGCCGAACCCGAGCAGCACCAGCGTGATCGCGCTGGCGCCGAGGCCGGCCCGGGTGTGCAGCAGCGGGCCGATGTAGGTGTAGGCGGTGAAGTTGGCGAAGAAGATCGCACCCGCCGCCACCAGGCCTACCCGTGAGACCGGCAGCGTGACCACCGTCAGCAGCGACCTCGGCCGGACCCGGCCGCCGGGGCCCAGCCGCGGCACCGCGGCGAGCTGGGCTGCCACGGCGATCACCGCGAAGACGGCCGCGACCGCGAACGCGGCCCGCCACGTGGTGAGCGTGCCGATCAGCGACGCCGCCGGCAAGCTGGCGACGGTCGCGATGAAGATCCCCGAGCTGACCACCGCCACCGCGGTACCCCGCGCCTGCTCGCTCACCAGGCTGATCGCGGCCCCGGCCCCGAACACCCAGAACCCGCCCACGCCTATCCCCAGCACGGCGCGGGCCGCGAGCATCACCCCGATACCCGGCGCGATACCGGCGATCACGTCGGAGACCAGGACCAGCGCGCTCAGGCCGACCAGCACCGCGCGCCGCTCCAGCCGGGCCGAGCACAGCGTCAGCACCGGCGCGGCGACCGCGGCAGCGACGGCCGGCACCACCACCATCAGCCCGCCGGTCCCGACCGAGACACGCAGGTGCCCACTGATGTCCCCAAGCAGCCCAACGGGGATCACCTCCGAGAACACCAGCGCGAACGACCCCAGCGCGATGGAGACCACCGCGGGCCAGGCGTTGCGCTGCCCGGCCCGCGCCCGCGCGCCGATGCGGCAGGCCAGGTGCGCCGGCACCATCCGGTGAAACACGGTGCCCCTGCGCGCGAGGGCCACCGGGCCCGCCGGCCTGGTGACCTGGCCGCTCCCGGAGGTGGAGGCGGTACCCGGCCTCGCCCGATCACGGTTGCGCAGTCTCATGTCCAGGCTCCCCAGGCGGTGGTCACGCGTCCCGGCCCGGTGGGCCGGTCACCTTCTCCCCGGCAACATACGTGATATGTCACGTAACTGTCAACGTGATATGTCACGTAATCATCGACTGGGAAGGCTGCCAGCGTGCCCGGTCGCCTGAGCCGGTCCCCAGGCTTCCCAGGCCCGGACCTGTGGGGCAGGTCCCGCCTGGCGCGCCGGGACCGTTTGCCCGCTGCCGCGAGCACCCGCGGGGCCGGCGCAGGTGCTTGGCGGCTGAGCGGGACCGTGCTTCCGCGGGGCCCCGCCGACAGCCTGGGGCTATCTGGCCGAAGGGACTGTGCCGCTGGATTTCGGCTTGCGGGCGCCTGGCATCGGCGCGCTGGGCGGGATCTCCGGTCACGGTGCCGGCGGCGGGGATGCCGGCCTCGATGGGCTTGCCGGTGGCGCGGCGGAGTGCGGCGCCGGCCCAGGCCAGGCGGGCGGCAACGTCGCTTCGCCTCGCTTTGCCCGGCGATGACGAGCGGGACGCCGTGGGCGAGCGCCAGTTGCCTGCCGGCGCAGGGACCGAGGCGGCAGGGGCAGGGCCTCGTCAGCCCTCCGCCGGGTGCCAGTCGACCGGGGGCGGGAGCGAGCCCTGTTTGATGATGTTGGCGTACACGCTTTCCAGTGCCTCGCTGAGCGGCCCCACGAGGCCCTCCGGCAGCCCCTCGAAGAACAGGCGCCGGACAAGATCTACGTGCCCGGGCGCCGCTTCCTCCAAAGCCCGCCACCCGCGGGCGGTCAGGGTCACCTCGGTGACCCGCCTGTCGGCGGCGGACAGGCCGCATGTCACCAGGCCCCGGGCGCTCATCCGCCGCACGTGGTGGGACACCCGGCTGCGCTCCCAGCCGATCTGGGCGGCGAGCACCGTGATTGGCATTCGCCCCCGGTCGGCGACACTCAGCGCCGCCAGCACGTCGTAATCGGCCAGTGACATGCCGCTATCAGTGAGGAGCTGGCGGTTCATCTCGTACGCCAGGCGCAACTGGACCCGGATATAGGCCAGCCACGCCCGCTGCTGGTCCCCGTCGAGCCACCCGCCGGCAGGCGCCGGGGCGGTCTTGCCGTTACGTGACATATCACCTGAGCATACTGCTCGCGGCCGCCGCGCGGACGCCACCGTAACCAGGAGGCCCATGCCCCCATTCCGAGCTGATGGCCAGGCTGCGCGCTGGAATGGCTGATATGGGCGCCGCGCGTGACGCTTGCATATGACGGCTCTCGAGCGCCGAGTCGGCGCCGTGTGTCGCTCGGCTCTGCGATGATCATCGCGTTGGATCATTAGCGATCGGTGCTTTGACGTGTCCGGGGCTTCCTCCCGCTGAGGCGCTGGCGCGCTGGAATGGTCGTGTCCGGTTAGTAGCCGCCGTTTGCCCGTGCGACGGCGGCTGTGATCGCTTGCGGGTCTGGCCTGACGACTGCGCGTGCGACCAGGACGGTCGGTGTTGCGCTGACGCCGGCCGCGGTGGCGCGTGCGGTCACGTATGGCGGCCAGTCCAGGTAGGGCGCATCGGACAGGCAGGCAGCGAACGCCGCGCCGGTGAGCCCTGCGGCACCGCCGAGTCCGGCGAGTTCAGCGTCGCTCAGCCCTGGGCCGCCTTCGGGTGGCTGGTGGACGAACAGCGCATGCGCGTAGTCCAGGAACCGGCCGCTGTCGGCGGCGCAGCCCGATGCTGCGGCCGCCCGGGTCGAGTAGTCCGTCGTCGAGGCCTGGTCGAGGAAGTTCATCGGATGGTAGGCGAGGCTGATCAGCCGATCGGCCACCAGGCCGGCCAGCGCTGGCCCTGCCGACAGCTCAAATCGCCGGCAGTACGGGCACAAGAAGTCGATGAAGGCGTCCACACGGACCGGGCCGCCCCCGATGACAATCGCGTCGCCCTCGGGTGCCGCGCCCGCCGGAACGCGGCCGGGGGTGATCGGATCGGTCATGGCCCCTCCGGCGTGTCTTCGTCACGGCGGCGAGGCCGCCGGCGGTCGAAGGGTGGCACTCCCGCCGTCCCGGGCCCGCCGCGCAGGTGCGGGCAACCGGCAGGAACATCGGCATGCGGCCGCCGCGCGGCCAGGTGAGCTCACCCCCGAGTGGCTGGGTGAGCTCACGGTCGCGCAGCCCGCTCACCGCCGGACGGGACCGCGTCTCAGGCCGGACGCTCTTCTATGGGCAGCCCCAGCGCCCGAAGCAGCTCACCCAGGTTGGTGAACGTGGCGCCGTCCGGGAGCGACGACACCAGGTCCAGCAGGCGCTGCTCGGCCTGGTGCGCCGCCAGGGTCTCGAGCAGATGCGCCCGGGCCGCCGGGAACGCCGTACGGTCCAGGTGACGGGCCAGATCGCTGCGCAGCTCGATGGCCTCCCAGTCCTCCCCGGGCAGTGTTCCGGCGAACCTGCCCTCCGGGGCCCAGGTCGCGTCCTCGCCCGACGACTCGGGTTCCGGCCATTCCTCGCCGTGCGCTTGCAACTCGCTTCGGTCCTGGCGCTTGATCGCGTCATCCTCGCGCGGCCCGTGCGTTCCGCTGACCTGTTCGCTCATGGGCATACCTCGCTTAGGCGGACGGCCCGGGCGCTGCGGTCCCAGACCGGCTGGTGGCTAGCCGGTGACCTTGCCCGCTGCCGGGGCCGTGGAAACGTCCCCGGCTGGAGAAACAGGCCCAGCGGCTCTGGCGCAGGCGAGCTGCCAGGCAGTATCCGCCGTGATGGACGCCGACGCGCAGGTCGCGGGGCCTGCCCCGGTAGGAGCCGTGGTGCAGGAGCAGCCCGAGCGGGGAGCGGCAGTGCGCCAGGCAGCGGTCCTTCAGGGGGGTCAGCTGGTACAGCCCGCAGGCAGCGAAGACCGCCACGGCCATGACATGAGCGGCGCCGGGGTGCATGCCGGTCAGCCAGCCAGCGAGCCTGGCCAGCCCGTAGGCGGGCAGGCCCGCCGCGGTGAACCACGGTGATGCCGGCGAGGGCAGGCGCGTCGTTGATGCCGTCGCCGACCATCGCGACCGGGCTGCGCTCATGGCGCAGCCAGTCCACCAGCGCGGACTTGCCGGCCGGCAGCAGCCCGGCGTGGACGCTGGTGATCCCGGGCCGCTGGTGCCATCTCTCAACCTCGCTGGTTGTCCCGCACGGACCATGGGTACCTAGGTGCTGCTGTCGCAATCGCCTGCAATCGCCTTCAAATGGAGGGGCCATGAGCTATGCCAGGCCGCTGCTGGACGCCTACCCAGGCACTTTGAACGCCGACGCTGGCGGGCTGGCGGCCGCCATCGACGCGCTTAGCGACTGCGCCCAGGCCTGCATCGCCGACGTCGACGCCGACTTGAGCGAGCAGGACCTGACCGAGATGGTCACGTGCATAAGGCTGTGCCTGGACTGCGCCGATGTCTGCACCGCCACCGTCGGGGTGGTAAGCCGCCAGGCGGACTACCAACCCAGCGTCATGAGGCCGTTGCTGGAGGCCTGCGTGGCCATCTGCAAGGGCTGCGGCGATGAGTGCGAGCGGCATGCCCAGCACCATGAGCACTGCCGGGTCTGCGCCCAGGCCTGCCGGAGCTGCGAGCAGGCCTGCCGCGAGCTCCTGGACGCCCTGAAATAGCAGACCGGCCGTTCCAGCGGGCGCTGGCGCTGCCAGCGAATCTCAGCCATCGGCGTCCGGCACAATCCGGTCCGCCTGGCCAGGGAGCCGGGCGGAACAACTCTTAGGGTGTCGCCCATCTGTGAGTCTCGGCACAAGGGCCCGAGCCTTACCGAACTCGAGAACGCCATCCGTCGTGACCGGCAACAGGAAAGGCGTCACCGCTGACAGGAGAGGATTGATCCCACACGGAGAACCGTCGGCGGCAAAGCTAATCGAGTGTACGCCGGCCAAGATCGAGGGTTATGCAAGGCGCTGACTAATTAGTGGGTGAGGATGATGACACAGGTGCGTGAGGACAGTCGCAGGCATCTCGTTCCCGGCATAGCAGGGGTTGCCGCGCTGACGGCCTTGATCGTGACCGGCATGGCTGCCGGTACCGGTGGGAACAGATCTGGGCTCATGATGGCGGCCTCATCTCAGTCTCAGATGCGAGTCGGAGCGCCGGCATCGGGACGCCGGATGGCGCTGATGCGGGCGGCGGCGCGGGAGTTCGGTACGCCGATCGGGCTGCTTCTGGCTATCTCCTACAACCAAACTCGATGGGAACGCCACGGCAAAACCCCGAGCGTGGACGGTGGCTTCGGTGTGATGGACCTGACCGCAAGGACGTTCCCCGTCGAGGATGGCCGCGGTGATCCCGCCCACCCAGCACCCGGTCTCATCACCCTGGCCAGGGCCCACGACGCACTCAACGAAGCTGCCCGCTTGCTGCATGTCCCGGCGGCGGCGCTGAAGATCAGCGAGCGGCAGAACATCCGGGGCGCGGCGGCGGTGCTGGCCGATTTCGCCCGCAAACTGGGCGGGGGCGTGCTTCCCGCGTCGCTGGGCGGCTGGTACGGGGCGGTCGCCGAATACAGCGGGGCCACGACCACGCAGGCAGCCGGGCGGTATGCCGATGACGTGTACGCCACCCTGCGCCGCGGGGCCTCGCTGACGACTGCCGACGGGCAGGTCCTGAAGCTGGCACCGGCGCCCCGCGTGCGGCCCGACCGTGCCGGGCTGGGCCGGCTGGGGCTGGGCCCTACCCCGGCCGCGGCGGCGTCCACCCCGGTCGATTGCCCGTCGACCCTGAACTGCACCTTCGTGCCGGCCGCCTACGCGCAGGATTCCACCGACCCGAGCAATTACGGCAACTACGACAAGGCGGGCCGCCCGGATCAGATGCTCGCCCCGAGCGGTCAGACGGTCAGCATGAAGATCAACTACATCATCATTCATGACACCGAGGGTTCCTACGACGGCACCATCAGCACGTTCCAGAACCCGGCGTCCTATGTCAGCGCCAACTATGTGGTCCGTTCCTCCGATGGTGCGGTGACCGAGATGGTCCGCCCCAACGACGTGTCCTGGGGCGCTGGCGACTGGTACATCAATATGCACGCCATCAACATCGAGAATGAGGGCTTCGCCGCGCAGGGCAGCACCTGGTACACGCAGGCGGAGTACAGTTCGGACGCGGCGCTGGTCCGTTATCTCGCGGCCCTGTACGGCATACCACTCGACCGCCGGCACATTCTTGGCCACGAGGACGCGCCCGGACCCACCGATTACTACACCTCGATACAGCACTGGGACCCGGGGCCGTTCTGGAACTGGAACCATTTCATGGCGCTCGCGCACGGAGTCAGCGACTCCGCCGAGCAGGCAAGCGGCGGCTCGCTCACCCGTGGCACCCATCACATGGTGACGATCGACCCCACATTTGCCAATAACCAGCCCACGGTCACCGACTGCTCGGGCAGTAGCTGCGTCACCTTGCCCAAGCAACCGGCCAACTTCGTCTACCTGCGCACCGGGCCCCACGCCAGCTACCCGCTGCTCGGGGACCCACTCCTGCACCCCGGCGGCAGTGGCAGCACGGTCGACAGCGACTGGGGCGACAAAGCCACCATCGAGCAGACGTTCGTCTACGCCGGGCAGAGCGGCGACTGGACCGCGATCTGGTTCGCCGGCCAGAAGGCCTGGTTCTACAACCTGCCCGGCACGTACCAGAAAGCGCGTTACACCGGGGGCCAGGTGATCACGCCGAAGGCGGGCCTGGCCTCCATCCCGGTTTACGGTGCCGCCTATCCAGAGAAATCCGCATACCCGTCGGTGGTGCCAGTGACGAAGGTGGTGAAACTCTCCTATACGATCCCCGCCGGGCAGGAGTATCCAACGATCGGCGTGGTTCCCACGGACTACTACTACGCCGCGACCATCAACTCCAGCCTGCCGGACGATCACACGGTCATCATCGGCACCACGGCCTATTACCAGATTTCCTTCAACCACCGGAAATTCTTTGTGAAGGCCAAGGACGTGACGATCAAGAATCTTTCTTGATTATCGAGGGCGGCCGCCCGGAGCCGTCCGTCAGTGCGCCGCAGCGCTGGCTGGCTGCGCGGAGCCGTCGTCACCCGGATACTGCGCGAGCCCGGGTAACACGCCGCTGGCCCAGGCTTGACGCGCCGCGTGCCTGGGAACGCCCCGGGGAACGGGGAGCAGTTGCATGCCACCAGCGGAGAGCGCTCTGACCTGGTGCCAGGCCCAGGGGCCAAGATTGCGTCAGTCGCGCTCCGTGGCAACCATCCTCCGCTGGACACCCATGGCGGCACTGCATGCGGCACAAGCGGGCATCCTCGGCGTTGCGCGGCCAAGGAGAGCGGCTCAGTGCGTCTGCGCATGCATGCCTGCTATCATGCAGGCATGGAGCAGATGACGTGGCGGGCGCCGGCCGGCCTCATCGAGCGGGTCCGCCGCGCGGCCCAGCGGCAGCACCGCAGCATGAACGACTATGTGACCGCCGTGCTCGACGCCGCGACGAACCCGAGCCTGGCCGGTGGCGAGGCCGAGCGCCTGCGCGAACGCCTGGACCAGGCCGGCCTGCTGGCCGAGCCCGGTGAGCGGCATGCCCGCCCGCCGCGCGAGGAGACCGAGGGCGCACGTAGGCGTGCAGGCACGGGGACGGCGCTGTCCCAGCTCGTCAGCGAAGACCGTTGAGTGCCTTCGCCGACTCCTCGGCGCTGGTGAAGCTTTATGCGGATGAGGATGGCTACCAGCAGGTTCGTGGCATGGCTGGCATTGCTGTCGCGCAGTTGGCCAGGGTGGAGGTCCCGGCAGTGCTATGGCGGAAGCAGCGCATGGGTGAACTGTCCGCTGAGGATGCGAGATTGCTGACCGCCGATTTCGAGGCTGATTACTTCGGGACCGGCTCCGAGCCGCCACGTTTCGCTGCTGTAGCTGCCACGGGCAGGCTCCTTGATGAGGCTGCCAGGCTATGTGCCTCGCATGGCCTTCGGGCTTATGGCGCAGTCCAGTTGTCCAGTGCGCTCGCGGTGCGCCGGGCCGACGCAGCCTGTACTACCTTCGCGGCGTTCGACCGCTCCTTGCGGACCGCGGCAGCGACCGAGGGCTACCAGCTCTTGCCACCGAATCTGCCGCACCCCGCTTAACGGCACGAAGGAGTCAGGAGAGCGCCGCCCGACCAGCAGCCAGAGACGCGACGCTGAACTGTGCCTCACCGACGGGCCGAGCCCGGCTCTCGGGTTGCCTCGTGATCAGCGGGGCAATCGTGCCGCCCGGAGTCCCACATGATCTGAGGCATGCAGGTCAGAAGCCTGATCCCGCCTCACCTTCCCGCGGAACGGACAGAGATCTCACCGCACATGCCGCTCGTGGCACCGCCCGGCCTGCGGACGACTAGCTGGACCTTTACAGCCTGGCGCGGGGAGAGCAGACTGCCCGGGGTGCACCCCCGAAACGATCGACGCGTTCTCGCCGCCATTGCGCCCGCCAGCATTGCCGGCCCCGGGTCTGCCACCCAGGAACTCGGTGACAAGCAGACGATGGTGCGTCTTGGGGTTGCCTTGCGTGAGCAGACCCGGGCGCGATATCCCGACGCTGAGGGCCATGTCGAGCGGGACGGCCAGCGGATCTTCTACGAGGTGTATGGCGACGGCGACGAGACGGCCTTCCTGCTCCCAACGTGGTCGTTGGTTCATTCCCGGCACTGGAAGATGCAGGTCCCGTACCTGGCGCGGCACTTCCGGGTACTGGCGATGGACGGCCTCGGCAACGGTCGCTCGGACCGCTGCCGCGAACCGGGGCGCTACGGGGCGGGGGAGTTCGCTCGTGACTGTCTAGCGGTGATGGATGCGACCGGGACCGGCCCTGCGGTGATGATGGCGCTGTCGCGCGGCGCTCAGTACCTGCTGGAGCTGGGGCGGCTTGCACCGGAACGGGTGGCGGGCGCGGCGTTTCTTGGCCCGATGTTCCCGTACGCGCCCTCGCACTGGACGCTGCTGCTGCACCCGCGGCTGCGTAGCCAGTTCGGCAGGCCCCTGCCCCGCTACCTCTGGTGGGCGCGGATGAACGCGGTGTACTGGCGCGAGTGCTACCCGGAGTTCGCGCACTGGTTCATCTCGCGCTGCTTCTCCGAGCGGCACTCGACCAAGGGAATCGAGGACGGCGTCGGCTGGGCTCTGGACAGCGACCCGGCGACGCTGGCGGCAACCGCGCTGGGCGGCATCCACCGCGACCGGCCCGTCCTGCGTGCCCTGGCCCGCGACCTGGATTGCCCGGTGCTGGTGATCCACGGCGATCACGACCGCATCACCCCGTTCCGCGACGGCCGTGCGCTCGCGCGGCTCACCGGGGGAAGCCTAGAGGTGGTGCCTGGTGGCGGGCACTTTGTGCACGCGCGCAAGCCTGTCCAGGTCAATCTCGCGCTTCGCGAATTCGCAGAGGGTGCGTTCGGGCGCTCCTGCTCCCCCCGTTGCCCCGCTCCCTCGAGGCGCCATCGTCCCCGGGCTCTGTACATTTCCTCGCCGATCGGGCTTGGCCACGCCCGGCGCGACGTCGCCATCGCACGCGAGCTGCGAAGGCTCCATCCCGAACTTGAAATCGACTGGCTCGCCCAGCACCCAGTCACCTGTGTGCTCGAAGCCGAGGGCGAGCGGATCCACCCCGCAAGCGCCCACTTGGCCAGCGAGTCGCGCCATATCGAGTCCGAGTCCGCCGAGCACGACCTGCACTGCTTCCAGGCGCTTCGCCGAATGGACGAGATCCTGGCCGCGAACTTCATGCTGTTCCACGACGTGGTGGCCGAGCGCCGCTACGACCTGTGGATCGGAGATGAGGCATGGGAGCTTGACTACTACCTGCACGAGAACCCGCGCCAGAAGCAGGCCCCGTTCGCGTGGCTGACCGACTTCGTCGGCCTCCTGCCGATGCGGGACGGCGGCGAGCGCGAGCGGCTGCTGACCGCCGACTACAACGCCGAGATGATCGAGCACATTCAACAGCATCCGGAGGTCCGTGACCGGGCGATCTTCGTTGGCGAGCCGGACGACATCGTCCCCGGCCGCTTCGGCCCTGGCCTGCCGGCGATCCGCGCATGGACCGAGGAGCATTTCAGCTTCCCTGGCTACATCACGGGCTTCGATCCGGCTGCATTCGCCGACCGCGACGGGTTGCGGGCCGAACTCGGATACCGCGCCGAGGAGCGCGTGTGCCTCGTGACGGTCGGCGGCTCGGGTGTGGGCGCCAGCCTGCTGGGGCGCGTGGCCGCGAGCTTCGGGGAGGCGAAGCGGATCGTCCCGGGGCTGCGGATGATCATCGTCACCGGCCCCCGGATCGACCCGAATGCCCTGCCCGCGCGAGACGGTCTTGAGGTTCGCTCATACGTCCACGATCTCTATAAGCACCTTGCGGCGTGTGACCTCGCCATCGTGCAGGGAGGGCTGACGACCGCCATGGAGCTGACCGCGAACCGTCGGCCGTTCATCTACTTCCCGCTCAAGCACCATTTCGAGCAGAACTTCCATGTTCGCCACCGCCTTGAGCGCTACCGCGCGGGGCGGCGGATGGATTTCGACGACTCTCACCCCGAGGCGATCGCCGAAGCGATCGCGCACGAGGTCGGGCGCAGCGTCGACTACCAGCCAGTGGCAATCGACGGAGCGGTGCACGCTGCCGCCTTGATCGCCGAGCTGCTTGGATGATCGAGCTCAGCCGGCCGCGTGCACGGCCAGCATGGTGATGGCCGCCGCTGCTGTGGTGGCTGCCGCGGGTCCGGAGACGAGGAACCGGCCGGGTGATAGGCCGTGGCAGGCCGCGCGCAAGCTCACCCGGGCAGCCTGGGCGAGAACCCCCCCGGCGAGGGCAAGCAGCAGCGGTGCCGCGGCCGCTGGCATGGGGAAGGCGCTGGAGACCAGCACGCCGATGACCGGGCTGACACACATCACAGCCAGCCAGGTGGCCGCGTGGCGGCGCGGGTGGGCGCTGAGTAGCGCCCCCACCGCCAGGCCCTCACCCAGTGCGTGCACGGCTAGCGCAGCAACGACCGTGGCCGAGCCGATCAGCGCGAGCGCGGAGCCCTCCAGGAACCGGTGGACCGCCAGCGCGGCTGCCGCGCCTGCCCCGCCCACGGACCGGGCATCTCGCTGGCAGGCGCAGCCGCCCCGCGCGGTCACGCCTGCCAGCAGGAACGCGGCGATCGCGGCCGTCGGCACCGCCCACGGCCAGGCCCCCGCCGCATGGGCCGCCGACCATGCATCGGGGAGGACGTGCATGCCCGCGATGACCAGCAGTGCGCCTGCCGCTGCGCCGAGCCATATCTGGCGCTGGCCGGGAAGGCGCCGACCCAGCCACGCTCCCGTCACAGTGGCCGTGGTCAGCAGTCCAGCCCCGGCCAGGACCAGGCCGGGTATTACCTCCGGTCCGTGGGAGCCGCTCGCCGCGTCCATTGCGTAAAGCATGAAAATCGTTACCCGGTGAAGCAGTACGAGTCGCTGGAGGCGTCCCCGCCCTGCAGCCGGGTCTGGTGGACCCGCAGACCACGGAAGTCGTCCCCGTGCGGGAAGAAACGCAGGTCGGCGGAGAGCCCGCCGGTTGCGGGGTCGGCGTCGAGCTTGGCCAGCCACGCGCCGACGCCGTCGGGGTAGAAGATGTCGTCCCAGGCCGCGTACAGCGAGTTGGTCAGGTAGATCCGCTTGCCGTCCCGGCTGATCTCCACCATCTGCGGCCCGCCGGACAGCGGCAATTCCGGTGCCGCCGGATGCGGCTGCCTGCGGACAATGCCGCCCAGCCGCATCGAAGCGGTCTCGCGCGGTGCGAACGGGTCGCTCACGTCGTACTGCTTCAGCTCCCCGGTGCCCCAGCAGGCGACATACAGCCAGCGGTCGTCGACGGACAGGTCGATATCGGAGATGAGCGGCGGCACGGCACCGAACGGCTTCAGCGCGGGCGGCAGGTCGTCGGGGTCGGCCGGCTCGGGGGGGATCGTGATGATCTTACGCACTGCCCACCGGTCTCCGTCTTTGTGCCACATCCACACCGACGCGGAGAGGTCTTCGACGCTGATCACCACGCCGACGAAGCCGTAAGTCTTCGACGGGTCGTGCGCGGGCCGCAGCTCGAGGACCATCTGATGGGCGTCCCCCAGATCGATGCGCTGGGTGAGTTTCCGCTCGGACATGCTCCAGAAGTTCAGGTGGTGGCCGAACTTGCGGCCAAGCAGGTCCTCCGGGTTGAGCCCGTTCTCGAACATGGATGGGGTGGCCCACTCGGAGGTGATGACCGTGTCGTGGTTGAGGTGCCACCACACGTCGTAGCCGAAGAACTGCTCGCCCCGGTCGGCTTCCCACGCGCCCACCACGTCGAAGGTGCCGTGATCCAGCAAGGCGACGCCGCCGGGGCCGTCGTTGCCGTTGGCCCCTCCGAGCGCGGACATATAGATGCCATCCGGGCCGCAGTGCAGGGTATGCGGCCGGGAGTAACCCGCCTTGTTCGCCAGTTCCTCCGCCTCGATCTCGCGGGTCACCCGCGGCGCCCGGGGATCCGGTTTGGTGTCCAGGATGTAGGTCCGCGACGAGCGCAGGCCCGGCACGATCAGATAGCGGCGCTCGAGGTGACCCGCGTGCCCGCCGTGACACAGCGCGCTGGAGCACGCGTTCCAGCCGAAGTGGTGCAGCTCGTTGCCGCCGGTCGGCAGCTCCGCCCAGCCCACCACCTCGCCATAGGTGCCGGACGAGTTGTCGCAGTCCAGCACCGCGAGCGCGTCCTTGGCTTCCCCGCGCGGGTCGAACGCGGCCACATATGCCAGTGATTCCGGATCAGCCGCGATGGCATCAGCGGGGGTGCGGTAGAACGTCGGATCGGTGCTGTCAGTCATGCTGTCCTCCCAGGGCACCAGTCGGCTTCGCGATCCTCTCTTGGTATCGCTGTCAGGCCCGGAGCGCTATCGGGGAAAACCATTAGGGGCCGACCGGGATGGATGGGCGCCCACCGGTTCGCTTGCTGCTCCCAGCCGGCAGGCTGGCATGCTTTACCTGGCCGGTGCGGACAGGTGCTGGGTGACAGCCCAGGCGGCCACTTCGGCCCGGTTGCGGGCGTCCAGCTTGGTCATCACGTGATGCAGGTGAACCTCGGCGGTCTTCTCGGAGATTCCGAGCACACGGCCGATCTGCCGGTTGGTACGGCCCGAGGCGACCAGCGCTGCCACCTGCCGCTCCCGGCGGGTAAGCGGCACCAGCGCGGAGCGGTCCGCGTCCGCGGGTGCCGCGCCCAAGGCGACTGTCACCCCCAGTTCCACGGCCTGCTGGGCCGGCATGGTCCGGCCCGCTTGTATCAGCCGGTCGACGGTCTCAGGGCCTAGCGTCCGGGTGAGCGTCTGCTCGACCGCCGAGGTCCTCGCTTGCTCAGCATTGGGCGGAGGCGCGGCCAGCCGTGCGCGCAGCGCGGCCGTCGAGCCGATCAGGCGGGCAGCGGTCTCGTAGTGCGCGTGTTCGCTGGCGATCTGGGCGAGCGTCTCCAGGCATTGCGCAACGCCCCTCGGGTCGTTGACTTCCCCGTAGATCCGCAGCGCCTCGGCGAGCACCGGGCAGGCCTCGTCCACCGCGCCCTGTGCGCTTAGTGTCGTGCCGAGCCCCCACGCCGACCAGGCCACCGCCCACGGATAATCCAGTTCGCGGAAGTCACGCAGGCTCGCCCGGAGCAATTCCGCGGCGCCACGGAGATCGCCGCGGTCGCGGGCGAGCAGCCCAAGGTCGTGCTGGGCCCACGCTACGCCCTGCGCGTTGCCTCCTTCGCGGAAGCCCGCTGCCGCCCGCCGATGCCACCCGGCGGACGCATCCCACTGGCCAGTGGCACGCGCCGCGTGCCCGAGAAAGGCACACGCAATGGCGGCACGGCGCAGGTCGCTCCGCTGCTCGCTGTACTCCAGTGCGCGCAGCAGCAGGTCCCGGGCGCGGGCGATCTGGCCTCCGCCCCAGGCTAGAATCCCGCCCACGGCAAGCGCACCAGTCAGGGCGCCGTCGGCCCGCGATGGGCCCGCCTGCGCCGCATCCAGGGACAGGGCCCTGTCCACCAGCGCCTGGCCCTGACCGAAGTCGCCCCTGGTGTAGTGATACCAGCCGAGCGCTGCGGCGAGTGACAGCGCCTGGGCGCCCTGCCCGGTTTCCAGGCAGTAGTCGAATGCCGCCCGCAGGTCTGCGTGGTGGCGGCCCCAGCGCGGCCATGATGTTCGCTCCTCGGGCAGGCCGATGGAGGCCTCGAACTGGACCGCCATCCTGGCGTAGTGGGCGGTGTGCCTGGCCCGCATCTCCGCGGCTTCGCCGTGGGAGGCAAGCTGCTCGGCCGCATACTCGCGCAGGCTCTCCAGCATGGAGAACTCGGCGGTTTGCTCGTCACCGGGCAGCCGCCGGACCAGGCTCTTGTCTAGCAGCGACTCAACGACCGCGAGCACGTCGCCTGCGGTCCCGGCGCACACGCTGTTCGCGTCAGCCAGCGTCCAGCTGCCTACAAAGACCGACAGTCTGCGGAACACTGCCTGCTCGCCGGGGTCGAGCAGGTCATAGCTCCAGGCGATGGCGTTATGCAGGGCACGCTGCCGGGGCGGTACATCCCGGGTGCTCCCGGCCAGCACGTCCATTCTGCTTCCGAGCCGGAATACCAGCTCACCAGGGGTAAGAACCTTCAGCCGGGCTGCGGCCAGCTCAATCGCGAGCGGCAGCCCCTCCAGCCGGACACACGCGCTGGCCAGCAACGGGGCGTTAGCGGAAGTGAGGGTGAAGCGGGGGTTGGTCCGGCGGGCACGATCCACCAGCAGCGCGACCGATGGATTAGCCGCCAGACAGGAAAGGTCTGTCACCTCCGCGGGAGCTGGCATGGCAAGTGGCGGTACCGGGAACTCCTGCTCGGCGGAAAGCCGCAGCCGCTCACGGCTGGTGGCGAGGACCAGCAGCCGCGGGCAGAAGGCGAGTACCTGGCCAATGTCCGGGGCCGCGGCCAGCAGGTGCTCGCAATTGTCGAGGATAACGAGCCGATCGTCGTTGCTGATCGCCGAGGCTAGCTGGCCGATCAGGTCCGTGTCGCTGCGCGGCTCGACGCCCAGCGCCTGGCCCAGTTCGACGACCACCAGCGCCGGGTCCCGCACTGGCGCCAGGTCGAGGAACAGTGGAGCACAGCCACTGCGGTCGGCGTAAGCCGCCGCGCACGCCACGGCGAGGCGGGTCTTGCCGATGCCCGGCGGACCGGTAAGGGTCACCAACCGGGTTCGCGCGTCCGTGAGTACCCGGGACAGGGCCGCCAGCTCACCGTCCCGGCCGACAAATAGGTCAGCCGTTACCGGCAGGCCACCGCGTGGTGCTCGCGTCATGTCTCGCATATGGCAGACCTGCCGACATCCCCGGTTCCCTCAGCCAGGAAACATGCACCGAGCATACGGGCGCCCGCCGCACCGCCGCCATACTCCCAGCGCATCGCCAGCACCACAGAAATCGACGTACCTCGGCTGGCAACGGATATGGGCGATCGTGACCAGGACGCCTAGCGCCAACCAGAGCCTGGCGCTCTGCGGCTGCGCCGATCGTAGACGCCGGGGACAAGGCCAGCACCCGAATCGGCGGCCCGCTATGGCCCGGCCACCTCATCCAGCCTTAGCGGCGCCATCACGCGACCGCGGAACGGCCTCATTTCCGCGGTTAAACGGAGATGGCGCTCACCGTCCCGCAAGCCCCTAATTGTTTCCCCCAATAGCGCTTCCCTGTCTGACAGCCGTAGCAAGAAAGGGCAGTGAAGCCGACTCGTGTCCCTTGGAAGGCAGTTCCGTTGGCCGCCCCAGATCGCGGGTCGCACACCTACAACCGCTTGCAAGTCCACGGTCGAAAGGAGCAACCCACCATGGACCACAGCACGCAACACCGCGCCCTCTGGGCGCGGCTGCCCCGAAGGCGCCTGCCGGCCTTCTTGCTCACGCTGATCGCAGCGGGAGCTTTGACTGCCGCTGCGCCCCTGGCCAGTGCCAGTGCTGCGGCGGCCGCCGCGAATGTGACCGTGACCTCCCACTTCGTCTGGACGGCCACCTCGGCGAACAGCGGCGGGGACAGCACCTTCATCAACAACTTCGCGACCAACAACCGGCCCGGGGCCATCCTGTTCGTCACCCCGAACTGGGACCAGGGCGGCGTCTGCAGGTGCGTGTATGACCGCGCCCCGGTCGGCGTCTGAACCTGGTGCCGGTGATGCTGGCCATGCAGCTGCGCCGCAGCCACTTCCTGTTCCTGGGTTACGGCATGCGTGACTGGAATCTGCGGGTGATCCTGCACCGGATCTGGGGCGAGCAGAGGCTGAAGTACAAGTCGTGG
>WNGR01006219.1_pt1 | contig 23923 bp, 23 predicted proteins | sample 5407581 | NCBI WGS metagenome assembly WNGR01 (sample SAMN13153383, study PRJNA577476) | soil metagenome | isolation source: 80 cm soil or saprolite under Garry oak tree replicate 2 | place: USA:California | collected 2016-06-15
CTCGAACCACTCGAAAACCCGTTCGGCCCAAAAGTGTTACCCATGTCTTAGGTACGTTGTGTAACCCATGTCTCCGGGCTGGACCTAAAAGAAGTGGTCGGGGCGAATGGATTTGAACCATCGACCTCCTGGTCCCGAACCAGTGTAACAAAAAGTCCTAAATGCTTTATCTGGTGTCGCTTACGGGACCGAAAGCCTTATTTCCCCTCTCTCAAATGTACCTAACTTGTACCTGAACGCGTGACAGCTTTGAAAATCTGTGGGGCGCGTGGCTTAACCGGAGGACGCGACTGTCGTCACTACTTGAGAGCATTCTTAAGTGGCGAATCGCAACCCGCATTGAACTGGCGCCTCCCGCTACATCCTAATATTGCAGAGATGCACTTTTATCAACAACAAAGAACTACCAAAATCGATAATTTGCTGGGCGATTCGCGAACTTTACGGTCATCGCTTTGAGCGCGGAACTCACTAGGGGTTAGACCATGTTTCTTCTTGAACTCGCGCACAAAACTGCTTACGTCCTTCATCCCACTGTCGAACGCCACCTGTTTTATGCTGAGGAAAGTAGTCCTCAGCAAATCCTCAGCGTGCTCCATGCGGATGTTCCGTAGATACTGTAGGGGAGACCGACTAGTCTCAGCCTTGAAAAAGTTGCCGCAGTCGGCTAGGTGAAACGTTGACAAGTCTGGACAATGTAGGGATCCGAATCTCGCCTTTCCTTAGCTCGTGCATTATGCCAATCACTCTGGAAACACGCGCGTCCATGTCAGCAAGTTTCCCCGTCAACGGCAGGTCTTGGTATCACTTCGGTATCGCAAGCACAGTGTTTTATCGGAATGTCTCGCCACTCAACGGTGTGAGCGCTATAAGTGTCCCTCTTTCTTCCTTCGGCCCTGGCGCGATCCGAAACCCGGCGTAAATCGGATTATCGAGGGAAGCTTCCGTCCACGAAGGCGCTGAGATAGGAATTGAAACAGCCGCGCCCTGAAAGACATCGACGAAGTCGCCGGACTTGCCCAGCGGCTTGAGTGCGATCTCCCTTAGCTCATACGTCTGACCCGTGGCCCGTTCGTCAGGCAGTACGGCAACACGCCATTCCCCGGGTGCTGGGTCACTAATGGAAACCGTCGCCTCACCATCTTTCATCGGAAGTTGCCTAGAAACCTTGCAGCCGCGTTCTTTCGTGCAAAATAGGGCGAAGACGTAAGCTGACACATGACGACGCCTCGAGTGAACAGTGACACGCCAAACCAGTGTATCTGCCTCCATCTGCGACGAGATCTGTGCGAATCCATGTGACTCTGAAGTCGTTAGGGTTCGCGCTCTGGTCTTCCCGCTCAGAAATTCCACCCGCCCATTAACCTGAGCCAGCTGATTGTGCAGAACGACGTGCGCGCTATCTGTCCTTTCTAATGACACAGCATAGTTGCTCACCGTGAGGGTGGCTGGGATCGGCACGTCCGGTGCAGGTTTGTCGTAGGGAGTCTCGTATTCAGGCAGGCCACGGTTGCCCCAGTACAGGCTCCATATGCCCCCTAAGTTTCCCTCAGCGACGGTTTCAAATAGTTGCATGGGTCCAACGTGATGTAACGCGTTCACTGGTACCCCAGCCTCGGAGGTGGAGAGTTGGAGCACATTCGCCGTGCTAGGCTGAGTAACCGAAACAGTACGACGGTCGGACGCGCTGCCATCGTCAGCAATCGCGATTGAAATCCTTACGGCCTGCGCTTTGCGACCGACTGTAAAATGCAGGAACTGGGTTCTACGTGGTTCGATCTCCGTTTGATACCGTTCCACGCCGGGCGCGACCACTTCCATGGGCTGCGGTGCTCTCATTTCAAGCGGAATCTCCTGCATCGTCGCGCCGGTACCCTTGTCAATAAGCTGCAGGAACGCAACGTGAAGATTAGGTTGAGGAGTAATATCGAAGGGGAGGTACTTAGCCTTGTTACGTGGCAAGTCGACGGCGTCTAACCTTAGAGTGAATGTGCCATCGTTACCGCGAAGCGCGACCCGGTAGGGGCGCGGTGCCGCGTATCCCCCTTGACGGGTCACCCAGATTCCCCGCTCCTCGTTGACATTGGAGGCCTTCACAAACTCTTCGCTGTAGCCATAAACCGCTATTCGACGACCGCCGCGCTCACGCCCGATTTCGAAGGAGGTCAGCTCCGAATTCATCGGGTCATCAGCCATCGCCATGGCCTTGAGTTGGCGCCACATGCCGGCAGCGTCGACCAGCCCGTGCCCTTGGACGCTCGCCGGAAAGCCAGGTACCAGCTTTGCACTCGTGAACAAGGCGTTCCGGATTCTGAAGGCGTCGTATCGGACGTGCTGTTGTTTTGCGAGACTGATTACAGAGGCGACTAGGCCGCTCACATATGAAATCGTTGGAGAAGGATTTGAACCAATCTCATATCCCGCCGGCGCTGGACTCTCCAGCACATTCCCGTTGAGGTGCGTCCGCCCCTCGGACCCTATGTAGTTCATTGGGTTATATCGTGAAGCCGCCATGAGAGCAGTTGAAGGTGCCACCACGGTGTTGGCAAGCCCATCCTCTGTGAACCATACCCAACTGTGCACGGACTCAATATGTGGTGGTGGTGCCTGGCGATTGCGGCGCAGCATCTCTGGGCTTTGGTAGTCTGCGACGTTCACGGCACCAGCTACGGCACACATGCATACAGCTACCTTGTCATAAGTACGAATAAAGCGCTCAAGGATCAATTTCTGGTGATCTTCGATGGGCAGTCCGGGCCGCGCATAGGCGCCTGACCGGTTGATGACATCGACATCACCACGACCCGAAGCCACTGCAAATGGGAGCAACGGCCCAGGTGTGCTGTTCGCGCTTTCATCAATGTCAACCAACTGCGCCATGGGTGCGGCGCCGTCAAACAGACCCCCGGTGAGTTGATTCGCAGCCGCCGTGCTTGCGATCTCCGTCTCGTGGGGCATCCCGCTGATTTCGAGATATGCCCCACCGCGCAGACGATCAATTTTGACCGCAAAGGGGATGCGGTTATCTTCGTGCCCCGCACTGTTGCCGAACCAATCGATATCCTGACGTTCCGAGTAGTCACCTAACGGCCGATCATCGGCGAAGTCTTGGTCGCCGTCCGTATCAACCCAAACAAGATTTCGCTTGGGATCCCAGAGTACGCCGACGGTAATCGTGAACTGTTGCCGAGCAGGGTCGCTGAGTGCTCCGACGACAATTTTCTTTGAGAATATCCCCACCCTGTACCGCACATTCCGTGGCACAGTCCACGTACGACCCGCAAAATTGATTTTGCGATGGTGAGCAAGCAAACGTTTGCTGAACGTCACCAGGGCGTCATCGGCCTCAGGCGACGACACCCTCTCGACGTCAACGACCTTGGGAGCCCTCTGACCAGACAGGCCCACGACCCTTTGCAGTGCGGGATGAAGCAGGTCGACCCCTGTATCGATTAGCGCTATCCGGCTTCCTCGCCCATCAGCTTCCGGGTGCTCTTTTCGTAGCTGCACTAACCCACCTTCTTCTGCGGGAAAATAAGGACCTTCGGCTGGCAGCTGCACAGCGACACTCGATATCGGTAAGCGGAACGATGGAAGCGGCGCCACGACCCGCTCAGAAGGCGAACCAGAGGTGTCCTCCGGCGAAGGGGTCCAACGAAAAACACCCGCTGTCGCGAGGCCACTGACCAGAAAAAGATCCAAAAGGCGTTGTGACGGCACGCCGGCGGAAATGTAGCCGACGCGTCGATCTGCAAAAAGAATGCTCCCACCCAACTCACGGATCTGCCTCTTGACTTCAGCAAAGCAACCTTTGGCTGCAAGAGCATCCACATAAACTCGCCCAGATTGACCGTTACTCAGCGCTGTCACAGCACCTGTACGTTGTATCTCCGTCAACGACAAACGCCCGCTGCAGTTGAGCGGCACTCTATGCTGGGCTAACGCGGGCTCGAAAAGGGCGAAACTAAAGCACACGATGGCCAACAGCAGTTTCAGCATAATCCTGTAGCACACCAAATCCATGACTACCCTCTTTTTAGGAAAGAGTCCTGAAGCCACGCGAAATGGGCGGGGTAGTGTCGAGGCCACGGAGCGCGCCCTAAAGCAGTGCCAGTTAGAATGTCAGCTTGAGTGCGAATTGCATCGACCGCGGACCGCCCATCTGGTAGAGCGGACTCAACACTCCCAAGCCCTGCGCCAGCGTGCCCGTCGCCTGGCCGAAAGTGCATCCGTTTTGTGGCGCGGGCGGTGTCGACGGCAAACAGTAATCCGTCTTGATTTGGCCAAAGTTCGGATGATTGAAGATATTGAACGCCTCAGCCCGGAATTGCAGCTTTAGCCCTTCATGGACCGGGAAATCCCGCCGGACCGCCACGTCCATCTGCCAAGCTCCAAAACCCCTCACGAAATTTCTGGGTGCCGTCCCAGGGCGCGTAGCATCACCAGTAATCGGGTCAGTCGGCGGGATCGCAAAGCCACTGGGATTAATAGCCCTCCCACCAGGACATCCCATCCCGTTATTATATAAAGCATTACATTGCGATCCGTAGATATAGAGTGGCTTGCCCGTTAGGTCCAGGCCGCTATTGCTTTGGATTCCCGTCATGGGATCGACAAAGGTCTCGCCAGCCAGCGTTACCGGAAAGCTGGTTCGAGCCGTGAAGCGGTCATCAAGCCCCCAATGATGCGTCACAGCTTTGAGTAATGAATTGCGTCCCGCGTTCGGAAGGTCGAACGAAAAAGCAGCCGAGAAATTATGCCGCACATCGAAGTCGCAGTTTCCACGCTGAGCGGCGAAGAAAAAATTCTCTGAGCCGTAGTCGAGACAATGTGACCATGTATATGAGCCCAGTGCCGTGAGACCACGAGACAATCTACGCTGATACTTAATTTGCATGGAGTCGTAATCCGACGTTTGTGCATTCTTGTAGGCGATAAAAAGGTTGACATTCGAATTATTTACGGCGCTTCCTGATATATACTGTTGGGCCAACAACCTTTCTGCATGGGATCCAACATAAGAAACCGTGAGCGCTTGCGAATTGCCCAAGGCTTGCTCAATGCTCAGGTTCCATTGGACAGTGTATGGGAGTTGCAGGTCCGCGGGAAACCAAAACACGTTGCTACTATACGGGGGCACTGGCGGATTCACTATGGGAGGATTGGCCTCCGCAACAGGTAATGGAAACGCTACGCCGAAGTGATTTGCGGTACTACTAAAGCCTGGTCCTTGAAAGCCAGCCGACCCCAGTTGTTGCCCCGTGTCGAAGAAAGTGCCCGCGCCCCCTCTTAATACCGTCTCGAAGCCCTGGGTGCTTCGGAGTATGTAAGCCACTCCCAACCGGGGAGCAACATTCGCCCATGTTGTCTGCCAAAGAGGTGTTCCCTGCGGAGCCAATGTCGTTGTACTACTCGGGGTGCCTTGGATCGTGTAGGGCTTAAGTCCCTGCGTTACACCCGGGGCGGGGTTCACTTCCCACCGCAGCCCCATGGAGAGACTCAATCGTTGCGATACCTTCCATTGGTCCTGGGCAAAAGCCGAGAAGCTTGTATACAAGGGATAAGCTGGAGCCGTGGCCAATGCTGCCGCGATCAAAGCCTGGTTCGATTGCACAGCATTTTGGTTGAAATAAATGTAGGTATCAGCGGGAGTGCTGGTAATCGTGACCGGGGTTAATCTGCGATAATCAACGCCAAATTTGAATTGATGGCGCCCAACAGAGAGGATGGCAGAATCGACTAAGTTCCATTGTCTTTGAACTCCGGAGTTTGGGCCCTGGCTAATTCCTAAGAGATGCCCCCCGACAAGATCAAAATACAAAACGTTCTGGGTAGCTCTTGCCCCCACGCCAGCAAGTTGGGCCATGTCAACTGGCGTGTTGTTTCCAAAACTGTCGATAAAAAATGAACTCGTCACGTCGTTTGAGCTGTAATTCAAGCGAAACTCGTTGCTGAGGCGATTCGTAATCGAGCTGTTGACGCCACCCGTATAGGTCCGTGAAGTAAATTCTGTGGGAATGGATTCACTTGGAGTTTTGAGGATGCCAGTGCCCCGAGTTACCGAACGAGACGGAGTGTCGCTAAACCGGAAGAAAACCCTCATCTTATCGTTCACGGCATGATCCAACCGTGCGCTCGTGGAATTCAGCGAGCCGGGATTTGACCAGCCCGAAATGAACTCGGCAACGCCGTTTCCTACATCGGGGCCATTGGCAACTGGGAACGCTTTCAACACTTGTTGGAGCGGGGCAGGGGTGGCAGCAATCATCGCCGCGTCAGGTACGAAGTTAGTCGTTGCTGGTTGCGGTTGAACCAACCGCAAGCCCTCGTAGGAGACGAAGAAGAACGTTCTATCCTTGCCATTATAGAGCCCGGGGACACGGACCGGGCCGCCTAAGGTGCCGCCAAAGTCGTTCTGTCGGAGTGCACCCTTCCTTACGCCCAAATAGTTGTTGAACCAATTGGTGGCGTCTAAGACGTCGTTACGGAGGTAGTTGTATGCTGATCCGTGCCACTGGTTTGCACCGGATTTCGTCTCAAAAGCTAACTGACCACCGGGACTACGGCCATACTCCGCCGAGTACGTTGAGCTTTGCACTCGAAATTCCTGAAGAGCATCCACCGACACGAGTGCCTGAGTGGTGCCCAAGACCGTTGAAGAGAGAATGGAGCCGCTCGCGGCTCCCGTGCTCAAGCCCCCGTTATTGCTCGTGTTAAATCCCACATTTGCGCTGACACCATCGACAGTACTGACGTTGGAATCTTGCCTTTGGCCGTTGACGCTAAATTCACCGGTTGTGCCAACCTGTGCAAAACTCGAATTCAGTGGAGAAACGACGCCCGGCGTGAGCAGAATCAAGTCCTGGAAACTGCGCCCGTTCAACGGCATATTTGACACGTAGGTCTGGTCTACAGTCGTGCCCACCGAGCCGTCCGTCGTATTCAAAAGGGGAGCGCGAGCTTCGACGGTCACGGTTTCGGAAACGGAGCCGACCTCAAGCGAAAAGTTCTGCTCTAACTTGTCCTGGAGGGAGAGCTGGAATTCCTTAATGGCAATTTCCTTAAAACCCGGCTTGCGTACCATTAGGTGGTAATGCCCCGGCATCAATCCTGTGAAGAAGTAAATGCCCGCTCCATTGGTCTTAGTCGTCATAGCCGTGCCCGTTTCGATGCGTGTCGCGATTACTTCCACACCGGGGACGACTCCACCGTTTGGATCCTGTATCACTCCGCTAAGCGTGGCGGTTTCCATCTGCGCGAACGCAGGAACGCCCGCTAGGACACAGAGCGCTAGGAGCACGAACAGAGACCTCATACGCGGGGTAGTAAACATAATTTGTCCTCCCCCCTTATTGCGCATGAGCTTGGTGCGTTTGTACCGTCTGCCCTTGTGAATAAGCTGTTAGTCACACTCTTCATAAGAAGAATTGCGAATCAAGCGGTGTGAAATGGCCATCCGCCCGAAAAAAGTGGCCATCCCACACTGCGGCAAATCCCAAGCCGCAAGTCCGCATCGCAACCCTTGGGGCATCAAATCCGCAATCATTGGCCCAATTTGTTTGGCGGAATGCCTGCGACCTGAGACCTACGGGTGGTTGGGAGGCGTGCCGAAGTACGCTTCTAGGAGAGGCTTTCCCGTTGGTGTCGCAAAGGGCCGTCCTGCAGGCTCAAGAGTCACGAAGACCGTGTCAATCTCTTCGAGAAGCTTAGGATCATCGAATTTCATCGCCCATCGATGCTGGGTCTGGTCATCGTTATAAAAGATTCCCAGACTGTGAGCCGTCTTGCTGTTCAGGTTGTTGCTGTTGCTCCCCCACGCGGCGTACACAAACTTTCCGTCCGCGGTATTCTTTGTGGGTAAATCGAACGCGTAGAAGATGAGGGACTTTCCTTGGGTGTAGAAGGCCCGCCCAAATGCTTTTCTGGCCCGGCCCTTCCCGTCCCTGTCGATGACATCGACGATGTGCAGATCGCGCGCGCCCATAATGTCGCGAATCTCACGGCCTGCAGAGAGCATTTCCCGCTCGCGCTCAACACTCGCTGAAACTTCAGTCAAACGTGCTTCCCGATCAGAGAGCGCGTACTGCAATGAATCAATCTTCTTCTGGCTCGCGTTGACCGAGTCTTTGGCCTGCGTCAGTTCCACCATCGCCACGCTCAATTCATTGCGCGCCTGGGCCACTTCCTGAGCCTGCCTGTGCGACTGCTGTTCGACCTCGTTCAGCTTGGTCTCAAGCTCAAAGGCGTGTTGATCCGATTTGACCAGCTTGTCTTGCAGTGCGCGGACGTCTTCTCGCGCACGGTCGCTGTCTTTTCGCAACTCGGCAAGCACGGTACGCAGACGCAATGCCTCGGTCGATTCGGAGACCGGTGGTCCCAGGACTTGGACGGCTACTGAAGGAGGTACTTCTCCCGGACTCTTGGTGCCAGAGGCTCCATGTCCTTTGTGTACGCCTACAGCGCCGCCCACGCCCGCTCCGAGTATGAACGCAGCGGCAATTCCAGCCGCCACCAGACGCTTGTAACGGCTTATGAAAGGCGCTGGAAGAGCGACGGGAAGACGCCGAGCAATGTTGTCGCGCAAGCGACGGTGCCGCTCCATCTGCTCGGCAGGGTCCTCGTTTTTGGGCGAACCTGCCAGGAACGCGGCAGTTGCAACGGAACTGGTCTCCGCGACGATTTCGCGGCACTTGGTACAAGTTTCTTGGTGGCGAAGGAACTCTTCGTGTTCATCGCGAGAGAGTTCACCAATCGCCGCTAAGGATGCGAGTTCTTCAAATCGTTCGTGCTCTGACAACTGACACCTCCGGAGTCACCCGCTTTCCTACATTCCGCGGTACTCTCGTTTCAATCCGCAACTCCATTTCCTCTGGCTCTTCCGCCTCGCTCCTTGCGCCGAGAAGTTTGCGCATTTTCTCAAGACCTCGGTACAAGTAGTGACGTGCGTTGCCAAATGAATCGCGCTGTTCATGCGCAATCTCGTTGAGGGAAAGTCCACGAAAAAAGTACGCCTCGACAACCACGCGCTGCTTCTCATCCAAATATTTCATGGCTTGCTCGATCAACCTTGCTGCCTCCTGCGGTGACAGGCCAGAGGGTGCTTTGGACGCTTGCACTAGCAATGAGGGATCAAGCTCATCAAACTGCACATTGGAATAGAAGCGGCGACTCTCAAGCTTCCGACGCTGATCTATCGCACGGGTGTATGCGTACCGAAGGAGCAGAGCGCGGAATAAACCCTTCTGCTCATCGAACCGAAGCATGCTTGCGTGGACTTCGAGAAAAAGTGATTGAGCGAGGTCCTCGGCTTCCGCTTCATCGCGGATTACCGCGTTAGCAAGACGGAATACTTGACCCCAGTACCGGTCGAACAGAACAAGGAACGCTTCCTGATTGCCCTGCGATACTTCGCGGCACAGAGATTCATCAGCAAGACGTTTAAGCTGCTCCAGACTGCGCGGTCGGCTCGAGAAAGTCATCTCTACCTCTCACATCGCTCTCCACTCGAAACCCGGAGAGGCTTAGAATGCGCACCGCGATCAGAAAGAACAGCCTCTTCTGCCATGAAGACCCCCGACGAGATTGAACACACCATACAACTGATTTTTGTCGGATGAAAGAGTTCTGTAAAGGACAAAAGAAATTTATTTCTAGGTTCGATTGGTACAAAATGCGCTCCACGTCCGCAGCATACATCGCCATATGTTTCAACCCGGCAAATTCTGTTCACCAAGAGTGCAGCAACTAAATCGCAGTAGTGTGGCAAGGACCTCCAAACGCTCGCTCGAGAATGCAGGACGAGCCGCGTGCTTGTTTGCCATGCCAAGTTCAGTCTTTGGGGAGCGACGCTCGCCGCCCGAAGGTTGATTCATGACATCACGTCGCTCGCTGATCACAGCTTGCTTCCCTGATAACCCGCCAACTGAGTTCTTGGTAGGGACAGGACTTCCAACTGCCAAGGCAAAACCACAGATGTTGTCCGCATTGTCCGCAGAAATGAAGCAGAAGCCGCAGTTGAGAACGCAGCGTAACGCACTGATTTGAGAGCGGAAAGCATCGCCGCGGCGAACGGATTTGAGCCATTGACCTCCTGGCCCGAGACTAGGCGCTCAACACCCGTTTTGCATTTGTAAGTCGCTGATTCTAAAGAAGTGGTCGGGGCGAATGGATTTGAACCATCGACCTCCTGGTCCCGAACCAGCCTGGACCAGACCAAATCCGTTGAATTGACGGCATTTGCCTGTGCATTCCCTCCGCTTATTTGGGCTACCTGGGCTACAAAATATCGATGGCCTTAGTTCGGGATGTTCAGCCTCGCGGGATCTACCAGTAGCGAGCCGGCTTCCCGGCAGGACTCGAACCTGCAACCATTCGGTTAAACAGGAAGAGGGTTGCTGGAATCTAAATGCCTTATTGGTGTTGGGCTTACCCCGCATCCAGGCTGAAAGCCTGCCCCTCAAATGGGATACAGTTGGGATAACACCTTTCAAACTTTGGTCGGTCCAGTGTCTAATATAGTGAAATTAGCGTCTGCTTCTACGACGGATCTGCCACCAGACTTTTCAAGGCTCATTGCAGATGCTTCAATGCAAGTCATTCTGGAAAAGCGATGGACCGAGTGCGTCACATGCATCTCGCACGGAGCCCCGCTTGCCGCGACTGTGATGATCGGCGGCCTCCTTGAAGGACTTCTGCTGGCGCGGGTTAATCGGGAGAGCAACAAGGCTCCGATTTTCGCCGCTGTCGCTGCTCCAAAGGATAGGCGGAACAAAACACTACCACTGAAGGATTGGACACTGAATGACTACATCGGGGTGGCGCACGAATTGAAGTGGATCACAGTAGCCGCAAAAGATGTTGGTGTCGTTCTGCGCGACTATCGAAACTTCATCCACCCACAAAAGGAACTGTCACACGGGGTGTCCCTGACAACGCAAGATGCCGTAATTCGATGGGAGGTCGGCAAGAGTATTTCAAGGCAACTGCTCAAATGATAGGCTGTGCCATATGCTGATCTCGCCCGAGCTAGTTCGGAAGATAAAGTTGTGCACTGTTGCCATCGGATTAGATTTAGGGCCGCAATTCCACCCAAAGACTCTCGGTACAGGATTCAAATCGTCCGCGCCTGTTTGGTGAGTCGCAGATGGCGAAGGGCCGCAAACAAGAAACCAAGGGGCCAGATTGGCCTCCCGAGAAAACGCTGCTCGTACTAAGGAAGCGACTCGATGAGTTGCAGAAGCTGAAGGGAGGCAATCATCTGGGGGCGCGCAACGACGAAGACGCGTGGGAGCAGTTCACCCACAATGTGATGATTCACGGTTTTGGTGAAGAAAGCCAGAATGTACGTAATTTTACTTTTGCAAAATGGGCCGGACGCCACCAGCTAGGCGGCATGTCAGAAGAACAGGTACAGGAGAACTTTAGGCAAAAGGTTGAAAAGTTTGAGATCACACTGGAGAGTTCAATCAAAGAGCTTGAATTGATGCTTCCAGAGTACGAAGCGTCTGAAAAATTGGCCGAAGCTGCTCGAATGTTGGTCACAGGCAAGGAAAATGTAGTGCTCCCCGCTAAAACTGGACAACTTACCTAGGTATGATCAGGGCCTCCAAACAGGAGGCAACATGGGCAGGAAACCGCGAGTCAATCGAACTCCGGAAGAGAAGTGGGAGATCGTACAGGAAGGGATCAAGAGCGGGAACATCTCGGAGACGTGCCGGCGATACGGGATCGCTCCCAATCTGTTCTACCGCTGGAAGGATGAAGCCGAGCAGGGGGCCAAGGCAGCGCTTGGGGGGAGAAGCGCTGCCGCGGCGGAAACCGAAAAGGACCGGCGCATCCGGCAACTGGAGCGCACGCTGGGGCGGAAGTCGCTGGAGATCGAGATCCTAAAAAACGTCGTGGGGGAGTGAGCTGCGGTGAAGTTCACTCCCAGGCACGAGAGATGGTGACGCAGGGCTACACGCCCACGCTGGTGGCAGCGAGTTTGGCCATCAGCCGGTCGAGTTTGTACTACCGGAAGCAGCGGCGAGGCAGCCGGGCCGACCGAAGCTACGACGAGCAGATCGTAGTGGTGTGCGGAACGAAACCGGCCTACGGATATCGGCGGGTAGCCTTGTGGCTGCAGCGGAAGGAAGGACTGTGGGTGAATAACAAGCGCGTGCTGCGAGTGATGCGAGAGCGCGGGTTGCTGGTGCGCTCGCCTCGTCTGCGCGCACGCCGCAAAAAGGAATGGGGCCGCGTGGAAGCCAGCGAACCGAATCAAATCTGGCAGTCGGACATGACCAAGATCTGGGCGGGGCCGACGGCGGGCTGGGCGTACCTGGTGAGCGTGATCGACTGCTGCACGCGGGAGATTGTAGGCTGGAATTTATCGAATCGTTGCCGGACCGAGGACGCGCTGGCGGCGGTAGAGCAGGCCGTGCTTGTCCGGCTTCCTGCAGGGAGCCGCGAGGCCAACGTGACGCTGACCACCGACAACGGCACGCAGTTCACTTCTTCCCGGTTCCTCGAGACGTTGGCGCAACTGGGCATCACCCACCGGCGCACGGCGTATCATCACCCGGAAGGCAACAGCTACATCGAGCGGTTCCATCGCAGCCTGAAGGAAGAGGAAGTCTGGACGGCCGAGTATCGCAGCGTGGAGGAAGCACGGAACAGCATCGCGCGCTGGATCGAGGAGTACAATCACGACCGGCCTCATCGCGGCGTCGGAAACCGAACCCCGCAGGAGGCCTTCTTGGCTTTTGCTAGACCACTGGCGGACTCTCTCATAGCACATGGGCTGGCTGTTTGGTATGACGATTTCGCCCTGACCCTTGGAGACAGCCTCCGTGAGTCAATTGACCGTGGTTTGGCCCGCTCAAGATTTGGAATTGTAATTCTCAGCCCACACTTCTTTGAGAAACATTGGCCTAAGCAAGAGTTGAATGGCCTGGCGACTCGCGAAGTAGACGGAAGGAAAGTCATACTCCCTATATGGCACAACGTCGGATTCAACGAGGTGCGCCTGTTCTCTCCTACGTTGGCCGACAGAGTAGCTGTAAGCACGGATAAAGGGTTGGAACACGTGGTCAAAAGGATTCTCGACGCTGCGGGTGCTCCTGGCTAGAAGTGATTCGGGGCCTAGCATCATGTCGAAACTGGAACGCCCATAACCCCGACGCGGTATCCCAACGCCTTAAGCGCTTCGTAGGTGCGCACAAGGTTTAGCTGGCTGAAGAATGGCAGGCCCTCTCCGGGATGGCTTTCATCTGCCCCCAGAATTGCGAAGACAACACGGTAACTGCCGGGGTCAGGCTTGTCGACTGGGATGCGTCGTGCCCAGGATGGTCGGATGCCCCTCAGGAACCGACGGGCGTCCTCACGGAAGTCCGAGTCGCGCAGCAACGCCTCCCCGGACATTCTTCCTTGAGCAAACAGGTGGCTCAGGCTCGAAGAACCGCCTTTCCTGTGTTTCACGTGGATCAAGTCTCCGTTGGCAGTGAGTAGGTCACAAACCTCTATCCCAGTGCTTGTACCTCGACATCTGGCTGTTCTCCTGTCCAACAACCCCATCGAGTCATCTTCTTCGACAGCCCGCTGATTGTAGACAGGCTCGCTCTCCAAGCTTCCGTCTGCCTCCGTGCGAACCTCGGGTAGCGCCAGGTCACCAGCGTTCGGTATCTCACCAAGTACGCGATTCACTCCAGTCGCAAAGTTACGGTCGACCTCGAACCATTCGCCCGCTGTGAGGACAAACCGCCCACCTTCATAGCTAGTTTCGAATACAAGACAGTCGTAGATCGACCACTGTTTCGTCGGGGGCGCTGCCGCATCCTCGTACGCGAACACCTTGTGGCGTTGCAGGGTCTCCACTGTCAAAGACTCCTCGTCGATGTTTCCCAGATAGCTCGCGAGGGTCATGTCAAGGTCACGGTCTTTTCGTTTGTGGGTGTAACCGAACTGATGCACGCTATCCCACTCCAGCGGCTCGGGTGGCGCAAGGTAAGACCGTGGCGTACCACTGTTCAAATCTTCTAGCAGTCTGCTCTCTAAGCTCTCAACGGTCGTCGGGTCCGTCATTCGTCGTACGTTGTCAACCCAGGCGAAGTGCTCCCGATATGAACGTTTCCGATAGAGGGACAAAAGCAGGTCTGAAACTGGCCCTAAGCCCTTGAAATCCGTGTGAACCGCAATAGCGAGAGTGCTCGTTGTTCCGGAGACAGCCTGGAGTGGCACACTTGCGAGAGGCACGCCCGTCACTGCCCGCAGAATATCGCGACTTACGTCGACCCCGAAAACTTCCAGGCCGCTCGCGCGGCTGGCCTGCGACCTCTTGTGAACCGTTTGCTCTTCTACCGCGAAGGAATCGATGCTGCGTAGGTAGTCGTGACGGAGCCCGTTAAGCGCAGCCTTCAAGCCGAAATCGGGCTCCAAAGCCCCTTCCTTAAGAAGGTGCCTTCCGTGTCCAAATGTGAATGCAAAGATGCGCTTCTTGCGTTTGATAACAAGGACTGCGGCGTTGGTCCGATTGGTGATTTCTTTTAGCTCTTCTTCGATTCCCGTCCGGACAAACTTCAACCAGTTCGGAGGTCCTTGGTTCGGCGGAGAGACGTATAGGATGCCATCGAAACCGAGTCCTGACTTCAACTTGTAACTGTTTAGTGACTGCCTGCCTTCCAGGGCTGCATCAGCCCGGCGAACAGATCCCTTTAGGAGACGGGCGTGGAGTTTTTGCAAGGGGGGTGGCACTTGGCCCTCAGTTTATTTACCTTAGCACACTAACAATGCTCAGTTACTACTCTTCAAGGAATACCTCAGCCTCGTTTGCAAACAGACCGCACGTAAACGTGGCCCTCATGGATAGGAGTACAGGTGCTGAATAGGCAACCGAATCTCCGAGCATTTTGACATCGCTCGCTACTCAAGGCACCTTCATTCATGAAGTGAGGATTAGAAATGATAGAAACAAATGTTAGGACAGAGAAGACCGGATGGGCAACTCGGCTGATTAAGTTCTTTCGAGATTGCAAAAGGGTGACAGACGAGATCGAAATCTATCTGTCTAGAATGCTGATTGTCTTGTATGGCTTTTGGCACATCTACGAGAAATTGAAGCACTAATATTCAGCAAATAATCATTGACAATCGCACCGGAAACTGACAAATTGAATGAAAGGAGTGATTCGAGGTTCAGGAAAGCACGATCCAATCCGTGGACCAGACCGAAGTACTAAGGAAAGTCCTCCCTTGGAGGCATAAGGCGAGACAATCTCGGCCTTAGTAGTTTTCTCCCATCGCGGCATAGTCCGCAACGCAGTTCGACCCTCTGGTAGCGGCTCAGTCAGTATAGAGCCCGCACAAGCCCGGTAGTTCTTCTCTAAGTCGTTTTGGACAATATGTCCCTTAGAGAACGCCTCTGATAATCGCAGCAATTATAGCGATTGATTCCTTTGAAAGATTCTGGTCCCCAAAGCGGGACCCTCGCAGGCCCGATGCGACGGACGACGATATTTTGGCCGGAAGAGAGCCTATGGCCCCCGGCACTTGGTGGCCCACGAACGGGAAACGTAGGGCGAGGAGGATTGCCGTGATAAACACATTGATCACCGCGACCACTCAGCACGTCACCCAACTTCGCGCTCTTCTTGAGCTGCTGAAGCCTTTAATGGTTGACGTATTCCTCTTCGCAGTGTGCTTTAGGCACCTGCTGGAGAGTTGGAGTCGTCGCAAATAACCCAACCGAAGTTGGGAAGTTGGAAAGGGACCTGCGATTTGGGTCCCTTTTTATTTTGCTCTCGAAACTGATACCTCCGCCTTGTATTATCCGGGCCCGTAACAAAGGAGGTGCCGCTCATGGCAAAGAAGAAATCAAAACAACAGCAAGTGGAAATTAAACTAGCAGAAATTCGCAATGAAGCAGCACAAGGTCAACCACAAATGATCTTGCTTACCGCTGCCGGAGCGGGAGTGGCTCTTAAAGGTGCCGAACTAGGCGCAGAGGGAATAAATAAAGATATTCGAAGCCAGGGCACTCCCACCACTGCAATTCGACATACAAGATAGCTGGCTAGAGGACGAACGTGGGCACCGAGTTGGGGTCCATATACGCAACACCACGAAGAATGGCATCTACATAGAATCCTTCAAAATAAAGCGGGAATACGCGGACCCCAAAGAGATTGACCAAAACAGGACCGACCAACCGACTGTGCGGTCTGGTATTAGGAGCATGGCACAAACGTTCGACAGCGACCGCGACCCATTGTTGGAGTATCCGTTACTGGTCAAGGCCAATGACGTGGGCACGCTAGAACTGGCCCTACCCAAAGGGACCGCAAGAAGATGAAGTCCGAGCGTGCTGTAGCAACGGTTCAATTTGCCGACCTGGGGAAAGAGAAATCCGACACGATTGAGTTCGAGTTTCGCCTACGGTGGCATCATCGCTAGAAGCGAGGAGGGGTGCTTACTTCTTCACCAGAGTATCCGCAATCGCTCGCAAGTAACCGTTCGTCTCACTCTGCTCTTTACTCCACGCTTCCAGCAGAGTGCCAGTCTTTGCGGTGTTCTCTTCGATGTGATGGAGATGATTTGTTCGTTGAAGCACAATCTCATCGTTGAGCTTGGTGAAAGAATCCTTCGCCGTCTTTAATTCTTCCGCAGCGACTTTGAAGAACTTTCTCGCGACCCAACCTGCCAATCCAGTAAGCGGTGAAGAGCACAGTGACAGCGGTTGGCAAATAACTTGGTGGTGCGAATGTTGAGGGGTCACGTGGTAGTATCTCCAACGAATGAACCCGATAGTCTAGAAATGCCGCAGGAGCAACGATATGGCGAATGTGGTTGAATTACTCCAAGCAGAGAAGAAAGTCCTTGAGCGCCGCCTCAAAGCCGTCTCTCAGGCTATTCGCGCTTTGGGCGGCACTGCTACACGGAAGATTGGCAAAGTAGCTCGTAAGGGCAAGAAGATGAGCGAGGCGACAAAGGCGAAGATTCGGGCCGCCGCCAAAGCACGATGGGCAAAGGTCAAGAAGGGTGGCTGATGCTTGATGCGATCCTCAACGCCATCGGCAAGTACTCGTGGCGTGCGATGCTTGGGGTATTCATTGCCACGGGCGTCATGCTGTTCTTCGCCTGCCGATTAGGAATCTACGATTGGGTAGAACAATTCCGAGGCCTGTTAATCTTCGGATTCATCGTCTCCGGGGGAGTTCTACTAAGCTACATAGGCTCTGCTATCTATCCTCACATCAAGGGTGTTGTTCATACCAGTTGGTCAAAACATCTTGCAAAAGAACATCTGAAACACATGACCGACGACGAGAAAATAGTTTGCCAATGGTTCGTTGACCACAACGGGCAGTCTTACCGAACGGACCCGGCTGAGGGTCCGGTCTCTATGCTTGAGGCTGCGGGTATCATATTCAGACCTGGAACAGCCCACCAAGGCGGCGTCCTATATGACTATCAGATACACCCGTGGATCTTGGATTTTCTACGAGAGCATTCAGGGATGCTGAGTCTGAGTACGGGGCACTGAAATGGTCGCAATCTATGTTCAGAAGTCTTGGCTCAAGACCATAGGAAAAGTTGCCAAACTGCTACTGACGCAAGACGAGGATGGCGACTACATCTCATTCCTCGCGGGTAAGGTGGACGTCAACTTTCCGTTCGTGGAAGCGAAAGTCGCGAGAGCGGAGGGTGAGGAAACGGACAACGTGTTCCTACCAGTGAAGATTCCTGTCGCTGTTATCTCGGGGATATTCGATCTGACTCGGAAAGAGGTAAGCAAGTACGGCTTTCACGAGACTGAGAAGATGAGGGATTGAGACCCTCAACGGCTTTGGCCTTGCAGTACTCGCACGGCGTGAAGATTCCTACGTCTCCGTCTTCCTGCATCCGGGAGACGACATTCCTGGCGACCTCTAGACATTCCGTTTAGAGCAACGCGACGCGTACTCGTCCACAGTCCGCACCTGCTTCCCGCATAGCAAACAGCCCGTCACGAGTTCCCACGTCTGTTGTCCATTCACGACCTTAGAAACTACGAATACACCAAGTTCATCGGCACGCAGACTGCACTGCAATAAATTGGGTGAGTCTCGCGGGAATAGCGTAAGAGGGTCGGACAATCCCCGATCGCTGTCGACGAAGCGAGAGTTTGACCGCCAACCGTCCCTCAGAAGCGAAAAGTCATGAAGGGCGAGACGTGCGCCGGAAAGGAGGAGGAGAACTACGGTGATGATTTCGACCAGGTGTGCGTGCATCGGTAACACTCATCCCCAGATTTGCGTCATCCCGGAGACGCTGGGGAGGTGCAACCGAAACTTTCACAAGCATTCAGCTCGTAGCATTCGCTATTCCGGGATTGCCGCCTCGTCGGATCCGTCTCCTGCTTTCACAGGAGCTTTGGTTCCCTAGGAAGCAAAGCGAACGCTGCTCCCATTCCGGGAGCTAAGACAATAATAACACATATTCAGTGAAATCTGGCCCACAAACAGAAAGCCCTCCGTTGCCGAAGGATAAGTGGTGGCGTAGAAGGTGACGCTCTGGGAAGAGCTGGGAGCAGTGCGGTGTCGAGAACGACTGGGCGGCCTGCTGAAGTATTACGAGAGGGAAGCGGCATAAAAGTCGACGGGACAGCGGGCAATGGGCTCACAATGAGCACAAAGGACGCCGGGAATCTCCCTGGGAAAAGACCTCCCGGGTCTGATTTATCATCAACGGGCGCTGAGCAATGAGTTCTTGCTCAGAGCAGCGACCGGGACGAGTTTCTTGATCATACGGGATCGAAAACATACCCCCGACTTCACAAGACCTTGCCGCGTAAGAGTTAGGTCTCCGCCACCAACCAAAAGTATTGGTTTGGCAGGCTCAATCAATACTTCTATTTCGTGTTCTTACCAGAAACTGCCGCACCCCCGACTCCGACTGAAATAGCTGCTGTGTTCGACGTGGTAGTCGAAGCTGAGGTCAGCAAGACTGCCACCGTCTTAGAATCAGACCTCAGCCATGTCTTTACGCTAGGATGGAGTTTCTTACTTGAAGCTCCGGCCGCGAATTTCTCAGCCACTGCTTGGACCTCATTGAACAAATCGGCTACAGGCCAAGGCTTGGTTGGATCTGTTGCGCCCTTTCGTTTGTAAGTGATATGGCTGACTTCCTTGTTGGCTCGCTCTCGGGCATCATTCAATGATTTTGGAATTGCGCCAGGATTCCATGCACTAGGAGAATCAAAGAGGTCGGCCGCAACCAAGTCGTCGTTTCGCGCATTCTCCGGCCTTGTATAGAAGAAGTCGATCAGATTGCGCAGATGGATTGCAAAGGACTCAAGCAAAGCCGAGAGCTTAAATCCCTTGTCGGGTGGGAGATTCTCCGCAACCCAACGGAATATGTGTAACTCGTACAGCAAATGTTCTTCGGAGTAATCGAGGAGTTGCTGATCTGTATAGACGATTCGTGTCGGCATGATACTTCAAACGATGCCAGTTGCCGTGGACCACTGTCAACGGCTTCTCACCAGAAAACCCACTTCAAGTCTCTCGATTTTTTCGTAAATCCACTCAGAGAACTAGATCAAGAATCCCGGTGCCGCTTAGTACCCACCAAAATAGCACCTTCGGTTACTGATGGGCGTCTGGGAAGTCAACCCTACTCAGGCGGCGCAAGGTAATAGACAGGCTTAAGGGGGAGAAGCAGTTTGTCTGAATCGGCTACCTTATCGTAGTGCTGGACCCAAAGCTCAACTAGCTTTTCTAGGTCAACGAGCATTAACTTTCGGGTCTCTTTCGTTCTCGCCTCCGATTCGGCATCGCTTGTAAAGCCGCCCGTCGAGACGAAAATTCCGACATCTTGCTCGCCGAGCATGGCCATAAACGACCGGATGCCTTCAACGCGGATTCTGTCCGCGCGTCTCTTTACCTGCACCTTGATGCGAGGTGTGCTTGTGCCGAGGGGATCGTTATGGGCAAGAATGTCAATTCCCTTGTCTGGACCAGGCGGCGCAATCCATGACACGTGATATCCCATCGCTCGCAACAATGCGGCAACGAGTTTTTGCAGGTCATAGGGATTCATGGCCTGGACGTACTGTTCGATCTCTTCCCAAGCCGTCTCCTCCGCTTCTTCGAAGGTGCTAGCTTCCGCCGCATTTTCGATTGAACTCGCTCCATCGGGCCCTCCTGCTTCGAGTTCTGTGATTGCTTCTGGTTGTGTCGTTCGCCATTTTTGATAGAGGCGTCTCGCCTCCCTGTTATACTCTTCAGGGTCCGTAAATTGGTTGTACGCTCTTCTGCCCTCCTCGGTCAGGTACCACCGACCCTTGTTTTTGACTAGCCACCCCGCTTTCACAGGGCCAATGGTGGCGAATCGAGCCATCTTCTCGAAGCGTCGAATGCCGGGGTGTTTTGGATAATCACTTTTCTCAAATTCTGTTGGAGGGACAACTTGCTCCAAGCGATGGAGTACTTCCTTTGCGGGTAGGCCGTCAGGCGAATCGAGAAGTATCTTGAAGACTCCTCTCATTAGTTCGCCAACCCGTTTTCGTGTAATTTCCGGCTTTCTTGTTAGCTCTGCCATCGTGTCGCCCTCTCAACACCCTAATCTGAAGCCGAGGCTATCGCCATAGGTTGGTATTAGGCAAGAGCAACTTCCCTGAATAACTTCCTAGTTGCGCATCAAGCGGCCACACTCCCCCACACATGGCGGAGCTTTACATCCTTGCATCGGAATGCCCCGCGTTGACCGCCGCCGCAGTGTTCACGGAAGGCGGGGTTCGCACTTTTGTAGGATACTGACGGGGAGGCATTGGGTCTACGATCCCTTCGACAGTCTTAATAGCTTCCAAGGAATCATCTAGAGACACATGGGGTTTCAAGGAATGGAGATACTTAGCTCTTTGACTTTCAGACTTCGATGATACCTCCATTCGAATGTACAGTGCAGTGGCAAGCTTTTCCAATTCGGAAACATTCTGCTTTCCAAGTTGATCGCCAACGAAATTCAGTTGTTTTTGATATTTCTCCAGCGTTTTCGAATACTGCTGACGGAGATACCTGCTTTTCTGTGTCGGAATGAGGCTAGGTCCATAGGGCCACTGTTGGTGCAAATCAAAAAGGCCATCTGATCTCATCGCAGTTAGCGCATCCCGGAGTTCAAAGGAAAATGGGCCGTGTTTGTAGAGAATGAAATCAAATCCTACAGGAACTTTTTGCAGTTCTTGCAAAAAATATGTGGCTTTCTGTAAATGGGTTTCACCGCACCAGCTTCCCTTTTTTCTAAGGTTTTCGGCGAGCGCGGTGAGCAATGCAGCTTTTTTGAATCTATCCATTCTTTCTTTCCTTTCGTTTGATGATTGATTCGCGGTTCGCCTCTATCCAAGCCATTGCTTTGTCCCTCTTATCGGGTGCAACAAATATAAATTCAGCAGCGATTGGAGGTACTTTCAGAAGCACTGCAGATGCAGCACCCGATCTCACTATCCGGCTGTCGCTCATCAAGACTGGAAAATCATGCCCTCCGCCTTTAGCGGGATACTGGTCAAACCTTAAATTGTTAGAACCAAATTCCTGCTCAGCGGCCTTGAATATTGCGCTAGCTGCTTCGGTGTTCTCCTGCACGTCATTTGGGTTGCGTTCGTATAATTTTTTGAAGTGCTCTCGCTTAACGATTCTAGAAGCGGGATCATGCCCCGCACTTCTTTTGTTTCTGGCTGCAGCGAGCATTGCACTAGTTACTTCGTTGTCGGTCATTCGGAGGTGGGCTTCGATGTTCGTCAAAAATCTTCCCTTATCCAACCAAGCCTTCAAAAAATCTCTGAGGTGAATATCGTAGATTCGCCTTACGGGATGTAAATATACCTGCACGTAGATGAGATATCTAGCCCAAAGCAACGCCTCTGCTGATTGCAAACCACCTTCCTCAACTCCAAGTGCAGGTTCTTCAGTATCTGGACTGGGCAAGATCCTCAGCGTATCAATCAGTCGGTGATGGTCAAACTTACCATATGCGACTCCAGCGTGGTGAGAATCCCTAAGCAGATAGTCTATTCGATCCACGCCAAAGGCATCTCCGATTATGATTTCCGAAAGAATCGTCTCCCAAACTGAATACTTTAACCCCTTAGCCTTGGCAGGTCCCAAAGCAACCTTTACGATGTCGTCCGCACGGAGCGGCGGGGTAAGTCGCCCCCATATTTCTTGCATCTCTGGTGAGTAGATTATTTCCCGCGTTAATCTCTCGTGATCCCATTTTGACGGGAGAAGTTCCCGCTCTGCTGCATGTGAAAATGGCAAATGGCCGACGTCGTGACAAAGTGCAGCCATCCGGACAACGCGCCTCCAATACTGCAATACGTTTGGTTTTTTGATTTCGGGGAGAGACTCGCGAATCCTGTCTGTGACGTTGTCCTGCGACGTCACGACATCAAATACACGCCCGGCTAACTCCATCACTCCGAGGCAATGTTCGAATCTTCGATGAGTAGCACCTGGATAAATAAGATAGGTAAGCGCAAGTTGGTGAATGTGTCTGAGCCTTTGGAGCGGCCTCGAATCCACGACCTTTCGTTCATCTGAGTCAAAGTGGACGAAAATGTGGACGGGGTCCCGCAATTCATGATAGTGCTTCGACACCTTTTTGAGAGCGGCGCACATAGCTTTTGTGAATGAGATATAACATATGCATAAAGCATAAAGAGTAAGGACATGGGAGCGTGTTGCCATTCTTTCACCCTGGACGCGCCCTGTGACCGTTCTGAATGTCCTTGAACAAAGCATGACGCTAATGATATTCGCTTTTCCTTCGCTCTGCAAGTCTAGGAGCGGTTAATGAGCGCAAAACTAAACACTTCCAAGAGGCGTTCAAGGCGAAGTCCTAAGGTTGACGAGACAAGAGGCCCTGGGTTGCAAGACGGCGGCTGAGGGCCTTAGCTACGCCTGAGTTTCGGACGTCTCAGCTTTGATTTTCGTCTTCGGGTAGTCCCTTGATAAGCTCGGCAGTGTAGAAACAAGCGCCCGTCCACTTGTGGAGGGTATGGCCGCATTTGCACTCCACACTGTCCGGGTCGCGCTGAATGAGATTGTGTTTTGTGAGATGCCAAACGCGCCCGCATTCCTCGCAGGTGATCTTGCCTTCACCTAGAAACATTCGGCACATCCTTTGCGGGCGGGGCTTTCTGTGTCTTCGCCTCATAGCAACGTTTGTATGCGGGAGTCTCTCCCGAATACACGAGTTCCTCACCAGGCTTAAATTCTTCCATGCAAGGTGGGCAAATACCGTATCTGACTTCCACTATCTCTCCTTTGGCCGAGCCAATAAATGAGACTGCGGTGACAGTCCACTAGAAATCGAACATCCGCAAGTGGCCGAAAAAACCATGCCCGACGGCAACGGCTTCGGCCGTAGGACGAACGTCGGCCATGTAAGTAATCTCAAAGCCCTTGCTGTCGCGATCCGCGATGAACATTCCAGCATTCTTTCCGTAATGAGCGAGACCGCCGTGAAGCAGCTTCATCCCGCGCGACATCACTTCGCTTCGATGTATTCCACACGATGCAGCAAGAACATAGAGAAAATCGGGCTTAGTGTCGGCGTACGCGGCACCAAAGGCCATGTCCTGTGCGGAATTAGCTTGAACCTTATTGATGACGTTCAGCAGCTGTTGTCCGACCGCCTTCCGACCGGGAAGCGACAAGTCGCACAGGTTTTCCTGCATTCGGAGATAGTTGCACCTCTGCGCGGGAGGATCATACCGCGGTGCGAACTCGGGTGGCATTCCTTCAAGGTAGTCTGCTGCACGCTCGGCGAGATCGTCCGCGACCTTTTCGATCAGACGTGCCCCTTCGTTTCCTCTGCGTGCTTCTCTAACGACCGCGAATGGGTCAACGGAATATGCCTCGCGCGCTGCTTGGGCAAAATCCATCCATCGGTCAAAACTGAAGCCGTG
>WNGR01001768.1_pt1 | contig 23919 bp, 24 predicted proteins | sample 5407581 | NCBI WGS metagenome assembly WNGR01 (sample SAMN13153383, study PRJNA577476) | soil metagenome | isolation source: 80 cm soil or saprolite under Garry oak tree replicate 2 | place: USA:California | collected 2016-06-15
TAGCCCACCGTTTCCTTTCCTGAGCTCACCGCACTTGTGCGCGGCCTATGAAACTCGACCCAGATGCACCGGCAATGACGCTGGCTCTATATATGACACCTCACGCCATGCGGAGGCCTGCAAGACCGCGTTTGCTGCTTCACACCCCAACCTTTCTTGCCCATGCTGAGTGTCACACCCTGCCTCCAGCCATTCCGACTTGCAGCTCATCACTCCACTCCCCAACCTCACATGTTCTGACCACACCGACACAGCTGACTCAGCTTAATTTCCTTTTTTGGTACCTAATTTCCTTTTTTAGGTGGTTGGGGGGTAAGTCTAAATCCCTTAAAAAAATTTACTGACCCCGTGCAATTTTTAAAAAGTTTGACCCCCCTTGGTTTATAGTGTTTGTGTAAGTTAGCTGAAAATTACTAGTAGTGAATCATAAATTACCATGCATTTGGATAGAAATTATCTGGGCATTATTGATGCATTATCTTTGGATTTTCAGAAATTATCGATAATATAATGGGGGGTCAGTTTAATTCTGATAATCTAAGTTGACAATAATTTATCATTACAGCCAAATCCATATCGATAGTCCCCTTCCATTTTCAGAACAGAGGTAACAGGGTTTGAATGCCCCCATGCCAGGGTTTTTTCCCACCAAAAATAAATGTTGTAAATAAAAAATGTAAATAAAAAATAGATTTATATAATTCTACTTGTCACTTTCAGTGCTAGGTTGTGCATGCTTGCCATGCAATGTGGTGCCATGGCTACCTTGGGCTGCATGGAGAAAATTCTGTGTTTGTGGGTCCAACAAAATATTCATATTGTCATTATAGTACTGTATTACAATTCTGGTTGTCAGGAACCACTGCAACAAGTGCAATGTTGGGCTGGTGTACAATGGAATCACAGAGAAATTGCATGCTATGAGATGTTGTATGGAGCCAAGTCCATATGAGTTCGAAAGGTGCAGACAGATTCCACAGGGGTTAGGGAGAGGAAAGTGACCAAAGGCCATGCAAGAGAGAGCGAGCGGGAGCGAGATGAGGCAGTGAGACAGGCAAGACAACGAGTGACCAGAGTAAGAGTGCCCACGCAGAGGGCCTGACTCGAACTGGGATCACACAAAAAATTGAGGGAAAGTGGTGATGTGAGCACTCCTGTATTCAGCAGAGATGTGTTTAAATACAAAAGGGACTGGTAGCTACAGGAACAAGCCAGTAAGGTAAAGATGGGGGAAATAGTAAGGTAAGGAGAAGTGGCATAGGGAGGGTGTCGAAACAGGAAACGAGGAGACGATCAGGACAGAGAACCAAGGCTGTAAGGTACAAGGTGGCAAGACGAGTGGCAAGGAATATGGAGATATGAAAGGAGCAGGACTGAGGCTGAGATGGCAAATGACAGCACACGCAGAGACAAAGGGGTGACATGGCCAAGTGATTGATGAGGGCGAAGTGGCTTGACAGCTTCAAAGGAAAGAGGAGAGATGGGCATTGAATGGGTGGATGAAGAGTAGCAGTGCATTGAAACAAAGATGGCACAAGGCATGAGGATGTGTGGTGGGTCTATGATTATCCTAGGAGCTGTTTGCAAGGCTAATATGAGCGGTGGCAGTCCATGGGCAATGTGGTGTGACAAGAGAGGGAAATAATGAGCAAATGGAGAGTGTGTAAGAGAGAGAAAGAGAGTGTGAGAGAGTGTGTGTGGATGAGGAAGCGATAGAATTGATGACGTGTGACATGGGTGCGACGCCATGGGAACCCGGACCCGAAATGGCAGGTAAGCTAAGCAATGCCCAAGAGTGCCAAAATATGTGGAAACAGGCAGTTCCGGGGCCAGAGCCTGAGCTATCCTTACAACATGATGTGGGACTGATGTTACGTCCGCATCCAAAGACACTTACTCATAGGTTATAACTACATGGGTAAGTGGTAATTAGTCATGGACTAGCACATCAGTCAGCCTAGTATCACATGTATGATACGATGACTTGATACTAGGATCCGGGTAGTAGGTTTCAGATTCTAGAGGCGCTTCAAAGCCCTCTTCATGTAGTACTTAAAGTGTAGTCGTTGAAGACCTAGCTCTCCAGCTTGGTCTTCTTGAATCACCACTTCTATTCTCTTCCATCCGCGAGATCTAAGGGCTCCTTCTCCCTTTCTTCCCTTGTATCACAAGAAGTGAGCATTGCCTTGTGTCCAAGTGTCATCAGACCTTGAGAACTACCATAGCACGTGACCAGAGATCTGTGTCTATTACTGACAAAGTGTATCGTGTGCATCAGAGCCTACATCAAGGCTCACATTCAGTGGCAACGTAACATTAAGACCAAGCTCCAACTGTGGCGCACCTTACAACTTGAGAACACTGGGCCTTCGTGCCATATGCAATAGAAGACAGAGGAGAGCGAAATGTTCCTCTAATATACCTCAAAGAAGCCAGGTGGAGAACAGTTCGAGGAAGCACCAGATATTTCGTCAACATCCCTACAAGACCAAGTCAATATTACCCAGTTGAGTTCAACCATATTTACGTGTGCTGGTGCGAAATCACTTGAAATGCACCCGAAGCAGTGTGGAACGTAGTCCGACCAACAGGACCTAACTATCGCTGCAACATATTCGAAGACGAAGTACAAACAACCAGAAACATAGGAGCAATAGACGGGCACCCTCCACCAGCACCAAGGACACCTGCCCCATCCACAGACAGCTGAGAAGAGCAGGAAAGTGAGCAATCTGACAATACAGTTGAATCAGGACAACCTGGGAATACTACTGAAGAAGAAGGCCTTGCCAATCTAGCTGAGTCCATCCACATAAATCCACCAGAAATGGCTACAATGACTGAAGCTCCAAGGATGGAAGAAGTCATCGATGACCATACTGGACACTGAGTCAGGCAAATCGTCAACATTGTAGATGATGAAGCAGCAATGCAGAGAGCCATTGGGCCTGACAGAGCAGACCCGCCAAGCGGAGGACCAGAACAACTACCAGAACTACCACCCATTCGACTCCCACAAGATGATCGACCTGAAAGAAGGTTCCCTGGAGGAAGATTCCCCAGAGGAGGAGGATTCCCTGGAGGAGGAGGATTCCCCGGAGGAGGAGGATTCCCTGGAGGAGGGGGATACCCAGGTGGAGGAGGAGTGCCACCAGGGGGACCACCTGGAGGCGGTTGGGGACCACCACCATTGCCCATGCCACAAGCCCATCAAGGGAAATTAGTGGGAGAACCTCCTACAATCTATGACGGCGACAGAAAGAAGACAACCCTATTCATCAACGAATGGGAACTATACTGGGCAGTCAACAATGACAACGCCCTTATGATTAACCCATATCAACAAGCTATGTTCTTCCTCACATACATCAAAGGAGCTTGGGTTAATGAATGGGTTATGGCAGTTAACCGATGGCTGGCCCAACAAATACAGGGAGGAATCAATATCACCAATGAACATCTATGGAATGAAGTAGCCGCCTCCTTCACAAGGTGCTTCACTGACAGCCTGGCAAAAGAAAACGCACAATCCATACTTCGAGCAGGAGTAAAAATGAAAGGCGAAGACATCGACATGTATATTGTTGAGATAGAAGAGCTTATCTGACTAGCTGAGTACCGATTTGATGTACCGCAAACCATTGAAACATTCATGGATGGACTGCCTACAGGATTATATCAAAAGGTCCTGGAACTTGCCAGACCAACCACTTACGATCAATGGAAGCAAGCAGCTATAAACCGCCAACAAGACTACGTTCATATGAAGGCATGACTCAAGGCACATTGGGGAGGAATAACTACATCTTGCCCAAGAGGATGGATGCCTCAAAGAATGTTGACAGATCCAAACGCAATGGACACGTCAGCAGGACAAACATGTGGATGCATCGCTGGAAGTGAAGAAACAAACCCAGCAAGAATGATAAGCAACATATATGCCCCGTGAGGGGGATTCTTCCAGAAAGGAAGTGGAAGCGGAAGGCAATGAGACCTGCGCAAAGTTGAGTGTTACACCTGTCATAAGAAAGGACACTTGAGTCACAACTGCCCTCAGCACACCTGGAATACACCCACTCAACGAAGGCAAAACTGGCAAAACCCATGCCCAAGTCAAGGACGTGATGCAGTAGTCGACGATAGGAGTGTTTGCAATGAGGAGCAAAGTCTTGTTGCACGATCCTCCACTCAAACCCCACAACAACAAGCTGACACATGGCTTCATGAAGTAGCAACCACGGGAGAAGAAGTACAAGAACTGGTCATGAGGGACCTTGCTGGAAGGGAGGATTTTCAAAGCGCCTGAACCCATCGGCCTGGGTAAGGGCAGTCCATAAGTTCAATTCTGTAATAGTGACTACACGATTCCGATCTATGCATATCCCCGTCTCTATCAGAACAAGTAATGCAATGGCCAACATCAAAGCACTTGTAGACTCTGGAGCAACCGACTGTTTCATGAGCGAAACCTTTATATGAAGGATGAAACTAGGGAAGAGACCTTTAACCAAGCCATGAAAGATATGGAACATCGATAACATGGCAAACCAAGCCAGGTTAATCACACACTACGTGGATCTACAAATACAAACTAGCGGAATCAACAAGATAATACAATTCCTTATCACCAACATAGGACATGAAGATATTGTACTAGGATACCCATGGATGGCCGCTTTCAAACCTCAATTTACATGGAAAAGTGGTACTATCAATGAGAAGGTGTTACCCATAATCATTCGGTCTGTAAACGCTTCGATCCCCGGAAGGGACCCAATCATAGCACGAATTCAAGGGACTACGAACAAAGAATGGTTATGTGCTACAACCTCCACTGAACTAGCCATCAAAGCACAGCAATATACAAAGAAGGTAGACGTCCCTACGGATTACCAAGAATTCGCAAAGGTGTTCAGTGAAGAGGAATCAAAGCAATACCCACCAAAACGAGCATGGGATCATGCAATTGAATTCAAGAAGGATGCCCCGGACGCAATAGATTGCAAAGTATATCCTATGAATCAAATCGAAGATGAGGCAGTATGAAAGTTCATCAACGATGAGCTTGAGAAGGGGTACATCCGTGAGTCCAAATCACCATATGCGTCATCATTCTTCTTCGTTCGTAAAAAGGATGGAAAAATGCGACCAGTGCAAGACTATCGAAAGATCAATGCCATCACAATTAGGAACCAATATCCACTCCCATTGATCGCCAATCTTATCCATGATCTAAGCAACATGCACATATACACCAAACTCGATGTTCAGTGGGGGTACAATAATGTGTGCATCCATGAGGGAGATGAACACAAAGCGGCATTTAAAACCCGATACGGCCTTTTTGAACCTACCATGATGTACTTTGGACTCACCAACTTGCCAGCGACCTTCCAAACCATGATGAACTTTATCTACCACGACATCATCCTCAAGCATGAACCACTTGGTACAACAATCCACGTATACATGGATGATATAGGTATAGCAACCTGCACTAATCTCGACGACCACAAATGAGCAGTCCACGACATCCTTAAAGTTGCACAACTTCACGACTTATATTTCAAACCGGAAAAATGCCTCTTTCATGCACCATCTATGGATTACCTGGGGGTAATCCTTGAAAAGGGGGTGACACGAATGGACCCTGCAAAAATCGTGGGAGTAGACATGTGGCCAGTACCCAAAACCATGACAGAAGTACGAAAGGCACTTGGATTTTTCAATTTCTACCACCCCTTTATCAAAGACTTTGCCTCTATCGCATGACCACTACACAAACTTACGCACAAAGATCAAGAATGGTGATGGGGAACAGAGGAACAAGAAGCCTTCGATGCACTAAAGAAGCGCGTCACAACGGAACCTGTACTGGTGCACGCCAAATTAGATGATCAATTCAAGCTGGAAGTAGATGCCTTGGGATATGCGGTAGGAGCCGTACTCCTACAGCGAAAAGAGGATGGTAAAAAGCACCCTATAGGATACTATTTGGCCACACTCAATGAGGCGCAACGAAACTACGACATCTACAATCTTGAGCTTCTGGCCATTGTGATGGCACTCAAAAACTGGAGGCCCTTACTAGTGGGATCCCCCCACAAAGTCATCATCTACTCTGACCACCTCAACCTACAATATTGGAGACTACCACAAAGGATATCAAGAAGGGTCGCACAAGAAGTATTGGAACTGTCCGAATACAACTTTGAGATACATCATCTTCCCAGTAGGCTGAATGGACAGGCTGATGCGTTATCAAGACACCCAGGGTATGACCAAGGAGAAGACGACAACAAGGACGTAGTCGTACTACCAGACCACATCTTTGTGAGGGGGGGAGCAACACAACGTGCCCCACCCATGCAAAGGATCATGGCCCAAGAAGAAATGGAAGCCACAGACCTGATATACGCCCAGGACAAGAAGTTGATCAAACCATGGGTCGATGCACATCACTTGAAAAAGGTTGAAAAGGTATGGTACAAGGACGGACGCTGCGTGGTAATGGGAGGAATGGAACATAAACGGACCTTCATACAAGCCCATCATGACGCACTGGTATATGGACACCCCAGAATTAACAAAATGCACCAACTAGTAAGTTGAAGATACTGGTGGCCAAACATGCGACAAGACGTAGGAGACTACGTACAAGGGTGCGCGGAATGTCAAAGGAACAAAATTAACACACAACCTACCAAAGCCCTGCTATCACCCATATTCCCTATACGCGAAGCTATGCCGTTTGAAACCATTGCCCTAGACTTTATCACTAAGTTACCAGTCTCACAGGGATACGACTCAATACTCACCGTAACCAACCATGACTGCACCAAAGCAGCAGTGTTCATTCCATGCAAGGAGAGCATAACCACCGAAGAGACTGCGGGATTGATCGTCCAACACATCTTCCCACGATTCGGACTCCCACTAAAGTTCATTAGTGATAGAGACCCAAAGTTTGCATCAAGGTTCATTAGAGGATTGTGCAAAGGAACAGGGATGACACAAAATATCTCAACAGCATACCATCCCAGAACGGATGGACAATCGGAACGTACAAACCAGTGGCTAGAACAATACTTGCGATTCTGGGTCAATGAACAGCAAGACAATTGGCATGCGTACTTACCCCTCACAGAGTTTGCACACAACAATTGGCCGAATGAGACCATGGGGGAGTCCCCTTTCTTCATACTGTATGGATTCAATCCACAAGCTGATTGGACGGATAAGCCATCTCCAATACCACAGGTGGTGTTAAGACTAGACCAATTTAAGAGGGCAAGACAGCGGGCCCAGGAACTGATGATCAAAGCGCAGCAGTCATGGGTCAAACACAAAGATACGCCCAAGTATCAAGAAGGAGATCTTGTATGGCTAGAAGGACGTCATCTTCGCACGAATCAGCCAACCGCCAAGCTTGCACCCAAGAGACATGGTCCCTTTCTGATCACTCAGGTGATGTCTCCTGTCAATTATCGATTGAAACTTCCCACACAGTGGAGTATTCATGACGTGTTTCACATTGATCTTCTCATGCCCTACCGAGAAACCGATCTCCATGGATCAAACTATTCAAGACCGGCTCCAGACCTTGTCGATAACGAAGAAGAATACAAGGTCGAGAAGATTCTAGACTCTTGGCAATTCGGCAGAAGACGCAAAAGACAGTACCTTGTCAAATGGAAGGGATACCCAGACTCAGATAACGAATGAGTGGATCACAAGGACATACATGCCCCTGAAGCAATAAGGGAGTTTAAAAATTCCAACACCGCTCCTCATGGGCATATAAGGCAGGGAGCAACGAGCGAGTACCCCATTCCCTCTCCCACATCGACACCACTGAACACTTACACTCTTCCCATGTCCGATGCCATTAACTCCTACTATCTCGGTTCTCCGGAGCACATCTTTGGAGCCGAGCTGGACACCCAACTCATCACCCACGATGAGGCACAAGAACTCTGTGCCAAGAAGTACATTCGACCCCACATCAAAGAGGAGAATGAACTTGCCGCTCCCCTCACAGAGGAAGAGCTGGCTCGAGTGCGAGAGGTCTTCCCAGACCTCCAGACGACAGCAGTGTCCCCGCGTCCACTATCACCCATATTGCGATGCGTGTCAGACCCTGATGGGATGGGAGCCACACCAACTCATCAAGCCGACACCCAAGCACTCGACGATGAGCTTTGGGAAGCTGAAGGAGTATTGCAAGTCCCTCCCCGCATGGGGAGAATTGAAGGCACAGTCGCTGAAGAAGATCAGTGTACAATGGAGGGAGGAGCAATTTGCATGAGCTGTGCACAAGAGAAATGCCACAAAAGTAGCTTGGGAAGTGTTGCGCCAGCAAGCACACCAGCGACGGGAGGACCGTGGAGCCACACTACCAGTCTTAAAGACTGGTACCCAGATGAGCACCCTTTCATAAAGAACCAGCACGACTCTGACAACCTGAGCGAGACCCTGTACACGATGACCACCAGTGGATACCCACTGTACAAGAGGTCTTATATGCCTGCCCTACTCCAGAGGTGTGAACCTGTTGGGTTCAACACCAATCAAGGAACCAACTACATCGACTACCCCATACGCTTGCTCCACGAGACAACTACACAACAAGCACACTACATGCAGGCCATCATGGCCCCCAATCCACTGGTAGTGGCACTCCGCAAGGACACTGACAAGGTGTTCAGTAAGCCCCTGTACGCTGTGCCAGTTTACAAGTACGAGGGCAAACCCATCTACACGACCACGGAGTTGGACTACCTCAAGGCTGACGCGCAAGGGTGGGAGATGATGGACCAGTTGATCGACTGAACGGGCGACTTGTTGCTGAAGGTGGAGATCCACCGCTTTCGCATAGTTGTGGCGGAGTTGGAAAGGATGGAGCAAGCTTTGGTGGAAAACGAGGAAGCATGGGGCCAGTTGGCAGCAGCTAAGTTGGGAGCCATTCAATGTTTGGAGATGGCTGACGCAATTGGGCGGATCAACTTGAACAATGACGGGCTTGTGGACGATGTGCTTCGTGTTAATGAGGAGATCTTGCATGGGCGCAAAGGCTGAAAAGGGGGTGATGTTACATCCACATCCAAAGACACTTACTCATAGGTTATGACTACATGGGTAAGCGGTAATTAGTCATGGACTAGCACATCAGTCAGCCTAGTATCACATGTACGATACAATGACTCGATACTAGGACCCGGGTAGTAGGTTTCAGATTCTAGAGGCGCTTCAAAGCCCTCTTCATGTAGTACTTAAAGTGTAGTCATTGAAGACCTAGCTCTCCAGCTTGGTCTTCTTGAATCGCCACTCCTATTCTCTTCCATCCGCGAGATCTAAGGGCTCCTTCTCCCTTTCTTCCCTTGTATCACAAGAAGCGAGCATTGCCTCATGTCCAAGTGTCATCGGACCTTGAGAACTACCATAGCACATGACCAGAGATCTGTGTCTATTACTGACAAAGTGTATCATGCACATCAGAGCCTACGTCAAGGCTCACATTCAGTGGCAACGTAACAACTGAGGTGTTGTATACGTACCTTGACTTGTATAGCAGAGAGTATGCATGGTCAACCTCAGTCAATTGAGAATCGCGTTCCCAGTCCTGCGATAGGTGCTGCAGAACCACTTGAGCAACCATTTGCTGATCCCTGTGTATTCATGGATATCTGAATCATGAAGACCCTGAAGAGACATGGAAAGAGCCATCTCTTTGAGTTCATCAGATATGTGGCAGCAGACTGTTGTTGAGGGTTTCAGAGGAGAAGGGGGAAGGAAGGGGGGGTTATAGTGGGATGGCAACACTGCTGAACACTACAAAGTGGATAACACCCAGATAACTATTCCATAACCCACTTTTTGCAACATAACCAATTTCCTGAGAATTTCTCCTCCCACTTATCTATGAACCCTGCTTGTGAATCTTGTAAGTCCAAACTGTGTGTATTTGATGAAGGGGACTATCAATATGGATTTGGCTGTAGTCTAACGAAATTATCTCTTGTTAACACGGGAGGTTTTTCCCGATGCAAATATCAGTAGAATGACTGACATGGTGCCAACAGGCCCTGCAAAATCACTCCAGAGGTCATTTGGCAATTCCCTGCCCACAGGCAGGTTGAACCGCACACAAACTGAAGCCCCGCTCTCTGGACCCTCCTTGTCGGTGCCCGTGCTACCTACATGGTGCAGGCTACACCTGGAGGGCAGCACTGCTCATGAGTATGTGAACATGCCAGTCGCCATCTTGTGTTCGAAGCGCAGCAGCACGCCTGCTGTTTTGGCTGAGTATGGCAGTACACAGTGTCAAATATGCACGTGCCCCAGCTGAGCTCGTCCGCATCCTGCGCAAGCGTGAATCCTGGCATGTGAGAGTTGCTGAATCATGAGAAGTTCCCACCATTCCAGTCATCACCACATGTGTCATCATTTGTCTGGGTTATTGTTCCACAAGCTGTAGAGAAGGGTAGATGAACGAATCAGGAAGACTGATTCACAGTCAGTTTTGGGGATGGACCCGAGTGAGCATCCCCATTGGTACCTGTGGATTGCATTGACGAATTACCAAACGTATGTAATCTGCAAAGAGGCACGATAATTACAAGAGGGTATAGCTATGTACTCCAGAAATGGTGTGAACCCTTTATATTGACGTGCTCTGCTTGGGTCCTGGATGGCGTACCTTCCCTCCATTACTACCAGGGAGCTAGTGTTTTTGACTATATGGTCTTTTCACTATATGTCCATCAGTGCATCACAAATGTAAGGAAGCTTGCTCCGGCCTGACTCACCACGCCCAAAACTTGCCACACGCAACAGCAGTCAATGGTAGTTAAGTTATCTTTGAACCCTGTCTTGGACTTCCTCCATTTACTGTAACAATTCTAGCACGTAGCTGTCCAACAGGTAAACGCACTTTGGATGTTGATGACAAGCACGAGGAATATCTTGTTCTCCACGGTCCTTCCTTGCTGATCACTCCTCAATGAGCCCCATCTGACAAATGTAAGTTAGTTTAGGCTGAGACTGGTCTTAGTCTCTGACTTTCATCCCAGAATATAAACTGATTTAAAAGAACCCCATCTAATGGGCGTCCAGTGATTCGAAATGGGCCCAGGCTGAATGCTACAAGGTGCTCAAAGAAGGCTGAGGTTTTACAAGATGGTAGACTGGTTTGATGTAACCAGATTTCCAAAAGAGACTATTGCTGCAGCTAGATGACACATACTGCCATGGTCTGGGAAGGAAGATTGCAGTCATCCCTTTCACGTTCATTCTTATCATATTCTCTGGAAGTGGAGGCAGCAGGAGTCTAGTGCTCTTCTTGTTCTTGTCTGCGAGGGGGGTCAACAGTGCCTGTGGTGGGAAATGATCTATTTTTACAAAGGCTCTCAAGATCCTTGTGTGGCCCTACAGTGTATCTGTTCAGAACGAAAGGTGATCTTTAACACTTGATCAATTGACCCCCCACGGAGATCCATGGGTATCACCTATTTGTAGATGGCTGATTGCACACCGAATTGTCATGATCCAGACACTTTGGGTCATGGGACTTGTATCACCACATTGTCTTATCTATGATAATGCACTGCTTGACCTGTTTCGACTGTGTTTATTCGTGTCCTGACTTGTGTTCGGGTCTTTGTCTGGTCCCAGTATATAAACCCTGTGTACACATAGTATGAAGCCAGACTTGGCTTTGTTTGTAATCTAGCAAACTTGCCTCCAAACCCTTGAGTGTAGAACCATCTTGTCCTCTCCTTGTGAACCATCTCCCTCAGGCTCTTCTAGAGCTGAACCCTCCCATCAAAGTCTTTGCAGTTGTACTATAACAATGCCACACTCAGCTGAGACTTAGCGCACCAGCAACTAGGTGCAGAGAAGTGCTCCGGCACCTCAGACAAAAGTCCTTATCGCTAAGTTGTTGTGCACTTAGTGCACAACACTCTGGACACCCTTGTACATCGTAGCAATAAAGACAATAGATGTCTTTGCTCTGACATTGTGTGATACTGCCCTACTGGGCTATGACGAACCCTTGAACTTAAGTCACGTCCCTGCTAGGACGTAACATAAGCCAAGTCTTCTCTACCTGAACACACCGAACCCAGACACTCTATGGAGAAACACAGAACCACAGACAAAGACCAGGGCAACATAGTTGGGTGACGATCCACTACTGACACCAGTGGACGCATCAGCCATCCCCAGGCAACACAGAAACACAGAAACCTTGAACAACAACCACAGCTGTGGCGAGCATCAGTGTCAACCTTGAACCAGATGATAACTGGACTGTAATAACAGTCAGAAGACAAGACGACCTACCAGCACACATAAAGAGTTCTTCATTAGGATAAGGTGCTATCTGGTCCACAGAACCACAGAACAAACCACCAAGCTACAAGTGTAACGTCTCCGGAACCCTACGAGCAGTAGAGTTCATCAACGACGCTTGGTACCTCCTTGCATACTCAGCACTCTATGGTGCCTACAGAACCAGAGCGAGAGATCGCGCCCCCAGAGAAAACAGATATGGATTAGGCTGGTGGACAGATGAAGAACTAGTACAACAAAGCTTACCACCACCGATACCACCAACCACTCCGGACCCACCACAATCAGTATCTTGCAATCCCAGCGGGACATACAGAGTACCACAAGAATCCTCTAGCGAAGAGGAGCCCGAACAAAGATCCAAAGAGAGCTCAGAATTGGACACAGATAGCCACCACACAGCCCACTCATCACACTCCACTCACTCAGTCCCCCAAATCATCATACCACCCCTGCAACCAGATCGCCTATCTGCTCCACAGAACCCCCCAGAACCACCCCAGATCAATCAGCCACCACCACCAAACCCAGTTCCACCACCACCCCCAATGTCAGCCATCAACACCACCACAGGGGGAACTAGTGGCGCTGGAGCAACACCCCAGAATGGAGGAGGACTAAAGGGGATCTCCCCTACGCCCTTCACCGGAGATAGGAGCCAAAGTGCTCAGTTCAAAAGAGAGATGCTCCACTTCATCAAACTTAATAGCAAGCATGAATTAATCAAAGAATACTATTCTCGGATCCTATACTGTCTCACCCTGTTCCGAGGACAGTCAGTCATGATGTGGGTAAATGAAGTGGAGGATGCAATGGAGAGAGAACTTGCAGACACCACCAATACCCTCACAAAGAAGAGCGAGGAGTTGTGGAAGACCTTTCTCGACACCTTCGACCAAGATTGGACAGACACTCTTAACAAAGAGAAGGCCTATCAGCAGCTCATTAACCTCAAAATGCAGCCAGGCCAACTAGACGAATACATCCTCACCTTCGAGAGACTGGCAGGAATCACCAGATGGGACAAAGATGCCCTAGGAACTATAGAGTTCTTCAAGAAAGGACTCCCTCCTGGCCTGTATCGAGCTTGCCTAATGAGGGAGACCATACCCCAGAACATGGCAGACTGGCAGAAGACTGCTAGAACAGAGACCCAGCATTTCAAGCTCATCACCATCGGACCAGGAGCTAGAAACTCTGGACCCACCCAGAACACTGAACATAGTTGCCCCAAAGCACAAGACCCCAATGCTATGGATGTCGATGCCACCACCTCCTTCCCTTTCAAGAAGCTTTCTGATGAAGAGTGCAAACAGTACATGAAGGAAGGACAATGTTTCCGGTGCCACCAACAAGGCCACATGGCCAAAGGGTGCACACGTTCCCCACCCCCCAAATCACAGACACAGGTCAGAGCTACAGACACCAAGAAGGCGGAGGCAGAAGAAGCCCCACCTTACACCCCAGAAGCGAGCTCCTCCAGAGTGGCAACCACCACTACTGAAGATAAAGTTCGCCAAGCACACAACCTCATCCAGTTGATGAGCAAAGAAGAAAAGAGGCACTACTATGCCCTAGACCAGGATTTTTGTGATGCCGACCTGTGAGAGCTGACAGGGAGGCGTGTTCAATGTATAGTATTCGCAATAGTGCCATGACAATCAAAGTGATCGTTTGCCTTTACTACAAAGAAGCTCGTGCCAATGTGCTCCTAGACAGTGGAGCCACAGACAACCTCATTGACAGAAACCTCATAAAGAAGCTAGGACTAGGAACCACACCAGTGAAACCACCAAGACTTGTTTGAAATGTGGATGGGTCACTAAATAAAGATGGCACCATCACAGAAACATGCCAGCTGTGGATAAAGAGAGGAGAACAGGAAATAGCTTTCCAATTCTTCATCACAAGCCTTGGAGAAGATAGAATGATCTTCGGTTACCCATGGTTCAAGTATGAAAACCCAGAAATCGACTGGAAAGCACAAGAACTGAAAGGAGAACCAGTGGTGATCCTAACGGGTGGATATCGCTTTAGACGAAAGCGACACCAAGAAGCGAAGGTAGCTGCAGTGGCCACCTTCGACCCAGTAAAAGAAACACCAATCCCAGAAGAATACCAACAACACCAAAAGGTGTTCTCAGACAAAGAAGCACAACGTTTTCCCCCAGAAAGAGAGGAGGATTTCCCCATCAAACTTAGACCAGACGCTTCACAAAAAATTAATTGTAAAATATATCCTCTCACCCCCAAAGAAGACAAATCGCTGAAAGCGTACATCAAAGAGAACCTAGCCAAAGGGTACATCTATGAAGGAAGCTCTCCTTATGCATCCTCTTTCTTTTTTAGGAAAAAGACCGATGGAGGACTCCACCCCATCATAGATTACAGACCCTTAAACGCTTGGACAGTCAAGGATACATATCCACTACCCCTCATTTTGGATATCCTAACAAACCTCAGTGGCAAGAAAGTATTCTCCAAGTTTGACATAAGATGGGGGTACCACAACATCAGAATAAAAGAGGAGGATCAGCTTAAGGCAGCTTTCAAAACACCCAGAGGACTATTCATCCCCAGAGTGATGACCTTCAGCCTCACCAATGCCCCAGCCACCTTCGCTAGAACCATGAGCCGCATCCTTCACCCACTTATGGATGCACACCCAAAAGAACTATTTGTGTATATGGACAATGTCCTTATAGCGACAGAGGAAGACCTCCCCAGACACAGGAAGATCGTACATGCCTTCCTGGAGATATGCGAAGATGAATCTTATTTTCTCAAAGCGTCCAAATGTGTCTTTGAACAAAATAAGATCAGCTATCTGGGAATAGTAATTGATGGCTCCCAGATCAAGATCGACCCAAGAAAGGTTGAAGGAATCAAAGATTGGCCAAGAGAGGTCAAGACACTGAAAGGGGCCAGAAGCGTCTTGGGAACTTTGAGTTACCAATGCCCCTTTATCCCCTTCTTCGCCCACCATGCCAAACCTATCACAGACACAATAAAAACCACTGATGGTCCCTTCAGATGGACAAAAGAAGCAGGGGAAGCGCTAGAAAAATTAATCACCCTCATCTGCGAAGACCCCGTCCAGTGTCAGCCCAATATGGATAAGCCTTTCAAGCTAGAAGTGGATGCCTCTGCTTTTGCCATAGGGGCAATCCTGACACAAAGAGATATGAGAAACAAACCACAAGCAGTGGGCTACTTTTCGAAAGCCTTCACCATAGCAGAACGAAACTATGACATCCATGACAGAGAGCTTCTAGCAGTGCTGTGGGGCCTAGAACACTGGAGGCACCTCCTCATGGGATCCCCACACGAAATAAAAGTGTTCACTGATCACAAAAACCTCGAATATTATCGCCACCCACAATGAATCAATAGGAGGGTGGCCTGATATATCCCAAGACTGGTGGACTATCATTATCAGCTGATCCACAAACCAGGAACACAGAACCATGCAGACTCCCTCTCCAGATGACCAGACCACACCAATGGAGAAGAAGACAACGCTGATGTCACAGTCCTCACCCCAGAAGTATTTGCCAATGCGGCTCTATCCATCCATATAGATGACAGAGTCATGGCACAACAACTACTACACCAAGACACTCTAGAAGAGTGGGCAGCACCTTACCAGCTCATGAAATCAGGAAAGTACTGGTGGAAAGACACAAAACTAGTGGTTGTGGACAACACTGCGCTGAGGAGGGGGGTAATTTCCCTGTATCACAATCTAAAGACAGCTGGACACCCTGGAATTATGAAGATGGTCTGGCTGGTATCACAAGACTTCTGGTGGCCAGACATGAAACTAGACATCTCCGCTTATGTGCAAGGCTGTGCCACATGCCAAGCAAACAAAAACTTTCCTGGAAACCCAAAGCCACCATCATTCCCTATCAAGACAAAGGAGAACGCCCTCCCCTTTGAAACAATTACCCTAGACTTCATTACAAAATTACCAGAATCAGACGGCTATGACACCATCCTCACAATCGTAGATCACGACTGCTCCAAAGCAGCCTTCTTCATCCTGTGCAAAGAAACCATAGACGCGAAAGGAGTGGCAGCACTTCTTGCCAAAACACTCTTTCCACACTATGGACTCCCCAGACGAGTGATCTTGGACAGGGACACTCGACTCACAGCCAAACTGATCAAAGAATGGTGCAACACCTTGGACATCAAACAAAATATCAGTACAGCATATCACCCCCAGACTGATGGACAATCAGAAAGAGCGAACCAATGGGTAGAACAGTACCTCCAAATGTTCATCAACCACCAACAAAACAACTGGGCAGACCTACTGCCACTAGCTCAATACACACACAACTCATGGCCAAGTGCCACCACAAAAAAGACTCCCTATGAACTCATTCTAGGGTACACCCCAAAGATGCACCAGCCACAGCATACAGGCAACATGCCTGAAACAAAAGAAAGGCTGGAACAGATCTTAGAAGCCAGAAGGGTGGCCCAGGCGGCCATCACACACACCCAATCACAGTACAAAGACTCCCCTTGTTTCCAACCGTACTCAGAAGGGGACAAAGTGTGGCTTGATGCCAGGAACTTGAAAACAACACACCCCACTTTCAAGTTAGCCCTGAAGAGATATAGCCCTTTCCCCATCACAAAAAGAATCTCAGTAACCACCTACGCCCTGAAACTGCCACCACAGTGGCACATCCACCCAGTGTTCCATGCCTCACTCCTAATGCCATACAAAGAAACACCCATACATGGGACGAACTTCCCAGAACCTCCTCCTGATCTGATAGAAGGAGAACTAGAGTGGGAAGTGGAACAAATAGTGAACACAAGACGCTATCAGAATCAAACCCAATTCCTAATCAAGTGGAAAGGATATTCCGATGCCCATAACAGTTGGGAACTGGAAAAGAACCTCAATGCCACAGAACTTGTAGAGGAATACTACAAATGCAACCCTAGAAGTGTGGGAGCAGAAGAGTGGATAAAACGAAGAGAAATATCCATTCACTCCATCACCACTCACCTCCCCACTCCCCACATCATTACCACCATGCCCTCTTGTGACTCATCCACCAAAAGACTCGTTGCCAGAGCTATGGCAAGGGGATCCTACTCTGAAACCTCCACAGAGTCCCCAGAAAGCTCAGTGTCCCCAGAAGTAATGAAGGAAGACCACCAACCACTCCCCTTCTCTCTGGAATACAATGCCACTGTAGAGATGGTCATCACCAACCTAGTCAATGTGGCAATGACCAGACCCCCTTCCTCTGAGAAAACTGAACCCCCCAGCATCCACCCAGATTTCCCCAGCATCATCTCCACAGAAGAAGGAAGTGTCTTGCGAACCCCAGAATCAGCCACCACCTGTCCAAACACCCCAGTAATACACTGCCTCACCTCCACCTTTGAACAACCCACTGTCACTCCCCTAGACCCCAGAGCAGCTCACATTGTGCTCACAAGACTTGTTCATGACCCAGTCATGGACAGCTATCCTATCAACTATAAAGACCCCCCCACTTGCAATGATTATCCCATCGAACTAGACAAGGAGGTGGACCCGGCAAATAGACACCCTGGAGTGGGTTACTGGCTGAATGACCCCTTTGGTGGCCATTACTTCCCCTTCTCCATCCCCAATGATGAAGACCCCAGCACCTTTGAAAGGACTGGGGCCTGCTATGTCCGCCTCTCAGATGACAAAGAATCCCTCATTGGAATGCTGGGCAAGGGTTACCCCGAATATGGGCTCCCCCTATACCTGATAGAGCGTGTCGATGAAGGGGACTATAACCCACCACCTCCTCTCTCTCTCGAACAACTCAAGAACTTCTCTCCCAATTCCCCCCTTGCCCTGAAGATCCAAGAAGTCTTGGAGCATCTCCGAGACCACAGACTAATGGCAGAAGTAGCCTGAATGAAGCGACTACTGAAGAACCAGAAGGCATTGAGGGAACAAGTGGTGGCCCTCTACAAAACTGCTGAACCTCTAGAGCGTCACCTCCTGGAGGTAGACATGCAGCTCACTAGTGTCAGACACTGCCTCCAGAGCTACCAGGCTTACTCAAGAATCTCCAGTACCTGGTTGCGCCTTCACCCCCCTCCTTCTCATACTGACACCCATCCTTTCTACGTTGAACCCATCCCTCCCCCTCACCACTTGGCGCTTCCACAGTTACAGGACGAACTGGAAGGCCACACCCCTTCCTCGTCCCAGAAGAAAAGGAAGCCAAAGAAGAAGAAGTTGACGACAGAGAAGGCAAAGGTAGAAAAACCCAAAGAGAAGAAGCCAAAGAAAAACAAAGGAGGGAAGATCTGTCTTCGGTGCGACTCAGACTACCACCTCTCCTTTAACTATCCACAGAAGAATTGTTACTGCTGGCGATGCACTGCCACCAACCATTGGCCTAAAGACTGCCTTTGGCCAGGTACTAGTGCAATGAACAGGTGGTGCAGAAAGTGCCTCAAGACTGGCAGTCACGACGAGATTGACTGTCCCATCTATGAGATGTGTCAGACTTGTGGCAAGAGGGGCCCCTTTGGTTTCTTCCAGACCCACAACTGCAAGGACTCCTCATCAGAGGAGGAAGGCAATGACCCCAGTGCTGACATTTACGACCTCATCGACCCTGAAGCACTCTAGGGAGAGTGGACGTTGTAAGGGCTGTGCAGCCCTTAGCTGTGCAGCCCTTAGCTGTGCAGCCCTTAGCTGTGCAGCCCTTAGCTGTGAAATCGGCCGTTCTCACTCGTTTCAGTCATCTCAGAGCCATCGGACTGCTGCATGCCACTGCTACCCATCTTGGACATCGCTACCACGCCACCGACTTGTTATCTGTTTTACACCACCTCGTTTCACCTCATGTTTCTTTCTTCATCCCTCCCTCCATCTCACAAATTCGTTGTTCCTTGCCTCATCGTATTCCCGTCCCTTCTGCCATTGTCGGATGCCCCTCGCTGCTCAAGCCATTCCAATTTCGGAGCGACAACGTTCCAAGATCTTTCAGCTGTCTCCAACTGTGACACTAATGGCCTCCAGCTTTCACTCCTAGCCTCATGTTTTCCTCACCATCCCTCCACCATTCGTTCTTTCTATCGCTTCCGCCATGTCCTCCTGACACCGCTTGTATTCCATCTTGGCCAATCAACATCGTGCCTCTCGTGATCATCTTGTGTGTCATGCTCTCTGTCTCAGGCATAGGCGCGCCGAACTTTCTTTTATTTTCCTTACTACTTTCTAACAATTCGTTTGTACTGTTAGTGCGTGTCATTCATATCATCGGTGCTGTTCTTCAGCCATGTGTTCTTGTTCACTGACTCCCCTACTTCTTACCTTCGACTTGTGTTACTTACCTCACGTACCCCACGTGTTTTCATTCGTCGACCCCCTCACTACCTTGGACTACTCATTTACTTTCCCCCCATTTCGACATCTCTTCCTCACATAATTCGACTTAGTCAGAATTCAACTTGTTTGACCTTAGGTACCGACCGCTTGTATTTAAGGACTTGAGTTTCGGTTCAATCACAGTGTCGATTTCCCCTGTCATAACTCGTTCTCTCTTGTGTGATTTCAGAACAACTCTTCAGGTCAGGTCTAAGTAGAAGACACTCAAATTGTTGAGCCACTTCGCACTTCTCACCTTCTTCAAAATCGATACTCGTGCTCTTATTCGACTTCTTTCAGCTGATCTCTTCTTCTCTCTTTCAGATTTTCTGCTTTGTGATAGTCGCTTTGGCTTTCACAAAGAGTTTCTGAACTTGAACGAGTTCCGCAATCACCTTCCCTCCCTCCCAAATCACTCCCTCTTCATCAAATCAACTCTCAACCCTTCAATCTTCTGCTATTCCCCTTTCCACTCATATCTCAGCCAGTCTGCATTGCAAACGTGTGTTGATCGCTTCGTAACATGTTCAGGTCGGATTCCACCTGCCTTCCGCATCACCCTTTCAAACCTTGGTGTCTTGTTTTCCTAGACTTATTCTCTCGCGTTCACTCTTGGGTCCCTGGTTGCTCCTTAAACCCTGCTCCCCTTCTTCATCCACTCTCAGCCCACATTTACTCATGCATGCACTTTCAAGCATGTTCAATGTTGGGAGGGGCTCATGTCATGATCCAGATGCTTTGGGTCATGGGACTTGTATCACCACATTGTCTTATCTATGATAATGCACCGCTTGACCTGTTTCAACTGTGTTTATTCGTGTCCTGACTTGTGTTTGGGTCTTTGTCCGGTCCCAGTATATAAACCCTGTGTACACATAGTATGAAGCCAGACTTGGCTTCATTTGTAATCTAGCAAACTTGCCTCCGAACCCTTGAGTGTAGAACCATCTTGTCCTCTCCTTGTGAACCATCTCCCTCAGGCTCTTCTAGAGCCGAACCCTCCCATTGAAGTCTTTGCAGTTGTACTATAACAACACCACACTCAGCTGAGACTTAGCACACCAGCAACTAGGTGCAGAGAAGTGCTCCAGCACCTTGGACAAAAGTCCTTATCGCTAAGTCGTTGTGCACTTAGTGCACAACACTCTAGACACCCTTGTACATCATAGCAATAAAGACAATAGACGTCTTTGCTCTGACATTGTGTGATACTGCCCTACTAGGCTACGATGAACCCTTGAACTTAAGTCACGTCCCTGCTAGGACGTAACATGAATCAACCCTGCCTTCAAGAGCTCCCCGATGACACAATCAGATGTATCCATGGATGGTTAGTATTCCCTCACGCCAGTCGTTGGGTGCTAAATGCCGTTAAAATGCATGATTGGAAATCACAAGATCATTGCAGACAAGTACAATTTGACAGCTTTGGCAAGGAGATTCACCCAACTCACAGTGCATTGACTTTCCAGTCCAGGATACTATACCCTGAGGATACCCTGAGGTCGACAACCTGAACGATGCTGGCGATGAAATGGGGGGCCTGGGGGGTGTGCAATCCAAGTGTACCAAGAAGTGTACAGTAAGTTATGTGTGTACCTTTTCCCCCCCTTCTTTTCCGCTGCAATCATTCTGTACATGTGGGTGCTTTTTTTTTTTCAGACCACACGTTCACCAGAGCCTGCATCTCATCTTTTCTGCACCGCCTTTGCAAACCTAATATGAGATGCAGTTGGTTTCTTCTCCAAAAATAGAGTCAAAATTGCCGACCCATCTACAATACATCATGTTATAATATTAGTCCAAATGAAAGCTGGGGTGATTGAGCAGTTGGTGAGCAATCAAGTAACTCAGGCTGCCGTTCCATGAATATAAATTTGTGTCAATTGTCAGGAGTTGTCACCCATCATACTACAAGTGTGCTTTGTGGTCATCATGTGTTCAGGAATGGAGATGACAGTTTGTTGTCCAGCCCAGACATGACATGCTGCATGGTCTGGATGGTCAAATTAACTGTACAATGAGCAGTTGTGATGTGTGTAGTATCGTGATATAAGTAGAGGTAGGGTTTAGTCACACCAAGAATTTCTGTTGCGGTTCAACCTTCAATAAGTAATAGATCATAGGGAATATTGATACTGTAATAACGTAAAATGAAATCCTCACATATGTGCCATTATACATCATTATCACTGATGGGGGAGCTATAGTGTATCTCTGGGATCTAGTCTAGTCTACACTCCCCCCCTCACACACAGTCGTGGTTCTAGAGAGCCACATTATGAGTATTGGGAGGGGATAAGTCATCAAAGGGACAAGTACTTGTAACTGGATATGACGTAGCATCTGTCACTTGCACTGGAACATTCCGCACAGTGGTAGGCAGGCACAGAAGAGTTCCCTAAAGATTGTGATGTCAGTTCATGTTGGAACTTGTGGATCAACTCTTCTGCTTCTACGTTCAGGGCTGGCACTTGTCCAGATCAGAACTCACCCAGAAAGTGTGCATATGAGAATTTGTAGCAGACACCCAGTTGTCTGACTGGTGCACACTCAACCTCCAAGATATCATCTCTGGAGATGTGGTAAGTTGACTGATGGGTTGTTTCTAAATCTGGGCCCAAGTTCACCATTGACATGACAGAAACATTGCTATGGGCTGCTCCAGGAGAAACTGATGCTCCCTTTCTATCAATGGTATGCAAGGGCAACTGCAAGTTGTGGTGCTTTAGTGGGGTAGGGAGCAGGTTCTAGCAGGCTAAGTACCACACCTGTGCAGTTAGTGCCATGTTGAGCTGGCTACGCTTGGCTATATGCTCATGCAATCTGATGTGCAACTCAGACTGGAGCATATTGAATATCACCTGCACATAGTCCTTGTAAAGAGTGTTGGAATGTGATAAGTACATAAGAGCCTTATCTATAGCAGTTACGACATTACAGCATAAGTTACGATAGTATACTTACTATATACAGTAGTCACGATGCGTACAGTAGTGGGCGTATCACACACTATGACCCTGAAGGCTTTATGCCTTCTGTAAATGGTGTTGCATATCAGGTGTGTGTGAAAACACGATATTGTGGACACCTTTACTCATCACTTTTATGCAAACGGAAATGGGTGGGTCATAGAGTATATAAATCCCCCTATGGGGAGAGTGGTGAATACACATCCCCTTCACTTGTCCTCACTTGTGCACACACACAATGCTTTACTTCCAAAGTCTTCTCCTTACTACAAAGGTGAGACACATCTCCTGTATGCTGCACTTTATGCTGTGCAACAGGTTATGGGCCCTGCTACAGGGTTTTGCTGTTGTATCCTTTGAAAGGATACACTCTATGACTACACTGTTACTATGATGGCTTTGAAAAGAGTATCATAGTAAAGGAACCATGTCGCAGAGAGGCACCCTGGTTCATAGCAACCCAGTATTGTACTCTAGAGGAGTACACAGACTTGGCTCACTGACACCAACATTTTGGTGCCATAGTCAGAGCAGATCCTCTCTTAATTGAGAAGGTCTAATACTGGTCTTATAACTCATTCAGTATTGTATATATGTTAGCAACAACAATACTGATGTCTTATAAGCTTTACAGTTATTATGTCCTCTATGTAAAATATAAGGCTGATTTGTACTATGTTAACATGATTTCTTTTGATCTTTTAAAGTGTGAACATAATAAGTACCTTAGTCAATGCGCAAAGTGTAAAGAACATACATAAAATATGTGGCTCCTTGATTCAGGAGCATCAGCACATTTCACTAATAATATTAGTGACTTCATCGACTATACACCTATTGCCAAGTCTGACAGAATGCCTGTTAAGACAGCGGCTCATACAATATATGTAGAAGGAACTGGTAGTGTTTTGCTAAAGCATTACATTGCTAACAAACTCATTACTACACGAGTTAATCCAGTTTTCTATATACCATCTATGAGTATGCATCTACTCTCAATGGGAGTATTTCTTCAGCAAGGTTTGCACATTTTGGGGAATTCACAGCATATAAACTTGCTTGATAGTTCTAAAACCATTGTCCAATGTAAACCCCTTCTACCTGGACAATCATTGTATTGGCTAGATGCCTCTACAGTTGATCTACTTGAGTATAATGATGCTAATGCATCTTTAATCTACAATGTAGATTATGATCTTA
>WNGR01008377.1_pt1 | contig 23914 bp, 21 predicted proteins | sample 5407581 | NCBI WGS metagenome assembly WNGR01 (sample SAMN13153383, study PRJNA577476) | soil metagenome | isolation source: 80 cm soil or saprolite under Garry oak tree replicate 2 | place: USA:California | collected 2016-06-15
CCGCGATCTTGACCAGCTGCCGCTCGACGCCCGAGAGCGCGCCCTTGTCGAGCCCGGCGTCGAGCCCGAGGGCGCCTTGGAGCAGGGCCGGCGATTCCGCAAAGGTGGCGTAGAGATTGGGGACGAAGCCGAGGGCCTTGTCCACCTGCTCGAGTAGGGGCCGCGACGCGTCGGGGGCGTTGGCGATGGTGTACTGTGTGAACGTTGCCATGAAATGTTCTCCGGTCGAAGGTGGTTACCTGGACTCGTAACTGGTAAAACGATATATTACCGGTAATGTTCCCGATGACCTTTCTTTTCCTGGGCGGGCGGCTGGCCGTTGACCTCCTGAACACGGTGATCGCCCGTGATTTGCTGGGTCGGCGGGAAGATGTTGCGGCTTGGGGTGCAGCGGCGGGGGTGGTGTCGCGTCGCGAGCTGCGGCGCGGAGGCCGCGAGCCCGCCGACCTGCGGGCCTTTCGTGAGGCGTTGCGGCGCGGGCTCGTCGCCTGGGCCGCGGCCGGAACCCCTCCGGCACGGCTGATCGCCCTGCTGAACCACCATCTGGCGCGCGACCCGGCGGTCACCGAGGTCAGCAGGAAGGGGCGCGACGTCGTCACGCGCGTACGATCGGCCGGCGGACGGCTCGAGCGGCTCTACGGGGCGGTCGCGCGATCGGCGGCGGAGCTGATCACGCAGGGCGATCCGCGTCGGCTCCGCAAATGCGCCAACCCGATTTGCCGCCTGATGTTCTACGACACGTCGAAGGCAGGCCGGCGCCGCTGGTGCTCCATGCAGCTGTGTGGCGGCCGCGCCAAAGTGCGCGCGTTTTACCAGCGCCGCCGGGCGGTCACGAGCCGGGCGGCGACTCCGCCGCCGGCAGCCACATCGTGAACGTGCTCCCCGCCCCCAGCGTGCTTTCCACCGTGATGTCGCCGCCTTGCAGCTCGGCCAGCAGGCGCGCGATCGCGAGTCCGAGCCCGCTTCCCCCCAGGTCTCGACTGCGGGACTGATCGACGCGGAAGAAGCGGTCGAAGATCCGCTCCACATGCTCCGCCGCTATGCCGGGCCCGGTGTCTCGAACGCTTACACCCACCATCTTCCCGTTGGTCTCGAGCGCGAAGGTGATGCTGCCGTTCGGCGTGTAGCGGACGGCGTTGGAGGCGAGGTTCAGCAGGATGTGGCGCGTACGGTCGGCGTCGCCCAGCGCCCACCGGGGCGGCGACGGCGTCGCGGCCACGGCGAGCTCTCTCCCGACGGCCATCGCTTCCGTGATCTCCCGCACTTCGTCCACCACCGCCGTGAGCTCGAAGGGCGCGTGCGCCAGCGCCAGCTGGCGGTTCTCGCCCCGGGCGATGAGGAGCAGCTCTTCCACCAGCTTCGCCGCCTGGTCGAGGACGCGCTCCATCGCGCCGAGCGCGTCGCGTGTCTCCGCCTCGCTGCGGCCCTCGGCCGCCGCCCACTGGACCTGGGCTCGCAGGTGCGTGAGCGGCGTGCGCAGCTCGTGGCTCGCGTCCGCCGTGAAGGCCTCGAGGGCGCGATGCGCGCGGTCCACCCGCTCGAGCATGCGGTTGACCGAGTCCGCGAGCTCCGTGACTTCCACCTGGCCCGTCGGGCTGGTGAGGCGTGTGCCCAGCGCCGCCGGACCGATGGCACGCGTCTCGGCGGCGACGCGCTCGAGCGGGCGCAGTGCGCCGGCCACCGCCTGGCGGGCGCCACGGGCGACCGCGAGTCCCGCGCCGGGGAGCAGCAGCGCCGCCGCGGCCACGAGCGCGCCGAGCGCCGCCACGTACGATTCCCGGCTCGCCACGACGTAGATGTCGAACGCACCCGCCGCGCGGTGCAGCACACGGAAGCGCCAGCGCGCCCGTCGGGCGATCGCGGCGAGCAGCGCACGCCGCACGTCGTCCGGCGAGGCGCTCGCCGGCAGGCCCTCGAGGCGTTTCGCGGGCATGTCGGGTGACACGAAGTAGACGTCCTGCTGCCCTCCGACGCCGGTGGTCGTGCGTGTGATCACCACCTGGCCACCCATGGCGACGAGCCGGTCCGCGAGCGCGGATGGCATCACGCCCCCGGGCTCGCTGGTCGAGTCGCGGTAGGCGCCGAGCAGGGACTGGGTCAGGTCGGCCGAGTGCTCGAGCGAGCGGCGCAGCACCATTTCCGCGGCCACGGCGAACAACGCGACCACGAACAGCGCATATCCGGTGAGCGCCGTCCAGGCCACACGCGTGAAGCGTCGCGTGAGGACTGCACCCAGCCGGAGTTCGTTCACGTGGCGGCGTCTCTTTCGAGCCGGTACCCCACGCCGCGGACCGTTCGGATCGGCGCGCTCCGCCCTGCGAAGCTGAGCTTCTTCCGGAGGTAGTTGACGTACACGTCCACGACGTTGGTCTCGGGATCGAATTGGTAGTTCCACACCGCCTCGGCGATCCGGGAGCGGGACACCGAGCGGCCGGCGTTGCGCATCAGGAACTCGAGCAGGGCGAACTCGCGCGGGCTCAGATCGACGACGCGCTCGCCCTGCGTGACCCGGCGCGTGAGCGGGTCGAGCGTCAGATCGCCGACCTTGAGCGTGGCGTCCTTGTGCCGCAGCTCGGCGCGGCGAATCAGCGCGTGGACCCGGGCGAGCAATTCCGGCAGGTCGAACGGCTTCGTGAGGTAGTCGTCCGCGCCGCCTTCGAGGCCCTTCACCCGCGCTTCGAGCTCGTCGCGGGCGGTGAGCAGCAGGACCGGCGTGAAAACGCCCCGTGCCCGCAGCTCCGTGACGACGCTGAAGCCGTCCCGCCCCGGCAGCATCACGTCGAGCACGATGCAGCCGTATGTCCCGCCCAGTGCGCGCTCGAGTGCGCGGTCGCCGGTGTCGGCCTCGGTGACGCCGTAGCCTTCTTCGCGGAACGCTTTGCCCAGGAAGCGCCGCAGCTCGCGATCGTCTTCGACGAGGAGTATTTGCACGAGAGCCTAAGCTACGGCGCACCGGCCGGCCCGGGGAGTGTGAGCTGGGTGAGAAAGCTCTAAGAATGCGCGCCGGCGCTTCACACACGCGGTGCGGCCGCCTACGTTCAGCCCATGAACCTGCTGCTCGCTCTTCTCGTCACGACCGTGCCGCTCGACACCGCTACGTTCGCGGGCGGCTGCTTCTGGTCCATGGAGCGCGCCTTCGACCAGGTCACGGGCGTCGTGTCCACCACCGTGGGCTACACGGGCGGCCGCGTGGCGCACCCGTCGTACGAGCTGGTGTCCACCGGCCAGACGGGACACCTCGAGTCGGTGGAGGTCGTGTACGATCCCGCAAAGATCACGTACGAGCGGTTGGTGGACGCGTTCTGGCACGACATCGATCCGACCCAGGCCGACGGCCAGTTCTGCGATCACGGCCCGGAGTACCACACGGCGATCTTCTATCGCGACACGACGCAGCACCGCGTGGCGGCGGCCTCGCGTCGCGCGCTCGAGGTACGGTTCGGGAAACGGATTGCCACGGACGTCGTGCGGGCGACAGCGTTCTACCCGGCGGAAGACTATCACCAGCACTATTACCGCAAGAATCCTGTCAGGTACGGGATGTATCGCGTGGCGTGCGGCCGCGACCGGCGCCTGCGGGAGGTATGGGGCGCCGAAGCCCCGTCGACGGAGGTACAATCGAGCATGCACGACACCAAGCCAAGCGACGCCGAGTTGCGGCAGTCGCTGACTCCATTGCAGTACCAGGTGACCCAGCACGAGGCGACAGAGCCACCGTTCCGAAACGACTATTGGGACAACCACCGGGCCGGCATCTACGTGGATGTCGTCTCGGGGGAGCCGCTGTTCAGCTCGCTCGACAAGTTCGAGTCGGGCACCGGGTGGCCGAGCTTCACACGGCCGCTCGAGCAGGCGAACATCAGCCAGAAGACCGACCGGTCACTCTTCATGGCGCGGACCGAGGTCCGGTCGGCCCACGCCGATTCCCACCTGGGCCATCTGTTCGACGACGGCCCGGCACCTACGGGCCTGCGTTATTGCATCAACTCGGCCGCGCTGCGGTTCGTTCCGGTGGAGCGCCTGCAAACAGAGGGATACGAGCGCTACCTGCCCCTGTTCCAGACCGCGCGGCGCTGACCCGGTCTCCATGATCCCGGGAGCTTGCTCCCGGGGTCAGTGGTGTGGCCTCACTGTACCCTCACCCTGTATCCCCCCTCTCCATCATCCACGCTCCACTGGCTCACCATCCCGCGCAGCTCGCCCTGTAGCAGGCTCTTCACCAGACCACGCAACACAGGCCCGTTGGCCGAGCCCTTACCTCTGCCCGTGATGATATGGACCACCGCACCCGCCTTGCGGCGCCGCCAGCTCTCGAGGAAGGCGCGCACGGCGGAGCGCGCTTCCATCGCGCCGAACCCGTGCAGGTCTAGGTCGGCATCGGCTCGCGCGTCGAGCAGCGGATCGCGCGCATCGAACGCGGGGTGGCGACCTTTGCGTCGCGGGCCCATGACAGAACCTAGGGTTGAGCGAGCTCGAGCAGCTGGCGGACCTGCGCGAGCAGCTCGCTCGCGGTCCAGGGCTTCGTGACGAACGCCACTCCGGGATCCTGGCCGACGGTCTTCCGGAAGTTCGGCGCGGGAAACCCGCTCGTGAACAGCACCCTCACGCCGCGCGTTTCCCCCCGGATGACCTCGTACATGTCGAACCCGCTGAGCTTCGGCATCACGACGTCGGTGATCACGAGCTGAAGCTCCGCGCGGTGGGCGCGGAAGGCGTCGAGTCCCTGCTGGCCGTCGACGGCGGTCATGACCCGGTAGCCGACCTTCGACAGGAGCTGCTGCGCGGCCACGCGCATGGTTTGATCGTCCTCCACCAGCAGGATCGTTTCCGTCCCCCCGGGCAAGGCTTCGTCGGCCGCGGCCTCGAGCTCCGACATCCCGTGATCGCGGATGGCGGGGAAGTACACCTTGGCGGTCGTCCCCTGCCCGACCTCGCTGTAGATGTGGAGGTATCCGCGGTGCTGCTTCACGAGGCCGTAGGCCATCGACATGCCGAGGCCGGTGCCGACTCCCACGGGCTTGGTGGTGAAGAACGGCTCGAACACGCGAGCCAGGGTCTGCGCATCCATGCCCACGCCGGTGTCGCTCAGCGCGACGCTGACGTAGGATCCGGGCTCGACCCAGGCGTGGAGCGGACGATCCGCGGCGCCCAAACGCGCGCGCCGGACTTCGACGTGCAGCGTGCCGCCCTTCGGCATGGCGTCGCGCGCGTTGGTCACGAGGTGCAGCAGGATCTGTTTCACGGCGGCGGGATCGGCTTCGACCACGCCCCCTTCCTCGTCCGCCTCGAACTGCACTTCGATGTTGGCGGGAAGGCCGCGGCGCAGAGTGTCGAGCGCGTCGCGCACGAACTCCGTCAGGATCAGCGGCTGGAGGTCGAGCACGCGGTGACGGCTGAAGCCCAGGAGTCGCTGTGCGAGCTCGGCCCCGCGCTGCGCCGTTTCCTTCAGCGAATCGAGGTCGCGGTTCGGAGGCAGCGCCTGGGCCAGCACGGCGGTGCGCGCCAGGATAGCGCCGAGGAGCTCGTTGAACTGCTGCGCGATGGCGCCCGTCAGCCGGCCGACGGTCTCCATCTTATCGGCCTGCTTCAACGCCCGCTCGCGCGCGAGCTGAGCGGCGATGTCTTCGGCGGTCATCGCTCCCTTATATTCCGAGGCGCCGATGGCGTCAAGTTATTGCCGCCGCTTCGATCCCAGTAACGAATGCTGCACGACGCCCTCCGGCGCCGTGGTTCCGGGCCGCAGCGTGAAGACCGCCTTTCGACTCAACCCGAGATCGATCTCCACCACGATGTGACGCCGGTCGCGGGCCATGCGCCAGGCGCGGGACAGCTTCGGCGCCCCACCCGTCACCGCTCGCGCGGCAGTGACCACCTCTTCCGGCGGTTCGGCGACCGTCGCCAGCTGCGCGCAGGTCGCGCAACGACGGGACGGTTGCGCCAGGTCGGCCGTGCACACCTCACGGCCGCAGTACCCGCACGCCGCCCGATGCGCCGCGCAGGCCTCCTTGCCGCACACGGGACATTCCTCCACCTCATCGGAAGCGAAGAACGCCATGGGCTCCTCGGCGCAGCCGGCCCGGTGCCTCGCGCAGACCAGGCGACGCGACGTGTCCGTGTGGCGCAAATGCCGCGAGCAGTGCACCTGCTCATCCACCGCGCACACCGCCTGATGCGTCGTGCAGACCGATTTGCCGCAGCTCGCGCACTCTGTCACCTCGTCCACGCCCACCGGCTCGCTGGTCCCACCCTCACAGTACTTGAGGCACACCGTGCAGAGGCGACGGCTTCCCTTCGGCGCATCCGCGCCACTTTGCTCCGCGTGCCGGTTGCAGACTACCCGACCGCAGCTGCCGCACGGTGCGAGGCACGCCGAGCAGGCGGTATGCCCGTCTTCGGCGCAGACCCCCTCGTGCGCCGTACAGTGCTGGAGCCGGCAAGAAGGACAGACGCGCACGTGCTCGTCGCACGCCGGCTGCTCGTCCACGCGACAATGCGCGATGCCGTGGTCGGCGCAGAACCCCTCGGCGCACACCGAGCAGCGAGACGTGCAGCTCTCGCAGCCGCAGTGGTCGTGCCGGCAGATCACCAGGGTCGCCGGCGGGCGGCCGCAATGCGGGCATGCCAGCACCCAGGCCGACCCGCCACTGAGAGAACGCTGAGCGCTGAAGGTCGCATGACGCCCCTGCGCCGACTCGAGCCGCCACTCGGCGCGCTGCATCAGGACGGCCGCCTCGATGAGCTGCAACGGATGCACGATGGCCTTCACCTGGCCGCGCCGGATTTCTTCGGTGCGGCGACGCTCCGCGAGCGCCGTCACGGTTCCAATGGCTTCGGGGTCGGTCTCGTCCGCGAGGATCGACTCGAAGTAGCGGTCCAATCGGCCGAGCTCGGCGGCGAGCGCCTGCTCCGCCGCGGCGCGCCGCGCGGCGACCCGCTCGGCCGACTTCTCCTGGAGATGGCTCAAGAGTAGGCGGAGCAGGTCGCCGGGCTCCCGCGCCTGGACCGGGCCTGCGTCCGCTGCGACCGATTCATCCGCGGGCTCGATTCGGCCTGCTTCCAGGTCCCGGAATGCGCCGGCCAGGTCCTCGTCGAGCTTCGTACCGGCCGACAGGTCGAACACATCACTTTCGACCACGGCCTCTTCGACACCGCCACCGGCGCGGAGCACCACGCGCGCCACCAGCCGACCCACCGGATGCACGGCCACTTCCGTCTTGGGCGCCTTCGCCACGCCGTCGCGTACGGGGATTGTCAGCTCGACCCCGTCGTTCCCCCTCTCCCGTCCGTCCTCACCCCCTGTCCCCCTCTCCCTTCGGGAGAGGGGGGACGAAGCGGACGCCGGCGCGATCAGCCCGAGCGACAGGAGCGCCGCGCGCGCCCGGATCGCCTGGATCAGCTGCTCCAGGAACGGGCTGCCGAGCACCGCGATCTCGGCCCCGGGGTCGCGCTCGAGCGCGTCGAGCGAGAACGCCACGCGCAGCGAGGCGCGGTCCCTGAAGAACGGTCGCTCGGCCTGAGGAAAGCGCAGCTCGGAGTGATCCGGGCCGAGCGCGGCCTGCTTCACGCGGGCGAGGCCGCAGTAGCGCTCGAGCAGCGGTCGAATACGAGCGTCGGCGAGCGGATCGGCGTCGGCGACCGACGACTCACGGCCGCGGCTCGGCCCTACCGCTGAAGCGGCTACGGCAGGCCCGTTTACGGGCAGACGCCGAGCCGCGAGTTTACTCGCGCGCTTCGGGCGACGCTTGCGCTGGGTGTTGCGCTGTGGCTTGCGGGGCGGACTGCGTTTCATGCGGCGTCCGCGGTGATGTCCACCAGCATGAGGGGCAGTCGATCGACCTGCGCGACCAGCGTGATGGCGCGTCCGGCGCTGGTCAAGCCGGTGAGCCGGACGAGCTCCCCGTATTCGGGATGACTACCGGCCGGTTGCGTCGGGACGCCCCCCCCTCCGATCGGCTCGATCGACTCGAGCGCCTCCAGCACGTCTTTCACGTGCAAGCCGAGCCTGAGGCGCTTTGCGTCCCAGCCGGCCGCCTTGACGACCTGGCTCGTGCCGAGGCCGAGGCGCAGGCGGCCCGGGACCGACACCGTGCCGAACCGGCGCTCGAGCCGCATGGCGTTGTCGTCCGGCGCGATCAGGGAGTTGAGCGCCTCCTGCTCCTTGCCCACCGCGCTGCTCTTCTCGATGTCGGCGCCCAGCGTTGCTACGCGGCGCGCGAAGTCCTCCTCGCTGTCGGCGGCGAGCCACTCTTCGGCCAGCCGGCCCTCGAACTTCTGGGCGCCACCGAATTCGCCGAGGATCAAGTCCAGCTCGCCCACCACCAGCTCGAACAGCTTGATCTTCTGGTCGAGCAGCTGGAGGATGTACGACTCGATCGTTCCCGCCGCGGCGAGGTTCACAATGTGGACCTCGCGCTTTTGCCCGATGCGGTGCAGCCGTCCGATGCGCTGCTCCACCACCATCGGGTTCCAAGGCAGGTCGTAGTTCACCAGCACGTTGCAGAACTGCAGATTGCGTCCTTCGCTGCCGGCGCGGGTGGCGATCAGCACGCTGCGCTGGTCCTCATGGAAGGCGCGGATGCGCTTGTCGCGCTCGGCCGTCGAATGAGCGCCCCAGTACACGATCGGCTGCCGGCCGAGCTTGGTGACGCGCTCTTCGATCAGCTCAATCGTCGGGCGGTGATCGCTGAAGATGACGAGGCGATCTGGGGTCTCCTTCAGCAGTTTGGTCAGCACGTCCAGCTTGGCGTGCGTCCTGATGCCCTGTGCACGCTTGGCGAGCTGTTTCGCGATGTTGCGGTATTCGGGACTGATGCGCTCGCTCTCTGCCAGGTGCGCCAGCGACTCGGCGAGCGCGCGCGAGGAGGAGCACAGGCGCTGGCGCAGGTGAATGACGGCGAGCTGTAGAATCCCCTTCTTGGTGGTGCGGCGGCGTGGCGCCCCGTCTTCCGGCTCTTCCTGCTCGGCCGGCTGGACGAAGCCCTCTCGATACAGGCGCCGCAGGAAGTCCGTAGTCCGCTGGTACAGGTCCGCCTCGGCGCGCGTCAGCTTGACCTCAGGATGTCGCGGCCGGCGGGGCGGCAGGTCCAGGTCGAGGGCGACGCTGGAGCGGCGGGTGCGGATCATCACCTCGTGCGTCAGCGCGCGCAGCGCTTCGGGGTCGCGCGGCTGGCGGTGGTCGCCGGAGACCAGGTGCTCGCTCTTGAACTCCTGCCAGGTGCCGAGCTGCCCGGGCCGGAGCAGCGTGATGAGGTTGTACAGCTCGCGCAGGTCGTTCTGGAGCGGCGTGGCGGTGAGCAGCAGGATGAAGTCCCGCTCGATCTTCTCGATGAACTGGTAGGTCGCGCCGCGGTGGCTCTTCACCTTGTGCGCCTCGTCCACGATCACCAGGTCCCAGCGGTGCCGCAGGATCTCCTCGGCGTGCCGGCGCGAGCGCGCGCGGTCGTGCGAGATGATCGCCCTGGTGATGGTCCCGCGCTGCCAGTCGTCGGGGTCGGTCGGGGTCTCGAAGCGCTCGAAGAACTTCTCCTCGAGCTCCCCCTGCCACTGGCCCACCAGGGAAGCCGGCGTGAGGATCAACGCGCGGCGGGCCAGCCCGCGCACCGCGAGCTCCTTGTAGACGATGCTCGCCTCGATCGTCTTGCCGAGACCCACCTCGTCGGCGAGGATGGCGCGGCCGCCCATGTCGCGCAGCACCCGCTGGGCCACGTCGATCTGGTGGGGCAGCTCCTTGATCGCGTTGGCGTCGAGCGTGATCAGGCGGTCGAAGCCGGGAACCAGCGCGATCCGCTCCGCCTCGCGCCGCAGCTCGTACCAGGCGCGCTCGGCCGGGGGTTGCTGCAGCGCATCGACGAACAGCTTGAGGGAGCGCTCGTCGACCGCCCAGGAGTCGTCGAGCGGAGAGTTGGCGACTGGCAGCGTCACGCGGGGCCTTGAGAGTAGGGGTGGCAATATAGGGAATCCAGCCTGTTTGCAGGCTGTCAGGGCCACTGGTGATGCACATCACATCTGTGAGGCTGCACGCACGGTATCCTCACCGCCCTTGCGCGGACATCCTGAGGTCGGGCAAGGCGATGGATAGTGCGCCCTGAAGACCCACAATTCCCTGGAGGTCACATGAAGGGCACGCTCCCCCGCACGGCTCTCGCGCTGGCAGTGATCACAGCCTGCCTCGCGGGTAGTGCGCTTGCTCAGCAGCCTCAGCCTCGGCAGCTGCCGCTCCGCCATGGCTTCTGGTTCAGCGGCGGTCTTGGGTATGGCTCACTCGGTTGCCAAAACTGCAGTGGCCGTACCGGCGCACTGAGCGGCAACATTTCGCTCGGCGGGACGCTGAGCCAGAAACTCCTGCTCGGCGTTTCGACCAACGGCTGGACCAAGTCAGATAGCGGTGCGACGCTCACGGTCGGCACGCTGACCGCAGCGGTTCGCTTCTACCCCTCGGCGACGGGCGGCTTCTTCCTGACCGGCGGTCTCGGTCTCGGCACGGTCAGCGCCGGCGTTTCGGGTTTCGGCAGCGCCAGCCAAACGGGCGTCGCGGCTCTGCTTGGCCTGGGTTACGACATCCCGGTCGGTCGCAGTGTCAGTCTCACCCCGTATTGGAACGGGTTCGCGCTCAGCTACTCAGGTGGCGACGCGAACGTCGGCCAGATCGGCCTGGGCATCACGGTGCATTAATGCCGTGGTCTTGCTCAGACAGATGGCGCGCGCCGGATTCAGGACTGGTCCGGCGCGCGGTGTTTGCGGCCGCTACTGCGACGCGGCCCCATCGTACACACGCCGAAACTCGATCGAGCGGCCCCGTCCGCCCTCGAACTTGACGATCACGAACAGCTGCTTGCCGTCCTGGGTGCGGAGATAGTCCTCGGTGACCTTCCCGCCTCTCGAGACCTTGCGCTCGACCACGAAATCGTTGCCCAGCCAACGTCCCTTGATGGGTGACCTTCCGGCCGTCGTTGTAGAGTACCAGCGCCGCGCCGCTATCCGATCGAACCGCGACGCTCGAGTCGGTCTCGGCGATCGTGAGTGCGGGGGGCGCATCGAACGCGAGCTGCATTGTCTGGTGCATCCGCTGGCGCTGCTCGTCGCTCATTCCGCCCCCGCCCCCGCCTCGCGACCCGCCGCCGCGCCCGCGGCCGAAGCCCCCGCGTCCACCAAAACCGCCACGACCCCCACCACCCGTTCCGGGGTATCCGCCGCCCGTCCGGCCCCCGCGCGACTCGTCGCCGCTCGAGTCGCGGCCCTGGAGCATATCCCTCGGGTTGTCGCTTTGCGCAGCATTGAAGGTCCAGTGGCCGGAGAGATCCGGGTGCTGAGCCGTCACGGGGGTCGCGGCAACGAGCAGCACAACGGCAGCCGTCAGTCTCATCGCGAAGCTCCTCGAGGTTGATGCCTAGTCATCGGGTCCGGTTCGCCTGAACCCGGGCGTCTTGAGGGCGTCCGGAAGCTGCTTCCATTGCTCGGGCGTCAGCACGTCGCGCGCCCGCTCGAGCGCCCGCCGGATGTTCTCCCGCCCTTCATTCAGCCTCGGCCGCATCCGCGCGAACATGATCCCGGGATCGGGGCGGTCGCCCGCCTTCTGCACCGCCGCCTGCAGCGAGTCCGACACCGCTTTGTTCAGCCCGTCGAGCGAGTCGGAGATCGCCTGCAGCGCCGCCACCTGGTCGGCGGAAAACGCGAGCGAGTCTCTGAAGCCCAGCATCGCGGGGATCGGGTTGGGGAGGATGCGTGCGAGCCGCGACGCGAAGTCGGGCGGGCCGGCGCCTTCCGTGTCCGGGGCCCCGCCGCCGCGCCGCCGTCCACCGAACACGGCGCGCAACCGGTCGCGCGTGCGGTCGGGACCGAGGGTCAGGTGTGCCTGGAGGCCGATTTGGAACGGCACGGTGAAGCCGCCGTTGGCGCCGGCGGTGGCGCCGAAGCGGCCGTTGACGGCGTAGCGGAACTCGTCGGTCGACTGGTCGAAGCCGCGCACGTACTCGAGCACCGGATCGGGGGCGGCGCTGAAGCCCCACCCGTGCAGGTTGGCGGCGCCGTGCAGCCACTCGTCCAAGCCGGCGAGCAGGTTCACCGTGAGGAGCGACATCGTGAGCCGCCGGTCGAGCCCGAACCAGGCCGGGCGCCAGTTGAGCTGGAAGTCGAGCGACGGCTGCCAGGGCCCGGCGCACGAGTTGCGCGCGGCGACCTGGCCGAGCTGGCTGAGGAGGCAGCCCCGCACCGCCGCCGGCGCCCGCGCGAGCAGCGCGCGCATGCCACTCACGAGCGCGGTGTCCGAGGCCGTCGCCGGGTCGAACACAAAGGCGCGGTCATTGCGGGCCCCATCGCCGTTGACGTCGGACCCCACGAGCGGCGTGAAGGACGCCCCGGAGCTCAGTCGGCCGATGGCGGTGAGCTCGAGCGCCGCCGTTACGGGGTATGTCACGGTCGCGAGGAACGCGTGCTGTCGCTGCAAGGCGCTCGGCGCCCACTCGCGCACGTTCGGGTCACCCGCCGTCGTGGCGGCGGCAAAGCCCTGCCCCGCGGCGCAGCAGGAAAACGACGACTGGTCGCGCGCCCGGCTCAGCGTGTACGAGAGCTGGAACGTCATGCCGCGCCCGGTGATCCCGCCGAAGCCGAACGTGAGCTGCCTGGTGTCCGATTGCAGGTCCGAGCCGATCATCACGACCTGGCCGAACTCGGGGCGCACGCGCGAGTCGGTGGCGCTGAGCGCACCGGTGGTGGACACGATCGAGTCGGCGGGGACGTACACCGGGCGGTTCGCCTCATCGGGCACCGTGAATCGCGGAGTCGTGACGAGGTTCAGGTCGCGGAAGCCGTACTGGCTCACGCCGCGCGCGTAGCTTGCGTCCACCGACACGGTGTAGGTGCCGAGGATACGATGCTGCAGTCCGAGCGACGTGCGCCAGGCGCGAGGGGCGCCGAAGCCGGGGTCGAACGCCGTCACGTTCGGGTGGGGCGTGATCGTCACGGTGGTCACGGTATCGACGCACTGCGACGGAATGCCGCCCGGGTCCTGCGCGTACGCGGACCAATCCGGCATCGGCACGGCCGACCCGATGCACACGAGCTGGGCCTCCGCATTCGAGAGTCCCGGGGCGGCGAGGGCCGCGCTGTAGAGCGCGGCGGGCGTGAGGCTGCGGAAATCGCCCGCACCGCCGCGCACGACGTTGGTCGGCGGTCCGTCGGCACCGCCGAAGGTCCAGGTGAAGCCGACGCGCGGCGACACGTGCACCTCGCTCGGAATCCGGTCGGTCCGGATGCCGAAGAGCGAATCCACCGCCGGATTGAAAGCAGGCGCGCCGTTGAAGCGCGCACCCTCGAGGCGCGCGCCGTACGCGAGCTGCAGCCCGCTGCCCACGCGCCACGTGTCACCCAGATAGAGCGCGCCGTTCCAGGATGTGCCCGCTTGCTCGAGCGGTGACAGCGTGCGGGTGAACTCCGCGGGTTGCCCCGCTTGGAGCGCCGCGAGTGAGCGGAAGGTGAACGTGCCCAGCTGGTTCGGGGCCTGGTCGGCGCGCCGCTCGGTGCCGTTCACGTAGGCGCCGAGCTTGATCCGGTGTGCCGTGTTGCCGGGCAGCCACGAGAACTCGTCGGTGAGCTCGACGCTCCTGGTGTCACTCCACTGGGGGAGGCCGGCGTTACCGCCGAACGTGAGCGTCGCGATGCCGCGGGCGCTGTCCGCGAGACTCGAACCGACCTGGACGCGCGCGGCGGGGAGGTTGACGTAGGCATTCGCGTCGCGCCGGTCGGTCGCAACGTAGCCACGGAGCTCGTTGATGAAGTTCCCGCCGAAGTACGATGTCAGCGACGCCATGACGCCCCCGCCGTGCTCGCTGCTCGTGCCGCCCGTCGGGGGCAGCGCCAGCGCGCCGAGGCGGGTGGGGTCCTGCGAGGTCCAGCGACCGTCGAAGCGCAGCATCAGGGTCTCGCCATCGGTGGGTTTCCAATCGAGGCGTAGCAGACCGACGGTATTGTCGTTGGTACGGTCGCTCGGGAGGCCGGGGACGGTGATCGGCGCGCCGGCCGCCTGGGCGAGCGCGATGAAGCGCGCCGCGGAGTCCGGACTCACGCCGAGTCGCTCGAGTGTCGCCGGGTCGGCGGTGGCGAGCGACGCTAGCCCCTGATCGCGCCACCGGCCCTGCAGGGCGCCGAACGCGAACAACCGGTTCGGGATGATCGGCCCGCCCATCCCGCCGCCGATCTGATTCTGCGTGTAGCCCTGGCCGAACGGCGACGACGTCGGGCCGCCCCAGGCGAGCGAACGGTCGCGCAGCGTGTAAGTGTACGAGCCCTGAGGAACGTTGGTGCCGCTCCGTGTCGTGGACGCAACGAGGCCTCCCGAGAACTGGCCGCGGGCGACGTCGTAGGTGCTCGTCACCACCCGCGTGTTGCGGATCGCGTCCTGGGGAACGCTTGCCGAGCCGAAGGACAGGCCGTCGAGGGTGACGTTGTTGGCGGTGGTTCGCTGTCCCGCGACCGAGAAGGCGGCGTCGGTGGTGTCGCTGCCCGCGATCCCGACCACCCCAGGCGCGAGTGTCGCCAGCGTGTTCAGGTCGGAGGCGTCGATCGGCAACCGGGCGAGCTGCTCCGGCGTGAGGTTGCGCTCGATCGAGCCGGGGGCGGGCCGTTCGCCCCGCGCGGTGCGGCGGGCGGTGACGGTGACCGGCTCGAGGGGCACGGCGAGGGATCCCATGCGGATGTTCGCCACCAGCCGGTCCTCGTCCGCCTGCCGGGCGATCGTGACCCGGGCCGGAGCCATGCCGACGAAGCGGGCGACGAGCTGGTACTGCCCGCCGCCGTCGGGGAAGACGATCGTGAACCGCCCGCGGGCGTCCGTGGTCCGGGAGCGCGACACCTGCGTCTCGAGCGAAGTGGCCTGCACGACCACTCCGGCGAGGGGCTCGCTGTCGGACCCAGTGACCGTACCGGTGATGATGTCGGTGGTCGAGCCGACCTGAGCCTCGGCCCGTCTGGGCGTGGCGAGGGTGACGGCGGCTGCGAGCAGGCAGGCGTCGCGTACCCAGGCAGTCACGGACACTGCGGCAGGGAACGCGCGCGCTCGCGACGCGGGGCGAGCGCGTGAAACCGCTCACGCTGCGTCGGCGACAGCTGCGTCTCGATTTCGGCGTCGATCGCCGCGCGCAGCGAATCGAAGCGGGGCCGCGTTTGGCGCCACAGCGCCGCCATGTCACAGCGGTGGCGCTCGAAGATCGCGTGTACCGAATCGCGCTGCGCCGCGGTGAGATCGAGCGTGCGCGCGAGATACGGAACGACCGCATCCGGGCCGCGCCGTCGCGACCTGCCCCACACGCTGCTCGGGTGCGCACCGATCCACGCCCGCAGGCCCCAGTCCACCACGACACCCGCGGCGAACGTCGTCACCAGCGCTACCACCACCCACAGCTTCGATCGCGTGACTCCGCCGGGCGCGGTCATCACTCGACCAACGAGGTGAAGAGGGTCCGGGGATCGGGCGGCTGCTCCGCGGTGAGGAAAATCGCCGCCGACCCACTGCCGGTCGTGGAGGCCACGAAGTCGGCTTCCACGGATGTCCCGGACGGTGTGACGCGTCCGGCCAGGAGCCCGGTCACGAGTCCGGCGACGAGCGCCGCCGCGGCCGCCAGCGCCGCGCGCGACCAGTGCCGGGCGGCCACTTCCGCCCGCGCCGGCAGCTCGTCCACTCTGGCGAGCACGCGCGCCACGAACCCGGCGCGGTCGCCCGGCTCGAGCGCGGCGCTGAGCGCCGCACGCACGTGCGGATCGGGCTCGGGCGAGAAGTCGTTGGGACCGGGGACCATGAGGCTACTCCTTCCAATCGGCCAAGAGCTCGCGCAGGTGGCGCCGGGCATGGAACACCGCTGATCGCACCGTCCCCACCGCCGCGCCCAGGATCTCGGCAATCTCGGCGTGCGAGAATCCCTCCACGTCGAACAGCACGATCGCGATGCGATACCGCTCCGGCAGCTCGTACAGCGCCTCCCGCAGCCGCTCCTGCAGCACCGCCCGCTCGGCGGCGACGTCCGGGCCCGGGAGGAGTGTTGCCGCGTCCGGCTCGAGGGACGCGGTGCGACGCCGCACGCGCCGGCGGCGCCGGTCGATTGCGATGTTGGTCGCCATCCGCAACAGCCAGGGCCGGAACGGCCGCTTCTGATCGTAGTGGTCCAGCTTCATCAGCGCGGTGAGGAACGTGTCCTGTGCCGCGTCATCGGCGTCGGGCACGTCGTGCAGCACCGCTCGGGCCACACGCCGCACCGGCTCCTCGTAGCGCTGGACGAGCGTCCCGAAGGCCGCTCGATCGCCTGCAAGCGTGCGCACCACGAGAGCGACGTCGTCCTCACGACCGTGGCTCATGCCCTCGGCGACCGGTGCACTCATCAGCGATATACGAACGGGATTCGGCGGAGGTTGACCGGCGCGCCGCGGTCAGCGGCCGCGCGACGACGCCCGTACTCCCTGTCAGCGACTAGCGCGCCGTCGACGATTCAGTTCGGAACTGGCGCTCGGGGAGACCCGCTCGTGATCGGCAAGATACGGCAGGCGTTGGCAGCAGCACTCGCGGTTCCAATACTGTGGGTGAGTACCGCGGCGTTTCCTATTATGGGCCTGATGTATTGTTTGGGGATAGTTGCGCTCGACGGAATCGAGCACGTCTTGCGCCGACTTACGGATCATAGGTGACCGATGGCGCGCCTGGTCGTGGTCGGCGTGAGTTGGCTGCTTCTCGTGCCGGCCGCGGGGAGGGGGCAGGCGTGCGCCGAGCCGCACTATCGCTGGAGCGAGAAGGTCGACACCACACTGCAGACCCGCCCGCCAACACCGGTGGACATCGCCGAGATCCTGACGAATTGGGCGCCCTTGGGCCTCACCAATAAGGACCGGTGCGCCCGTCGGATGGGGCGCGAGGACAGCGTGTTCGCCGTCGTCGCCTGGGTCCGGCGCCTGAGGCTGCACGAGGCCGACGGCGACTGGCACGTCGAGCTGACCGAAGCCCGGGCCACCCCGGTCGTCTCTTGCATCATCGTCGAGATCCCGGCGGAGCGCTACGGCGTGATCTACGGCCGGGCCCGTGCGGCGCTCGCTGCCCTGGTGGACACCACGCAACTCGGTCCCGGCGGCGATCTACATCCGCCGGTGCGGGTACAGTTCACCGGTGCCGCCTTCTTCGACGGTTTCCATCAGCAAGGGGGTCAAGGGAGCCAACACGGACGTTGCAACTCTTCGTTGCGCGCCCTGTGGGAGCTTCACCCGGTCTACCAGGTCGCACCGCCCAGCTAGCCGTTTTGTGTTGAAGCGGTTACTGTCTCATCCGCGAGATGTCACCGGGAACCCGCTACATCATTCAGGTGGACCGGCCCGGCGAGCGGGTCGACATGGCAGCGATCCGCGCCCTGCTCGACGGGGTTGGGGTCGCCGTGGACCCGGACTACGGCCCGGTTCCGATCAATCCCAAGCTCGGTCGCTACGTCGTCCGCGGCGTCGCCTCGCCTGATGCGCGAGAGCGGGCCGAGCAGATCCCCGGGGTGCGTTTCTTCGCCGATGCTATGCAGGAGCCCGCTTCCTGACGGGCGGTCGCTTCCTGGCCTGCGGCTTGACGCCGAGCGCCTTCACCGCCGCTGCCGCATCGATCACTCCGTACCCCAAGTCGTAGTCCCAGCCGTCCCCCCCCAGGTCCCGCGCGGTCCGCTGTAACAGCCCCTTGAGCTGGGCCGGCGCCAGTCGGTCGCTGGCCAACCGCTGGCGGAGCGCGGCGGCGACTCCGGCAGCGACCGGACTCGCGGCCGAGGTGCCCCCGTCGGCGGGATAGATGCCCGATCCCGCGAAGTGACTGAAGCCTGCGAGGTCGGGTTTGCGCGAGTAGAGCGCGCCAGGCCCTTGCGACGAATACCCCAGGCGCCGGTCCGTGACGGTGACGGCGGCCACGGTAAACACGTCGGGATGGGAGTTCGCGCCGTGGATCGAGGCCCCGGGGCCCGTATCGCCAGCGCCACACCTCTGGTCGGGGCAGTCGGCGCCGCAGTTGCCGGCGGCGAAGAATACGTCTGCGCCCGCCGCGACGAGGGCACCGGTGATTTGGTTGAACGGATGGTCGGGATTGGCGCTGTAGTTCTCCGGGGAGCCGATCGGCGCGTCGCTCGCGCGGTCGAACAGCCCCCAGCTATTGTTGACCACCCACCGACCCGGCGTGGCGTTCACCCGCTCCACCAGGTCCGCGAACGCAGCGATGGCGTCCGAGAGGAACGCCGCCCAGGCCCCCGCCTGGGACCGGAGGAGCGCATAGTCGAACACCTGCGCGTCGGGGGCCCCGATCCGAACGTCGAACGCCACCATCGTGCCGTGGTCGGGTGCGCTCGAGCCCGGTACGTAGCCCGGAGTCGGCGCCCAGCCGCCCGCCACCGGAATGCGCGAGCCGTCGATCCCCGTGTCGACGATGGCGACGTGGACGCCGCGGCCGGTAAGCCCCGCCCGGCGGAGTGCCGGGACGCCGAGCCGTCGGGCCACCTCCTCGGTGGCGCCGATCGCGGCGCTCCCGCAGTAGGCGGAGGGGAACGGAGACACGGCGGGGTCGGCGAACACGCCGACAATCTCGGACTGGCGGTCGCGCCGCAGCCGTTCGATGGCGTCCTCGTCGTCGACTGCCGCGCGCAGGGCATAAGTGTCGGCCGGTCCAACGGCGCTGTAGTTGAAACCGGTCGCGGCGGGAGGGTCATCCCCGCCGCCGATGCGGCGCAGGACCTGCACCGGATGGTAAGTCTCGTCGAACCGCACGCCTGCGACCTTGACCCTGCTATCGAGGAGCGATCCGGCGGGCGCGAAGGAGCGCTTGCGCCATCCGTCTCGCAGGAGCTCGTGGCCGCCAATCAAGACGATGCAACGCGGCATAGGCGCCTCTCAGGCCTCCGGGGGATTGATCAGTGCTGCGACCAACGTGTACAGGATCAGGAGGAGCGACCCGTACACGTGCTGGCCCGGGACGTGTTGGAAGGGCCCGCCGAGAGCGAAGACCCATACGGCGAACGCTCCCGTCGAGATGATCGCCTGAGTGACCGCGGGCCGTCGTCCCGGCGCGGCGGCCTGCTTCCAGGTCCACCAGGCCGTCAGGATCAAACCGATGGCGAACGCGATCCAGAGGATCGTTTCTCGGGGAATGTCGGGTGCACTCGCGACGAGGCCGGTGACTGCAACCCAGGCGGCAACGATGTCCGCCGGGATGAACTTGACCACCTTGTCGAAATAGGTATCGATCGCTTCCGACGGGGCACCGGCGCCCGTGGCCGCTTGCGCCCTGGAGGGAGATACGCGAACTCGACGGCTCATTGGGTCTCCTGAGTCGAAGTTCGGGCGCATCTGTATATACCCCGCGGGCCGCCGTCGGGCTCTTTTGAGCACGATTTGCGCCGGACTCACCGGGCTCGCGCCCGGGGTGAGTCATTGCCTTCTACAAGGGGCTGGAGGTGTCGCGACTATTGCCGGTAGAGCGCCGGGAACTGCTGCTTGAGCCGGCGCAGTTTCGGCGCGTCGTTGAAGACGATGTACGGCTGGTCGGGGTGGAGCGCGAGGTAGTTCTGGTGGTAGTCCTCCGCGGCATAGAAGCCCTCGAACCGCGCCACCTGGGTGACGATGGGACCGGAGAAAACGTGGGCCTTGTTCAGCTGGTCAATGTAGGTCTGCGCGGTTTCTTGCTCGGCCTGGTTCTCATAGAAGATCGCCGAACGGTACTGGCTCCCCACGTCCGGTCCCTGGCGGTTCAGCTGCGTAGGATCGTGCGCCACCGAAAAAAAGACCCGCAGCAGCTCGCTGTACGAGATCTGCGAAGGGTCATAGGTGATCTTCACCGACTCGGCATGGCCGGTCGTGCCCGTGCTCACGACGCCGTATTGCGCCGTGGCCGCGCCCCCGCCCGAGTAGCCGGAGACCACGCTCGATACGCCCTTCACGTGCTTGAATACGGCGTCGACGCCCCAGAAGCATCCTCCCGCGAACACGGCGGTTTGCTCGCCCTTGGCCGGAGTGACGTGCGACGCTGGCGCGAACGCCGGGATCTGCGCCTGAGCGATGTTACGTGCCAGGACGCTGGCCGCGCCGACTAGAACGAGGAGCTGGGTAAGGCTGCGGAGTGGGTTCATCACGGCAAGGTAACGCCCTCTGGTCGAGTGTGGTTCCGCGTTCACGTAAACTACGTTGCGACACGCCCGTGCGCATGTCAGTGCGCCCGCGGGCGTCGCGTGGTACTATCGAGAGTCCCCGTCCTGACGGTGCCCGATGGCCCCCGCCCCCCCGCCCTTTCGCCCGTACATCCTGAACGATCCCGTACACCACCGACAACATCGAGACGGAGCGGATCGCCGCTCTGGCGGCGGGGCACGCGTGGGAGCAGGGCACGCGCGTCGTCGTCCTCCCGGTGGTGCCGTTCGGCGTCAACACGGGACAGCTCGACATTCCGCTGTGCCTGAACCTGAACCCGAGCACGCAAGCGCTGATGCTGCGCGACCTCGCGACGGCGCTCGCGGGTCAGGGCGTCCCGAAGCTCGTCATCCTGAACGGCCACGGTGGCAACGACTTCCGACAGATGATCCGGGAGCTGCAGCCCGCGGTGTCCCTGTTCCTCTGCACGGTCAGCTGGTATCAGGTCGTGGACCCGAAGTTGTTTTTCGCAGACCTCGGAGACCACGCGGGCGAGCTCGAGACGAGCGTGATGCTCCACGTCGCGCCGGAGCTGGTGCGGCCGTTGTCTGACGCCGGCGCCGGGCGCGCGCGCCGTTTCACGATCAAGGCACTGCGAGAGGGGTGGGCGTGGGCGCCGCGGCAGTGGCGCCAGGTGACGGACGACACCGGCGTCGGGAACCCCGCCGCCGCGACCGCGGAGAAGGGACGGAAATACGTGGAGGCGGTGAGCGCAAAGATCGGAGAGTTCCTCGTGGAGCTGGCGAAGGCGGATACGGAGGAGCTGTACGAGTGACCGCGATGGTCATGCGCGCCGCAGCAGCTCGACCCCTGGCGTTCCTCTGCGCCCTCGCGATCCACGGCGGCTGCACCCATAGTCGCGGATCCGCGGCTCTGGGCGCGACTTCGAACGGGATGTTGGCCGTCGCTCAGCACGTCGACCATCTCGACGTCGTAGGCCGCGAACCGATGGTCGTCGAGCACCCGGACGGCAGCCTTTTCGTGGCCGGATACGGCGAGCCGCGACCGACCTTGTGGAAGAGTCACGATCGTGGGGTGACGTGGACGCGCGTCGACGTCGGGAGCGAAGCTCAGGGCGCGATCGGCAACTCCGACGTCGACATCGCCGTCAGCCGGGACGGCACGCTCTACTTCGTCAGTATGCTCTTCGACCGCTCCGCCAACGAGGGCAGGCAGATCGCGATCGGCGTCAGCCGCGATGTCGGCGCGACGTGGTCGTGGACGACGCTTTCGCAAAGGCGCTTCGATGATCGCCCGTGGGTCGCCGTGGCGCCGGATGGCATGGCGCACGTGATCTGGAATGACGGCAGCGGCGTTTCGCATGCAACGAGCAGCGACCGGGGCGTAACCTGGCGCATGGGCGCTCGAATACACCCTCAGGGCGGCTCCAGCCACCTCGCCGTTGGACCACGCGGTGAGGTGGCGGTGCGCATCGTGCCGTTGTCCGCCTCCGGCAACAAGTTCGACGCGGGCGTCGAGCTGATCGCCGTGAGCACCGACGGCGGCACGACGTGGCAGAAGCGTCCTCCGCCAGGTCAGCGCGATTGGGCCCCGCTGGGCACGAGCGGCGTCCTCCCACGCTGGGTCGAGCCACTCGCCTGGGACAGTGAGGGCAGGCTTTACGCTCTGTGGACTGATACGACCGGCGTGTGGCTGGCGCGGTCAGCGGATCGGGGAGGAGTGTGGACGAGTTGGCGCGTCGTCAGCCGCCGCGGCACGTCGTACTACCCATATCTCGTCGCCCGCGGACACGGCGAGCTCGCCGCGACCTGGTTTTCCGGCGTTGGCAAGGACCTCGAGTGGCACGCCGCGCGACTGCAGGGTCAGGACGACGGCGCTGCGCCGCGCGTCATCCAATCACCGCCGCTCCCGATCGAGGTGTGGATACCACAGGCTGCTCAAGGAGACTCGCTGCACCACGGGACTGGCGGCGAGTATCTCGGCATGACCTTCCTCCAAGACGGTGGCTTGGGAGTCACTACCCCCATCCAAAACCCGTCCGCGAATCGCCTGGGCTTCACATGGTGGAGGTTCGACGCCCGGTGACCAGTGTCGTCCCGTGACGTTCGAGGGCCGCACCACTAGACTCCGGCATGGAGTTCGACCCCCTCCCCCCGCAGCGCCTCGCCATTGAGGCACCGCTCGGCCCGGTGCTCGTGGTCGCGGGACCCGGGGCGGGGAAGACGTTCTGCCTGATCGCCCGGATCCACCATCTGATCGACACGCTCCACATGGCGCCCGAGCGCATCTGCGCCGTCACGTTCACCAATCGGGCCGCCGAAGAGATTGCCGTTCGCCTGAAGCACACGCTGGAGCACCGTGCGGAGGGAATCACGCGGGGCACGATTCACGCGCTGTGTCTCGCCCTGCTGCGCGAGCACGCCGAGGCGGCGGGCCTGCGGAAGGGTTTCGGCGTGGCCGACGAGCAGTACCAGAAGGTCATCCTCGGCCGGCTGCACGTGCCGCTCGAGCAGCGGGGATCGCTCCTCAATCGGTTCAGCCGGCACCGCGTCCAGAAACACGACTTCGAGCTGACCGCGGACGACGCGCGCCTGTATCGCGAGTACGCCGCCTGGCTCGCGCACCGCAACATGCTGGACTTCGACGACCTCGTATCGAAAGCCGAGGAGCTGTTACGCACGCGCGGCGACCTCGCCGACGCGATCGCCGCGCGCTGGGACTATCTCCTGGTGGACGAGTTCCAGGACGTGAACGCCGTCCAGTACGACCTCTTGAAGCGCCTGGCGGCGCCGCACGGCAACTTCTTCGCCGTCGGTGACGACGAGCAGTCGATCTTCACCTGGACGGGGGCGGACCCCTACGTCCTGGTGCGGTTCGCCCGCGATTACGAGATCGACCGGCCCATCGTGCTGGACCGGAACTGCCGCTCGTCGCGCCAGATCTTCGAGACCGCCCGGCGCGTGCTGGCACAGAATCCCCAATTATTCGAGAAGCAGCTCAGCGCGGAGCAGGAGTCGGCGTACGACGTGGGCGCGTTCGCGTTCCGCGATGAAGAGGAAGAGGCCTCCTGGCTGCTCGACGACATCCTCGCCGACCGCGCGGCGTCCGGCCTGGGATGGGGCGACTACGCGGTGCTCTACCGCAGGCACAAGCTCGGCGAGTACCTCGAGGGGCGGCTCGTGCGTGCGGGGATTCCCTGCCGGCTGGCGCGCGGCCGCGCGCTGGTCGAGGACGACGTCATCAAGTACGTGATCGCCGCGCTGCGGATCGTGCGGGATCCCGGCGACCCCGTCGCGCTCGAGGCGTTCGCGCGTTGCGTGCTCTCGGCGCACTTTCTCCAGGAAGTCGAGGCCGCGATCTCGGCCTCACCCCCTGTCCCCCTCTCCACGACGTCGGCCTCACCCCCTGACCCCCTCTCCACCACGTGGAGAGGGGGAATGCAGGACGACTTTCTCGCGGCCATCCGCGCACTCGCGCGACGCCGGCCGGCGCAGGACCCCGACACCAAGAAGCTGTGGCGCCTCGTGTTTCAGGTGGAGAACCTGCGCGCCCTGCCCCGGTCGCACCGCGCCCTGGCACCGCTGGTCGATGAAATCCTGTCGCAGAGCGTCGGACCGTACCGGAACGCGTTGGAGGAGCGGCACGACGAGCTCACCGATCCTGCCGCCATCCCGGAGGCCATGCGGCTCGCCGAGCGGCTCGGCGCGGCGATTGCCGCGGAGCAGGACATCGTGATCGAGCCTCAGGGAGGGCTGGAGATCGCGCTGAGGGGAATGCTGGC
>WNGR01003096.1_pt1 | contig 23908 bp, 23 predicted proteins | sample 5407581 | NCBI WGS metagenome assembly WNGR01 (sample SAMN13153383, study PRJNA577476) | soil metagenome | isolation source: 80 cm soil or saprolite under Garry oak tree replicate 2 | place: USA:California | collected 2016-06-15
CTCGATCGTTTCGCCGACCCTCACTTGCACCACGCGCGTCTGCGCGCTCGGCACGTCGTGCACCGGCAACCTCAGCATCGCGATGCGCAGCGGACGGCCGCGAAACACGTCGTCGTAGAACTGCACGCTGTAGGGCTCGGCCGGTGCTTTTTTAGCCGCCGGCAGATCGGGATAGCCCGTCACCACGCGGCCACCCTCTTCACGAATCTGATAATAGATGTTGCCGCCGCCGTTCGATTCGAACATCTCCAATGCGAGGTACGGCAGGTCGACTTCGATCCGGCCGTCGCGCAAACGGATGCCGTCGCGTATCGAGCGCAACGAAAATTCCAGCGTGCGATCGAAGGCCGCGTGCGCCGCGTTCATCGCGCGCTGATATGTGAGCCATGCGTCGAACGCGAGCAATAAAAGCAGCGGCAGCAGCAACCACAGCGCGACCCGTACGCGCAGATTCGGCCGCGTCATGCGGTTCTGGCTTCCAGCAGATAACCGAGTCCGCGCAGCGTCACGATGCCGACCGAACTGTGTTCGAGCTTCTTGCGCAGGCGGTGCACGTAGATTTCGATGGCATCCGCATTCACCGATTCGTCGAGCCCGAAGATTTTCTCCGACAGCGTGTCCTTGTTGATCGCGCGGCCGTTGCGCAGGATCAGCACCTCGAGCACCGAACGCTCGCGCGGCGTCAACGCGAGCGGTTCGCCGCCGAGCGTGAAGCCGCGATCCACGCTGTCGTAAAGCAGCGTGCCGCATTGCGCATGCAGCGGCTCCTGCCCATGACTACGACGCAGCAATGCACGTGCGCGCGCTTCCAGTTCGGTGAGCGCAAATGGCTTCGCGAGATAGTCGTCGGCGCCGAGATCGAGACCGCGCACGCGCTCTTCCACCGAACCGTGCGCGGTCAGTATCAGCACCGGCACCGCGTTGCGGCGCGCGCGCAAACGGCGCAGCACTTCGAGGCCGTCGAGCTTCGGCAAACCGATATCGAGAATCACCAATGCGTAGTCCTGCGTGCGCAGAACGTGGTCGGCGGACTCGCCGTCATGCATGCAATCGACCGTGAGTTTCGCGCTGGTCAGCGCATCGGTCAGCGAGCGGGAAAGGATCGGATTGTCTTCGACGAGCAGCACACGCATGAGCAAAAATCCCAGGGAAATCCATGAGGCGAATTCGACCATTGTCACGCATTTCTTTCAAAAACTGAAAGCGTTCAGAAAGCGCGACTCTCTTACCATTCGCCTACACAAAACAAACATGATGTTTTCTGGAGGAAGACGTGCAAATCTCTTTGAAGTGCCTCGCAGTCGCCGCCGCCGCGGTTGCTTTTTCGGCAAACTCAGTGTGGGCGGCCTTTCCCGCGGGTTATCCCGGCGACTATCAGAGCACCGTCGACGCGGCGAAGAAGGAAGGAAAGCTGATCGTCTATTCGGTCACGGACACCGCCCTCGTGCGTCCGCTCATCAAGGACTTTGAAAGCCTGTACGGCGTCAAGGTCGAATACAACGATATGAACAGCACGGAGCTGTACAACCGCTTCATCAGCGAAAACGCGGCCAGCAGCACGAGCGCCGACGTGTTGTGGAGCTCGGCGATGGACCTGCAGGTCAAGCTCGTCAACGACGGCCTGATGGCCGCCTACGACTCGCCCGAAGCAAAGCAGTTGCCGCAATGGGCGCAGTACCAGAAGCAGGCCTACGGCACCACGTATGAGCCGCTCGCGATCGTCTACAACAAGCGGCTTCTCGCGGCCGGCGACGTGCCGCAAACGCGCGCCGATCTGATCAAGCTGCTGCAAGGCAAGCCCGATCAGTTCAAGGGCAAGGTCACGACCTACGACATCGAGAAGTCCGGCGTCGGCTTCAACTATCTGACCCAGGACGCGCGCGTCAACCCGCAAGTCACGTGGGATCTGGTGAAGGCGATGGGCGCCACCGGCCCGAAGCTGCAATCGAGCACCGGCGCGATGATGGAGCGCATTTCGTCGGGTGAGAACCTGATCGGCTACAACATTCTCGGTTCGTACGCGCTCACGAAAGCGAAGAAAGACCCGTCGATCGGCTATGTCTATCCGAAGGACTACACGCTGGTGGTGAGCCGCCTCGTTACGATTTCGAAGAAGGCGAAAAGCCCGAACGCCGCGAAGCTGTGGGTCGACTATCTGCTGTCGCAACGCGGCCAGACCTTGCTCGCGAATCAGGCGAGCCTCTTCTCGATCCGCTCGGACGTGGAAGGCGACACGTCGATGGCCGGGCTGACCAGGCAGCTGGGCGACTCGCTCAAGCCGATCCCGATCGGCGCGGGCCTGCTGGTCTATCTCGACCAGTCCAAACGGCTTGAATTCCTCAAGCAATGGCAACAGTCGATCAAGCGCTAAGCCTCGATTGATCTGACGGCGTCCGCGCAAAAAGCGCGGGCGCCGGGCCTTCTCTCAATACCTGTCGATATGCGGCTTTATTTGCCGCAGGGGGACACTCATGCTTTCCACTAGCGCAACCGCGCGCCGCGACGCAGCGCCGCTCGCGCCCGACGGCGGCCCGATCGGCGCGCTGCCGCAAGGCGGTCTGCAGCCGTTCGCGGGACTGCTGCGCTGGCTCGTCGTCGCGGTGCTCACCATCGCGGTGGCGCTGCCGCTCGGCTTCATCCTGTTTCAGAGCGTGCTGAACGCGCCGTTTTTCGACGCCAACCGCACGCTCGGCCTCGCCGGCTTCCAGTTCATTTTCAGCGACCCGGACTTCTGGTCCGCATTGACGAACTCTTTCATCATCGCGGGCGGGATGTTGTTCATCTCGATTCCGCTCGGCGGCATTCTCGCGTTCCTGATGGTGCGCACCGACCTGCCCGGCCGCCGCTGGCTCGAACCGCTGCTGCTCACGCCCGTGTTCGTCTCGCCGATGGTGCTCGCGTTCGGCTACGTGGTCGCGGCCGGCCCGGTCGGCTTCTACTCGGTCTGGTGGAAGGAACTGTTCGGCACCGCCGAAGCGCCGTGGACCGTGTACTCGGTTCTCGCGATCACGATCATCGTCGGACTCACGCATGTGCCGCACGTGTACCTGTATTCGTCGGCGGCGCTGCGCAATCTCGGCTCGGATGTCGAGGAAGCGGCACGCGTCGCCGGCGCGCGGCCGTTTCGCGTCGCGCTCGACGTCAGCCTGCCGATGACGCTGCCCGCGCTGCTGTTCGCCGGCGTGCTGGTGTTCTTCCTCGGCTTCGAAGTGTTCGGCCTGCCGCTCGTGCTCGGCGATCCCGAAGGGCACCTCGTGCTGGCCACGTATCTGTACAAACTCACCAATAAGCTCGGCGTGCCGTCGTATCACCTGATGGCCGCGGTCGCGGTGTGCATCGTCGCGATCACGTTCCCGCTCGTGCTGTTGCAACGGCGCCTGCTCAAGAGCGCGAACCGCTTCGTCACGGTCAAGGGCAAGGCCGGACGTCAGACCGTGCTGCCGCTCGGCGCATGGCGCTGGGTCGCGCTGGCGATCGTCGCGCTGTGGCTGCTGCTCACCGTATTCGTGCCGCTCTCCGGCATCACGCTGCGCGCGTTCGTCACCAACTGGGGCGAAGGCGTGAAGCTGGCCGAAGTGCTGACGCTCGGCAACTTCACCGACCTGTTCGAACAGGACAACCTGGTGCGCGCGATCGTGAACACGCTCGGCATCGGCGTGATCGGCGGTGCCCTCGCGGTGGGCTTCTATTCGCTGGTGGCGTTCGCGGGCCATCGCCGCAACGATTGGGCCACGCGCCTGCTCGACTACCTCGTGCTGCTGCCGCGCGCGGTGCCGGGCCTGCTCGCCGGTCTCGCGTTCCTGTGGATCTTCCTCTTCGTGCCGGGGTTGAAGGAGCTGAAGAACTCCATGTGGAGCATCTGGATCGCGTACACCGTCGTATGGCTCGCATACGGCATGCGCCTGATTCAAAGCGCGCTGCTGCAAGTCGGCCCCGAACTCGAGGAAGCGGGACGCAGCGTCGGCGGCACGCGCGCGCGCGTCAGTCTCGACGTGACGCTGCCGCTCGTGCGTTTCGGTTTGCTCGCGGCGTGGCTCTTGATCTTCATGATCTTCGAGCGCGAATACTCGACCGCCGTCTATCTGCTCTCGCCCGGCACCGAAGTGATCGGCGCGTTGCTGGTGTCGCTGTGGGCGACCGGCGCGGTCGATCAGGTCGCGGCGCTTTCTGTCATCAACATCGCGATGGTCGGCGTCGGACTCGGCGTCGCGCTGCGCTTCGGAGTGAAATTGCATGGATAAGCTCTCGGTCGACAACCTCTTTCTCAGCTATGGCGACAACCCGATTCTCAAGGGCGTGTCGTTCGAACTGAACCCCGGCGAAGTGGTGTGCCTGCTGGGCGCGTCGGGCAGCGGCAAGACCACGCTATTGCGCGCAGTCGCCGGGCTCGAACAACCGTCGTCGGGACGCATCGAACTGGACGGCAAGGCTTTCTTCGACGGCGCGGCGCACGTCGATCTGCCGGTCGAGCAACGCTCGCTCGGCCTCGTGTTCCAGTCGTATGCGCTGTGGCCGCATCGCACGGTGGCGGACAACGTCGGCTATGGATTGAAGCTGCGGCGCGTGTCGGGCGCCGAGCAGAAAAAGCGCGTGCAGGACGCACTCGATCAGCTCGGCCTCGGCCATCTCGCCGCGCGTTATCCGTATCAGCTTTCCGGCGGACAGCAGCAGCGCGTCGCGATCGCTCGCGCGTTGGTCTACAACCCGCCGGTGATTCTGCTCGACGAGCCGCTGTCGAATCTCGACGCCAAGCTGCGTGAGGAAGCTCGCGCCTGGTTGCGCGAACTGATCGTGTCGCTGGGTTTGTCCGCGTTGTGCGTCACGCACGACCAGACCGAGGCGATGGCGATGTCCGACCGCATCCTGCTGCTGCGCAACGGCCGCATCGAACAGGAAGGCACGCCCGCCGAACTGTACGGCTCGCCCCGCTCGCTTTACACGGCGGAGTTCATGGGCAGCAACAACCGCATCGACGCGCGTGTCGCCTCGGTGGACGGCGAGCGCGTGACGCTGGCCGGCGACGGCTGGCAGTTGCAGGCACACGCCCGCGAAGCGCTCACCGCCGGTCAGAACGCGCAGGCCGTGATTCGCCTCGAACGCGTGCAGGTCGCCGACGGTCCGGGCGCGAATCGGCTCGAGGCCGAACTCATCACATCGATGTATCTCGGCGACCGCTGGGAATACCTGTTCCATTGCGGCGCTCTGCGGCTGCGCGCGTTCGGCCCCGTGCCGCGCGCGGCTGGCCGTCACTGGATCGAATTCCCCGCCAACGACTGCTGGGCCTTCGCGCAAGCCAGTTGAAACGCGGGCGGCACCACCCCAACCGAAGCAAACAAAATCAACCACAGGAGACTCTTGATGAAGTGGAGCATGAAGAAAGCAACCCTCGGCGCAACGTGCATGGGACTCGCCGGTTTTGCGGCAAGCGCGCATGCGCAATCGAGCGTGACTTTGTACGGGATCGTCGATGCGGGCATCGAATATGTGAACCATGCAAGCGCGGACGGCGGCGCGGCGAGGCTAGTGTCGGGCGGCAAGAACACCTCGCGCTGGGGACTGCGTGGCGTCGAGGACCTCGGCGGCGGGCTGAAGGCAATCTTCCAGTTGGAAAGCGGCATCAACATCGCCAACGGCCAGTTCGACGACAGCAGCGGCACGATCTTCGACCGCCGCGCGACGATCGGCCTGAAAAACCGCTTCGGGCAGATCACGCTCGGCCGCAATTTCACGACGACCTACGACTACATGTTGCAGTTCGACCCGATGGGTTACGCGCCGAACTACTCGTGGGCGACGTCATCCACCGCCACGGGCGGGCGTAAAGACGGTTTGTTCTCACGCTCGTCCAATGCCGTGCGTTACGACGGCACGTTCTCCGGCTTCAAGTTCGGCGCGATGTACGGCTTCGGCAATGTGCCGGGCAGCATGAAGTCGAGCTCGAAGTACGACTTCGCTCTCGGCTACGAGAACGGTCCGTTCGCCGCCGTCGTCACCTTCGACCGGCAGAACGGCGCCAACGACAGCGTGACCCCCGCGGATACCACGAACTACATTCAAGGCATTCATGCGGGCTTGAGCTACGACTTCGGTACGGTCAAGGCGATGGCCGGGTATCGCAACTACCGCCGCACGTTCCACACCGCCACGCCGACCTTGCGCAGCGACATGTACTGGCTCGGCGGCCAATATGAGGTGACGCCGTTTTTCTCGCTGTTTGCCGCGGTCTATCATCAGGACATCAAGGACGGCAGCGACGCCGATCCGACGCTGTTCTCGCTGCGCGCGCAGTATGCGCTCTCGAAGCGCACCGTGCTGTACATGGCAGGCGGCTATGCAATGGCCAGGCATGACAACGCGGTCAGCCTGTCACGCGATCTGACCGGCGCGGCGGATACGCAAGCGGGTGTGACGGCGGGCATTCAGCACCGCTTCTAACGCAGCTAAACCCTTAGAAACACAACGAGGCGCACGGGCAGTTCATCGCCCGACGCGCCCCTTGCATGTGCTTTAGTTCGCATCGCCGTACGCCCTGCACGGCGATGCACACCGGTCAGAAGTTGAAGTTGTCGATATTGCTCGCATCGAACGTGGTCGGCGGTCCGAGAATGATTTCGCCTTGCGGGCCGATCGTGCGTTTGCCGAGCTTGCCCGCGTCGAACGACTCGCCTTCCTTGCCGGTGATCGCACCGGAAGCGAGGCTCGCCGCCGCGTAGCCGGCCAGATAACCGAGCTGGTTCGGGTCCCACAACTGGAACGCTTTAACCGTGCCGTTCTTGACGAACGCGCGCATCTGGTTCGGCGTACCCAAGCCGGTCACCGCCACCTTGCCCTTGCTTGACGACGACGAGATATAGCGCGCCGCCGCGGCAATGCCGACCGTGGTCGGCGCGACGATCGCCTTCAGGTTCGGATACGCCTGCAACAAGCCTTGTGTTTCGACGAACGACTTCTGATCGTCGTCGTTGCCATAGGCGATTTTCACGAGCTTGATCTTCGCGTACTCGGGCTTCTTCAGTTCCTCCTGCATCCACTTGATCCACGTGTTCTGATTCGTTGCGTTGGGCGTGGCCGACAGCACCGCGAACTCGCCCTCGCCGCCGATCAGCTTCGACACGAGCTGAATCTGCCCGCGGCCGATGCCCTCCGCGTTCGCCTGATTGACGAACAATTGCCGGCCCTCGGGTGCCGTGTCCGAATCGAACGTCACGACCTTGATGCCTTGCGACATCGCTTTCTTCAGATACGGCACCACGGCGTTGGCGTCGTTGGCGGCAATCACGATCGCGTCCTGGCGTTGCGTGATCAGCGTGTTGATGTATTGCACTTGCGACGACGCGCCCGCATCCGACGGTCCCACCACCTTGCCCACGCCGCCGAACTCCTTGATCGCGGCCATGCCGCCGTCGTCGGCGATCACTTCATAGGGATTGTTGATCTGCTTCGGCACGAACGCGATCTTCAGCCCGCTTTTCAGGCCGGCGGCGGACGCGGCGCAGCTGATCGCCACGAGAGCCACGCAGAGCACGGCCGTGCCGGTGTGACGTAGAGGTTTGAACATGAAGTGTCTCCTGCTTTGTTGTTGGACGTGGGCGTCCGGGTTGTCGATATGACGTTATAAAGAAGCGGACTTCGCGATGAAACGCCGGTCGCGCGCCGCGCGCCAGCGGGCAACCAGATTGGGAATCAGCACCGACGCCAGCAGCAGCGCGCCGGTGACGATCGTCAGCGTTTCGCTCGATACGTCGTCGAGCGTGAGCGCATTTTTCAGCACGCCGATGATCAGCAGCGACAGCAGCACGCCGATCATCGAGCCGCGTCCGCCGAAAATGCTCACGCCGCCGAACAGCACCGCCGCGATTACCGACAACTCGAAGCCCTCGCCGTTGTCGCCGCGCGCGCTGGTGAAGCGCAGCGTGTAGACGACGCCCGCCAACGCGCTCATCGCGCCGGACAGCACGAACAGACGCAGCCTGATCTTCGCCACTTCGATGCCCGAAAAAGCCGCGGCGGTGGGATTCGCGCCGATTGCATAGAGGCTGCGGCCGAACGCGGTGGATTGCAGCAGCACCGTAAACAACACCGCGCCGACGATCACGATCACAAACGGCAACGGAATGAAGGTCGAGCCGAGCGTCTCCATGCCGAAGGCCGTATAAGCCGCGGGGAAATCCGCGACGGCCTGATCGCCGAGCAATACATAAGCGAGGCCGCGAAACAGCGCCAACGTGCCGATCGTGACGGCGAGCGAAGGCAGATTGAGCTTCACGATCACGAGGCCGTTCAGCAAGCCCGCCAGCGCGCCGGCAATCAGCACCAGCACGATCACGACGGGCATCGGCAGGCCCATGTGCCACAGCACGCCCATCAATGCGCTGGATGCGCCCAACACGGACGCCACCGAAAGATCGATTTCCGCCGCGACGATGATCAGCGTCATCGGCAGCGCCATCAACGCGATCTCGGTCAGATCGGCCAATACGTTGCTCAGATTCGCGCCGGTGAGAAACACCGGCGACAACAACCGCCCGAGCCCGAGCGACAGAATCAGCACGATCACCAGCAATACTTCCCATTGCAGCGGCGTTTCGCGTTTGCGCGTGAGCAGCGCGGAATCCGGTTTAGCCATGATCGCGTTTCCTCATCATGCGTTTGGCGACGGAGCGGGCCAGCAAGGTATCGGCGGTGATCGCGGCGACGATCAACGCGCCTTCGATCGCCTGCTCCCAGAATGGCGACACGTGCAGCACGACGAGCGCAATGCTGATCACGCCCAGCACGAGCGCGCCGAGCGTCGCGCCGAGTATCGTGCCGACGCCGCCGGTAATCGCGACGCTGCCGACTACCGCCGCGGCGACCACCTGCAATTCGATGCCCTTCGCGGTGCTTGCATCGACGGTGCCGAAACGCGCGAGCCACAGCGCGCCCGCAAAGCCGGCAATCGCGCCGGAGAGCAGAAAGCCCGCCATCACGCGACGCTCGACGTTCACGCCGGCGAGGCGCGCCGCCTCGGGATTCGAGCCGATCGCGTAGTGTTCGCGGCCGCCGCGAAACTGCTTGAGGTACACGGCGAGGCCGGCCAGCACGACGAGCGCGATCAGCGCGAGCGTCGGAATGCCGAGCCACGTGCCGGTCGCGAGACCGGAGAACGACTCGGGCAAACTGGTTGCGTTGATCTGCCCGCCGTGCACCCATGCGTAATCCGCGCCGCGAAAGATGTACAGCGTGGAAAGCGTCGCCACCAGCGACGGCACGCGCCCCACGGCGACGAGCAGCGCATTGATGCCGCCCGCCACGAGGCCGATCGCGAGCCCGGCGGCCAACGCGACGATCACCGGCATATGCGGAAACGCGACGTACAGACTGCCGACCGCATACGCGCTGACGCCGACCGTCGATCCCACCGAGAGATCGATGTGCCGCATCAGGATCACGACCGTCATGCCCGCCGTCAGCAGGCTGATGATCGACACATTCAGCAGCACGTCGCGCAGATTCTGCAGATTGAGGAACTGCGGTTTCGCGAGCGCCGTGCCCGCGATCAGCAGAATCAGCACGACGAACAGCGTGGTCTCGCGGCTCTTCGCGATGCTCGCAACGAAGCCGCCCGGCGCGCCGGCCGAGCGCTTCGTAACCGGTGCCTGCACCGGCGCGGGATGAGTCGAAGAATGGCGCATCATGCTGCGCCCCCCAAGGGGTCTTCTTTCGGGGCGTGTCCCAACGGTGGAATCGGTTGGCCGAGCGCGGCACCCATGATGCGTTCCTCGTCGGCTTCAGCGCGCGCTATGTCCGCGCTAATCCGCCCTTCGTGCATCACGAGCACGCGGTCGGCCATGCCGAGCACTTCGGGCAATTCGCTCGAAATCATCAGCACGGCCATGCCGTCGCGCACCAGCTCCGCCAGCGCGCCATACACCTCGGCCTTCGCGCCGACGTCGATGCCGCGCGTGGGTTCGTCGATGATCAGCACTTTCGGCCCGGTTGCGAGCCATTTGCCGAGCACGACCTTTTGCTGATTGCCGCCCGACAGCGTGCCGACCGGCGCGTTGGGGTCGCCGGCTTTCACACGCAAGCGCGTGCCCCATTGATTGGCGAGTTGCGTCTCGCTGCGCGTGGAAATGAGGCCGTGTTTGACGAGCCGTCCGAGCACCGTCATCGACGCATTGCGCGCGATGCTCAGTTCCAGCGCGAGCCCTTGCTGGCGGCGGTCTTCCGGCACCAGCGCGAGGCCGGCGCGCACCGCCACGGCGGGACTGCCCGCGGCGAGACGTTTGCCGCCGATCCAGATGTCGCCCGAATCGAGCGGATCGATGCCGAAGATCGCCCGCGCCACTTCGCTGCGCCCCGCACCGACCAAACCGGCCAGCGCGACGATTTCACCGGCGCGCACGTCGAAGGAAATGTCCTTGAAGACGCCCACACGCGTAAGGCCGCGCACCGACAAGCGCACTTCGCCAGGCGGCAGGTCGGCTTTCGGATAGAACGTCTCCAGATCGCGGCCCACCATTCTGGTCACGATCGCTTCGGTGGTGAGATCGGCGGTGAGTCCGTCGAACACCTTCGCGCCGTCGCGCATGATCGTGACACGCTGCGTCAGCGCGAAGACTTCGTCGAGCCGGTGCGTGATGAAGAGAATCGCCACGTCGCGCTCGCGCAGCTTGCGCACGATCGCAAAGAGCCGTTCCACTTCAGGCAGCGACAACGCGGCGGTGGGTTCGTCCATGATCAGCACGTTCGCGTTCAGCGACAACGCCTTGGCGATTTCGATCACCTGTTGATCGGCAATCGACAAGCCGCGCACCAGTTGATCCGCGCGCAGATCGACGCCGAGCGACGCCAGCAGGCCGTCCACTTCGCGGCGCATCGCGTCGTATTGAATGCGGCCGATTCGGTCGACCGGCTGCCGTCCCATGAAGATGTTCTCCGCGATCGACAAATCGAAGAACAACGTCGGCTCCTGGTAGATCACCGCAAGACCCGCGTCGCGCGCTTCGGCGGGCGTCGCGAAACGGCGTGCCACGCCGTCCACCAGCAGCTCGCCGCTATCCGGCTGGTGCACGCCCGCGAGAATCTTCACGAGCGTCGATTTGCCCGCGCCGTTTTCGCCGAGCAACGCATGCACTTCGCCCGGCCATAGCGCAAGATCGCCGTCGGATAACGCGCGGACCCGGCCGAATGATTTGCTCGCGTGCCGCAGTTCGAGCCTCGGCACAGCGGATATGGGTTGCTGCACTGCTTGTCTCCTTCTTTTTTGGCTTCTGGTAGCTTCGTGCGGTTCTGATGCGGCCTTAGATGCGGTAGAAACGCTCCGCATTACGGCAAAACAGCGCTTCTTTCTCGTCGACGCTCGCACCGCCGACAATCGCCGCATACGCGCGCCATAAATCCGTATACGAGCCGAACAATCGATCGACCGGAAAATTCGACGCGAACATCGCGCGTTCGACGCCGAACGTGTCGATCGTTTCAAGCACGTAGGGCCGCATGCTTTCGACGGTCCATTGATGATCGAACATTGCGAGTCCGCTGATCTTCACCGCGATGTTTCCACAGCCGGCGAGCAGGCGCATGCCGTCACGCCACGCTCGATAACCGGCCACGCTGCCGCGATCCACGAACATGCCCGCATGGTTGACGATAAACAGGGTGTCGCCGTGCGCGCGCGCCAACGCAGCGGCTTCTTCCATCTGCGACGGATACAGTTGCAGATCGAACGACATGTCGTGACGGCGCAGCAACGCAAAGTGTTCACGCCATTGCGGCTCGCGCATGAAATGACGGCCGACGTAATCGAACAGCCTGTTCTCGTGCACGTTCAGAATCTGCCGTATGCCGCGCGTGTTGGCGAACGACGCGTGCGCTTCGAGCACGGCCGGCGCATTCGGCGCGGACAGATCGACGGCGGCCACGATCGCATTCGGCATGCCGCGCGATTCCTTGCGATCCGCGATTGACTGCAGCCAGCGGGTCTCCTCGACCGGATCGGCGGGATCGTGATTCGCCTCGACGTGCACCAGTTTCAGCACCTCGATATCGTCCGCTTCACCAAGCAGGTCGTCGAGCAGATAGTCGTGCTTCAACTCGCGCGCGTCGCCGACGAACGACACGCCGGGGTTTTCCAGCCACGGATAGCGATGCGTTTTCAGATCCCACAGATGAATATGCGAATCGACAACCTGCATGCGACACTCTCCGCCGTTTTGTTAGCCTTGCGTTGGCCCAAAGTCAGCAACGTCAACTCAGTGAATTCAAACGAAAGACCGGTTCAAGCGGCTGCTGAAGCGGTGTATGGTCCGGCGCCGTCTGCATGATGTCGGCCATGTAATCCCACCATTTGCGCATTACGTCGAGTTGCGGCAACTCGTTCATCGTGTGATTCGTGTTGCGCGTCAGGATGGCGAAGAGATGGTTCGAATCCGCGTCGAAGAAAATCCGGTACTCGCGCACACCGGCGTTGTGCAATGCATCAACCAGTTCGGGCCAGATTTGCGCGTGACGTCGTTCGTATTCCTCGCGCATGCCGGGGTTGAGCACCATCCGGAAAGCGATTGTTTCCATTGCGGTCTGCCTCCTGTCGACCAGAGTTGACGCTTTAACGCATTACTCCGGTCCCATGCAAAGCTGTCACCCCTCTATTGGGCGTTTTCCCGGTGAGGCGTGGGAGCGCCCGATGCGACTATAATTCCTGCGTCGATAGCATCTCAATCCGTTGTTGGGATTGGGCGATCCACAAACCGAATCGCACCGGAACCATGAGCCAACACGCAGCTACCGTCGCCCTCGTCAATCGGCTCAAGTTCAAGCACCTTGCACTGCTCGTCGCGCTCGACGACGCCCGCAACCTCCATCAAGCCGCCGAGGCGGTCAACGTCGCGCAGCCCAGCGCGAGCCGCATGCTCGGCGACATCGAGGAAGCGTTCGGCTTCCTGCTGTTCGAGCGCAACGCACGCGGCATGACACCCACGCCACTCGGCGTCGTGACGCTGGCTTACGCGCGGCGCGCGCTCGCCGAGTTGACCCGTTTCGCCGAAGACCTCGAAGTCAAACGCCGCGGCGGACATGGACAACTGACCGTCGGCGCGATCATGGGCGCCGCGCCCGATCTGCTCGCCATGGCCGTTGCCGCGCTGAAAACCGAAAGCCCGTTGCTCAACGTGCGCATTCTCGGTGAAACAAGCGACCAGGTCGTGCAATTGCTGCATCGCCGCGAAGTCGATCTGGCGCTGGGACGGCTGACGAGTCCGCTGCAACACAACGATTTCAGTTTCGAGCCGCTCGCGCGCGAGACATTGCTGCTCGTCGTGCGTTCGGTGCATCCGCTCGCGCAGCGCGCGCGCATCACGTTGCGAGAACTGATCGACTGGCCGTGGGTGGCGCAGCCCGTTACCAGTCCGGCGCGCGTCTTGTTCGAAGAAGAACTCGCGCGTGCGGGACTCGCGACGCCGGTGAATCTGACCGAATGCGCGTCGATCTTCGCGACATTGCAACTGCTCGAGAATTACGATGCGGTGGCGATGCTGCCGGAGTCGGTCGTGCGCGATCATGTGCGCGGCAAACTGCTGGTCGCGTTGCCGCTCGAAATCGGCAAGAGCCTCTCCGGCTTCGGCATTCTCACGCGCAAGGAAGAGCCCCTCGCCGAACCGGCGCTGCGTTTCATCGACCTGTTGCGCGGCTTCTCGCGCAAGCTCGCACGCGACGATTCCGCCTTGTCCGCGGCGGACTCCGCGATCGTGCCGGCTCCGGTCCATTGAAATCGACATCGCGCGCTACTGCAGGTTGACGAACAGGCCGCCGTCCACCAGCAACGCCGCGCCCGTCACATAGCGCGCGCGGTCGGAGGCGAGAAACACCACGCAATCGGCGACGTCTTCCGGGCGGCCCAATCGGCCGAGCGGAATGCGTTTTTCGAAGTAGGCTTTTTTCGCTTCGTCCGCGAGGTCTTCCGCGTTCAGGTCGGTCGCGATGGTGCCCGGCATCACCGAATTGCAGCGAATGCCGTACGGTCCCAAGGCGACCGCGCACGATTGCATCAGCGAATGCACGCCCGCTTTGGTCGGCGTGTAGTGCGTCTGCATGCCGCCGCCGACGAGCGCGCTGATCGAACTCGTCGCCACGATCGCACCGCCCGTGCCCTGCGCTTTCATCTGTTGCGCGGCGGCTTGCGTGACGTAAAACGCGCCGTTCAGATTGACCGCCACCGTCGACTCCAATACTTCCGGCGGCATGTCGAGAAAGGCGTGAAACGGACAGATGCCGGCGTTGCTCGCGAGCACGTCCACCTTGCCGAACGCTTCGACCGTATGGCGCACGAGCTGCCGGCCGGTTTCGCGCGCGGCGACGTTGCCTTCGATCGCAATCACGCGCCGCCCCAGCGCTTCGATTTCGGCAACCACTTCCGCGACGGCGGAACGGCGTCCATACGATGCGTCGTTATCGCCCCAGTAGTTGATCGCCACGTCCGCACCTTCCGCCGCGCACGCGACGGCGATCGCGCGGCCGATGCCACGCGAGCCGCCGGTGACGATCACGACCTTGTCCTTGAGCAGCACGTCATTCTCCTTGCTTAGGGTCGACACCGCGCCGGGCCGCGCTCAACGCGGATACGGCCGCACCAGCGCGCATTCGGGATTGAGCCTCACGCCGAAGCCCGGCGTGTCCGGCACCTTCATCCGTCCATTCACGGGCACGGGTTCGTCGAGCAGAAGCGGCGTGAACATCGGCACGACTTCATCGGCTTTTGGCGCCATCATCAGAAATTCGGCGAACGGCGAGTTGTGCCGCGTGACGACGAAGTGATAGCTATACACCGACGAACCATGCGGCACCACCATCACATTGTGCGCATCGGCCAGCGCGGAAATCTTGATCAACTCGGTGATGCCGCCGCACCAGCCCACGTCGGGCTGAATCAGATCGCAGCATTGCATCTCCAGCAGCATGCGAAAACCCCAGCGCGTCGCCTCGTGTTCACCGGTGGACACCATCATGCCGCGTGGCACGTTGCGGCGCAGTTCGGCGTAACCCCAGTAGTCGTCGGGCGGCAGGCACTCTTCGATCCATTTCAGGCCGTATTCGTGCGCTGCTTGCGCGAGCCGCGTCGCATACGGCACGTCGAGGCTCATCCAGCAGTCGTACATCAGCCAGAAATCATCGCCGACGCGGCTGCGCATCTCCGCCAGTTTCTCCAGATTCTGCTTCAGGCCCGCTTCGCCCTCAGCCGGACCATGCTGCAACGGCAACTTGCCGCCGATGAAACCCATCTCCTTCGCGAGGTCGGGCCGCGCGCCGGTCGCGTAGAACACGAGCTCGTCGCGCACCGGTCCGCCCAATAGCTGGTACACCGGCTCCTTGCGCACCTTCGCGAGCAGATCCCACAGCGCGAGATCCACGCCCGAGATCGTATTCAGCACCACGCCCTTGCGGCCGTAGTACAGCGTCGAGAAATACATCTGATCCCACATTTTCTCGATGTCGGTGACGAGCTGGCCTTCGAGAAAACGCGCGAGATGTTTTTCGACAATGAACGCGCCGATCTCGCCGCCCGTCGTCACCGCGAAGCCGACGGTGCCGTCGCTCGCCTCGATCTCCACGACGAGCGTACCGAGCACATTGATGCCGAACGACTGGCGGCTCTGGCGATACTCCGGATAACGCGCCATCGGCGTGGCAATGTGATCGTCGATCCAGTGTCCGCCGGGTTGGTCGTGATAGTCCGCACCGCCGCCGCGGACGATGAAGGCACGCACGTGCCGGATAGTGGGCATGGCCATGAAAGGGGCTCCGTGGTTGATGCGTCGAACGTGCAACCGAAAAATGCGCCTAGCGGGCGCGGTGCAGTAATTGCTGGAAAGAGCCGCTCGCCTGTGCGCCGTCGCGGCGCAACAGCGTGCCGATCAGCAACGCCGCCAGCAGACTCGACACGCCCAATACGACGAGTCCCGCCGACGTCGACGAAAACACGCGTTCGGCCGCGGTACGCAAGCTCGGCGCAATGAAACCGCCGAGGCTGCCGAGCGAATTGATCAGCGCAATACCGCCTGCCGCCGCGGCGCCGGTGAGATAGCGCGTGGGGAACGTCCAGAACAGCGGCTGCGCCGCGATAAAGCCGCTCGCCGCGCAACACAGCGCGATCAGTCCGATCGACGGGTTATGCGCGAGCCCCGACACGCCGATGCCGAGTCCTGCTACGACCAGCAGCGCGACCGCCCAGCGCCGATGGCCGCCCGTGCGATCCGCGCGGCGCGGCACGTACCAGGTGACAGCGAGCGCGCACAGCCACGGCAACGCGGCGACGACGCCGACGCGCAAGCCGACCGTCGTCCCAAGCAACGCAGCCACCTGTTGCGGCAAGTAGAAAATCACGCCGTATACGCTCATCTGAATCAGCAGATAGATCGCGGACAGCAGCAACACGCGGCGGTCCGCCAGCGCGGCGAGAATGCGATGCGGACCGTGCGCCGACGCGGCGCGCGCATCTTCGTCGAGCGCATTGCGCAAGCTCACGCGTTCTTCGGCGTCGAGCCAACGCGCGTCTTCGGGGCGATTGTCGAGATACCAGAACGCCCACACGCCGACCAAAGAGGCCAACGTGCCTTCGACCAGAAAGAGCCACTGCCAGCCGGTCAGACCCAATGCGCCGTGCAATTCGAGCAACGAGCCCGACAACGGAGCGCCGAAAATAAACGCGAGCGGCGCACCGAAATAAAACACGCCCACGGCGCGAGCGCGCGCCGCTTGCGGAAACCAGTGCGTCAGATAATAGATCACGCCGGGAAAGAAACCCGCTTCGGCCACGCCGAGCAGAAAACGCAGCGTGTAGAACGCGGTGGGCGTATGCGCGAGACACATCGCCGCCGACACGAGACCCCACGTCACCATGATCCGGCACATCCACGCTCGCGCGCCGACCCGATGCAGCAGAAGATTACTCGGGACTTCGAACAACGCATAGCCGACGAAAAACACGCCCGCACCGAAAGCGAACGCCGCGTTCGACAAACCCGTATCGTGCTGCAACGCCTTCTGCGCGAAACCGATATTGGCGCGATCGAGAAACGCGAGTACGTACATCAGCAACAGGAACGGCAACAGCCGGCGCATTACCTTGCTGTTGATCGCCTCCAGTGAAACGGGCGCATGCGGGTTCATGTCGTCTCCTTCGCTGGGCGCGCGCGGCGGCGTGCTCAACGGTTTTTGGCTTTTCCATACGCGACTGCAATGAGGCTCAAAGGCGATGCGCGTGCGGCTCAATAAGTCGCGCGGCCGCCGGACAGATCGAACACCGAACCGGTGCTGAAGGCGCAGTCTTCGGATGCCAGCCACAGAATCAGCGAAGCCGCCTCTTCCGGCAACAGGAAACGGTTCATTGGGATCTTCGAGAGCATGTAGTCGATATGCTGCTGCGACATCGAATCGAATATCTCGGTTTTGGCCGCCGCGGGCGTGACCGCATTGACGAGGATGTTCTTCGTCGCGAGTTCCTTGCCGAGCGATTTGGTCAAGCCGATCAGCCCCGCCTTGGACGCGCTGTAGTGCGACGCATTCGGGTTGCCTTCCTTGCCGGCCACCGAGGCGATATTGACGATCCGGCCATAGCCCTGCTTGAGCATTTGCGGCACGACCGCGCGGCAGGTGAGATACGGGCCGATCAGGTTCACGTCGACCACACGGCGCCAGACTTCGGGCTCCAGTTCCCACGTTGTGCCGTTGCCGCCCGTGATGCCCGCGCAATTGATCAGCACGTCGATCGCGCCGTGATCGGCGACAGTTTGCGTCACCGCCTGAGCGACGTTGGCTTCCTGAGTGAGTTCGACCGTGACGGCGGTGACCTTGCCCAGTTCGCTCAACTCGTGCTGGCTGCGAGCGAGACGTTCGGCGTCGATGTCCCAGAGGGCAACCGACGCCCCCGAGTTCAGCGCCCGTTGCGCCACCGCGTAGCCGATGCCGCGCGCGCCGCCGGTAATGGCGACGACGCGCCCCTCCAGATCGATCCGATTCATCGCTGTGCTCCTGCGGCACGCCTCGCCGGCGTGCCTTTGAGTTGTTGTATGTCTGCCGTGTGCTTACGGTTCAGCCAATATACGAGCGCTGCGATGCGATAACAATTCGAGTATTCGAGAGGGCGATAACAAAATCGGATCGCGTGGCGTGTGCTCCGCCGGTACTGAGCCGCCGCCCTACACTTCCAACGCGTCGGGCGCACTGTCAGGTGAGCGTATTCGTCCTTGAGCATTTGAATTCGGTGCCGGTACGCTGCGACAAGACATGCCTCATTCGTCCCGCATTTCTCGCGCACATTCAGCCATGCCTGCTGCTCGTCCTGCATGTTCCCACGCGTGCCCATTGCGACGAGGCCCGTCAACGTTTCGTAGCGAACGGTCATTTCGACGTCCATCTCGCTGAGTTGCCGGGAAGCGCATACCGCCTTTTCGTCAGGCAGACGCGCCCGGTTGCAGTCGAAGCCCGCAGCCAATGCGGAAACGGAACCGAGCGCGAACGCTGCAAAAAGCGCCACGTGCAAGAGCCGTCTGGCGCCGCGTTTAATGCCGTGATTGCGTTGTCGGTTCATCATTCTTCCAGGCATGGCCGAACAGATTGTCCTGTTTACGTTGACCACGCCCGCCGTGCGATGTTCCTGGCAAGGTTCCGTTCAGGACTGACCGTCAGGACACGCCAGCGTCCCCGCAGCCGCCTTCTGCCCGCTCCCGCCGAAGCTCGCCAGCGCGGCAAGCCCCAGCAACGCAAGCCCGCTGCCGAACAGGAAGTCGACGGAAATGCCCACATGATCCACCACCATCCCGCCTACCAGCGATCCGAGCGCGATAGCGACCTGAATGATGCTCACGAACAACGCCGAGCCCGCTTCCGGTGAATCGGGCGTGGCGCGTTGAATCCAGATGCTGAAGCACAGCGGCAACGCGCCGAAGGAAACGCCCCACGCAAGCACGAGCGCCACGACGCCGATCGGCGAATGTTGCAGGAGCGGCAGCGACACCAACGCGAACATCAACAGCGAAATCATCACGCCCAGCGATATTTTCAGATTGCGCGTGACCGTCGACGAAACGGCGAAGTTCGAGATGAACCCGATCATGCCAAAGCCGAGCAACAGCCACGTGATGGCCGGCATCGTCAGATTCGCATTGCGCAACAGGAACGGCGTGACGTACGTATACGAGGAGAAATGCGCGCCGAAGACGAGCGCCACCATCAGCATGCTTCTACGCGGATGCGGGCGGCGCAGCAGCCCGACCAGATCACGCAAGCGCAATGCCGCGCTGGACGGCAAGGACGGCACGAAGACGAACTGCGCCACCAGCGCGACCGCGACGAGCACGCCGGTTGCCATAAACGAGGCACGCCACGACGCGAAGCTGGCGATGAACGTGCCGAGCGGCACGCCGATCACCGTGGCGCACGTCACGCCGGTCAGGATCGTGGCCATGGCTTTCGCCGAGTCTTTCGGCTGCACGAGGCGTCCGGATGCGGCCGTGGCCAGCGTCCAGAAACCGCCCAATGCGGCGCCGAGCAATGCGCGTCCGACCAGCATGACAAGAAAGCTCGGTGCAAAGGCGGAAATCAGATTCGACGCCAGCAGCAAAGCCGTGAGTAAAAGAAAGACTCGCCGGCGATCCACGCGCCCCGCCACCAGCATCAAGCCCGGCGCCGAGATCGCCTGCCGTGCCGGGCAATACGCCCAACTCCGCCGCCACGCGCGGCAAGAGTCCGACCGGCAGAAACTCCGTGGTGACGAAGGCAAAAGCGCCGATTGCAACGGCCACGACAGCGAGCCACGAACGCAGGGACGACGAGGCGCTATCGTCGGGCGAGGCGCGGCTCGCCGACGGGTTATCTTCCATCAACATAGTATTGTTTGCGAGTTATTCAACAACGGGTGGGATTAGAGCGGTCTCACCGGGCTAATCGATTCACGGACCGCAATCACGATTAAAAAAGCAGGCCTTATTGGCCTGCCTGTGATTGCGATCGGGAAAATCAGCGGGTGAAAACCTGAACGGAACACACCATAACATCGTATTAAATCGCTCGCTGACCGCGCCGTAAAATCACACTCGAGGGTGGGGTTATTCGAAGGGAAGGCGCGGGGCTTGCTGCCCCGCGCCTTCCTGCTTGCCGCGGCTTCATTGACCAAAATAGATCCTGCATTGCGGCCCGGAAGAACACGACCGGCTCTGCCTGCCGCCCGCTTCCGATTGGCCGGCGGCCACGCCGCCATATCCCACCGCTTCCGCGGCAGGCGTCGCGTTCTGCCCGGTTCCGCCGAGCGGCACGTCGGTTGTGGCTTGCGCCGATTCGTTCGCGTTCTGCTGCATCAGCGCGCGGCCCGACATACCGGCGCCCTGCTCGCCCTGGCCCGCGCCGGCTGCTGTCGGCGCGAGAAAAAGAACGGCGCTTGCCAACGCCATCAATAAAGCTAGTTTCATGTCCAGACTCCTCGAATCCGGCGCAGCAGTTTCCGTCCTCCACAAAGAATCGATCTGTGAAAAAGCGCCTGGCAGCCCAATCGAGCCGGCGGACGAATAAACCTGATACGTGACTGCTGCGGCGAGTCACCGAACTAAACGAGTAATTAGTTGCCAGACCTGCAGCCGATGTCGAACGCTTGCGGCTAGCCGGAATCGGACGTCCCAGGCTGGAAACGCGGAATTTTGCTCCGCAATTTCGTTATAGATCGGCCACCAAGGAATTCAATCCCGGCGGCCCCGCCCGTGTCGGCGGCTGCCAGAAAGTGCGATAAGCCGCACGCGAGAACAAAAACAGCGCGAGCAGCGCGTGCATTGCTCCAACAGTGCGTTATGATGCTGGCATAATGAAAAAATCGGCGTCCGCGCCAAACCCCGCCGAGAGACGGGGCGCGGACAGAAAACCGGCCGTTCGTTAGTTCGTTAATCAGTGAATCGTCAGCATCGTTTTCCCAATTGCGCCGTGAGGCTCATCCAGCCTAATTGCCGCGCGGCGGAACCGGTGCGCTTGTCCATCCATTCACTGATTGGCATAGCCAGATTCATGGCGGCGCGAGCGGGCATTTGCTGTATTGGATTTTTTGGAACGATGGTTTTTTAACGCTGCCAGTGGCATCTCCTTCGATCAATCACCTCACCGCGGGCCGGCCCCATTCAGATGGGCTCCATGCTTTCGCGGCTTTCCCTTGCAATCTGTAACTGACAGAACGCCGGACGCTTTAGAAGGACGAATATCTTATGGACGAAAGGAAGCGAGATAGCATGATTGCGTATCTCCGCCACCGCATGGAAGAGTTTGGTATCAAACCAGAAGACCTTGCCGCAGTGCTGGCCGCCGAGCCGGCAGCGCAAAAGGCTGAACGCTACCGGAGCGCCACGGGAGATAGCTGGGACGGCCAGGGTGAAATGCCCCAATGGCTTAAACAGGCAATCAGCGCGGGTCAATCAATCGACCACTTCGAATTGTCGGCCAAGCCGGCGTCCGCACCGCAGTCGAAGAAAAGAGTGGACTGGCAAAACGACCCGTTCGCAGGCAGCCCGCTCGCGCGTTCGAACAACGGCTAGACCGCCAGGCTGTCGAGGCTGCTATTGCGCCAGCAAAATGCCGCTGTCGCGCGTCGGCGCCTCGATGCATGCGGCCGTTTCCCGTATCGGCGCGGCGTACTGCGGCAATTCGATGAAAGCGCTCACCTGCCGCACGATTTGCCAGAACACCTTTTCGAACAGGCGGAGTCGCTGCGCGTCGGACACGCCGTCGACGAGCGGATCGGCAAAGGTCCAGTTCCAGAGCGAAGGTTCTCCCGGGAAGAGAGGCGCATGGTGTCCGGCGACGCGCTCGTCCATGGCGATGACGAGATCCATCCGCGGCGCCCATTCGCCGGTGAATTCGAGCCAGCTTTTCGGGCTGAGCGCGCCGAGATCCGAAATGCCGGGGCGCAATTGCGCGACCGCAAACGGATGAACCGCCGCGGCCGGTTCCGGCCCCGCGCTAAACGCATCGAACCGATGTCCCGCCAGTTCGCGCAGCAAAGCTTCGGCAATGATGCTGCGTGCTGAATTCTCGCGACAGAGAAACAGCACCTTATATTTTTTGGTCACGCTTACCCCGTACCCGTGTTTTTTTCGTGTTTTCCTGTTCCTGCGCGCAATTCTACCGACCCAGTCTTGCGTCCTCGTGACACTACGATGTCTTGATTTTTGACACCACGGGAACTTGTACCAGGGTTTCGACTAGCAGTGCAAAAGGCAAGCCTTTCAGCGCGCTATCAGTCACACACCACCAGGAGGGCGTCTTTTCAGACAGAAGCCTCGTTATCGGTTCTGCCGGATACGACCCGGTTGGCGGCATCGCTTCCTTCGGCGGGCGCCGCCACGTAGGGAATGAACGCCGCCAGTGCAACCACAACGATAAAAGTGAACATGGCCGTTCGCCTCTCGGGACATGTTATTGATTTTAGAAACCTGGATTCGAACGCTGAAGGCGGCTCTCTATATCAATTCGGTCTATGTCTATGGCCTGGCGGCTATCGCGCCATTCGTCACGCGACTGCGGATTCAGCGACCTTGCGTTTGCGCTCGTCACAGTGAATGAACGCTCCTCAAAACCGCAAGCCATTCAGGAACTGGAACCAGAGGCCGCCCAATACGCCGGCCGGATGTGCGTCGCTTGCAGGTTCTTCGCGCTTACCGTGGTTGGCGCGATGGCTTTGCGCGTCATGAGTCGTTGCCGCGTCCTGCTTCACCGATGTTGCCGCGACCTCGGTTTCGGCCTGAACCTCGGCGGCCCCGGCAGCTTGCGCGGCGTTCGCGGCCTCGGCGGCGAGGCCCGCCTTCCCGGGCTCGCGCCGCGCCGCCTGCAATGCCGCCACGCTGTCCGCAATTTGCGCGGCTCGCCGCGCCTCGCATCGACGCCCGAGCAGCACGCCGAACAGCACATCGCGATTGTGGCCTTCGTCGGCGAAACGCATGGCGAGCGAGACCATTTCCGCATACGCCGCTTCGTCGGCCGCGCGCGCCGCCGCCTCGCGCTCCGCCCGCGTCTTCTGCTGGCGTGCGCGCTGCGCTTCCCAGCCGCGCATCTGCTCGGCATAGACCGCGTCGTACACCTTGCGTTGCGCGGCGTCGGAGAGGATCGCGTACGCGTCCTTGATTTCCTGGAAGGTGGCGCGCGCCACTTCCTCGGCGCCGCTGTTGCGGTCGGGATGCCACTTCATCGCGGCCTTGCGATAGGCGCGCTTGATCTCTTCGTCCGTGGCGTGCATGTGCACGCCGAGCGTGTCATATAGGGTTGCCATCTCTTGCTCGACCTCACCGGGAAACGCTTCGCCGAGCATCGTAGCATGCGAAAAACGGCCTTATCGTGAAGCGGCATGCGCGTGGGCCGCTCAACTTCCGGCGAAAAAAAGGCCCCGCCACTGACGTAGCGAGGCCCAATCCCATGTCAAGGAGATGTCATGGAGGAGACGATTCGATCATAGCCGCGCGTCATCGCGCCCCCAAACAATCGTTCGCCATATGCTTATCCAGTGCCGCTTCAAGTGCATTGCAGCGCACGCCAAGCCGGCTTTCAGGCGCTCGCAGCAAGGCCGTTGACCGTGCAATAACCCCGCACGGTTATATCGTTAGAACAAAAAGTCGCTTCGTTCGGCTCCCCGCGGTCATTAAGATGACACTTCAAAGTCCGGTTCGCCCCGGTTCGTCTGCGCGCAGCCCCGCGCCAGCGTGCCGTGAGCCGCTACCGAAGGAGCATTTTCGTTGACCAGTTTCGATCATCAGCGCCGGCCGCTCGTCGTCGGCATCGGCGGCACCACGCGCGCCGCCTCGTCGACCGAGCGCGCGCTCGGCTTTGCGCTGCGCGGCGCGGAAGCCGCCGGCGCGAATACCCGTCTGTTCGGCGGCACGTTCCTGCATAGCCTGCCTCACTACGC
>WNGR01001769.1_pt1 | contig 23906 bp, 32 predicted proteins | sample 5407581 | NCBI WGS metagenome assembly WNGR01 (sample SAMN13153383, study PRJNA577476) | soil metagenome | isolation source: 80 cm soil or saprolite under Garry oak tree replicate 2 | place: USA:California | collected 2016-06-15
CCGCTATAGAATCCCGTAGACAAGCCCGAACTATCGGCACTGACCGTCAACACCGTTGTGCCGCCACTGGCGGGGATGGTGCCGTTCGATGGGGAGACGGTGAGCCAGGGAACCGAACTCGTGATACTATAGGTTGCCACGCTACTATTGGGATTGGTGAGGGTCAGGCTTTGCGTCGGCGGGGCATCCCCCCCGAGGGTATCACTAAAGGCGAACGATACTGGTGAGGCAGTGATGAGCAGGCCAGATTGCACCTGGTAGCCCGGCGTATCCAGTTCTACGTCAGTGACGACGCCTGCCGTGCCACTGGTAGACAGGTTGACATTAAATTGCAGGGCGGAAGCGGCCAACGTGTTCGCGGTGACATTGGCCCACACGTCCAGGTAGAGCTTATCACCAGTGCCAAAGGGAGTGATGGGCAGGCTTGCCGGTATCAGACTAAAGGCGGTCGGTGTGCCGGTGATCGTCTGCCCAGGCAAGGTGAATGTATTCAGAAGGGTATACACCCCGCCGTTATAGACGTAGGCACGCAGGTAGAGATCAGCACTGATAGAGCCACTCCCACCGGCGGTAGAATACCCAGGGGTCGGTACTTGCATGGAGTTGGCGACCCCAGCCGTGCCTACGGTTGAGAGCCTGACGCCAAAGACGAGACTGGCATCCCCAAGGGTGTTCGTGAGGACATGTATCCAGCAGTCTACATAGAGCTTGTCACCTGCGGCAAAACTCATGGCCGAGAGTGAAGCCGCCGCCGGGGTGAAGGTCGTTGCCGTCCCGGTAATCGTCTTGCCACTCGCGGTAAAGGTTCCAATATTGGTATAGGTGCCGCCGCTTGAACGTTTGTAGGCCCGTACATAGATATCAGTCGTGATGGAACCCGCCCCGGCGAGTTGCGCCGTCAGGGTAGGCGACCAGGTACCCGCGATGATACTCTGGCTTTCCAGGGTGGTCACGTCCCACAGCCAGCCATGCCCAGTTGGAGCACCGATACTGCCGGAGGCGGCCCACGCGCCCGTATTGCCAAGCGCCCACATCTCCCCGTAGCCGGTGGCCGTCCCCAACTTGGAATCTTGTCGCTGGTTCGCGCCTCCGGTTGTGCTTGCGAGTTTCCCGGCGGTTGCAAGTGTGGATGACGCAACCGATGTCCCGTAGACCGTCAGCGCGGCAGAGCCGGTACCACCACCCGATATGGATAACTCTACGATGGGCTGCCAATTCCCCGCGACGATTTGCTGCCCTTCCAGCGTCGTCACGTCCCATACCCACCCGCGCCCTGATGCGGCCCCGATGCTTCCACCTGCTGCCCACGCGCCCGCGTTCCCTAGCGCGTATATCTCTCCGTAGCCGGTGGCGGTGCCAAGCTGATTTGCTTTGAGGCTTTCCGTGCCGCCTGTGGTGCTTGCGAGCTTCCCGGCTGTGGCGATAGCCGATGCCGCGACACTCGAACCATAGACGGAAAGTGGGGTGATATCTACCACCGGCGGGGGCGGCGGAGGGGTTGTCTGGTAGCCGGGCGTGACCATCTCTGCCGTCACCAGTCCCTTGAGTGTGCCGGTCTCGGTGGAGAGGTCGTTGATGGTGACGTTCTGTGTGGATGCCCCGGTATTGGCGGTGACGTTGAGCAGCGCGTCCAGATACAACTTATCTCCGGCTACAAAAGACGTATTGACAGAGGTGGTGAAAATCGGCGCGAAGGTAGTGGCCGTGGTCGTGATCGTTTGCCCCGTCAGCACGCTATCGGCTATCAGCGTAAAGATGCCCCCGCTTGAACGTTTCCAGGCGCGGCAATGGATATCAGCCGTGATGCTTACCGCCCCTGTTCCTGTCGTATTGAGCCTGAGTTCCGCCGTGAACGTACCCGCGATCAGGTCATTTCCCTCTAAAGTCGTCACATCCCACAACCAACCGCGGCCCGATGGGGCGGGCGCATTACCGGCTGCCGCCCATGCATTCGTCGTGCTCTGGCTGAATATCTCGCCATAGCCGGTGGCGCTCCCGAGTTTGGTGGCTTTGGTCGTAGAGGTACTACCGCCACCCGCGATGTAGAGCAGATTGGCGGTCGAGAGTGTGGTCGCTGCCTGGGCCGTGAGGTAGACGGGGAAGCCCGTGGGAACCGCCGTCACAACGAAGGTGACGGTCACGACGACCGTGTTACTCGGTCCGGTATACGTGATCGTGCCGCTATAGGTGCCTGCCGTAAGACTCGTGCCAGAGACACTGATGGTTGAGGTGATGCTCCCACTCGCAGGGATGGTGCCGTTTGATGGCGAGACGGAGAGCCAACTTTGCGAACTGGCTGTGGTATAGGCGGCTCCACTACTGTCGCTATTGCTGATCGTGTCCGTTTGTGATGCCGGGTTTGTTCCCGCCATGGCAGTATAGGCCAGCGTTGTCGCAGAGGCTGAAATAGCGCCCGTGGTTGGTGGTGAGAAAAGCGCAGAGGGGTCGCCGTTCGTGGAGTGCGCGTCATTGCCCAGGAATGGCAGGTTATACAATTCCTCCAGAGCGCGCAGCAAACCATAGTGATTGACGTTCGTGGTATAGGTGGCACCGCTGTTTTGGGCGTTGATCACGATGAACATGACATGCCCGCCACCGGGGTTCGCGTCCCCTATGCCTGCCGTATCTGCCGTGATGCTTTCGTCCCACCAGAGGACGATCTGGCCGGAGTTCTGCGTGTACCAGGAGCTGGCCTGCACCAGCGTCACAAACGTATTGACCCAGTTGTCACACTGGGTATCGGTTCCAGTGTGGCCGTTATTGGTATTGTTCGGCTGCACAAAGAAGAACGGTGGAGCTACGCCATTGGTCAGGTCATGGGCAAGCCCTACGTTGGCATCACTATAATTGACGATGTTGTTCTTTTGCGCTGTATTGGTGCGTATCGTTGAGAAATAGACCCACGGGTTATGGTGTTGAATGTAGGCGCCGCTATCCCCGCCTAAATAGCCGGTTGAGGGCAGATTTTCGGCGTAGTGTTTCCATGCGATATTCGCCGCCTTCAGGCTATCAACCAGGGTATTGCCAGCAATCGGATTGGCCGCAGGGTCATACCCATCGCTCGACGCGCCATGCTCGCTACCACTGGCAAAGCCGATATAGTTGCCCAGACTTGGATGATCTATGGCATCGAAATGTGTAGCGTAGCCGTAGGTATTCAACAGCGCGTTGATATGCGGGAAGTTAGCATTGCCGAGCACGCTAGCATATGAGTGGTTTTCGAGCGCCACGACGCAGACGTGCGGCACGCCGCCACTCCCGCCACCACCACCCCCACCGCCGCCGCCACTCCCGCCGCCGCCCGATGACCAGGTAGAGGGCGGGAAGTTCGTGATGTACGTCTGAACGCCGGTGAACGTAAGCGTATAATGCGGGGCGTTAAATTGCGTCAGGGAGAACGACTGTGATGCTGCATTCTGTAATGGATCGGTATAGTTCATCGTGTAGAGGTTTGAGACCCCAACATGCCCACTGGTACGCATAATATCGTAGGCCATATTGAAGTAGTTCACGCGCTGTGCATCGGTCATGTCGGGCGATGGCCCGGTTGCAGGCACGCCCCATTCGGTGATCCAGACGTTCTTATTGCCATCCCCATTGGCGGCCATGACGTTATAGATTTCGTTGATCTGCCCGGTCATCGAGAGTTGGGTGGCGCTGGTGTTCGTATCAGGGAAAATGGGGCTGGTGTACATATGCGCGTTGGCATAGTCAAACAGGTTCTTGCAGCCATTATCATACAAGGCTTGCATGAAGGTGGTGTGGTGCGCGCTGTACTGCCACCAGAGCGCGCACATGCCGATGAGCGCATTGGGCGCATTGGCGCGGATAACGGGAGCCGCCGCCTGCAAGACGGGGATAAACCAGTTCGGAGTACGGCACGTCTGCCCTGCGACGGTGAGCGGCTGGCCCTGGCAGAAATAGACATCAAAATCTTCGTTGCCGATCTCAAAGGCATCGATGGTGAGCGGCCCGTAACCAGGCACGTTCGTCACGCCGTTATAGCGATGTGACAGGAAGGAGGCAAAATTCGCGGCGCTGGTGGGGTCCATCATATGGTGAACGTTGGCCGATGGGTCACAGTCGGCGGCGACCTGGTGCCAGGAAGGAGGAGCCTGGATAGGGAATTGCACATGCAAGCCTGCGTTGTTGCAGCGATTGACGGCATCATCAAGCACGTCAAGGGCGGCAGCGTTATAGACCCCTGGCGTGAGTTCGATGGCGTTCCACAAGATCATGATGCGTACCCACCCCAGGCCCAGAGTCACGAAATCCGTGATCAACTGCGGGTCAAGGTACTTCTTCGCGTTGCGTAAGGCTGTTGTGACGCCATAGGGATTTGCTCGTGATGCCATTAAATGACCAGCCCTCCTATCACCACGGTATAGGTGCCTTTGATCGTGATGGGAATAGTGAGCGCCGCGGTGAGCGTCCCGACCCCATCACACTCACCTGAGAGGTGCAGACCTGTTGTGTCGAGCGTGCCTGCAAGCGTGCCGACCCCTGCCAGCGTGCCAGAAAGAGCAGTACCCGCCCCGGCAGCCCTGAACACGGCCAGGATGGTCGTATTGCCAGTGCCGCCGGAGACGGACATCGTGCAACCTGAACTCGTGGCGGCGCTGCCTACATTGGTATTGTAGAAAAGTGTGGCCTGCGCCCTGGTTGCCTCGGTAGAGGCGGCGTTTGCACTGGTATCTTCAACGTAGCCATTCGTGATGCTGCTATAGGTAATCAGGCTCGCGGCAGGGACGCCCAACCCCCATATCGCCAGTTCACCGGAGCCAGCAAGCGCCGCCGTCGTGCCGGTCAGTGAGGAGGTGCTTTTCGCGTTCTGCTTCGCCACTTCCTGATCGAGCGCATTTGAGGTCGCCACGCCGCTCCACTCTTCAAAGGCCACAGCCGCATTGCAGGAGGCGCTAAAGGAAAAGACGTGAGAGGTCACGCCCGACGCGCTATTTTGCCGGTAGAACATGGCAACGGAGGCAGTGCCGCCCGACACGCCCTGCGTTGTGTCGATCTGCGTCCAGTTCGCGGGCGCGGTGATGGTCACGCTTGCGCCTTGCACTGTGACAAAGGCGATGAGCAGGTTCCCGCTACCAGTTGCCGAGGTCGTGACCGTCACGCTATTGGCATTGGAGCTTCCGACGCTGCCCGTTGCTGATTGTACACGCGTGAATGCCATTAGAACTTAGCCCCCGTAGAAGTGCGAATCGCCTGAGCTATCCTAGGCATCAGCTTATTCGTGAGTCGTTGCCCATCGATCGAGAGTTCAGGATTCACATGCACATGCACCACAATCGGCCCATGGCCACCCATCATGGAAGCTGAGGGCGTGGACAGTGCTGGCCCATTCCCTGACAGCGTGTTCCCAACTGGCACCATCAAGGTATTGAGCGCGGCTTGCATAGTCGGTAGTGCTGCGGTAAGTCCCTGCGTGTACATCTTCATGAGGTTGGGCGCCCAGGTATCGGCATCCTTGCCTGGCCCCTCTTTGGCGGGCGAGTGGAAGCCTAAGATGTTCGCAACCTGGTTCATGACGCTTTGGGCAGCCGAGATCACGCCCCCGATCATAGACCAGATGCCGCTGATAAAGCTCCCGATGAGGTTAGCACCCCATTGGTAGGCGGCGTGCGCCCATCCTCCGATGGTACCGGCAATCCATCCACCGATGGCGCTGATTTTCGATTGGATGGATGAGCCAAGCTGACTGAAAATAGCGCCCAGGGCATCTCTGAAATTCGCGGCGAATGCTTGCGCTTGTGCCAGTTTCTGCCCGATGAATGCGGCAATGGTTGCGAAAACGGTGCCAACGATACCTTGCAGCAGGTGGAAGTAGTTAACGATCAGATCGACGAATGCCTTGACATACGTATTATGGTTGTAAATCCAGACAATTTTGTCATGGATGAACGTGCCAATCGCATTGAATGTATTGCCGATCAGGTTCTTGAAATTCGTGATGGTCGTCCCGATAGCACTGAAAGCGGCACCCGTAAACGATACCAGTAAGCCAAACCCCTGAATGAGCAAAGCAAGCGCCTTCAGAACAAGCATAACCGTCACGACCACTATGGCAAGAGCGGCGACCACCACGCCAACAAGCACAAGACCCACCACTTTCAGCACGGGCAAGATCGCCTGGAACAAGCCCCATAACATCTGCAAAGCGGGCAATAGCTGATTTTTCCAGGTCTGTACCAGTTGATCCCAGACTGGCTTAAATGTGCTCACAAGGAAGCTACCAACCTGTTGCAAGACGGGTAGAACGTTATTTCTGAGGAATGCGCCGATCATCTGCATGGCTGGGATGAAGTTGGCCATCACAAAGCTGGCTGCTTGCTTCAGCCCGTTCACAACCATGTCGATAAACGTCTTGAAGCCTGCATTGGTCTGGTAGAAGTGCAGGAAGATGGCAGTTACCCCTGCGATAGCCGCGCCAATCGCCAGGAACGGCCACGTTGCAGCGATCACCCCGGCAGCCAGTGACCAGACGGCAGCTATGAGTCCCCCCAACAGGACGGCTCCTATGCCTACCAGAATGGGGATGAGTACACTCGCATGTGCGTTGAAGGCAGCAATCACGTCAGAGACGGCATGACCGGATGCAACCCACTGGCTGAAGGCATCAACGATGGGGCCGATTTTCTGCAAGAGGGCAGCCAGGACAGGCATGAGTGCATCGCCTATGCTCTGCTTGATATCATCCAGGCGTTGACCGGCTATCGCTAATTGGCCGCCAAATGTCTTGCCCGCCGCCACAGCACTCCCGCCGAACTCCTTTTGCAGTTCTTGCAGAATGACACCTTGCGCCCCTGCAATGTTGTTCGTGTCCATGAAGTGCTTGATCAAGTCTTTTTGCGTCTGCGAGAAGGTGACGCCCACGCGCTGTAACGCGGTAATGCCTGCTATCGGGTCGTTGAGGGCTTTGCCGAGTTGGATAGCGGAGTTCTTGGTATCTTGCCCTAACGCCTGGCTCATATCAAGCACGGTCCTGGTGGCCTGTGGAAAGACGTTCTTGCCGATATTGGTGAAGGTGAGCAGCATGTTCTCCGAGGCCTGCACGGTATCATCTGAGAATTGGGTGAGGTGGCTGTACTGCGTAGCCAGGTCAAGTACAGCATTGGCCGTGACGCCTGCAATGCCATGCGTTGAGGCAAGTACCTGATTGGTTTGTGCCAGCCCTGCCTGGGCGTTCATACTCTCGGTGAAGATACCGCCTATTTGGTCTTTAAGGAAGCCAAGGCCCGCGAAGATCGCGCCGCCTGCGGCAAAGGACAGCGCATTCTTGAACATGCCTGAAAGACCGCCGCCCGCTTCTTTTGCTTTCTCGCCGGTCTGTTGCGCTTGCTGACCAATGCCCTGCAAGGCTGCCTTTGCCTCAGCAGCCCCGACAATGCTAACCTCTGCTGTAAGTAACGCAGCCTGTATGGCCATAGTTTTACTTCCTATCTGCGAGTATCTTTTGTGCCTCGGCCTCAGCACTCATATAATTGACGGCCTTATCAATCCACCAGATCGGCACATCCACAATGCTCGGCGTTGGGATACGCATGTATTCAGCCGCCTTGAAAAGCACATAGTCCTCTGGTGGCTCGCCATATTTGCCCTCGGTCGCTAACCATCGCCTCAGTGCGCGCCGTTCATCTGAGGCGCCATCGCTTCCGGGCGTATATCCCCTAGGATGGTCTGGATGACCTTAGCCCTGAACATGAATGAGAGTTCAGCCAGACGGTCAGACTCAAGCGGGAACATAACATCATTTTCCAGCACGTCCCATTCCTTGATCAGATGCGCCAGCAGTTCATTGAAGGCTTTCATCTGCGCCAGCAGGGTTGACTCGTCCATATCGGCAAAGGCCAGCATCTGCGCGATGGTCTTCTCTGTCACAATCCCTGGTCGGTAGGTGATCTTGATGGTATGCTCGTCCCAAAACATCGTGACGGTTGCGGTATTGGCGGCGATTTCGTTGACGGTAATTGGCATGTATTGCTCCTCTTAGCTGTTGAAAATAGTGCAACGCTTTGTTACATCATTTTCAACATGCTCCTTATAGTGCGGTGAGTAGGGTCGTGATCAAGAACTTCTGTGCCGCGCCCCACGTCGCATCCTCAACAATCGTGAACTCCCACGGCACGGCAAACACGCCGTCCTTATCCTCGAATTGGTTGCCCTTTTTGACTTTCACGGCCATGTCATGCTGGAATGTGGCGTATGCTGTGGCGACCGATGCCACGGTTGGGGTGCCACCTGTCAGGGCGACGTTCGTCACACCCACCGGCGACATATCATTGGCGAGCGCCCCTGAGAAGGTGAAGGTGTACGGCCCGCCCGCACTGCCTGTGACGGTACAGTTCGTCAAGACCGTCGAGAGCAATTGGAAGGCGGTATTCACCGTCGCTGCCGTGAGTGCCGCGCTATAGGTGATGTTGGCGGTGGTCTGCCCTTTATATGAGAGCGTAAATGTCCCGCCTGTGGCGCCGCCCGCAATCGTGACGGTCTGCAAATTGTCGATGATGGCGCCCTGGCCCTGTACACGCATGAACTGTGTCGAGCCAGCTTGCAGGTTCGTTAGCGGAGTCATCCCTATAGCGTCGGCTTCTAGCAGCATCTTGATCGTGCAGCCAGGGTTGAGATCGACGTGCGACTGCCAGCCGAGATTGGCACGGTTCAAGGGGAAGAACATGCCATACAACCCCGTAAAGGCATAATCGACATCGAGCACTTTCAGCAGTTGCGTGGTGCCGAGCGCGGCGGAAGTCGGGTCAAGGTAGATGTTGAAGTGCTTGCCTGCCGATGGCTGGATAGCCACAGTCGTTGGTGTCGATGTCATGGTAATAGCGCGTTGTAACTGTTGCGCCAGCACCTTGCCGCCTACGGTGAAGCCTGCCTTACGATCACCCTTGTAGGAAAACTCAGAGATCAGGCCATAGTTGACCTTGTGGTTATAGATCGCATTGCCATAACTATTGTTTTCGCCTTGCTCAATGGTATAGGTTTGCGGCTGTATTGAGCCTGTTAAGGGTGGCACAAACAGCCAGTCTTTCGCTGTTGCTGATGCGCCGTGTGCGCTAATCGTGGCAGCACCGCTCACCCCTGCCAGCGCGTAGACGATACCGTTATAGTCAAGTGAGCCGGAGAGTGTCCCCTCAACCCATTCCGAGTTTTCAATCACGATGCTAGGGTATTTGCGGCCCGTCGCGGAAAACTCGGTGGCGTCGTCCATAGGCCCGAAGACGATGGCAAAGCATTGAATACTCTTATTGGCCGCGACGTTCACCCCAGGCGTTGACTCAAGGCCGAATTGCAGAGTTTGATTGATACTACTGCGTTCAGGCGTGAAAGTCATGATCTATACTCCTATCATCCCTGCCTTGCCAACGAAAACGGCCCGCTTATTCCACGGCTTTCCTGAGAAGATAACCTACCTATTCGTAACCGACTAGATAAGCCCTTGCTTCTCAACCTCCCCATTGGCAAGGCACGAGATATAAAAATTAGCTTCCTTGTAACTCTATGTGATACAACCCACCCAAATTTTCCCAGGGCTGTCCATTGACCGGCTCACCGTATTCAAGTTCTGACTCACGGTAGCAGGCCAGCACCCCGCCACTTGATAAGGCAATGTTGCGTCTATCTTTAAAGAGCGCATCAATACGATTGGCAATGGTTTCAAGCACTGCAAAGTTCCCTCCTTGCCCTGATGGTCCAACCGCCTTGATTTGCAGTAAGATATGCACAAAGAGCCTGATGGCATTCACCGTCAGCACATCAGAACCACTTTGTCGCCCGAAAATGACATAGGGTGCAACTGTATCGAGTGGCGCGAAACTCAGATAGACGCCTCCTGTCGCTGCCGCCATGAGCGCGGAATCAGCCCGCATTTCAGATCCGACCCAATGGAAGGCTTGTGCTGTTTCACTCAATGCGGTAACCTACTTTCAAGGTTTGCTAGTCGTGCCTCAAAGCCGGGTCGGGTCTGCTCGATGCCTGGCTCCCAAAATGGCCTGGCGGGAATGAACCTCGTGCCGTAATTCTGATAGACTCCGTAAAAAGCGCCACAGATGATGAACTTGGTCTGCACGTTCGGCCCATTCTCCACATGCACACTGTCATGCATGAAACCTGTCAGCACTTGCCCGTTTGAGACGATGAAGCCCTGGATATTCTGCCGACCCTCGTCAGCTGTCTCACTCACGATCTCGCCAAGTGCGAAAGGCAACGCATCCGCTATTTGATTGAAGTGATTGAACCCTGTTGCCATGCTTCACCTCGTCGTTCCGGTAGGCTGCCACTCCTCAAGGTACAAAATGATGTCCGTGTTCGCCTCGTCATAGTTGCTCGCCTCCGTGATGCGGTAGATATGATTGCCATAGACCAGCCGCATATTCGAGCGAATATTCGTGCCTTTACGCCAGCGCATGTATGCCCTGCTGCCGACCCCTGGGAAGTCCTGCGCCGCCTGCATCTTCTCGTAAGGACTCCACGTTCTGAACGTGACAGGCACATTGCTGAGCCCTGGAACATCTGTCCACGTCCCGGCATCCGTAAAGCCGCCAGTCGTTGAACCGCCCGCTAGTTGCTGGATACGCACAATGGCCTTACGGCCCGATGCGTGACTTGTGACGAGTTTTCTACTTGATGCCATCACAGCACCCACGATTTATTGCCCATGAACTGATTTTGTATCTCAGCAGGCATCTCTTCCCCGATGCGGTTCTCGTATTTCCAGGCAATGAACTGCATCAGCGACAACTTCAGATCAAACGGCAGTACCGTATAGCCGCAGGTATAGGTCAAGCGATACTGGTATGCTGGCGGCGGGTATTGCAAGTACACGACACCGGGCGTTGGCAAGGTATCCACCACATAATTGTTGATACCGCTCACCGATTGCGGCCAGGTCTGCCATGCTGCAAAGGCCGTGATGCGGTACTCAAACAGCGAAACCGCGCCGAGTGGCGGCTGTGGCATGGGTAGCACAAAGGGAGCTGGCGACCAGGGATTCGTCCCCAGGCTCTCGTTGTACTGGTAAAAGTCCTGGTCGTAGAGCAACGCCGCGCCGCTCAAACTGTTCCCTGAGATTTGAGGCATCGTCCACATAGCTTGAATGGTTTGGGGCGCGAACGCTTTCCCGGTGATTTGCTCTGCGATCACCCGGCACTGAGATATCAGGCCGTTGAGCACAAAGTCGTCATCGGTAAAATCCACACGCAGGTACGAGCCTGCATTGGTCGATCTGAGATCACTCAGGCTTACAGGCTCTACCGTTGGTGGGACGGTCACAACCCAATCCAGTTTCAAGCTATCCATTATGCGCTCACCCACTTTCCGTCACGAATAAAGCCATGACTTCCGCAAGCGCGGCAAAGCAGCGACGGTGAAATGGTCAACGGCTCTTTGCCTTCCAACGTCCAGCCATTGCCCCCGAAAGTGATACCTCCCACGCACCAACCAGGAGTAGCACTCAATTCGCCAGGAGCTTCCTGCTTCCGATGCCAGTGCAACCCGCCACTTGGCTCGCTTTCACCTTTGGCATACGTCCAGGTGAAAGCGTTGTCATCGTCGAGCCATAGGACATCATTTCCTGCCCAATCTGGTAGCACTCGCTCAGTCATGCCTATACCCCTCTATCGCGCCGCTCTATCTCTCATACCTGTCTTGAGCCTGATATCGTGCGTTAAGAGATTCAATAACTCTTGCAGCACAGCAGGCTCGCTCAGGATTTTGAGCATCTCATTCCTCAGGATTTCCTTGCTCGTCTCCGTCATTTCAGCATTGATTTTGACGGTGAGTTCTCCAAGATTTGCCATGACTCACCTCTCACTATGCAGCCGGGAAGATCGTCGGCGCGAACAGGTGTGCTAAGAGCGCATAGGCCGCGCCCGTTGCCCCTGTCTCGGTGGTCACGATCTGCACGTAACGCCTACGCCCGATATAGTCGATGCGCTGCACCGTGGATGTGGCGGCGGTGATGCTCACAAAGCTGGTTGCCGTGCCATATACGCCCACTTCAGGGTTCGGCATCAGGTCATTGGCGACAACCGCCGTCCAGGTTGAGTTGTCGTCCGATTCGTTGATGGCGAAGGCATGTGAACCATCAGTCCACAGGCCAGGGCATAACTCAAGCGTGAGTGCGGAGTAACCTCCGTTACGGTAGCGGTCAACGACGGTGGTTTGCGCCGTCTTGTAGACCGCCGCGACCGATAGTTGTATCGTCCAGAAGTACCTGGACGGGTTTTTTCCAAGTGGTCCGACATTACTCATCTAGTTACCCTCCTCCCGTTTGTGGTGTTGTGTCGGCAGGCCGTTGGCTTCCAGGTCTTCTAGCCCGACATGCACGAGTTGACCGCACACCTTGCAGGTGTACTCGTGATAGGTGACGCCCTCGATATCGGGAAGTTGCACCAACTCACCGCCGCAATTGCCCTCTAGCACCACGACCTCTGGGGCTTTGCGCCGTCCCCGTCTTGTCGTTCCTTGATCGGGCGTTTCTTCTGTAGCAGGTGCTACCTCTTCAATGGGCAGCCCGTTTGCATCTAATACCATGGATGTATCTCCTCTCTTTCTGAACTAGCCCATCTTCAAGATTGAGATTGCTTCAGGAAGTACGACCTTGCCGCCAACACGTTGACGCGCTAAGAAGGCCACCTGATTCTGAATGGCGTAGAGTTCTTTGAGGGTTTGGAACGTCAATCCCACGCGGTCCACAATTTGATACCCTTGCCCGATATCACCGAAGATGACGGGGAACTGACCAGCCGTAAACGCGGGGAAAGTGCCAGCCTGATTGGGCATATCTGGCATCTCCACGATAGGCCTGCCGAACAGGGTTTCGGAGAAGACATCACCGAACATCGTCCAGATCGGGCGGGTCGTGGTGTCTGCAAAGAGCCTGCATATGCCAATCGTGCTATTAGACATGAGCCAGGTACCAGTTGCACGATAGCCTGATTTGCCCACGTGCATGAGTGAGATCAAGTCCGAGGGTAGGAGCTTGTGGGTTGAGGTGTCAGTGCCTACGAACTGGTTCATGCCACCAGCTACAGGGCTGGTGATGGCTGCCAGGGTCAGGATGCCTTCAGGTCGTGCGACGCCGTTGCCTGAGATGAAGGCAATGCCTTCTGCTTTCGCAAATTGGCGAGTGAGACGCCTGAGTAGATACGCCTCCACGTCAAAAACACTGTCCTCGAGATTTTGGCGACTGATTTTGATATAACCGTTGAGTTCCCTCGCAAAAATCTCGATCATGCCCAGGTTGGGGTCTGGTGAAGCTTGGAAGCCTGATTGTTCATCCGACCAGAAGATCGAAGTATCTGTGGCACCCTCTGAGGGTAGGATCAACTTCTCACCGCCGATGGTTTGCGTATCGGCGTATTGACGCAGGGGCGAAATCAGGAACAATTTCTGAATGAACTTATCGCTGAAATCAGTTCCCGCGAAGAATCCACCTAAATCGGCTGCGGCACTCACCATCACTTTTTGTTCAGGGGTGAATTGATCGTAATCCATGTGGTTAAAAGAAATGTACGACAACTCTTCCCGCGTAAGGGCGGACTGGTCGCCGCCCTTGCGTATCCATTTCTCAATGGCTTTGGTGGCGGGTGGTTTGTAAGAGCCAGCCGTGGAACCAGGATACCCACCCGGTACAGGCGGGCGCTGCATGGCCAGCATCTGTTCTTTCTGCTCCAAGACGAGCTTTTTGTATTCTTTGATCTCGCCGCTGATCTTTGTGTTGATCTTTTCGAGTTCTTGACGAGCCTCTGCCGCTATCGGCCCACCCTGTGAAATCTTGGTTTCGGTCTTACTTTGCCGCTCTTCTAACGTTTTCACGCGCTCGTCGAGGTGTTTATTGAGTTTCTGGATTTCTTCCGTGAGCTTGTTCAGCTCTTCGTAAGCCATAAAAAAGCCTCCGTTTCTGGTTGTCCAGAAAGGAGGTTCTTGTTTTGTAGCACTCACTTCTGGACAGAATGACTGTCAATCCAGAAAGTGAGCACTCGGAGTGTCGGCTTTCATCGGTTCGGTTCTATTGCGTGGGTGTCAGGTGACGGCCCACTGAGTTGTTACTGGTATTATAGCATAAAATGGGTAGTCATGATAGCAGCTTCATTGAAAATGCGAAACGCCGCTCCAAGCCTGTAGTTTTCTGGACGATTACGAACGGCTTGAAACGGCGTGACGCTCACCATGGACACTGTATCATATGCCGATTCAACTGTCAATGGCACAGAATATAAGTTAGATGCCCTTAAAGGCATTCTCAAATTGCAAGGTCGAGGCCAGATCATCCACACTCGCCCGTAGCTTATTCAGCATCGCCGCATCATCCAGTTCTTCCTCTGGCTTCTCATCGTCCTCTTTCTGCTCTGGCGGCTCATTGCCTGAATAGACTTGATACCCTTGCAAAGCGTTGGCTCGTTGCCTCGATAGTTCAGACTTCATCTCCTTGATATGCCCTTCCATGCCGCCAATCGCCTTGGTCATCTTCGCATGGCTGGCTGCGCTGAGGAGCTTCACGTCTTTGGTTTCCGGGTTGTCGTCACTCGACATCATCATGGGCATAGAGCCGCTATCTCCATCGTCGCCTGGTTGCAAGCAACTTGTCATATCCAACTCAATCCCATGCTGCATATAGGCAAGCACAGCAGGGGCGAACTGAGCAAGCGCACTCTGCACGTCCTTCTCAATCGTATCGCCCGTTTGAAATGCCGTCAGGATTTCGTTACGCAGGGGATACCAGAGGTTCCACAGGTCGCTTATCCAGTCCGATTGATTGGTCATCTGGTATGACTCGGCATAGTCTTTTGAATGAATGTCCAGTGTAAGTGCAGGAGTCTCCTGCTTCGTTGGTAGTTTGCCTGTCATGTAAAAGTTCCTCCTACCGTTCTTCACGGTATCAACTTGTGCCATATCATTCATGGGGAATACCACGGCGCTACCTTCCATCACGGCGACTTCGAGCAGGTTGCGAATGCTCTTGCCGCCCTCTTTGACCCAATCAACCTGAATGGCCTTGTACCCCATGGAGAGTTTCCGCATCGTGCCAGCCTTGAAGCTCACATATAACTCGCGTCCCGATTGGATATCCTGCACAAGCTGCGTCTTAATGTATAGACCCTTACGGTCTTCGTCTGCGTCGAAGATACCCCCTGGTGGCAACTGGCTATAGTCGTGATTGAGCAAAAACGGCCAGAGGTAAGCAAGCCCTTGGACAGATTTACGGGAATAGCTATCGGTCAGCGTCTTGCGAAATGCACCAGGTATGGTGCGATCATCGCCAAAATCTATATTGTTGAGATAATTCAAGTAGCCCTCAATGATGCCCTGTGCATCATTGGTGGCTTTGATTTCCCCGCCGATGATGGGGAAATACTCCGTTTTGCGGTCAATTTTGGGTGCTCGCATGACTCACCAGTCCTTCCAGTGTGTATGCTCTTCAGGTACTACTTCTTTGGGTTCTCTGGCAGCAGTTTGCTTGTTTGCCCAGTCTGCAATGCACTCTACAGAGCAGAACATCAAAGGTTCCTTGCCTCGTTCGCCATGACTTATAAAGAACCAATCGGTTGGTAATACCTCTCCCATGCTTTGCCTCATAAAATCAGGTGTTTCAAGTAGGTGCTCTTTACAGCAGGCATCACAACGAAATCCGTTTATTCTCATGACTTCACCCTCTCTTTTTTCTCAAACTGCTTGAATGCGTCCTGATCTTTCGGCACGTCCTCGCAGAGTTTCACAATATCTTCAAGGCCGAGTTGGGCATCGCAGGTATCACCGATGTAGACCACGTTATGCTTCTCTTGCTCTAAGGCTTTGTGCGCGATCTCGAGGATGCGCTGCGCCAGTTCTTGTGCTGTCATTGTTTCACAGGCTCCTTCAGTAGTTGCTCCTTACACAGCCTTTCGATGTCTCTGAGGGCCAGAGCATAACAGCCTATGCGGTATGACTCATCCCTGCCTTCTGCCCGATCATAGGCCTCTTTGATAAGAGTGTGTGTCTTTCGGGCCAGTTCTTGTGCTGTCATGGCTTTCCTTTCTCTACCCACTCATGGAGAGCCTCATCATAGCCTGCCATACGCACCAGGCGTTTTACCGCTTCTTCCATTTCCTCAGTCGTAAGTGTGCATGGTTCAGGCGGGTATACCGTGATATGAGGCCAATCAGGGTCATAGGGATATTCCGTCTCAATAGTGAGGCGCATATCTGTTTGTTCATCGATGTATTCCCCTGGCTGTGCTGGCATCACTCACCTCAATCTGTTCTGCTCTGTTTCACGAGCTGGATGATCGACAATTCCTGCTGTTTCTGCTTAATAGCTTCCTGCACCAGCTCTTGCATCAGTTCGGGATGCGCTTGCAGGTACGCCCTCACGAGTTGTGCCATCGTCTGGGTGTCAATGCCGAGATTGACGGGAAACGAGAGCACCACGCCTTGTGGGGAGAGTTGCATGTTCAAGCCAACCTGTCCAGGTGCAAGTGGCGCGGTTTGTTGTGGTTGCTCTGTTTTCAAGGTGACGGTTCCGTTCTCTTCTTCACTCATAGGTAATACTCCTTGATGATAGGGAGAATATGCGCGACTTCATCCCGATCTGATTGCTTCTCTCGCTCTGATAATTCAGCATAAGGAGTGGCTATTTGTCTTTTCCAGCTTTGCACCAATTCACGTGGGATAATAGCATCTCCCTTTTCTGTAAAGGGGCATCTGGAAAAGAGATAATCCATCCAATGCGCCCAACTCGCATGTTCTTTATCGGCCAATTGTTCGATCAAGTCCTGCTCATTCATCTTTTTGCCTCTCCTAATTGCTCTTTCGCGTATTGCAAATCTCCCTCAACTCTTGCAATTTCCTTGATCGCTTCCTTTTTGACGAGCTTGAGTATCCTCTCAAAAAGCACACTAAACCACGACCAATGGGCGAACCTGGGTTGAAAGAGCAGCAAGAATGTTTCCGGTCTGTCCTCTAGTCGTTTCAGCAATTCCAATTGTATTTCCATCTGCTCAACATCTTCAGGTCTGTACTGAATAGGGAGTGTGCATACAGGTGTCCAGGTCATCTTTTAGCCCTCAATAATTCTCTATACTGCTCACGGGTGACGGCCAGTTGTGGCAGCGTCGTGGCATACTTCGATAATGCTTTGCTGATGTCGTCCTCTTCTGATGCTTGCTTACTGTTGTAGATGACCGTACACCTACAGTTTATGGTGTTGCCCGCACTACCCGCGGGGTCGCCTGGATACATCAGTTGCTCACCGCCTACATCAAACGCTTCATCCATGCCAACTTCCTGACCATCGGCCTCGGCGTGATCGTCCCGCACCTTGCTATTATGCATCGTCATCCATACCCTCGAAAGCTCGAGGCCAGAAGATGATGCGGCCTCTTGCGAGCCGTATTCATTAGCACCGTGAACCTCAGTAGCCGCAATGGTTTGTGAGCGGTCGGGGATGATGCTTTCCGTGTAGAGATCATCCACCCTTTGCGCCAATTGCTCAACGGACTCGCCCGCCTGCACACCTGCTGTCAGATGAGCTTGCAGGAATGCCAGTGTGGTCCCGTAGATTTGCTTCACCTTCTCGCCTGCCAATTGTAACAGATGGATCAGCACATCAGGTGCGTGCAGGTTCAGACTGAGGTTGAACAGTTTTTGCTCGTAGGGTGCATCACCAAACTTCAAGTTCTTGAGCACGCTATCGCCGAAGTCTTCACCTACATCCTGGTAGATTCCAACGATCAGACTTTTCAGCGTACCTTGCTGCTCCAATACTCCCAAAGCATGACGGGTATTTTCAAGAGCATCTCCTTCAGGTCCGCGAGTAATTGCAGCAGCAATGGTTTTGTGCTCATCTTTGAAATACTCCTGTAGCCTGGCCTGGACCACCTTTTCCCATTTGGCCCGCCTGCTCTCAACCGTCTTGAAGTAGGCGGCTTTCTCAGCATCGGTGTGCAAGTCCAAGATTTTTACCAAAGGGACAGGAAACGGAAGTATCTTTGCAGGTGGTGCGTTATCACTGCCTGCTTGGTTATCCACGTTATCCCCAGAGTTATCCACAGGCGTCACGGTGACATGACCAGGCGGTAACAACTGAGGCGGTGGTGGTGGGTTGATGGTCTTGCCACTCATGGCGGCTATGTAGTCGTCTAAATCCTCGACATGTACCGGAATTTGGTTGAGTATCACAAAGTCCTTGACGGGAAGCGGCTTCTTGCCCTGGATTTCACGCGATTCATGGAACGTCGTTGTGCCGCCAATGAACTCTGCTTGAGCGCGATCTGATGCCAGTCCTTGCGACTCTTGTAATCGCTTCTGTATGGCTTCGATGTCCTTGGGGTCGTAGCCAAGGTAGCCGCCACCGTAACGCGGCGTGAGCCACATGTTGAGTGAACCTTCGAACGTGTCTAATAGCGGTAACACGATCTCGGTGTAGAGGGCATAGCGTGCCTCTTCCTGGTTGGAGTATGTCGAGTCTGCCAGCCCGAGCAGGAACAAGGGGAAGTTGAAGAAGATGCCGGCGATATCCCTATCGCTTTTCGTATCGCTCTCAATCCAATCCAGTTCCATCGGTGACATGCTCATGGATTGCCATTTGACGCCACCGTGCAGAATAGCCGTCTCACCTGCATTGCGTGGGCCTGCAAACTTCTTACGTATCTCCTCCTTGAGTCCCTTGTATTCCGTATCCCCGAGCAGTGCATCCGTGACCCATGCGCCACCTGGACGCGCCATATTGGACAAGAGGCTCAGGTTCCACTTTTGCCCCGCTTTCTGGATATCGACGAGCATGGCCGCCACTTCTACCGGACTCATGCCGTACACGTCATCATTACCTGCAAAGAGTTTGTTGTGCATCACGAACGGGTCTGCATACCTGCGTGGCGGGGAGAAGTTGCCGAACTCATAGTAGAGTGGGCCGTTCTCATCCAGCTTGATCTTGGTGAGATCGGGCCGGAGGTTGTACATCTCGTCAAACGTGCTACCCGGTGATTGGCGGGCATTGATGCCAAGGATATAGGAGTTACCCGTCAGGCAGTAGTAGGCGATCATGGCTTCTCTGAACTGACTGCCCGATGTCTTGGGCGCGGGTGTATTCCAGAGCGTCATCAGGTCGGAATTGGTGACTTCTTTCTGCTTACTGGCGTCAGTAAAATGCTTCCACTTGATACCAGCACCTGCACGCGCGATATGCCCGACGACCCGATACACGGTCTTTGAGCGGAAGCCTTCCTGGATGTAGGCACGCATGTTGCGCGGCATGGTGGCAGGTGTAGCAACGCCCTGGTTCGCAACGACGACCTGAATGTTCGGGTCGGCCTTTTCGTTGTATTGCCTCTGTGGGCGATTGCGCCGTCTACTCATCGAGCCACCTCGTAATTTGTTGTGCAAGCTCTTCTATGCTTGTGACAATATGCACATCAGGACGGGCAAGACTCGTTTGTATGTATACATCCTGAATCCTCTTGTACTCAGGATGAACACCAACGAAAAGCCTTTTCTGAGTCATAGACCATGCCCCAAGTTCATAGAGAACAATTGGACAAAGTGTTTCACAAGGAAACCAAAAAGCAATAGCCGTTGCCTCTTGAAGATGGGTGTGTTCCCAGGTGATTTGTTTCTTTGCTGCTGATGGGTCGTGAATGGGGAAATTCACCTGACGTGGATTGAGAAGAACAAGTGACACATCCTGTAATCTCATAACCATGTCCTTTTGCCAGTCTGGACAGCCAGTAATACCGCCTGCAAGAAAAAGGCTTATCTTGTTCCCTTGATACCTCTGTGGAGCTTCGATATATTTCATTCTATCCATCCTCCCTCATATATCACCCATTTCCGTTTTCTGGCGTCACGATTGGCGTTGCTGGATGAGTTGGTGTGACTCGTGTTGGCATAACGGTTGGTGTGACGGTTGGCGTTGTCGGGTTCGGGTGAGATGGTCTTGATGCGTAGAGGATACCAATAATGAGCAGTACCAGGAGCAGAAGCAGCACCAGGGCAATGAGCAAACGTCTTTTCATACGGCATCCTCCCATAGTGAGAAATTGACGGGCCGCTCTTTGGGCTTGCTCACACGACGCGCCACGGTGCCGAACTGTGAGAAGATGTCAATGAAGCGTTGCTCATCTTGCCCTAGATACGTGAAGACTGTACCGAACATTTGCGTACTTCTGCTGTCTTTTCTGATTGCTCCATTCATAGGCTTGAAGAAATGGACATTATGATTAGTGAAGCAAATGATATACTCCCATAGAAGCTGAAACCATTGGTTATCACTATCGCAAGTGGTGAGCAAGATAGCATCTGTCACGTTGCCTATTCTGTACTCCTGTATAAGCCGCTTAATCCATAGCTCTATGGTGCTTTTATTGTTGATCTTGCCATATGGAGGATTAAGCCACACTGAACCATACCAGGGCTGTTTTAGTCCATCTTCCCTTTGTGTGTAGAAGCGTTTAGCCTTTACAATCTCGTTAGCTACAGCACAACTCGCAGGGTCAAGATCAATGCTGCCCATGACCTCACGCGCCGCTTCCACATAACGAGCAGGGGTATACCATTCGTTGCTCTTTTGAGGCATCGCTATGATGTTGTCAGGCATGGCAAAGTCAATCATTCCAACCTCCATTGAGTTCAACCCACTCGAACGGGTTCACAGGCTTTTTTGCTTTCTCCTTAGCCTGCTCTTCTGCGATGCGCTTCTCCTCTGCTGTTTGCTGTGTGAGATCGAGCAAACCTGGTCGCCTCTGGAATAGTTGTTCCATTGCGCCGCTGCCAGCGTCTACGGGGTCATCGTGAACTTTCGGCGACGGGAATGGCTCTAAGAAGTTGAGGTAGCCATGATTCCACCAAGCTTTGAGCAACCCGACGTTTCCTGCTTCCGCTTGCGATGAGAACGTATTGGCGCGTACTTCCTTTGGTCCTGTCGAGCGGATACCATGTGCTGAGAAGCCTTCTAACACGCGCGTTTTCATGCTGAATGTGTTGAACTTGCCTGCCGACCCTGGCTCCTCCTCAAACCAGACTTCACACGCACGACCATCTCTCTCTGCTATCTCTCGTACTTTCTCTTCCACCTTGCCAGGGGAAAGTCGATCCCACGTCGCGTCAAGAATGACATAGCGCGGGAATGTGCCAGCCTTACGACGAGCCATCTTGACCGATGCGGTGTAGTCCGGGCCATCACGCTGGCTATTTGTTGGTACTTCCTCAGTCGCGGCAAAATCCCAAAAGCGGACTGTTTTTTCGATATCGTCAGGAATAGAATCGAGAAGAGGGAACCAATGCTTTTTGAACTTATTGCCACCCTCGACTCTAATACGCCAGTTCTTGTGCAAGAGCCGTTCACGTTCGACAAGTGGCAATGCATGTAGATTTGCAAGATAGCCAGGGTCTTTCTCTAAGAGTTTGGGATTGTCGTAAATATCCGCTTCGATGAAGGTTACTGACTTGGCATAGGGGTACTGCTCATTGGGGTAATTGCCATCTTTAGGAAGCCATACCAGCTCATCGCCATCGATCACAAACCAGCGGATTTCGCCAGACTCGGCTCTATCTTCTTCAGGCCAGTCCTCATGCACCCACGGCGCAAAAAACACTTTCACCCAGGAGTCAGCGTCAGGGTTGAACGTTAAGCGCACATAGGGCTTGACACCACACGTCGAGCGGTTACGACTGAGCATGTAGAAGACTTGTGAGCGGGTGAAGTGTGTCGCCTCGTCGAAGCCAATGAAGGCGATGCCAGAGCCTTGCCAGTCGTACTTATCCTTTTCGTGTTGCATGTGGGCAAACTTGCCTGTGGCTCCGCTAGGGAAGGCCCATTCAAGCGTGGTTTCCTTGGGCTTGCCACCGATGAGCGGAAAGAGCTTATTCGATTCATCCCACAAGCCATCTTTGGCGGTGATCTGCGGATAAGTGCGACGAAAAATAACCCAACCGAAATCAGGATTGTCGATATAGCGCAATGCCTCTAAGAGCAAACCAAAGGATTTCCCACCGCCTGCAGCTCCACCATAACCGGCTATATCAGCAGATGTGGAGAGAAATATCTCTTGTGGCCCTGGCTGTGGCCCGATGACTATTTCTTTTGTTTCTGCTTGCTTAACGGTCATTGTCGGGTATCCTAACCTTGTATATCTCTATGGCCCCAGGTGTCGTGACTTCAAGCGATTGCTTCTCGCGGTATTCAGGCATGCGTTTCTTGGCATAGAAGATGAGTAGGGTATCACTATGCTTGTGTACAGTTTTTATAGGGACACCATACTCGACGGTTGTTTCATCCCATCCATCAATAGCGCGGCGTCGTATCTCCGCTTCGATGTGCATATTTGCTGCACTGTCTGCGAGGTTATAAGCAAACAGGAAATCGGCATCGTGTTCTAGCCAGTAGTACACCAGGGTTCGATGTATCCCAGATTCTTCTGCGGCTGTCAGGACATTAGCAGTATGCTCATAGGCATCAAGAAATGCCGCTTGCGCTTCTATGCGTTGCTTCGCACTCATGCGCTGACCTTGACGCCTTTTTTTAAGTGTAGAAGTGTAGAACGTATCACTCATGGTTTCACCGCCGGAATCTGCTGCGTGATCGGCGCGGCTTTGGGAACGGGTGGAATAAGCTTCCTATCTAACCACCGCATGTGGAGCACCGCACCCGCGAAAACACAAAAGAGCGTCACACCTGAGCCAAAGCAGAACATGACCACAGCGTCAAGCACAGAGATCACGTCTCCTCCTCATCTTCAACGAGATACACAATCCCTTTCCATCGTTTCCCGTCTTGCATATACTCAACCGTTGCTGATGGAGTTGTTACCTCTTGAGGATGGAGAGCATCATTGATTTCATCGCGCACAATCTGGCGTATAGCTGCAAGATCAGCATAGCTCAATCCGCCTCCAAGTGTATATGTTACATTTGGCTGACTATTCGGCTGGATATAAGGCCATACGAGATTATTGTTCATGCTTCATCCTCGGCAATCATGCGTTCGATGGTCGCCACGAACTCGCTATAGCTCATCATATCGACGTTGACGCGCTCTGTAGATCGCAGCACATGGTACAGGATGTGGTAGATGTTGCGTCGGATACGTGCGTCAAAGGTTTGTGGCGGCGGGAACTTGATTGGTTCTTTTGTGCTCCGGCGCATGGGAATCGGTTTATCTGACACTGAGTACACCTCCTTGATCATCATTGTGAGGACGGTAACCCGTGAGCAATTTCACGTCATCTAACCAGTGTCCAGCCTCTTGCAGTTTCGTGAGGCATAATGCAGCCTCTCTTGCACCTGGGCCTCTATCCAGTCGCGGACCTGAGCCTTTATCGAGGAGAGCAAATAATGCTCTGATGTTTACTATTGCCCCAGTTAATGCCTCATCTGCAGCAGCGATACACTCGCTTGCACGTTCGTTCGTGATGTCACCTCCTTACGGATTGAGCGCGTGAATGAGCAGTGCCACGATCAGGCAGAGGACTATCGCCGCGCCTATACTCACCATGGCACATGCACGCTTAGGATACTGGTAGTGATGATATCGTGTCATCTTCACCTCGTCTGGTGCGTTTCAAGAGTAGTAGGCCGACAACGATATACAGGCTAATCAGCAGTGTGGCAATACCGAGAATGAGAGCGAGCATCTGCCAGAGATAGAACAAGACTTGTGCATACAGGAGATACCCGACCATTCCCGTATACCTGAGCAATTCAACCATCGTAACACCGCTTGCTTGCTACACTAAAACCTCTTTTGTCTGGTTGTGCGTGTGTCTATATGAAAAAATAGCCTTACCAAATGTCTGTTATGTCAAACTGTTAAAACTCATCCATTTACATATCGTGCATTTTCAAATACTTCACAGCTTTCTTGACTCGTTCGCGATCTTTCTCAATGAAACCGGTAAGCATATTGCACGTTTGACATAAGAG
>WNGR01001772.1_pt1 | contig 23891 bp, 22 predicted proteins | sample 5407581 | NCBI WGS metagenome assembly WNGR01 (sample SAMN13153383, study PRJNA577476) | soil metagenome | isolation source: 80 cm soil or saprolite under Garry oak tree replicate 2 | place: USA:California | collected 2016-06-15
CGTGGTCGTACTTCATCGGCAGCGCCATATTTCACTACCTCGGGCCCGCCTTCGCGGTGCTGCTGTTCGCCCGGCTGGCCCCACCCGGCGTGGCGTGTCTGCGGATCTGGAGCGCTGGCCTGGTCTTCGCGCTGTGGCGCCGGCCCTGGCGGGCGCTCGCCCGGCTGGACCGGGGCGGCCGCCGGACCGTCCTCGCCTGGGGCGTGGTGCTGGCCGCCATGAACTCCTCCTTCTACCTCGCGATCGCGCGGCTTCCGCTCGGCACAGTCGCGGCGATCGAGTTCCTGCCGGTGATCGCCCTGGCCGCGCTGGGTGCGCGGACGGGCAGGAACCTTGCCGCGCTGGCCTTTGCCGCCGCCGGCGTCTACGTGCTCACAGACGCGCGGCTGGCTGGTGAGCCCCTCGGGTTCGTCTTCGCGTTCGCCAACGCCGTGCTATTCGCGGCCTACATCGTCATAGCCCACCGGGCCGCGCGGCAGCTGCCAAACGGCATCGACGGGCTGGCCGTGGCCATGCTCGCCGCTTGTTTGTTCGTGGTGCCGCTGGGCTCGTGGCTCGCCACACCGGCGTTCACCGACCCGGTGAGCCTCGGTGCCGGGATCGGTGTGGGCATCAGCTCTTCGGTGATCCCCTACATCTGCGACCAGCTGGCGATGGCCCGGCTGGCGCGATCCACATACGCGCTGCTCGTGGCGCTGCTCCCGGCGACCGCCACCGTCATCGGCGTCATCGTGCTTCGCGAGCTTCCCACCCCCGCCGAGATCGCCGGCGTGGCGCTTGTCGTGGTGGCGGTCGCGCTGCACCACGAGCCTTCCCCGCCGGCCGGTCCCAGTCACAGGTAGTCCTCGCGACGGACCGTGCCGATGACGGGGTCCCCGCGCAGGAACCGCCGGACGTTCTCGGCGGCTTTGCGTGCACCGAACTCAAGGGCGCCCTCCACGACGCCCGAGTTGTGCGGGGACCCGATCATGTTGGGCAGGCCGAAGAATGGGTACCGGGTCGTGAACCCCGAGTCCGGGCCGGGCTCGTGCCACCAGGTGTCGATCCCGGCGCAGAACTCAGGCTGGTCGCGCACGTGCTCGTAGAGTGCACGCTCATCCACCACCGCCGCCCTGGAGACGTTCACCAGGATCGCGGCAGGCTTCATCAGCGCCAGTTCACGTGCGCCGATCAGGCCACGGGTGGCTGTGATCAGCGGCAGGGCGATGACGAGCACGTCCGCGGCGGCGAGCACCCGGTCCAGATCGGCCAGCGTGCCGATGAACTCGGCTGGCTCGCTGGTGCGGCCGGTGGTGTTCACCGCGTGGATGCGGGCCCCGAACGCCCGCATCAGCGTGGCGGTGGCGGTGCCGATGCCGCCGAAGCCGAGGATCGCACAGACCGCGCCGTCCAGGGTGAGCACGGGTTCCCACATGTTGAACTCCCCCCTGGCCAGCGCGGCGTGCTGCTGCGGCAGCCGCCTGGCCAGGGCAAGCGTCATTGCCATGACGTGTTCGGCGATGGGTTCGGCGTAGGCCCCGGCGTTGCTGGCCAGTGTCAGCCGTTCCGGGATTGCCGCGTAGTCGAGGGCGTCGGCACCGGCCGACAGCAGCTGGACGAACTGGAGCCGGGGCGTGTCCTGCCAGGCACCGGCAGGAAGTTCCTCGCCCAGGTGCCACCCGATGAGCACGTCCGCCTGGCGCAGGATCTCGCGGCGCTCCTCCTCCGGGCTGCCATGCAGGAAGACGACCCTGGCCGAGCCATCCAGCACGCCGGTGTTGATCCGGGCGAATTCGTCGTCCGCCGGGTAGCTGACCGCCACCAGCGATTCACCTGCCATCGGGTTTCCTTCCGCAGAGACGCTCCATCTTGCCCAGGGTGCCCCACCGGGAGCAGGGCCCCTGGCCATGCTCGCAGACCCCTTCCCGTGCCGGTCGGGCTGGCTGTCAGCCGGGCCTGCTCAGGTAGGTCCCGCTCGCGCCCGCACCCACGAAGCGCCCCTGCCGGACCAGCGCCCTGCCACCGAGCAGAACGTCCCGTACCTGCCCGGAGAGCCGCTCGCCCGCGTAGACGCTGTCGCCCGTGAGGTCATGGAAGGTGCTCGCCGTGATGGTCGTTTCAGCGCCTGGATCCCAGATCAGCAGATCGGCATCGGACCCCGGGGCGATCACTCCCTTGCGCGGGTAGTGGCCGAAGGCCCGCGCCGGGTTCGTGGCGGCGACCTCGGCGAGCCGCTCGATCGGCAGCCCCCTCGCCAAACCACGCGACAACAGGAGCGGAAACCGTGCCCCCACACCCGCGATCCCGTAGGAGTAACCCCGCCCGTCCGGGGCGAACTCCCCGCTGGTCCGCGAGCGCTCCTGGCAGTGGTCGGACCCCACCGTGTCGAGCGTCCCGTCGGCGAGTGCCTGCCACAGCGCCTCCTGATGACCAGGCGCCCGGAGCGGCGGGCAAACGAGATAATGCTCCGCATCATCTCGCTGGTAACAGCGATCATCCAGCAGGAGGTGGTGGAGGCAGACCTCCGCGTGCAGCGCCGCCGATCCGCGGCGGCGCGCGAGGCGGACCTGATCCAGCGCCCCGGAGCACGACAGGTGCGTGAGGTAGCACGTTGCCCCGGTGATCCCCGCCGTCTCAAGCACGAGGGCCACGGCCGCCGCCTCGGCCCCAGGCGGGCGGGTCTCTGCGAAGAGCCTCACTCCGGTGCGGCCGGAGGCGATTGCCGCCGCGACCAGCGCCGCGATCAGGTTGCCCTCTTCGCAGTGGACCTGGACCACCTGCCCCTGCCGCGCGGCGCCGGTCATCAGCTCGAACAGCCCGCGCGCGGACCACATGATCCCGAGTTCGGGGTAAGCGAGAAAGACCTTGATCCCGGACACCCCGGCGGCCCGCAGCGCCCGCAGGTCGGCCGCCACGACCTGGTCCGGCAGGTAGAGCATCGCGTGCAGCCCCACGTCCACCGCAAGATGACCGGCCGTAAGCTCTTCGCGGCGGCGCAGCAGGCACTGGACAGTTCCCTCGCCCGGCTCCGGATTGGTGAACGACAAGACGGTCGTTGTGCCCCCGGCGGCGGCTGCCTTGGTCGCGGTGGCCACGTCCGCCATGATGTGGCAGTGCGGGTCCACCCCCCCGGGCAGCACGAAGCACCCTGCCGCGTCGAGCTTCTCCGCCCGCACGGGCGCCGCCCCCGCTGCTGCCAGCGCGACGATCTTGCCATCCCCGATCACCACGTCGGCGCGCAGCGTCCCGGCCGGCGTGACCACGATGCCGCCCGTGACCGCCAGCGTTCCGCCGGACCGGGGAGCGACCGCACCGGCTGTCATGACGCGAGCCGCGCCGTGACCGCGCTCATGAGCTGGGCGCCGGTTCCCGCCTTCCCGCGCTCATGAGCGGGGGACGGCGGGAACCGGTGGCGGCGTGACGGGTTCCAGCCGGTGTGCCTGGCCCGCCCGGACAACGAGCCGTGGAACGATGATTGTCTCCACCACCTCACTCTCGCCGGCTCCGTCGGGTAGCACCCACTCGCCGGTGCGCAGCTCGAAGCCGGTCAGGTCGGCCCCGGAACCGGGTGCCAGTGAGCCCACCTCGGCAGGGCGCCGGATGGCTGCGGCCGGTGCCGCCGTCGCCGCTCTTACCACCTCAGTCAGGCTCATCCCGCAATGAAGCAGCTTCGACAGGGTGGTCGCCTGGTCGTACACGGGCCCTGCCACGTTGTGGGCGTGCAAGTCGCTCGACACAGTGTCAGGCGGGAAGTCCTGCGCGAAGGCGGCTCTCGCCACCCGGTAGGCGAAGCTGCCGGCACCGTGGCCGACGTCGAACAGCACGCCGCGCGCCCGGGCGCGGGCCACGTCCGCGTGCAGGCGGCCATCTGAATGCAGGATTCCGCCCTCGTTGGCGTGGAAACAGTGCGTGACGATGTCGCCTTCGCCAAGATGCGCGAGCAGCCAGCTGATGGGCCTGCGCATGTCGATGATGTGCACCATCAGCGGAAGGCCGAGCTGCTCGGCAGCGCGCCGGGCGAGACGCAGCGCCGGTTCCGGATCGTTGCCCACCATCTGGTACCCCAGCCGCACCTTCACCCCGACGATCACGTCCGGGTGCTCACGAGCCCGCCCGACAGCCTGCGCGGGTGAGGCCCAGCGCAGGTCCTCAAGCTCGCCCACCAGGCTGGTGATCATCCCCTGAACCGCGACGTGGAGGAAAGCGAATATCCGGGTCTTCGCGCCCTCGATGACGTAGCGGCGGAACCCGGGGAAGGTCTGGGCGCCTGATGAGCCGGCGTCGACGGCGGTGGTCACACCGCGGCGCAGGCAGTTCGCGTCGGGGTCGATGCCGTAGTGCGAGACACCGTGGTAGAGGTGCGTATGCAGGTCGACCAGGCCAGGCAGCAGCACGAGACCAGTGGCGTCGATCGTCTCGGCGGCCGGGCCCACGTCACCAAGCGCGGCGACATGGCCGTCGGTGACGGCAACGCCGAGCCGGGCGTCGATCCCCCGCCCAGGATCGATGACCTGGCCTCCAACGATGGCGAGATCGGTCATGGCAGCAGCCTGGCGGGCATGCGGGCCATGGTCGCGGCGAATGCCGCCACAGTTCGGTCCACGTCACGCTCAGTATGGGCCGCGCTCAGGAAACCGGACCCGTGGAAGAGATGGACGCCTTCCAGCAACATGCCGCTGTGCAGTTCGGCGGACAGTTCCGGGCTCATCCCGGCCTTCAGCGCCTGCGGGCTGACCTCCCCCGGCTCTGCCCCGTGGCCGATCAGCAAGTGAAAGGCCGAGCTTTCGCCATAGGCGCGCCCGGGCACGTCGGCCTCGGCGATGACCGACGTCAGGCCGGCGCGCAGGGCGGCGGCGAGCCTGGCCGCGTGCTCTTGCGGCACCCCCGAGCGGCATTCGCGCAGTGCGGCGATCCCAGCGGCGGCCGCGATCGGGTGGGCATTATGAGTGCCGGGATGAGCGACGCGGCGGGGATCATCGTCCTCCAGCCCGAGGTGCCCCATCAGCTCAGCCCGGCCAGTCACGGCACCGCCCGGCATCCCGCCGGCGAGGATTTTCCCGAGCACGGTGAGGTCGGGTGTCACCCCGGCCACTGCCTGCACACCGCCCGGCGCCCAGCGGAAGCCGGAGACAACCTCATCGAAGACAAGGACCGTCCCAGTGGCGCTGGTCAGCGCACGCACCGTGGACAGCAGCCCGGCCGCCAGCGGCACCGTTCCCCACGCTGCGCCGGAGGGCTCAAGGATGACGGCCGCGACGTCGCCTGGCTTGACCGCATCCGCCAGCGCGCCCGCGTCCGCAGGCACCACGGTGACCACCTGCCCGAGCACACCGGGAACCCCGGCAGTGTCGGGCCCGTGGAACGGCGGGTCCGTGCCGAAGGAGACCTGGTCGTGCCAGCCATGGAAATGACCGGCCAGCTTCACCACCCGGTCGCGGCCGGTGGCCGCCCTGGCGAGGCGCAGCGCCAGCAGCGAGGCCTCCGTGCCGCTGGCAGTGAAGCGGACAAGCTCGGCCGAAGGCACGAGGTCCACCACCGCCTCGGCCCACTCGCTTTCCAGTTCATGGCACGCGCCCGGGTGGAAGGCAAGTGCCGCCTGGTCGCGCACCGCCGCCACCACCCCCGGGTGGCTGTGGCCCAGGAGCAGGGCACCGTGGCCCATCACGTAGCAGACGAGCTCATGCCCGTCCAGATCCCATTTGTGCGAGCCTTCGGCACGGGCGACGGCAAGGGGGAACGGCCGTGCCCGCCGCACATCGTGGGTGACGCCGCGGGGCAGCACGCGGCTGGCCCGTTCAGAGAGGGACCTCGAGCGCGGGTTCGCGGTGGCCCACGCCTCAGTGCGCCCGGTTGGCGGGGCGCCAGCCGTAACCTCGTTCTCGCAGGTTGTCATGTCGTCAGTGTGCCGTCCCCGCGCCCGGGCCGCCAGCGGGCGCCAGCACGAAAAGCTGTCTGCGCTCCTGGCCATCCCGGAGCATGGAAGAAAGACGAAATGACCTTCTCAACCGCAACCCCAGTGTCATATGTTGCAGGAACGTCGGCCGGACGCCTCGGACACCTGGGAGGACCACATGCCAGATCTGCCCGAGATGCTCAAGCACGGCCCGGTGGTCTGCGCGGAAGGCTACCTCTTCGAGTGCGAGCGGCGCGGCTTCCTTCAGGCAGGGGCGTTTGTCCCCGAAGTTGTCCTGGACCACCCGGATGTGGTTGAGGGGCTGCACCGGGAGTTCGTGCACGCCGGGTCCGACGTGGTCGAGGCCTTCACCTACTACGGCCACCGGCAGAAGCTGCGGGTCATCGGCAAGGAGCACGTCCTCGAGCCGCTCAACCGGCAGGCCTTGTCAATCGCTGCCAGGGTAGCCAGGGAAACGGGCACGCTGCTGGCGGGCAACCTGTCCAACACCAACGTGTACGAGCCTGAAGCCCGGGCTGCACGTGAAGTCCGGGCCGCGTTCGAGGAGCAGGTGGCCTGGGCCGCCGACGCCGGGGCTGACATAGTCATAGCCGAGACATTCAGCTGGCTTGGCGAAGCCCTCCTGTCCCTGGAGACGATCCGTGCCGCTGGCCTGCCAGCGGTGGTGACCTTCGCCGTGCACCGGGACGGCCGGATGCGCGACGGATTCACCCCGGAGGATGCCTGCCGCCAGGCGGAGCAAGCCGGGGCCGCCGTGGTCGGTCTCAACTGCACCCGGGGGCCACGAACCATGCTGCCGGTGCTGGAGCGGGTACGCGAAGCGGTGTCCTGCGAGGTGGCGGCTCTGCCCGTGCCCTACAGGACGACCGAGGCGGAACCGACGATGCAGGCTCTGCGCGATCCCTGGCGGGGCGGGGAACAGGCCTTTCCCACCGGGCTCGACCCCTTTACCTGCACGCGCGAAGAACTTGGCGCGTTTGCCACGGACGCGCTCGCGCTTGGCGTGCGCTACCTGGGCGTCTGCTGTGGCGCCGGTCCTCATCACGTGCGGGCTGTGGCGGAAGCGGTTGGCAAGGTGCCACCGGCTTCCCGGTATTCCCCGGACATGTCGAAGCATTCGTTCCTCGGCTCGGATCCCGGCATTGCCAAGACATACCAGGAATACGCTGCCAACCTGTAGGCACCCGCTGACTTGCAGGCACCGCCAATTTGCAAGGCTAATGTGCAAGCACCCGCCAATTTGCAGGCACCCCGCGGTGACAAGCGCGGCGCGCCGGGAGCCGGCTGGAGCCGGCTGGCAAAGGGCCGTGGTCAGCTCCAGGGGAAGGGTGAATGGCTCGTCGGGTGCAGCTTCCCGGTGCTGTACCGGGCGAACCTGAACGGTGCGAGAAGCTCTTGCTGCTCCCCGAGGAGTTCCTTGGTGACCAGGGCCCCGACGCCGATCATCTTGTACCCGTGATTGGAATCGGCGATCACATAGGCGTTCTGATGGAACACGTCAAAGACCGGGAAGCTGTCCGGGGTGAAGGCACCGATACCGCCGGTGGGATCGTGCCGGTAGAGGTGCCGCTTTCCCTGGAACCTCTTGTGGCAGTGCGCCAGGCCTGACGTCCACATCCGGACGAAGTCCTCCCGCACCGTGTACTCGGGGCTTTCCGGGCCGTACGGGTCGATGGCGACGGTCCCTGCGGGCTTGTCGATGACGTAGGGAGAGCTACCGCCCTGCACGCCGTCAAAATAGAAGTCCGGCTTGTAGTAGATGCCCCATATCCTGTCCGTGAGCAGGTCACCGCTGATGTCGTCATAGAGCGGCGCGTCAGAGTCGACGTGTGTGACGGGCGGGAAGGCGCCCTGGTTGTCGGTGAACTCGTTCGGCTGGACCGCCAGCGTGCCCTCCCGCAGCGCCCAGTAGGTCCACATCGGCCGGTCCACACCCCCGGTGCCACCGGGCGCCGCCACCGTGATCCGCTCGGGGAGATCCAGCCAGGCCCACAGGTCGCGGATCCACGGGCCGGCGGCGACCACGAGCTGATCGCAGGCGATCGGACCCTGGTCGGTTTCGACCGAGGTCACCGCACCTGCGGCCATTCCCAGGCCGGTGACGCGAACGCCGACGGCGATCCGCACTCCCTCGGCTTCGGCCTTCGCGGCCAGGCCGCGGACCGCCCGGATGTTGTTCGCGTACCCACCCTTCTTCTCGTGGAGAACTGTGATGGTGCCGGGCGCCTGCCAGTCCTCGAACATGTCGAGCAGGTAGCGGCGGCAGTCGTGTTCCCCTTCGACGAGCACGGACGGGTAGCCGATCTCCTGCTGCTCGGAGAAGATCTTCGCGACGTCCTCGGACATCGCCTCGGGCGCGATCTGCAGGAAGCCGACGGGGTGGTAGGAGAACGCGTCGGGGTCCGACTCCCACACCGACACCGAATGTGCCATCAGTTCGCGCATCGCGGGCTGGAAGTAATTGTTGCGGATGGTCCCGCACGCTATGCCGGACGCGCCAGCGCCGACTCCGCGCTTGTCGAGGACGAGGATGTCCTCACCCCCGCCGAGCCCGCGAGCCCGCAGTGCGCGGGCCAGATGCCAGGCCGTGGACAGCCCGTGGATGCCTGCGCCGACGATGACGTAGCGGCTGTGAGTGGGAACCATGGCACCTGTCTTTCAGACCTGCGTCGCTCGGAAACGCAGTACACTGGCAAATAATTGCCGATAGGGCAATAGTATTTCCATCTAACGAGAAGCATACTGCCATGGCCAGAACCGGACAACCCGCTACCCGTCACGTGGCTGCTGTGCAGCGCGCTGTCGCGATTCTCGACGCTCTCGCGGCCGCGAAAACCGAACTGGGAACGAACGAGATAGCCCGCCGCACCGGGATCAACGTGAGCAGCAGTTCCCGGATCCTGGCGACGCTCGCGAGCGGCGGGCTGGTCGAGCATCTGCCGCAAACCGGGCACTACCGCCTTGGCGTCGGGGTTATGCGGCTGGCCAACGCGGTGCACGAGCGACTCGACATTCGCACCCTGGCCCGGCCTCACCTGGAGGAACTCGCGCGGCGCACGCACGAGACCGCGACGCTGTCGGTGCCGGGCGGGCATGAGGCCATCACCCTGGACTTCGTGCAGAGTCACCTCTCCGTGCGCAGCGTGGCGGAGGTGGGCAGGCCCAGCGCCGCGCACGCGACCGCCGTGGGCAAGGTGTTCCTTGCCCACGGCGGGACGCTGCCGGGTGGCCTGCTGAGGAGATTCACCGAGCGAACCGTGGTGGACCGTGACGCGCTTGCGCTGGAGGTGGCCCGGATCAGGGAACGCGGCTGGGCAGAGGCGCTCGGTGAGCGCGAGGACGATCTCAGTGCCGTCGCTTCACCTGTCTTCGACGCAGCGGGCAACCTGGCCGCGATCCTCGGTGTCCAGGGCCCCGCGGTGCGGTTCGGTCGCCCGGCGATGCGCAGCGCCGTGGAGTGCCTGGCCGAGCGTGCCGCGATGATGTCCCCGGCGCTGTGACGGCGCGGGAAGCCTCAGATTCCCGGGGTTGTGAAGCCATCGACCTCGATGCCGAAATCGTGGCCGGCCGACAGCAGCGCGTCAAACAAGTACCTGCCGGAGGACCGTTCACAGTGCAGCAGGTAGGATCGCACGCCTGCGACATCGTCCCGGATCACGTCGGTGGCCAGCGCCGCCACGGACGAACGGAACGCCGCACCGTTGGGTGTGACCGCGTCTGACAGGTCGATGCCGCATACCGCGGACAGCACGCCGGCCGCGCGGGGGCCGGCCAGCCGCATCAGGGCGCGTCCGTGCGTGAGGTCGACGACACTCAGCGGCTCACCCGGCACCCGGACAGCCAGGCCCTCGAACCGGGCGGCGAGGTTCGCGGCCTGGCCGGGCGGGGCGAGCAGCAGCCACTCCCCCGGTCCCGAGCCCACCACGAGGATTCCTTCCAGAGCCCTGGCGGCGCGGCCGAACGGCACTCCCACCTCGCCCGCCACCCGCCCAGCGGCCGGCGCCCGGGACAGAACTTTGGCCAGCGGGGTGCAGTCGGTGAGGGTCAGGTCCCCGTCCGCCCGGCACCCACTCACCTCCCAGCCAGCTGTCACGGTCACCGGCTGCCGCGGCGGGATCGGGCTGCGCGCCAGCGGCTCAGACACGCATCCGCCCTCCGTCCGGGTCGACATGCGCCTGCTGTGGCATGACCCGCGCGCTGATCAGGCGCCCGCCGGGCAGCCGCACGGTCACCTCGGTTCCCGGGACGGCCAGTCGCGCTTCAACCTGCGCGAGGCAGACCGACCGGCCCAGAGTGGGCGACATCCTGCTGGAGGTGACCCGTCCCGCGATGTGACCCTCTTCCATGATCAGGCTGGCCTCCTCGGGCACGACCGCGCCGTCCAACGGCTGCAGTCCCACCAGCTGCGTACCCCTGCCCTGGGCGAACTGCCAGCCCAGCTCGGGTTTGCCAGCGAAGTCGTCCTTGTCCAGCTTGATGGCCCAGTCCACGCCAGCACTGAATCCGCGGGTCAGCCCGTCGGTGTCCTGGCCGGCGATGAAATGGCCCTTCTCCAGCCGCAGGATTCGTTGCGCCTCCACGCCGAAGGCGGCCGCCCCGAGGTCGGCGCCACGGTCCAGCAGGGTCTCCCACACGTGCAGGCCGTAGCCGGCGGGGACGTGCAGTTCATAGCTGAGCTCGCCGGTGAAGCCGATCCGCCACAGGACGCACCCGGCGACGCCGGCGATCCGGCCGGTCCGCACGTGCATGTAGGGGAACGCCTCGTTGCTGAGGTCCACCCCCTCGGTGACCCGCTCGATCAGCCGGCGCGCCTGCGGCCCGGCCACGTTCATGCTGGCGTAGGCGGTCGTCAACGGGGTGACGTGCACGGCCCAGTCCGGATGCTCGGTCTGCAGCCAGTTCTCCACCCATTCCCAGACCGTGGCCGCCCCTGACGACGTGGTGCTCATCAGATAGTGGTTCTCGCCTAGCCTGCCCGTTACCCCGTCGTCGAGCACCACGCCGTCGTCAGCGCACATGACGCCGTACCGGACCCGGCCTATCGCCAGCTTGGACCACTTATTGACGTACAGCAGGTTCAGCAGCCGGGCTACGTCCGGGCCCTGCAGGTCGAGCTTGCCGATCGGGGTGACGTCTATGATGCCGACCCGCTCACGGACATTCCGTGCCTCGGCCGCCGCGTCACCGTAGTGATCGGGACGTATCCAGGCACCGGCCACCAGCGGGACCGCGCCGTGCGCCTCGTGCCAGGCCTGCATGGGCGAGTACCGCACCGGCTCGAAGGGCTGCCCGGCCAGCGCGCCCAGGCTGACCGGTACGTAGGGAGGCCGCCAGGTTGTCGTGCCGGTCCCGGCGATCGAGGCACCGGTGGCCGCGGCGACGATGGCAACCGTGTTGACCGCCTCCAGCTTGCCTTGGAGCGGGCCCATGGTGGCGGTTGTGAACCGCTTCGCCAGTTCCGCCGAGTCGTACCCCTCCGCGACGGCGGCGCGCAGATCGTTGGCGGATACGTCTTCGCTGAAATCCACAAAGCCGTTCGTCCGGCCCGCGAACAGTTCCGGGTGCGCGTCGACCGGCAGGGCGGGGAGAATGACGGGAACACCCGCTGGCGCGGGCGGTACCGATCCCCGGTGTGACGGCCTGGCGAGGAGCCGCACCCGGCCGGTCTCTGCCGCGCGCCTGGCCGCCTCCGTGCCCACCGCCGTCGCGTGGCCGGTCAGCTCCGCCAAACTGCCGTCTCCGGCAATGCCCCCGGTGACGAGGACATCGGGGGGCAGCCGGGAGACATCGGGGAAGAAACGTGCTGCCCGGGAGTTGTAGACAGGCCGGTCCCCGGACATGTTGAGCAGCGACGTTGGCGCGGTCCAGCCGGCCGCGATGACCAGCAGGTCGCAGCTGATCCGGCTGCCATCAGTGACCTGGACCGAGCGGAGGCGCCCCCGCCCGCTCGCGGCGATGACGTCGCCGCCGAGCCGCGCGTCCTCCACCCGGGCCACCTCCACGCCGACCCGCTTCAGGTCGGCGACGGCGGCGTCCCCGTCAGCGTTGGCGGCCAGTACCACCGCCCGCTCGCCGGGCTTGACCGCGTACAGGTTGATGAGCCGGCGTACCGCCGTCGAAAGCATCACCCCCGGCAAGTCATTGCCGGCGAACACGTACGGCCGCTCGATCAGGCCCGGTGCGACCACCAGTGTCTTGGCCCGCGCCTTGACGAGGCGCTCGGCTTCCGCGCCACCCACCATGCCACGGCGCTCCAGCACCGCCAGCCAGTTGCCGTCATAGCGTCCGAGCACCACCGCGTCGGTCAGCACCTCGATGCCAGGCTCGGCGGAAACCTGACCGGCCAGTTCGGCGAGGAAGGCCAGGTCCGCGTCGGTGCCCCAGCGCAGATGCCCGCCTAGCCGATGCTCCTCTTCGACCAGCAGGACCGACGCACCAGCCTGGGCAGCGGCCAGGGCTGCGGCCATCCCGGCCGGGCCGCCACCCGCGACGAGCACATCGGGATGGGCGTGGCGCTTGGCGGGACGGGCTGTTGCGGTGTCGGGCGACACGCGCCCGCCGTTCACGAACCTCCTGAGCGCGCTCTCGTAGGCCGGCCACAGGAAGCGCGGCCGCATGAACGTCTTGTAGTAGAAGCCCGCGGTGAGGAACCGGGCAGCGAACTGGTTCACCGCCCTGGCATCGAATCGCAGCGAGGGCCACGTGTTCTGGGAAGTCACCGCCATGCCACCAGACACCAGCCGGTGGGCGCCGCGGACGTTCGGCTCGTCCCCCACCTGGACCATGCAGCCGGGATCGTGGAAGGAGGCAGTCAGCACACCCCGCGGGCGGTGATACTTCATGCTCCGCGAGAACACCCTTTCGCCGGCGGCGGCCAGCGCGGACACGATCGTGTCCCCCGAGCAACCCTGAGCCGGCCGCCCGTTCCACGTGAACTCCACCTGCGCGCTGCGGTCGATCACCTCGCCCGGCTGGGGGGGCAGGCGCATGGCGATTGGCTGCCTCCTCCTCATCGGGCGCCCTCCGCCGCGGGCCCCGCGCCGGTCCCGGCGGGGGCCGGGCGCGTCTCGTTGGTGTCGGTGTGCCGCTCCACCCGGATGAATTTCCGGCAGCCCATCCGGTGGTACCAGGTCTCAACCACCCATCCGCGGGTGTTGGCCCGCAGGTACAGGTAGCCACGCCACTCCGCGGGAGTCGCGGTGCGCGGGTCAGGACGGGACAATGTCTCGCCGACGTGGCCGAACTCGGAGGCGTCACGCGGCCCGCACCAGGGGCAGGGCAGGAGGATCATAGGGGACCTTTCGGGTCAGTGACCGACGGCAGCGGCACCCTTCTCGCCGACGAGCGCACCGGCGGCGAATCTTTCCAGCCCGAAGGCGGCGATGATCTCGGGCGGCTGGCCGGAGGCGATGCACTGCGCCATCGCCTCTCCCGACACCGGGCCGGCCTTGAACCCGTAGGTGCCCCACCCCACGTCGACGAGAAAGCCCTCCACCGGGGTGGTGCCCATGATCGGCGAAAAGTCTGGCGTCATATCGCAAAGGCCCGCCCACTGGCGCAGTACCCTCACTTTGGCCAGGGCCGGCATGAGTTGCAGCACATGCCCGGCGAGACCTTCGGCGAATTCCAGCGATCCTCTCATCGAGTAGGACGTGAACGGGTCCACGCTGGCGCCGAAGACAAGTTCGCCCCGGTCGGTCTGGCTGATGTAGACGTGCAGCGTGCCAGACACTATGACGGTGGCAAGGAACGGTTTCACCGGCTCGGTGACGGCGGCCTGGAGCGGGTACGTCATGACGGGCAGCCTGACCCCGGCCATGCCGGCGATCAGCGTGGACCATCCGGCGGTGGCGTTGAGCACGGTGCGTGTTGCGATGCCACCCTGGGCCGTCTTGATCCCGCGGACCCGGCCACCGGCCACATCGATGCCGGTGACCTCCACGTTCTGGTGGATGTGCGCGCCCAGCGCGGAGGCGCCGCGGGCATACCCCCAGACGACCGCGTCGTGACGGATGATGCCCCCGGGCGGGTGGTAGAGCGCGCCCAGAACCGGGTACCGGGCAGCCCCGCTCACATCGAGGAACGGGGCCAGCTGCTTGACCTCAGCCGGCCCGATCACCTCTGAATCGACGCCCTCCGCCTTGTTCACCTCGGCGCGCCACCGCATCGTCCGCAGCGACGCGTCGCTGTGCGCCAGGGTGAGGTGCCCCCGCCGCGAGAACATCACGTTGTAGTCAAGGTCGGTCGCGAGATGCCGGTACAGCTTCAGCGACCGGTCGTAGAACCTGACACCCTCGGGCGTCAGGTAGTTCGACCTCAGAATCGCTGTGTTGCGCCCGGAACCGCCCGCTCCGATGTACCCCTTGTCCAGGACCGCCACGTCGGTGATCCCATGGTCGGCCGCCAGGTAGTACGCAGCGGCCAGGCCGTGCACGCCGCCGCCCACGATCACCACGTCATAGCCGCTATTCACTGGGTGCCGCTGCCATGCGGGCGGCCATTCCCGGCGGCTGAGCCCCCGGCGGAACAGGCCTGCCGCGGAGTACCTGGCCGGGTAGACGGAGCGACGGCGCCGATGACCGTTCGTGCTGACCGGCACAGTTCATCGCCTCCCTGGTACTCGGAACGGGGGCTAGCCCGCGCCGCATAGATTACGCCAGAGCATTCTCGTTACCGTTAAGCAGGCAAAGCTCGCTTTTGCCGCGTTCAGGCTTGGCGGGGCCCAGTCACCGCAAGCGTGGAAGCGACCCCCGCTGTTGTGGCGGCCAGCCCGCGTTCGGGGCCGGGGCCGGGGGCTACATCACGGCAAGCTGTCCCCCATCGACAACAAGCGCGGCGCCATGGATGAATGATGCGTCATCAGAGGCGAGGAAGGCATATGCCGCGGCCACTTCTTCGGCCCGGCCGGTGCGCCCGAGCGGGATCCGTTCGCGAGCGTAGGCTGCCTCGAACTCCTCCCCGCCGATCGAGGCGGCAACTGTCTCATTCAGCGGTGTGCGAATATAGCCGGGGCAGAGGGCGTTCACCCGGATCCCGTGGCTGCCCAGCTCTATGGCCATGGTCTTGGTTAGCAGCAGAACCCCCCCTTTCGACGCGTTGTAGTGGGCGTATTCCTCCTCCCCGGCGATCCCGTTCGTGGAAGACATGTTGACGATGACCCCTCCCGTGCCGCCGGCGATCATGCGGCGGCTGACTGCCTGCGCCACCAAGAACATGCCGCGGAGGTTGACAGCGAGAATCCGGTCCCACTCCGCCGGAGTGATTGCGAGGAATGCTTCGCGACGCGCGGTGCCGGCGTTATTGATAAGAATGTCCACGCCGCCAAGCGCACATTCGGCGGCGTCTGCCATCTGCTCGACGTCGCGCTCATAGCGCACATCACCGGCCTGGCCGGAAATCTCGCCCTTGGGGCTGAGCCTTGTCACGGATTCGCCGACCTGGTGTGGATCCAGGCCCACGATGAATACCCGCGATCCCTCCTCCAGGAAGCGCTCCGCGGCGGCCAGCCCGATCCCGCTGCTGCCGCCGCTGATCAGAACCCGCCTACCACGAAGTCCGCGCATCCTTCGCCGCCTTGGTCGTCCGGCCCACCGCAAGCGTGAGGCAGTGTCCCGCCGGCGTGGGGCTGTGCTCGGAGTTCTCTCGCGAAACCCGAGGCCAAGGTAGCGGCGATCCATATTCTGGTCCAGCATTCCTGGATCTTTCATCCGTGGGGCTGTCGCGGCATGGTCTGAGGCTTCAGGCAGCTGAGCCGGTTGACATAGTCTGTGCCGTCCTGGCATCCTCCTGATGCTTAGAACGGAATTCCGCCATACGGAACGAGGATTCATTGGTGGCTAAGCAGCCCGTCGGGGGCAGCCAGCCAGCGGGCGCGTACTCCCCGGGCATCGTCGCGGAAGGCCGTTTCATCTATGTGTCGGGCCAGGGACCGCTGCGGGACGGCGTGGTGACCGGCGATACCGCCGAAGAACAGACCCGGGTTGTGCTGGGTAACCTCGCCGCGGTGCTGGAGTCGGCGGGTGCGAGCCTGGCGGACGTCGTGCGCTGCGGGGTGTTCCTTGCGGACATTGGCGATTTTGCCGCAATGGACAAGGCCTATTCGGAGGCATTCCCTCGGCCTCTGTCAGCCCGGACCACTGTGGGCGCCTCCCTACCCGGCATTCTGGTCGAGATCGACTGCGTGGCTGTGCTGCCAGCGGCCACTGCTGACCTCACGCCGTGAATCAGCCCAGCGCCCGGCCAACGCAGCTCAGCGAGCTCCCGGTGCCCCGGGCCACCCTGGGTGAGGGCCCTTGCTGGGACCCAGCTTCCGCGTCCCTGTACTGGACGGATATCCCAGCACATCAGGTACATCGCCTGGCCGGCGATGGCGGGCACACCGCGTGGCAGACGGGCCAGCCTGTTGGCGCGATAGTCCCCCGGGCAGGCGGAGGCTTGCTGCTGGCGGCCAGGGACGGGTTTCTCGCACTGGATCCGGACACGGGTCTCCTCACCATGCTCGCCCCCGTCGAACCGGACTTGCCGGGGAACCGGATGAACGACGGCGCCTGCGACCGCGCCGGGCGGTTCTTCGCGGGCACGATGGCAGAGGATGAGGCGCCGGGCGCGGGTGCCCTCTACCGGCTCGATCCCGGTCACCATGTGACCAGGCTTCTCACCGGGACCAGCATTCCAACGGCATCGGGTGGAGTCCCGACGAGCGGCGCATGTACTACATTGACTCGCCCACCCACCGTGTTGATGCCTTTGACTATGAGCCAGTCACCGGCGCCATCAGCAACCGCCGTGTGTTTGTGAGTGCTGGCCTCGGCGGGGTGATGCCCGACGGCCTCACTGTGGACGCCGAAGGCTTCGTCTGGGTCGCGCTCTGGGGAGGGGGCGCGCTGCAGCGTTATGGTCCAGACGGCAGCTTGCAGCTCACCATCGATGTCCCGGCCGTCAACGTAACGAGCTGCGCGTTCGGCGGCCGTGACTTGGACATTCTCTACATCACCACAGCGGCCGGCCCGGGCGGCCCGGGCGGCGCCCTTTTTGCCTGCGAAGTGGGAGTGACCGGCCTCCCGGCCAATCCCTACAGCGGCTGATCGCACCCACCAGAAGCATCCGCAACGCGCGAACCGGAGACCGCACAGTGAAAGCACTCGTGTTCACGGCGCCGGGCACTCTCGAACTGCTCGACGTCCCCGAACCTGTGGTCGCCGGCGGCGATGTGCTTGTTCACGTGCGCGCAGCCGGGATCTGCGGCAGCGAGCTGCATGGTGTCCGGCATCCGGGATTCCGCCGGCCGCCGCTGATCATGGGACACGAGTTCGCAGGAGTCAGCGCCGATGGCGAGGCCGTGGTCATCAACCCGATTCTCTCGTGCGGCGATTGCGACCAGTGCCAGCGCAGATCCCGGCACATCTGCCCGAACCGGCAGATCATCGGCGTGCACCGGGCTGGCGGTTTCGCCGAACGGGTGGCAGTACCGAAGTCGGCGCTGCGCCCCATGCCGACCAGGCTGTCCTGGGACAGCGCCGCCATGGTCGAGCCCGCCGCCAATGCCGTACACGCCTGGACCCGCGCCGGCGGAGCTGCCGGGGCGCGGGCAGCGATTATTGGATGTGGCGCTATCGGCCTGCTCTGCCTGCTCACTGGGCTCGCCGATGGGGCTGCCAGCATCGACGTGAGCGACCTGTCACCTGGCCGGCTCGCCGTCGCACGCCAGCTGGGTGCTGAAGCCACTGAGCTGCACGGCGAATATGACGCGATCATCGACGCGGCCGGCGTGGCCACCACCCGCGCCGACTCGGTCGCGCACCAGCGTGCCGGTGGGGTGGCCGTCTGGCTTGGCCTGGCAGAAAATGAAGCAGGCTTCGATGCGAACGCACTGATCCGGGCCGAAAAGACAATCCTTGGCTCGTTCGCCTACAGCGATGAGGAATTCGACCGCGCCATGAACCTGCTGGCCGGGCGTGAACTTGGCTGGACAGAGAGCTATCCGCTGACCGCCGGTGTGGGGATCTTCACCGAGCTGATGAACGGCGGTCTGCACCCGGCCAAGGCACTGCTGCGGCCCGAACCAGCCGTGTAGCCGGGCCAAAGTGGGCCCCGGCGAGCCAGCGGGCCGTTCACACCAGCCGCCCGGAAGATCACTGCACCGGGCCAGAGCGGCCCGCCGCGGCGACCGCCTCGACCTCGACGAGCTGGCCGGCATACCCGAGGACGGCAACACCAAGCAGCGTGCTCGGCGCGTCATGATCTGCGAACGCCGCCCGGACGACCTCCCAGGCGGCCACCAGATCGCCGCGATCGCCCGACGCGACATAAACCGTCGTCTTCAGCACGTCAGCCAGGCCCGCGCCGGCAGCTGCCAGCGCCTCGGCCAGATTCGCGACCGCCTGCCGGGCCTGAAGCCGGACGTCACCAGCGCCAACGATCAGCCCGTTCTCATCGAGCGGGCACGCGCCAGCGGTGAAGACCAGGCCACCAGGCGCAGCGACCGAAGCGTAAGCGTAGGGGACACCGCCATAGAGGCGGTCAGCACGCACGAGAGGAACGCTCATGCAGGCAAGGATGCCGGTCTGGCCTGCGTCAGATCAATTGAGATAACCGCTGCGACGGTCAGCCCGATGAGACTGCGCCGCGTCAGTGAGACGGGACACCACCGGTCCGGTATCGGCTGGGCACTGCTCCGGCAGGCACTATCCGCCGCGGGCACTTTGCAGGTATCCACTTCGACAAACGACTCCCACCACCCCAGGCGGTCGATGTTGCAGGCCGAAGACTGCTCATTCAGCGGTGAACTTGCCGGTCTTGACGAGGGCGATCCGGAGCTGTTGTTCTACAAGACCCGCCCAGCGAAGCCAGCGCACCTCAGCCACTGAGCTCTTCGGCAACCTGCGGCAGAAAGGCAAGCCTGTGCATCGTCGCTGCTCCCGCACCCTCCCCGGCACCACCCGGATCAGGCTGCCCCAGCTTCAGCGACCTGCCGCGACAGGCCGCAGGTGAAGGTCTCTCACCTCCACTCGAATCACAGCGCCTCACGACGCGACAAATCAGCTTGACAGAGCCAGTGGGGTCAAAGGCAGCTGCGGGTGAGCAAACACATCGGGCTCGGACTGCGTGTATTAAGGGACACTCCGAGAGGCAGGGGCTCGATGACCTTCGATGAGTTCGCCGCTGCCCGGCTGCCGGCCATGCTGCGCTTTGCTACCGCGCTCAGGGGGGACCCAGACCTCGCGAAGGACCTAGTGCAAGAGGTGCTGATCCGGGTCAGCGGGCGGTGGCGGGAGATTGGTCAGCTTGACCGCCCCGAGGCATATGTCCGGAAGATGGTCGTCAACGAGTACCTATCGTGGCGGCGCCGGTCGTGGCGGATGATCCCGTCGGGTGAAAGCAACCACATCCTCGGCTGTGCATCGCCCGACCCGGCCGACGGGTATGTCGAGCGGCAGGCCCTGCTGGCCGAACTGGCCAAACTATCGCGGCGGCAGCGCACAGCGCTTGTGCTCCGCTACTACGAGGGTTTTCCCGACGCGGAGATTTCTGAGGTCATGGGCTGCAAGCCGAGCACGGTCCGCGGGCACGTGTTCAAGGCACTTGCGGCTCTCCGGGTGGAACTGGGCGAGCCCCTACCGGCCGCAGTCCCGATCAAGGAGGAGCAATGATGCAAGATCCGGGAAGGGCTGTGGTGCGCACCGAGGCGGACGTCCGCGCCGCCCTAGCGGAGCTGGCACAGCGGGCCCCGAGCGCGGACGCCGTGCTGATCGCAATTCGCGACACCGGCTCGCGTCGGCAGCTGGGATCGCCAGAGATGCAGGGCCAGCGTCGGCTGCCGGGCCAGCGTCGGCTTGCGGGGCTGGCCCGTGCGCTGACACCGAGGCTTCGGTGGCCGCAGCTGGTCGTGGGCGCTGCCGCGGCGGTGACGGCGATGGCGCTGGCGGTCGTGCTGACGCCGGGCAGCTCGCTGACCCGGACACGCGGATCCGGCCAGCTTCCGGCCGTCGGAGCACTGCCCAGCCCTCCGGCCGTCGCGTCATCCGGCGGCCCTCCGGCCGTCGCAGCACCCGGCCACCATCCGTCCGGCCCATCAGTGGCGAAAGCCATGCTGACCGCGTTCAACGCGGCCGCCGACGACCTCCTCTATGAAACGTTGGCCGACTACACCAACGGCCGCATGGCGGCCATCGACCGGTCGTGGATCTGGCCCGCCCTGCCCAGCCCTGGCCAGCTGGAATATACGCGGGACTCGTATGCTGCCCTCCCGCCGAGAGGATCGAAGGCGACAGCGTCGCTGAAGCTGACCGAGGACGACGGATACACCACCGTCGTCCCGCACCCCTCGAATTTCCTCCAGAAGGCGCACGCCCGCCTCATCGTCGTCTGCTATGCCGGGACCGGCCAGACCGGCTGCGGCTGGAGTCCCTTCAACACGCAGGCGGGGACCTGGTCGATGCACACCGGAATGCTGGCATACGAGGATCACACCCCCGCGCCCCGGGGAGCCGACCTCGCGCGCCAGATCGCCCGTGGTGAATGGCGCATCATCGGCCGCACTCGGCTACTCGGGCAGCAGGCCATCAAACTGGCCGAGACACGTTCCGGGGAATTCCAGGGACGGCCGGTTTTCCTCTGGGTGAGTGCGACCACCTACCTGCCACTTCGGATGGTCTCGGTGTCCGGAAGAACAACTGAGGTGCACAACTGGTATTACCTGCCACCCACCAAGGCCAACCTCGCGCAGCTGCGAGTGCCGATCCCGCCAGGCTACCGACGCTCGGGCTGAATCCCGGCCGTTCCGGTGGGCATCGGCCTAATGCTTCACGGCGGTCAGGTAGGCGATCACGGTTCGGTCCCGGCCGCGGCCCGACTCGACCGGGGGCTTGAGGGCAGCAGCGTCGCAGGTCCAGGCTGATCTCCGGGCAGTCGGCGAGCTCGGCCTGGCCGACCAGGCCGCGCTCGCCGAAATCCACCATCGGGTCGGAGTCCCCCGGCTGGATCGGCGCGTAGGCCGCGAGCAGCTTCTGGGCAAGCGCCGCGACCGGCCAGGGCAGCTACGCCGCCGTGCGGGGCCACCTGCAGCCCTTCCGCGACGTTGGTGCAGTCGGCGTTCCACCGCGGGTAGGGCTTGAGCTCATCGAAGACCGACGGCCGCCGGTCACGAGCCTCGGCCAGCAGGTCCTCCACTGCCGCCGCGGATTGCGTCAGGCCAGGACTTGCATGCCAGACTGAGCCGGTGGCGCACGTCCCGGCCCAGATTCGTCCCGCAGCTGCTGATGACCTTGACGGCATCCTGCGCGCTGATCACCTCGCAGCTCGGGGCGATCGCGAACGGGCTGAGTTCCTCAGACACTGCCTGAAGCTCGGCCAGTGCCAGGTGCACGTCGCCGACGAAGCCGTGAGCGGCTTTGTGATCGTGAAGCCAGCTCACTTCTTCGGCCGGGACTTCATCGAGCTTCTCATGGTTGATCCCGCCCTCCGCCGGTCCGGTATCGGCCGGGCACTGCTCCTGGCACTGCTCCGGCAGGCACTGTCCGCCGGGGGCACCTTGCAGGTATTCACTTCGACAAACACCTCCAACCACCCCATGCGGTCGCTGTTGCAGGCCGAAGACTGGTCATTCAGCGGTGAACTCGCCGGTCTTGACGAGGGCGATCCGGAGCTCTTGTTCTACAAGACCCGCCCAGCGAAGCCAGCGCACCTCAGCCACTGAGCTCTTCGGCAACCTGTGGCGGAAACGCAAGCCTGTGCCTCGTCAACCGCCGGAAAACCATCTAGGGCGTGTAAGGATCAACTGAGGCCCATCCGGCCAGCATCGAGTGAAGCTAGCAAAACGCGAGCGGGCGGGGTTAGGGCAGGTCGGCCCCCAAGGGTTGTGGACGGCAATGCTAGACGTGGCTCATCCACAGGTTCGTTTCGGCGTATGTTCCTTGGTCTCGCTCGCGGTCGATGGCGACGAGGTCCAACGCGTCCGGCACGACGTATTGGCCGGTTTCGGGGAATGCCATGGCTGCCCACTCTTCCCATTCGGGCACGGTACCGGTAATGGTCATGGAGCGTTGGGCGGGAGCGAGGATGCTGGCTCCAAGCCGCTGGTGTGTGCGGATCCACGGGTCGATGTGGAGGCCGTCGCTCCTGGTCCAGCGCGCGAAGTTCTCCATTGGGCGTCAATGGATACCGGCTCTTCATCATTGGCCTGACCGGCGCGATGACATGCTGCAGCCCTGCGTCGGTGGCTCGGCCGCGCAGCGCGGTGAGGGCCTGCCCCGCCAGTCCGCTGCCTTGCCGGTCGGCCTTGACCGCGGCGGCCATGATGCAGAGCGTGTCGGCCGGGACTGAGTTCTCGCGGCCGGCCACCGCGCTGATCAATGCTCCGTCGTAGCCGGCAGGCAAGGCGCCGATAGTTCCGTCCCATTGGATCGGAACTCCCCAGCCCCCGGCAACGACCTGATCCTTGTCGAGGAGCAGCACGTCGTATTGCGGGAAATAGGTCTCGACGCGGCCGATGTGCTCGGAGCTGATCGGGTCGTGGAAAATGAACTCCGGCCAGCCGGCACGGAATGCGTCCCGCGCCTGCTCATCGAGGTCATGACGGTCGCCCGTTGTGACGATCTCTAGATCACCCATAGTGCCCTTCGCCCTGACCGGTCTGGCCATAGACATGACCACCTGCTTGCAAAGATCGTTCGCCTGCTCTGCTAGCCCGCACCGATCCTGGTGCCCGGACTGTATTTTGTTGCTTTGTCGTGTCAGGGAGGGATCGTGTCGGCTTACGTGATCTATCAGGGTGAGGTTTTCAACCCGGTCCTATATGACGAGTACAAGGTCAAGGCCGCTGCCAGCATCGCCGCGGCTGGCGGGCGATACATCGTTCGTGGCGGCGAGATAGAAGTCCTGGAAGGCGAGCCGCCGATGGGCCGGACAGTCGTCTTGGAGTTCCCCACGATGGACGCCGCTCTAGCCTGGTACCAGAGCGAGGAGTACACGCAGATCCGCACGATCCGAGACCGCGCCGCACGTACTCGCATGTACGTCGCCGACGGAATCGAGTAGCGCTCGCCCAGAGGCTTGGCCCGGCGTACGCCCTCCGTCTGGTAGGAGACGAAGTCGAGCCGTCCCCCCGGGGCGCTCGCCACACGGTTGCCAGTGTGGGGTTTACCAAGCCGCCGCAGTCACCCTGCGGCGCTGGTGGTCTACACCACCGTTTCACCCTTACCCCCGGCCAGGCCGAAACCCAGACCGGAGGCGGTTTGCCCTCCCCTGCTCCAACGAGGGGTTCCGTGCAAGGTTACGTGGCAAGAGGCCGTGTAGGGCGCTGCCCTAAACGGAAGATGCCCGTACCAAGGTCGGCCTAATCAGCCAGTCTCTGGGTGCAGACCGCTACAACCAGCGTCCCCGTTCTGCCGTAATTACACCGGTCCGGGAAGTCGACCCGCCCTGAGGCGCGGGTGCACCGCAGTCGCCCGGTCGGGTGTACAAGCCTTGACGCAGGCGGCACACAGATCTGGTAATGGGGGCGCAAGTACCGCACGAAGAGAATTGCCTTCAGTGCTGCCCATTCGGCAGCGTCAAACCAGGCGACAGCGCGCAGTGGCCACTCACCGTTCGTGACGGCGCGCTAGTTGAGCCCGTGTCGCGCGATTAGAGAGTATGTGACGTGGTTACGCGGCGACTCGATGCGGACCTGCAGTCGACTGGGACGCGCGCCTGATTGACCGTGAGCGTCTTGGCCTTGAGGTCGATGCCCGACCAGCGCAGCCCGAGCACTTCGCCATGGCGCAGCCGTGGAGGCTGAGCCGCCACGCGGCATGTGGCGGGTCGATTGCGACGAAGCGCAGGAAGGCGCGGACTTCGACTGTGCTGCGGAGGCCTTGCCTAAGGGCTCGCAAATGAATTAGTCATGTTTGTCTGAGATAATGCCGTAGCGTTGTGGTATGGCGATCTTGGCGCAGGAGCAGGACCGGCTGGCGGGCAGCCTGGCGGAGATCAGGCCGCATCTGGATGAGCGGCAGTGGCG
>WNGR01009914.1_pt1 | contig 23879 bp, 24 predicted proteins | sample 5407581 | NCBI WGS metagenome assembly WNGR01 (sample SAMN13153383, study PRJNA577476) | soil metagenome | isolation source: 80 cm soil or saprolite under Garry oak tree replicate 2 | place: USA:California | collected 2016-06-15
GGTCGCGGTCGCTCGGTTCCCTTGCGCCCCTCCCCCCTCGCCGATACCCACCTGTCGTGTTCTCCTCCCCGGTGTACCCCGCACGGGAGCTGACCCCGGCCGATCACGGCACCTCGCTGGTCCGCCAGGCGTACGCGCTGGTCGGCCACCTCGCTGCGCCCCAACCCGCCATCTACTTCGTCGACCTCCTCGCGAGCGCAGCGGTGGGCTGGGGAGGGCTCTTCCTCGGCGCGCGCGCCTGGCCCTCGCGCTGGGCCTGGCCGCTCCTCGCGCTGGCGGTGGTGGCGCTCTACCGTGCCGCGAGCTTCATCCACGAGATCACGCACCTGCGCCGTGGCGCGGTGCCCGGCTTCACCTTCGCTTGGAACGCGCTCGTCGGCGTGCCGCTGCTCCTGCCGTCGCTCCTCTACGTCGGCGTGCACGGCGTCCATCATGCAAAGCACCACTACGGGACCTCGCGCGACCCGGAGTACCTGCCGCTCGGATACTGGCCGGCCTGGAAGCTCGTGGCGTGGGTCCTCCACGCAGCCCTCTTGCCGGTCGCGCTCGCGCTGCGCTTCCTCGTCCTGGCGCCGCTCTCGCTCCTCCATCCCCGGCTGCGCGCCTGGGTATGGGGCAAGGCCTCGGCGCTCACCATCAACCCGCAGTTCACGCGGAGCCCGCCGCTGCCCTCCGAGCGGACCGGCTTCCTCGTGCTGGAGATCGCCTGCGTCGGCTGGGCGGCGGCGCTGGTGGCGCTGCTCGGCAGCGCTGCGCTCCGGCCGCGTTACGTGGCTGCGGCGGCAGGTTCGGCCGCGGCGGTGGGCATCCTGAACCAGCTCCGAACCGTGGTGGCGCACCGCTTCAGGAACGACGGTCGGACGCTCACGGTGGAGGAGCAGTTCCTCGACTCGGTGAACGTGCCGGGACCGGGCCTCCTCGCGGGCGTGTGGGCGCCCGTCGGGCTGCGCTACCACGCGCTCCACCACCTCCTGCCCGGTTTGCCGTACCACGCCCTCGGCCGCGCCCACCGCGAGCTCATGACCGCGCTCCCGGCGGGAGGGCCCTACCAGCGGGCGAACGAACCGAGCCTGGCGGCGGCGCTCGACGCGCTCCTCGCCGGCGCTGGGCGCCGCGACTAATCGTACATGCCGCTGACGCGATCCTTGAGGCTCTTCGTGAGCGTCTTCAGGACCTCGTCGTTCACGCTGATGAGCGAGCGGCCGATCATCACGATGGCGTCCACGTCCTCGGCGTCGATCTGGCCCACGTAGACTCCGCACTTCTTGGCCAGCGCGTTCGCGAAGACCACCGCGTTGACGAGCGAGTTGCGGTCGGCGTTGTCGTAGTCGAGGTTCTCCTGCAGGCAGCGGAGGATGGCTTCAGGCAGCTGCCACTTCTCCGCCAGCGCGATCCCCACCGCGCGGTGCGTGCGCGCGATGACGTCGACCCATTCGGCGCAGGGTATCCAGGGGCGGTTGTAGAGCTCGGTCGTCTGCCGCTCCGCCTCGAGCAGCACGGAGGCGACCACCGGCTTGCCGATGTCGTGCAGGAGCCCCGCCAGGTAAGCGGCGTCGGAGTCGGCGTGGCCCGAGAGCGCGAGCACGTCGCGGGCGAGCGTCGCCACGGCCACCGAGTGCTCCCAGGTGCGGCGCAGCGCGTTGGCGATCTCGGCGTCGCGCGAGACGAACACCTTCTGGGCGGTCGCCTCGACGAAGAGCGCCTTCACGCCGCGCGGCCCGAGCTTGTTGACCGCGTCGGGGATGGTGGCCTTCCTGGTCCCGTTCGTGCCGCCCTTCGGTCCCCCCGCCACCCGCAGCGCGCGCGCGGCCAGGAAGGGGTCCTGCTCCAGGATCTCCGCGGCGCGCTTCACCGCAGTCTGATCGCCGTCGCGCAGCACCTCCTGCACCTTCTGCACGACGGTGGGTATGGTCGGGACGACGAGCTGGTCCCCCTGGATCCGCTTGAGGAGGATCCCGGTCAGCTCGCTGGAGAGCTTGTCGGACGACACGTGTGCGCCGGGCTACGCTGCGGCGGCCCGGGCCTCCTGGATGGTGCCGAAGTACTTCATGGCGCTCGTCTCCTCGAAGGAGGCGAGCATCTTCTGGATCTCCGTCGGCCCCACCACCGTCATGGTCATGCCGACCTCCTTCGCCTGGCCCGCCACCGAGACGAGCAGCTTCGGCAGGCGGTCGCCCTGCGTCGGCACCTGGCCGAGGTCGAGGATGATCTCCTCGTAGCAGGCGGAGGCCACCTTGTTGAGCACGTTCGGGAAGAGCTGGCCCAGGCGCGCGAAGTAGCGGTCCAGGCGCTCGGGCTTGCCCACGAACGGCGAGACCTTGAGCAGGTTGTCCTCGCTCGTCAGGAACTCCTGGTTGTCGAAGTACTGCACCAGGAAGTCGTCGACGTGGTCCTGCGTGAATGGCTTGTAGAGCACCTCGCCGAAGCCCTGATCCTTCAGCTCCTTCGTCTGGTCCTGGGCGTTCGTACGGAGCGCGAGCGCCACGAAGGCGGCGTGCGGCTGCAGCACCTTGATCTGCTGCGCGAGCACGGCGCTGTTGACGTCCGGGATGTCCGTGTCGACCAGGATGACCCGGTAGACCTTCTCCCGGGCGCTGGCCAGCGCCGACTGGGCGCTCGTGAAGCCGTTCATGGTGAGGTGGTTCGGCAGCATGCCGCGCAGCCGCTTGTGGACGTTCTCCATGTCGTCCACCACCATCACGTCGCAGAACTGCTTCGTCCCGGCGCCGGCAGGTTCGCGCGCGCCGCCGTCGGCCACGCCGGCGGCGGGTGCGCCGCCCGGCATGGAGGAGGCGACCACGTCCTCCGCCCCGCCGCCGCCCTGCAGCACCGTGAGGATCTTGCTGCGCAGCTCCTCGGGCTTGAAGGGCTTCAGGATGTAGTCGGTGATCCCCGACTTCATCGCGCCGGCGATGATGGACCGCTTCGACTCCGAGGTGAGCATGATGACGGGCGTCAGGTTGCTCGCCTCGCGCATCTTGCCCAGCATGGTCGGCCCGTCCATGTTGGGCATCGTCACGTCGAGGATGACGAGATCGAACTGGCACTCGGCGAGCTTGGCGAGGCCCTGGATGCCGTCCTCGGCCTCCACCACCTCGAACCCCAGGTCCTTCACCTGCTTGGAGACGATGGTCCGCACCGCACGGCTATCGTCGACTGTGAGAATGGTCGGCATCGATGACCTCGCTTAAACCACGCCTTCGTAGATCCACAGCACCAGCCCGAGCGCGTCTGCCTTGAGCACGATGACGTGCGGGCTGGCGGAGGGCACGGACGGGGCTTCTTCTCCGGACATGATCTTGGGGAGCCCGAGCGACTGGTTGAGCGACATCACGCTCTTGAGCAGCCCGGCCGTCATGTTGACGAGCTCGCACAGCGCATCGTTCATCATGGGCTGATCGACCTGCTCTCGCGGGCAGGCGAACATGGCCGCGGAGAGCCGCGAGCAGCCGTCTTGATCGGTCGAGAGCCCGACGGTCAGGGGCTGCCGGCCGGCGATGGGGAGCACCGCCGTGCGCCACCGCAGGCGATCGTGCCGTTGCTCCCCGTCGGGCACGAAGGTGAGCCCGAGCATGGTCTGGGTCACGCCCGAGACCAGCGCAGCCATCTTTTCGGGTGGGGGAAGGGGGTTCATGTGCGTGTGGGCTCCCGGTGCGCGGCGTCGAGCGGTGCTGCAAGGCGCAAGCCCATCGTGAAGGCCCTCGGATCGCGTCGCTTCGCGGCTCGAGTCCTCCACCGTGCTGGCGCGGCGCCGTCCCGGGGGCGCGCGGGACCCGGTGCGCGACCCCTGGCCCGGGGCATGAGCGGGGTGGCCCACCCGACCCGCGGGATGCCCGGGACCCTCCGCCTGCGCCGCCGTGATTGCGCGCCACCGTGCGGCACAGGCGGTGCACCAGCGCCGGCACGGAGGGGCTGGATGAACATCCTCATCGTGGACGACAGCAAGGCGATGCGCGGGATCGTGATGCGCGCCGTGAAGGCCGCAGGTCTCGGCGACGCCACCTACCAGGAGGCCGGCAACGGCGCCGAGGCGCTGGCCGCCATCCGTGCCGCTCAGCCCGACCTCGTCCTCACCGACTGGAACATGCCGGAGATGTCGGGCTTCGAGCTCATCCTGGCCCTCCGTGCCGAGGGGCGCCAGCTCAGGGTCGGCCTCGTCACCTCGGAGAGCGACCCCGGCCTGCGGGACCAGGCGCTGGCGGCCGGCGCGCTGTTCGTGCTCTGCAAACCGTTCACACCGGAAGCGGTGAAGGCCGCGCTCCAGCCCGTGCTGGCATGAACGTCCCGGTCCCGGCGGAGTGGCTGCGCGCCCTCGAGGCCGAGCTCGTCGTCCTCGCCAAGGACGCGCTCGGGTTGCCGCCGGTGTGCGTGACCGTGCGCGGCGAGGTGCCACCCGCCGGCATGGAGGGCGCCTACCTCGGCTTCGTCTCCTGCGAGGGCGCCTACCAGATCGGCCTCGCGGCGACGCCGGACGGCTGCCAGGCCTTCGCGCGCGGCCTCCTCTCCAGCGCGCCCTCGGACCCGCAGCTGCCGAAAGCCGACGTGGCCGACGCGGTGTGCGAGATCGTGAACATGCTCGCCGGCGGCGTGCAGCGCCGCCTCCGGCAGCTCTGCGGGCTCCAGGTCGGGCTCGGCCTCCCCACCTTCTTCCACGGCGCCGTCCAGCCCACCGAGCGGCTCGGCGTGGCCGTCGCCGAGGTCCGGGTGGGCGAGCTGTCCGCCGCGCTCCTCGTCCTCCACCCTCGCACCCGCAGCGCCCGGGAGAACTGACCCATGTCCGACACGCCACCCGGGCCCGGTGAGGTGCCAGGCCGCGCCCCGGCGGTCGTCCTGGAAGAGCTGGCGGCGGCGGTGATGAGCGCCGACGCTGCTGACGAGGAGGCCGTGGGCCGGCTCCTCGCGCTCCTCGACGAGCTCGCCGCGACCGGGCACGCGGTATCGGCCGGCGCCGCGGCCAGCGCCGGCGGCATCCGCGCCAACCTGATCGACGTGCGCGGGCTCGCCGCCGCGCTCGACGCGGCGAGCGAGGCCGTGGCGCACATGCAGGAGGAGGTGGCGCGCCGCCCGAGCACGCCCGCAGCCGCCGCGGCGGTTCCAGCGGCCCCGGGCGCGTTCGTGCTGCCGGAGTGGGGCGACGAGAAGACCCTGCGCGAGTTCCTGGCCGCCCAGCGCGGCTCGCTCGACGAGCTGGAGGAGGAGGCCCTCGCCATGGAGAGCGGGGACCCGGAGAAGCGGGCCGCGTTCAAGCGGCGCCTCCACACGATGAAGGGCGAGGCCGGCGTGCTCGGCCTCGATGATCTGGAGAGGGCTTGCCACGGCACCGAGGACTTCCTCGAGCGCCGCGGGGTCTCGGCCGAGGTGACCGACACGCTGCTCAAGGTGCTCGACTGGATGGCCAAGGCCGGCGAAGCGTACGGGCGGATGCGGTTGCCGGAGCCGGGCGCGGAGGAGCTGATCGTAAGCCTGCTCGCGACCGCGAGGGCGACCTCGACTGCGACCTCGACCGCGGAGCCGTCCACCCTGAGCGTAGCGGCGCCGGAGGCGACGCGTAGTCGAAGGGCCCCGAACCCGACCCCGAACCCGACCTCCACCTCGACCGGCAAGGTCGAGCGCGACGCGGAGACGGTCAGCCTCTTCGGCGAGTTCCTCTCCGAGAGCGGAGAGGGGTTGAACCGGGTCGATCAGATCCTCATGAACGTCGAGCGGGATGGCGTCGACGGCGACAGCGTCAACAGCCTCTTCCGCGTCTTCCACACGATCAAGGGCACCGCCGGCTTCCTCGAGCTGACCGAAGTGGTCGCGCTCGGGCACGACACCGAGACGATGCTCAACCGGTGCCGCGAGAACACCCTCGAGCTGGCGGGCGGGGTCATCGACCTGGTCTTCGACGCCACCTCGGCGCTGCGCGAGATGCTCGACGGGGTGCGCCGGGCGGTGGAGGCGGGCACCGGGTTCCCCTCGCGGCCGGGGCTGGATGAGCTCCTGGCGCGGATCCAGATGGTCATCGAGGGCCATCCCGGCGCCGAGCGGGAGCTGCCGGGCGCGGCGCAGGGCGAGAAGCTGGGTGAGGTCCTCACCCACCCACCGCTCTCGGTGCCGCGTGAGGTGGTGGAGCAGGCGCTGCGGGGACAGGCCGCGAGCGGCCGCCGGCTGGGCGAGGAGCTCGTCGCGACCGGCGCGGTCGGCGCGGCCGAGGTGGGGGCCGCGCTGCGCGCGCAGGCGCGGGTGGCCCCGCCCGAGGAGAGCGGCCCGGCCAAGCTCAAGGAGACCATCAAGGTCGACCTCGAGCGCGTCGACAGCCTGGTCGAGATGATCGGCGAGCTGGTGGTGGTCGAGTCGATGGTCGTGAACGCCCCCGAGATCTCGAAGGCCTCGTCGGTGCGGGTGCGCAACTGCCTGGCGCAGCTCGCGAAGGTGACGCGCGACCTGCAGGACGTCGGCATGCGCATGCGGATGGTGCCGGTGGCGGGCGTGTTCCAGAAGATGGCCCGGCTGGTGCGCGACCTCTCGCGCAAGAGCGGCAAGCAGGTGCGCCTCGTCATGGCGGGCGAGGCGACCGAGATGGATCGCAGCATGGTCGAGCACATCGCCGATCCGCTCGTCCACATGATCCGCAATGCGGTCGACCACGGCCTCGAGGGAGCCGAGGACCGGAGCTCGGCCGGCAAGCCGGCGGTGGGCCAGGTCCGCCTCAGCGCCTACCACGAGGGAGGCTCGGTCATCATCGAGCTCAGCGACGACGGCCGGGGACTGAACCGCGATCGCATCGTGAAGAAGGCCATCGAGAAGGGGCTCATCGAGTCGGCCGACGGCATGACCGAGGCGGAGGTGAACGGGCTCATCTTCGCCCCCGGGTTCTCGACGGCCGCCCAGGTGACCGAGATCTCCGGCCGCGGCGTCGGCATGGACGTCGTGAAGCGCAACATCGAGGCGCTGCGCGGGCGGGTGGTCATCACCTCGACGCCCGGCCAGGGCACGAAGTTCAAGCTGGTGCTGCCGCTCACGCTCGCCATCATCGACGGCATGCTCGTCGCCTGCGGCGCGGAGCGGTACATCATCCCGACCCTCTCCATCGTCGAGTCGATCCAGCCCGACCGGAAGATGCTCGTCTCGCTCGCGCAGACGAACGAGATGATCAACCTGCGCGGCGAGATCTTGCCGCTCATCCGGCTCGACAAGCTGTTCCATCTCGCGGGCGCGAAGAGCGATCCGACCGAGGCCCTGGTGGTGGTGGTGGAGGGCTACGGCCGCCGCATCGGACTGCTCGTCGACGAGGTGGTGACCCAGCAGCAGGTGGTCATCAAGAGCCTGGGCGAGGGCCTCGGCAGCACCCGCTTCCTGTCGGGCGCCGCCATCCTGTCCGACGGGCGGGTGGGTCTCATCCTGAACGTGGAGGAGATCGCCACGCTGTTCCACCGCTCGCGGGACTTCTTCCGCGACCACGGCACCTTGCCGCCCGGCGCCCCCGCCGCGGTGGCCAACGAGCAGACCGAGGAGGCACGAGCATGAGCATCGAACAGACCACCACCAGCGCGGCGCAGGCGCAGGCTGCCACCGATCTCGGCGCGCAGCTGGCCGGGAAGTACATGACGTTCCAGCTCGCGGAGGAGGTGTACGGGCTCGAGATCCTGAAGGTCCGCGAGATCATCGGCCTGATGGACATCACCCGCGTCCCCCGCAGCGCCGACTTCATCCGGGGGGTCATCAACCTGCGCGGCAAGGTCATCCCGGTGGTGGATCTGCGCCTCAAGTTCGGCATGGACGCGTGCCAGGCCACCGAGCAGACCGTCATCATCGTGGTCCAGTGCCAGGTCGGGGCGCGGAACCTCACCATGGGCCTCCTGGTCGATCAGGTGCTGGAGGTGCTCTCCATCGAGGCGGGCGCCATCGAGCCACCGCCGCAGCTCGGCGAGGCCGCCGTCGAGGCTCAGTTCATCCTGGGGGTGGGCAAGGCCGGCGAACGGGTCATCTTCCTGCTCGACATCGGCAAGGTGCTCGGGCGCGAGGACGTGGCCGTTCTCACCACGGTCGCCGCCGCATAGGCGTTCCGGAGCTCTCCTCGCAGTCGGAGGAGCTGGCCGCGCTGGTGGCGAGCTTCCAGCTCGAGCCCTCCGGGTGCGCACCTTCCCACGCCGTCTAAACAGGATCCGAGAAACCCATGGCCCAGCGCACCTTCCTCGTCACCCTCCTCGCCGCCGCTGCCCTGGTGGCCAGCGGCGCTGCCGCGCTGCTGGCCGGTCCCGGCGAGGCGGAGGCGTCCGCCGCCGCGCTCTCTGCCCTGTCGGCCACCTTCACCGAAGGCAAGCCGGTCGCGAGCGTGAACCCGGACACGCTGCCGCCCGAGCTGCGGACGGCGGTGGACGCGCTCCGGGCGGCAGTCGAGCACTCGGTCCGGTTCGTCGCCGCCGTGGACGCGCTCGGGATGGCCTTCGCGGAGGGCAACGTCCCGGAGCCCGTGCGTGAGACGTTCCGAGGTGCGCCCGCGAAGGCCATCGAGCACTGGAACCGGGTCATCGGCAACACCAACCAGCGCAACGCCGATCTCAAGTTGCTGCTCGACGCCGGGCACGCCGGCCGGCTCGACGTGCGCGTCGACACGAGCCGGTACACCGGCTACAACGGCCGGCTGCTGGACACGATCGGCACCCTGCTGGATGTGTTCCGGGCACCGGTGCGCGGCGCGACCGCAGCGCTGGAGCAGCTGGCCCAGCGCGACCTGACGGCGCGCATGGCCGGCGCCTTCCCCGGTGAATATGCACGGCTCCAGACCGCGCTCAACGCCACCGCCCAGGAGCTGCACGACGCCCTGGGGCACGTGTCGACCTCGGTCGGCCAGGTCTCCTCGGCCGCGGCGGAGATCGCGTCCACCAGCCAGCAGGTGGCCTCGGGCGCCTCGGAGCAGGCGAGCTCGCTCGAGGAGACCTCGTCTTCGCTCGAATCGATGGCGAGCATGGTGAAGTCGTCGGCCGACAACGCGCAGCAGGCGAGCTCGCTCGCCCAGTCGGCGAAGGGCGTGGCGGCCGACGGCGCCGACGCCATGCAGCAGATGGCCGGCGCGATGGAGTCGATCCGTGCCTCCGCCGAGGGCACCTCGCAGATCATCAAGGACATCAACGAGATCGCGTTCCAGACGAACCTCCTCGCGCTCAACGCGGCGGTGGAGGCGGCACGCGCCGGGGACGCCGGACGCGGCTTCGCGGTGGTGGCCGAGGAGGTGCGCTCGCTGGCGCTCCGCTCCAAGGAGGCGGCCAACAAGACCGAGGCGCTCATCCGCGAGTCGGTGCGCCAGACCGGGGAGGGCGACGCGACCGCCAAGCTCGTCGCCGGGAAGCTCACCGAGATCACCGGCATCGTCGGCAAGGTGAGCGACATCGTGGGCGAGATCGCGGCCGCCTCGCGCGAGCAGGCGACCGGCATCGACCAGGTGACGAACGCGGTCGGCCAGATGAACAAGGTCACCCAGCAGAACGCGGCCAACTCCGAGCAGTCGTCCTCGGCCGCCGTCGAGCTGTCGGCCCAGGCAGAGGAGCTCGGGAGCGTGCTCGGGAACTTCAAGCTGACCGCCGGGCGGGCCGCGTCGATGCCCGCCGGCAGGCCGGCCGCGGCGCTCGCCGCGCACGCGAAGGCGGGTGGGCACCCGCCGCCGAAGCTGCGTGGCGCGCCGGCGCCGCGCGCGAAGAGCCCGCCCGCTCCGCAGCGCACCGCGGCCGCCGCGAAGCCGAAGCCGCCGGCGCCGAGAACGTCCAATGGCGCCACCGTCTCGCACGGGAACGGCATCGCGCTCAAGCCCGAGGACCTCATCCCGCTCGACGGCGATCCGGCGTTCGATGACTTCTAGGCCCATGAACGGGACGTTCACGCTGCAGCGGCGCGCGTGGGCGCTGGCCGCCCTCTTCGCGGTCGGGCTGGGGGCGGTCTTCCTCGCCTGCTGGGTGCCGCTCCGAGCCGCGCAGGTCGGCGGGCCGCTGTACGAGAAGATGGCCCGAGGAAAGGACCTCGTCGCCGACGCGGCCCCGCCGAGCTTCTTCGCCGTCGAGGCGCTCGCCATCGCCGAGCGCCTGCCGCGCGAGCCGGACGCCGGCCGGAGGGCGCTGCTCGTGAAGCGGCTGGGCGAGCTCCGCGTCGAGCTGGACGACCGCGAGGCCTCCTGGAAGAAGGCGCTCGCCGTCGACGGGCCGGCGCGCGAGCTGACGCGGGCCGCCGACAGCGCGCGGCGCCTGCACGAGATCGTGACCCGGGAGCTCCTCCCCGCCGTCGAGCGCGGCGACGCCGCCGGCGCGCTCGCCACGCTGCAGCGCGCCGACCAGGCCACCGAGGAGAACGCGCAGGCGAGCGCCACGCTGGTGTCGGCGGCGCAGGCCTGGGGCGACGCCGCCGACCGAGAGGCGAAGGAGCTCCTCGCCCGCCGGACGCCGTTCATCGCCGGGTTCGCGCTCACGGTCCTCGCGGCGACCCTCCTCCTCGCGGGCGGCTTCGCGCGCCACGTCGGCCGGGCGCTCGCCGCGCTGCGGGGCGAGAGCCACCGCCTGACCGAGGCGGTGCTCCAGGGCCGCCTCGGTGAGCGCGCCGAGCCGAGGGCCGTCGCGGCCGAGCTCAGGCCGGTGGTCGAGGACCTGAACGCGGTGGCGGAGGCGTACCGCGGGCCGCTCGAGCTGAGCGCGAGCGGGGTGCGGCTCCTCGCCGAGGGGCGCGTCCCGGGGCCAGTCACGGGTGAATACCAGGGTGCCTTCGACGACCTGAAGCGCAACTGGAACACGCTCATCGACACCATGACTCGGCGCAGCGCCGATCTGAGGAAGCTGCACGGTGCGGCCGCGGAGGGGCGGCTCGAGGTCCGCGCCGAGGCCAGCGCCTACAGCGGTTACAACCAGGCCATGGTGGAGGGCTTCAACGGCCTGCTGGCCGAGGTGGCCCGGCCGCTCCTCGAGGCGACCGAGGTGCTGGAGCGGCTCGCCGAGCGCGACCTGACGGTGCGCATGACGGGCGAGCACCCGGGCGACTTCGGCCGGCTGCGCGAGGCGATCAACGCCACCGCGGAGGCGCTCGAGCAGGCCCTGGCGCAGGTGACGGCCAGCACCGGCGAGGTGAAGACGGCGGCGGCCCAGATCGCGGCGACCAGCCAGTCGCTCGCGGCCGGCGCCTCGCAGCAGGCGGCCGCGCTCGAGGAGACCGGCGGCGCGCTGCAGGCGATGGCGGGCCTCGCCCGGCGCGGCGACGATCGGGCGCGCGAGGCGCACGCGCTGACCGGCTCGGCGCACGCCGCGGCAGGGGAGGGGGCCGAGGCCATGCGCGCCATGCAGGCGTCCATGGAGAAGATCCGGGCCTCCGCCGAGGGCACGTCGCAGATCATCAAGGACGTGACGGAGATCGCCTTCCAGACGAACCTGCTCGCCCTGAACGCCGCCGTCGAGGCGGCGCGGGCGGGCGAGGCCGGGCGCGGCTTCGCGGTGGTGGCGGAGGAGGTGCGCTCGCTCGCGCTTCGCTCCAAGGAGGCGGCCGGGAAGACCGAGGCGCTCATCCGGACCTCCGTGCGCCACAGCGGGGAGGGCGAAGCGGCGGCGAAGGTGGTCGCGGCGAGGCTCTCCGACATCGCCGCCGCCGTGAGCCGCGTCACCGCCATCGTGGGCGAGCTGTCCGAGGTGGCGCGAGAGCAGGCCGGCGGCGCCGAGGAGGTCACGACGGCCGTGGGGCAGATGAGCGCGGTCACGCAGCACAACGCCGCCAGCTCCGAGGAGTCGTCCGCCGCCGCCGCCGAGCTCGCGCGCCAGGCGGAGGCGCTCGCGCACGTCCTCGCGTCGTTCCAGGTGGCGGGCGCCGGCCCAGGCTGATCGCGCCCGCGGGGGTGGGGGTGACGGAGCGGGTCGGGGTGAGCTTCGAGGGGTGAACGGCGACCCAGGACGGGCAGGCTCCCCCAGCTGAAACCCTCAGGAGTTCCGGCATCTCGCGGCACCCGCCCCGTGGCACGCAGCGTGCTCCCCCGAACCCTGGGCTGCCCCTGGCCACACGCCGGGGGAGCCCGCCCTACCAGCCGCGGAGCGGAGTCGACACGCACATGGAGCCGCAGCTCTTCCAGCGCTTCGTCACCCTCGCCTACGAGAAGGCGGGCATCAGCATCAAGCCCGGAAAGGAGGCGCTCGTCACCGCACGCGTGGCGAAGCGCCAGCGCGCGCTCTCCATCGCCGACCCCGAGGCCTACCTGCACTTCCTCGAGCAGGACCGCTCCGGCGAGGAGCTGGTGCGGTTCCTCGACGTCATCTCGACCCACTTCACCAGCTTCTTCCGCGAGCCCGATCACTTCGAGCTCCTGCGCGAGGAGCTCGCGCTGCGGCTCGCGGCCGGTGAGCGCCGGCTCCGACTGTGGTCGGCGGCGAGCTCGACGGGCGAGGAGCCGTACACGATGGCCATGACTGCGCTCGAGGTGGAGGGCGCCGCGCAGGCGGACGTCAAGATCCTCGCCACCGACATCTCGGTCGACACGCTCCGCCAGGCCACCGAGGGTCGCTACGCCGCGCCCAGGCTGGAGCCGGTGCCCGAGGCGCTGCGCCACCGCTTCTTCACCCGCCTGCCCGGCGCCTCCGACCCGGACGGCGAGCTGTGGGAGGTGCGACCCGAGGTGAAGGCGCTCGTCACCTATCGGCGCCTCAACCTGGCCGAGCCGCCCTTCCCGATGAAGGGGCCGCTCGACGTGGTCTTCTGCCGGAACGTCCTCATCTACTTCGACCAGCCGACCCGCCAGCGCCTCGTCTCGGCCGTGGAGGAGCTGCTCCGTCCCGGCGGCCTCCTGTGCATCGGCCACACGGAGACGCTCTCCGGTCTCCGCTGCGGCCTCAAGATGCAGCGGCCATCCGTCTTCCGCCGGCCCGAGGAGCGCTCGTCGTGAGCATGGTCACGGTCGAGATCTCCGACATCAAGGTGAGCGCCGAGCCCGACGACGTGCTCGTCACGTACGCACTCGGCTCCTGCATCGCGGTCATGGTTCACGACCCGGTGCGGAAGGCGGCCGGCATGATCCACTACATGCTGCCGCTCTCGGAGACCTCGCAGGAGAAGGCCAAGGCCCGGCCCGCCATGTTCGCCGACACCGGCATCCCGCTCCTCTTCCAGAGCCTGTATGCGCTCGGGGCGCAGAAGCGCGATCTGGTGGTGAAGGTGGCGGGGGGCGGCGCGCTCTATGACGACAAGGGGCTCTTCAGCATCGGCAAGCGCAACTACACGGTGATGCGGAAGATGTTCTGGAAGACGGGGATCATCGTCACGGCCGAGGACGTGGGAGGCGCGAAGAGCCGCACCGCCCGCCTCCACGTCGGCTCGGGGCGCTGCACCGTCACCTCGCAGGGCGAGGAGGTGGAGCTGTGATCGCGCCCGCGCTGGTCCTCTCCCGGGTGAAGGAGCTGCCGGCGCTCTCGGCCACCGCCCTGCGCCTGGCGGAGCTGGCGCGCGACGCTCGCTCGGGCGCGGCCGACTTCGAGCGGGTCGTCCGGCCGGATCCGGCGCTCACCGCGAACCTCCTGCGCGTCGCCAACTCGGCCTACTTCGGCCTGCGCTGCCGCGCCGAGTCCGTCCGGCAGGCGGTGACGGTGCTGGGCGTGAAGCGGGTCTCCGAGGTGGCGGCGGCGGTGGCGCTCGCGCCCGTCATCCCCTCGCGCCTGCCCGGCTACGAGCTCGAGGCGTCCGCCTTCTGGCTGCACAGCGTGGCGGTGGCGGTGCTGGCGGAGCGGCTCTCGCTGCAGCTCGGGCTGCGCTGCCCCGAGCTGACCTTCACGGCGGGCTTGCTGCACGACATCGGGAAGCTCGCCATCGGCGCCTTCGTCGCCGACGACGCGCCTTCCATCCTCATCCGCACGCGCGGCGGGCTCCCCTTCGTCGCGGCGGAGCAGGCGGTGCTGGGCGTCGACCACGGCCAGGTGGGCGGGCTCATGGCCGAGGCGTGGAGCCTGCCCTCGGCGGCGGCTGCCGCGGCGCGCTGGCACCACGCGCCCGGCGCCGCGCCCGAGGGGGCCCCGCAGGCGCTCATCGATCTCGTCCACGTCGCGGACGGGCTGGCGCATACGCTCGGGCTCGGCGCCGACGCCGGCGAGCTGGCGCGCGGGGTCGACGCGGGGGTGGAGGATCGGCTCGGCTTCCGCGTCCGCGACCTGGAGCAGACGGCGGGGAAGAGCCTGGACGAGATCCGCGAGCTGGCGAGCCTGTTCGCGCCCGGGGGAGGAAACCCATGAGCTACACCATCCTCGTCGCCGACGACTCTGCCATCGTCCGTGCGATGGTGAAGAAGGCGATCTCCATGGCCGGCCTGCCGGTGGGCCAGGTGCACGAGGCGGCCAACGGCACGGAAGCGCTCGAGGTGCTGCGCCGCACCTGGGTCGACGTGGTGTTCGCCGACATCAACATGCCGGAGATGACCGGGCCCGAGCTCCTGCGGGCGATGAGGGCCGATCCGGCGCTGGCCAGCACGCCCGTGGTCATCGTGTCGTCCGAGCACAGCGCGGCGCGGGTCGAGGAGATGCAGCGCTCGGGCGCCTGCGCCTACGTCAAGAAGCCGTTCCGGCCGGAGCAGTTCCGCGCGGTGGTGACCGGGCTCCTGGCCGGCGGGGAGGGGAAGCATGGGCAGCGATGACCTGACGGAGATCCTGGCCCGCACGCTCGGGCAGGTGTTGGAGGAGGCGGCCTTCGTGTTCGGGGAGGCGACCGACGACCCTCCGCCGCTGTGCGGGCCGGTGCTGCAGGCCCGCCTCGCCTACGACGGCGATCACCAGGGCGAGCTGGTGCTGGCGGCGCCCCACGAGCTGGCCGCAACCCTGGCGGCGAACCTGCTGGGTGAGGAAGAGGGCGGCGCCGCGATGACCGGCGACGACGCGGACGCGGTCGGCGAGCTCCTCAACATGATCGCCGGCTCCCTGCTCGTCGAGCTACACGGCCCCGAGGCGCGCTGTTCGCTGGGGCTGCCGCGGGTGGCGCTCATCCCGGCCGACCAGCACGAACGCGAGCTGGCGCGGGCGGACGTGGCGGCGTCGCTCCTGGAGGAGGAGGGGAGGCGCATCGACCTGTCGGCCAGGTTCGGCGCCGGGGCCGCCCGATGACCACCCGCGTCCTGGTGGTGGACGACTCGGCGGTGGTGCGCCAGATCTTCAGCCGCGAGCTGGCCCGCGATCCCGAGCTGGAGGTGGTGGGGACCGCGCCCGATCCGTACGTGGCGCGCGACCTCATCGTGCAACAGAAGCCGGACGTGCTGACGCTCGACCTCGAGATGCCACGCATGGACGGCATCACCTTCCTGCGCAAGCTCATGCACTACTATCCGTTGCCGGTGGTGGTGGTGTCGTCGCTGACGCCCGCCGGCGGGGAGCTGGCGATGGAGGCCCTCGCCGCGGGCGCCGTGGACGTGATGTGCAAGCCGGGGGCGTCCTTCACCGTCGGCGACATGGCGGTGCAGCTCACCGAGAAGGTGAAGGCGGCCGCCCACGTCAAGCTGAAGGCGCGCGCCCCGACCCATCCCGCCGGCGCGCTGGCGCCTCCGGTGGCGACGCCCGCCCTCACCCGCACCACCCACCAGATCCTCGCCATCGGCGCTTCCACCGGCGGCACGGTGGCGCTGGAGGGCATCCTGCGAGGCTTTCCGCCGAACGCGCCCGGTACGCTGATCACCCAGCACATGCCGGAGATGTTCACCCGCTACTTCGCGGACCGCCTCGACCAGATCGCGGAGGTGGAGGTGCGCGAGGCGGTGGAGGGCGACTCGGTGGTGCCGGGGGTGGTGCTCATCGCGCCCGGCAACAAGCACATGCTCCTCAAGCGCTCCGGCGCCCGCTACTTCGTGAGCGTGCGCGACGGGCCGCACGTGAACCGCCACCGGCCGTCGGTGGACGTCATGTTTCGCTCGGTGGCGCAGTGCGCTGGCCGCAACGCGGTCGGGGTCATCCTGACCGGCATGGGCGGCGACGGCGCGCAGGGCCTGCTCGAGATGCGCGGCGCCGGCGCGCGAACGTTCGGCCAGGACGAGGCGAGCTGCGTCGTCTACGGCATGCCCAAGGTGGCGGCCGACCTCGGAGCGGTGGAGCACGTGGTCCCCCTCGACCGCATGACGGCCGAGATCCTCGGCGCGATCGAGGCGAGCGCGGCATAGGCGTCGCGCTCGCGGTCGGGGTCGAGGTCGAGGGCCTTGCTCCCTCGCCCCGCGCAGCGGGGAGAGGGTCGGGGAGAGGGGCGGATTCCGAGGTCGAGGTCGAGGTCGCGACAGGTGCGCCGAGCCGCGCCAGCGCACGCTGCGGCCGCCGTGCTCCGCGCCGCGCGAGGTTCGGGTGGCAGTCCTCGCCGCGCATCACGGCACACGCGGCGCGTTCCGGCGGCCGATTCACCGCCGGCGTGCGTCATCGCGGGCCCGCTCTCTGGGATGCTGGCCGATCGGATCGGCCGCCGCCCTACGATCCTCTTGTCGCTCCTCGGCGCGGCCGCAGCAGCGGGCGCCCTCGCCTTCTTGTCTTCGCCTCTCAGCGTCGGGCTCGTCGTTCTCCTCTTCGGCCTCACTTCTCAAGCCGTGAACGCGCCCTTCCAGGCGATCGTCACCGACCTGGTATCTCGACGGATGCGGCCCCGCGCCTTTGGCCTCGCATACTGGGCCAGGAACCTCGGCGTGAGCCTGTCGCTGCTCACGGGTGGTTTCCTGGCCTCGCGGGGATGGGCCCTGCCATTTCTCGCCGATGCAATTACGACGTTGGCATTTGCATTCGTGGTGCTTCGCCGCGTGCCGGAGACGCGCCCGTCCGGGCACGCGGCCGAGTCCACGGGCCCCGGTCACCGTGAGGTGCTCGCGGATCGGGCATTCGCTGGATTCCTCGCGCTGCACTTCTTGTTCAGCATGGCGTTCTGGCAGCTCCACGCCGGCTTGCCGATCGACATGGCGCGGCACGGCGTTTCGCCGGCCGCGTTCGGCTCGGTGCTCGCGGTGAACACCATCCTCGTAGCGCTGCTTCAACCGTTCGCACACCGCCTCACCGGCCGCCTTGCGCCGGCCAGGACCCTGGCCGCGGGTTCGCTTCTGGTCGGGCTCGGGTATGGCGGCTACGCGCTTTGCTCTACCGCCCCCCAGTATGCCCTCGCCACCGGCATCCTGACCTTAGGAGAGATCGTGTACCAGCCGGTCGCCGGCGTGGTCGTGGCCGATCTCGCGCCACCCCAGTCGCGCGGCAGATACGCCGGCGCCTTCGGGCTCAGTTTCGGGCTGGCTGGGTTCTTGGCCCCGATCGCCGGGCCAGCGCTGATGCAGGCACGCGGGGCGCCCGCCCTGTGGATGGCATGCCTGTTGGCGTGCGCTGGCGTCGCCGCAGGCCAACTCGCGCTCGGGCGGGCGCGGCGCGGCGCGATTCCAGAACAGGGACCAGCGCGACCCGCATAGGCGTCCCGCACCTGTGCCCAATCCGTCGTTTCCACGCCAATTCGCCGACGTGGGCTCGCCGCCGGCACCGGCAGTCCGAAGGGCAGGCGCCGGCGTGGCTGTCCAGGGGAACCGCCCGGCGCGGGGCAGCCTGAGCGGTTCTCCATGCCTCACGGAAGGCGATCGCTCCTCCATGTCGCGATTATTCAGTGTCGTACTTCTCCAGCTCGAGCCTGAGAGCCTTCTCGAGGTCCGCAACGGAGACCACGATTCCTTGGCCGCTCGGCGTCGGAAAGATTGTCGGCGCGACTCCGCGTCGCCGGAGACTCGGCCCGTTCAACAAATAGCGCGGCCGCGCGACCGCGGCGATCTACTTCTTCGGCGCGGGCTCGAACCTCGGCACGGGAGCGGGCTCGAGGCGCGTCGGCTGCTTGCGCTGCTTGGGCTCGGCCTTCAGCTCGAGCTCGACGACCATCTCGACGCGGCGGTTGAGCTCGCGCGCCTCGACGCTGTCGCCGTTGGCGATGGGCTTCGTGGCTGCGAGTCCCTGCAGGTGCTCGGGCGCGGCGTGGTGGGCGCGCTCGAGGTAGCTCACGACGGTGGCGGCGCGGGCGGCGGAGAGCTCCCAGTTGTCGTGGTAGCGCAGGCCGGCGACAGGGAGGTCATCGGTGTGGCCCTCGACGCGGAGCGGCCGGTCGAGGGGGACCAGCTCCTCGGCGATCGCGTCGAGGACGGGGAGGATCTGCGGGCGCAGCACCGCCTGCCCGCCGTCGAAGAAGTCCGCGGCGGCGAGCCGGACCGTGACGCGCTGACCCTCCACCGAGAGGGTGACGGTGGTCGCGCCGGCGCGCTGCATCACGAACGGGCGAATGCGGTTCTCGATCTTGCGCGCCGGAAGTTCTCCACCGCCGCCTGCTGCGCCGGACTCATGCCTCCGCCCGGGGCGGACATGACGCTCCCTCCCTCGGAGGGCGTGCCATCGAAGATGGGGAGCTGGCCCACGCCGCCGGTGCCGCCGTAGTGGAGCGCCCACTTGATCGACTCGGCCGCCTGCGCCATGCGCTTGTTGTCGACCCGGCTCACCGAGTACATCACGACGAAGAAGGCGAAGAGCAGGGTGATGAAGTCGGCGTACGAGACGAGCCAGCGCTCGTGGTTCTCGTGCTCCTCCTCGTGCTTCTTCCTGGCCATGGCGCGTCCTGTCCGCCGCTAGGCGGCCTTCTTGGCCGCGGGGTCCTTGGAGGGCGGCGGCTCGCCGGTCAGCGCCCGCAGCTTCTCCTCCAGGACGCGCGGGTTGAGGCCCTCCTGGATGGCGAGGACCCCCTCGGTGATGACGATCTTGCGCTCCATCGCCAGGGCGAGCTTGCGCTTCAGCTTGTTGGCGGTGGGCAGGAAGACGATGTTCGCCGAGGCCACGCCGTAGACGGTGGCGACGAACGCCACCGCGATGCCGCCGCCCAGCTTCGAGGGATCGGACAGGTTCTCCATGACGTGGATGAGTCCGAGCACCGCCCCGATGATGCCGATGGTGGGCGAGTAGCCACCCGCCGCCTCCCACACCTTGGCGCCCTGGACGTTCTCGCCGTGCTCGGCGTCGATGGCGGCCTCGAGCGAGGAGCGGGTCACCGTCGCGTCAACGCCATCGACCACGTAGGACAGCGCCCGGCGCAGGAAGGGGTCCTCCACCTCCGAGAGCTTCCCCTCCAGCGCCAGCACGCCGTCGCGGCGGGCGATGCTGGCGAGCTCCACGATCTGGCGTGTCACCGCGGAGAGGTCCTCCTTCTTCTCCACGAGGACCATCTTGAACATCTTCATCCCGCGCACGAAGTCCTTCTTCGGGAAGGAGACCATGACGGCGCCGAGCGTCCCGCCGAACACGATCACGGCGGCGGTCCCCTGCATGATCGAGCCGACGTGGCCACCCTCGAGCAGCTGCCCCAGCAGGATGAAGCCGAAGCCGCCCACGAGCCCGGCGATGGTGGTGATGTCCATGGGCTACTCCGGATGAACGCCGCGCGGGAAGGGAAGCACGGAGCCGCGCACCTCGGGGCCGCCGCGGATGCGCCGCTGCCAGGCGGCCATCCGATCGATGACCTCGGGCACCTCCTCCTTGACCATGAGCTTGTGGCCGGTGGTGAGGAGGATGACGGTGTCCGGGGTGGCCTCCGCGGTGAGGATGTGGTCAGCGTTCACCACCAGCTCCTTCCCGTCGAGCCGCGTGAGCGCGATCATCGGGCATGCCTCCAGGGATCCATCGGCACGGTCGAGCGTGCCGATAAGGGGATTTACCGCTTCATCTGGATGAGCTCGGACAGGAGCTGGTCCGAGGTGGTGATGGTCTTCGAGTTCGCCTCGAAGGCGCGCTGGGCCGCGATCATGCGCACGAACTGATCGGCGATGTCGACATTGGACTGCTCCAGGGTGCCGGAGGAGATGAAGGCGCGGCCGCCGTCGCCCGCGGCACCCATCACCGCCTCGCCCGAGGCGCGGGTGACCGAGTAGAGGTTCCCGCCCACGCGCTCGAGCTGGTCCGGCGCCGCCAACCGCGCCACGCCCACCTGACCGAGCGCGCGCGTCTGACCGTTCGTGAACACGCCGTTGACGATGCCCTGCTTGTCGATCTGGATCGAGCTGATCTGCCCCGACGAGTAGCCGTCCTGGCCGACGAAGGTGGTGGCGCTCGCGGCGGCGAACTGGGTGATGCCGACGTCGCCGGAGGCCGGATCGCCCATGTCGATGCCGAAGGTGAGCGCGGCGGCCCCCGGCGGCGTGAAGGTCACGGTAGCGCCCGGGTTCGCGGTCAGGTTGCCGCTCGTGTCGAAGGCAAGCAGCCCGTTGCCCACCTGGGCGCCGCTGTCCATGGCGTGCCACTCCCAGCTCCCCGCCGCGGCGTGCCGGAAGAAGACCTGGACCTGGTGCGACGCCCCGAGGGAGTCGTAGGCGGTGATGCTGGTGGAGAAGTTGGAGGTGGTGGCGGGATTTGCCGGGTCCCATGCCGCCACGATGGGGGCGTCGGCCTGGAGATTGGCCTTGAGCGTGACCTGCGAGGTGGGAAGCGGGGCCGAGCTGGCATTGCCCACCTGCAGGTCCCCGAGCGCGGTGGTCACGTTCCCGGCCGCATCGGCGGGGTAGCCCTGGACGCGCAGGCCGTCGAGGTTCACCAGGAGCCCGGTCCGGTCGACCGTGAACTGGCCGGCCCGGGTGACGTAGGTGCCGGTGCGACCGTCGCCGGTGGTGCCGCTCACCTCGAAGAACCCGTTGCCCTGCAGGGCCAGGTCGGTGGCGACGCCGGTGTTGGTCAGCGCTCCCTGGGTGATGATCTTCTGGACGGCCTGGAGGCGTGACCCGAGACCGATCTGGCCCGCGCCGCCGATCACGTTCTGCGCCAGGGCGTCCTCGAAGTCCGCGCGCTCGGACTTGAACCCGACCGTGTTGGCGTTCGCGATGTTGTCGCCGATGACCGCCAGCTCGGCGGAGGAGGAAGCGAGGCCGGTGGTGCCGGAGGAGAGGGAGGTGAGGAGGCTCATGATCGGTTCCTTTCAGCTCTGGGTGATTTCGGAGACTTCGGAGAGCTTCACTTTGTTGCCGCCCACCACCAGCTCGGCGGCGCTGCCGTCGAAGGTGATCCCGCTCACCACGCCGCGCGCGCGCGCCTGGACGGGCACCTCGGCGCCCTGGAGGTCGCGCCCGGTGAGCTGGACCGTGTACGTGCCCGGTGCGACCTGCTGGCCGGTGCCGTCGCGCCCATCCCAGCCGAGGTCGAACGTGCCGGCGTCGCGCGTGCCGAGGGCGAGGGTGCGGACGGTGTGGCCGTTCGCGTCCTTCAGCACGGCCGTGACGCTGGCGCGCGCGCCGAGGCTGGCTTGCACCGCGCCGGCGCCGTCCGCGGTCACCGCGACGGTGCTGGCCTGATAGCTGACCTGCTTCCCCACCAGCGACGCGGTGGCGAGCTGGTTCGAGGACGCGGCCGCGACCAGCAGGGTGTCGAGCCGGCTGGTCACGTTCTGGAGCTGCTCGAGGCTGGAGAACTGGGCCAGCTGCGCCACGAAGGCCTGGTTGTCGACCGGCTGCAGCGGATCCTGATTGGCGAGCTGGGCGGTGAGGAGCTTCAAGAACTCGTTCTTCCCCAGGCTGGAGGAGGCGGTGGTGCTCTGGGTGGCTGCGGCGGTGCTGCTCGCGATGCTGCTCGTGTCCATGGTGCCTCCTAGGCTTCGACGTGAATGCCGCGGCCGGCCTGCGGCCCCGCGTCGCTCCGTGTTGCACGTGCTGGGTTCGCCCCAGGGTGGTGCTGCGCCTCGGCGGCCTCCTGCCAGGCCTCGCGCCGCTCCTCGAAGCCGCGGCCGCCTTCGCCGCCGGCGCGGAGACCGGCGTCGGTGCCGCCGAGCTCGATGGGGGCGAGCTTGAGGCCCTCTCCCGCCAGCGCCTGCGACAGCTCGCCGGAGCGCGCCTCGAGGGCACGCGCGCCCTCGCCCTCGACGCGCAGGTGCAAGGCGCCGTCGCGCACCCGCAGGTGCAGCTCGAGCGTCCCGGCCGAGCCAGCGTCGAGCTTGAGATGGGCCGCGCTGCGGAGGACCCCGCCCTGCAGCTCCTGCCCCGCCCCAGGGGCGGGTAGGGGGGCGGCGGGCTGCGATGCGGCTGCGCGCGAGGCGGGCCGTGCCTCGGTGGCAGCGGCCGGAGGGGTGAGCGCCTCGCGAGCGGCAGCGGTGGGCACAGCCACCTCGGCCTTGGTAGCTTCGCGCTCGCGAGCCTTCTCGCGCACCGAGCTCGGCGCTTGCGGCTTCGCGGACGAAGGCGCGGCGAGCGGGCCCTTGGCGGCGGCGCGCGCGGCGAGCCGCGCCGTCGGGTCGACCGTGGGAGCGCGGGGCGGGGCGGCGCTGGCGGCGGCGTGGCCCGCTCCAGGGGCGCCCTCCGGCGTTGCGGGGCGCTCCTCGGTCGCCGGACGCTTGCGGGCAGGCGCGCGGCGGGTGCGCTCGCCACCAGCAGCTCCCTCCTCGGCAGCCGTGGCCTCCAGCTCCGCTGCGGCGTCGAGCGCCGGCGTGGTGGACAAGCCGCGCCGCGGGTGCGCGGGTCGCCCCTCGGCGTCGACCGCGGCTGCTACGCCCGCCTCGACGCCCTTCGAGGTGCCTCCGGTGGCCTCGCCCTCGCCCTCCGCTCGCCCGGCGTGCTTCGCGAGCGCCTGGCCGAGCGCCTCGCCGAAGCGGAGCGAGCCCCGGTGCGCCGCCCCGGCGCGGCTCCGGCCTTCCGCCGCCGCTTCCTTGCCGTCGGCGGTCACGCCAGCGAGCACTTCCAAGGAGAGCGCCTTCACCGGCCACCTCCTGCCATCATCGAGAACAGCTCCGCGGCGAGCTCGGGCTTGACCTTCTCGAGCACCACCGCCGCGTCGCCGGGGCGCATGCGCCGCAAGAGATCGATCGCCAGCGGGCGGTCGAGCCGGGCGACGAGCGCCGCCGCCTGGTCCGGCTTCATGCCCTTGAGCGTCTTCGCCAGCGCGATCACCTGCTTGTCGCCCTGGCCGAGTCCGCCCGGCCCACCGCGCGCGGCGACCTTCTCGGCGGACGCCTTCTTCGCGCGGTCATCCAGGCGCGCCGTCTCCTCGCGCAGGGCGCTGCGGGCGGTCGCGATGTCGGCCGTGAGCTTCTCGAGCCGCGCCCGCTCCCGGTCCAGCGCTGCCAGCTCCTCCTGCCGCTTGCGCGAGGAGGCGCGCAGCTCGTCACGCAGTGCGGAGGCGGAGAGCGCGGGTGGGGTGGGCATGGGCTCGGGGGCAGGTGGTCGAATCGGCGTGGCGAGCTCGAGGAGCGGCTCCTTGGAGGCGCCACGATCCGGGAGAGGCGGAGGCTTGCGGCCGACGGGCTGTTGCGCCACGGGCCGGCTTGCTTTCGCGGTGGCGGTGGCGGTGGCGGTCGCGGTCGCGGTCGGGGTCGAGGTCGCGGTCGGGGTCGGGGTCGAGGTCGGGGTCGAGGTCGCGGTCGGGGTCGCGGTCGCGGCCCTTCGACTACGCTCCACCTCCGGTGTCGCTACGCTCAGGGCGGACGGACTCTGCAACCGATCGTCTCCGCTCGCATTCGCGGTCGGGGTCGAGCTCGGTGCCATCGCGGTCGGAACAGAAGGCGGCCGGGGCGCGACGGGCGCCTCCGGCGTGGCCGCGAGCAGCGCGAGCGCCAAGAGCAGGCTATCCACGCGCCACCTCCGCCCCGAGCGCCCGCTTCAGGGCCACCAGCATCTCGGGCAGCGGCGTCCGATCCGATGGCTCCTGGCGCAAGAAGGCTTGCAGCGCGCCGAGGCAGCGGAGCGCGCGATCGACGCGCGGGTTCGATCCCGCCACGTAGGCGCCGACCTCGATGAGATCGGCTGCTTCGCGGTAGGCGGAGAGGACCTCGCGCGCCTGCCGCGCCAGCTCCCGGTGCGCCGGCTCGACGATGTCGTTCATCACGCGCGAGATGGAGGAGAGGACATCCACCGCCGGGAAGTGCCCGCCCTCGGCCAGCTTGCGCGAGAGGACGATGTGGCCGTC
>WNGR01001775.1_pt1 | contig 23878 bp, 23 predicted proteins | sample 5407581 | NCBI WGS metagenome assembly WNGR01 (sample SAMN13153383, study PRJNA577476) | soil metagenome | isolation source: 80 cm soil or saprolite under Garry oak tree replicate 2 | place: USA:California | collected 2016-06-15
CGCCGCGGCCAGCCCGGCGTCCACCTGGTGCCTGGCGGTCACCGACGGCCAGGGGCACGCCGTCGCCCACGGCTGCGCCCGGCCCGGACCGAAGAAACACGGCAAACGCGCCGGGCCCGGACCGCCGGACGGCGCCGGGTTCCGCTTTGTCCCCGCTGGCCGGGACGGCCCGCCCCGGCAGCTACCGAACCTGGCGGCTGATCACCCCGGGAGAGGGCCCGGACCTGATCATCACCATCGACCCGGTCACCACCGACCGGCGTGCCGAGCGCGGCCAGGGTCGCCGCAGTCGCGCGCGGCCGGCCCGCTGGTCAGGTTGAACACCGGATCACCGGTAACCGGCTACACGGGCCGCTCCACGTCGGGAAACCTCCTCGGGGTCGGCGCTGGTATGGCGCGGCCGGCAATGACAGTCTTACGCTTAGTCGCCTATCCGGCTGAAGGGGCTGACTGCGGTGACGGATGACACGCGGGCGTTCGCGGCCTGGCCCGAGAACATGCCGAAGATCGATACCGGCCTGGCCAACGTGGCGCGAGCCTGGAATTACATGGTGGGCGGCAAGGACAACTTCGAGGTCGACCGCGAGGCGGCGCGGCAGCTCATGGAGGTGGCGCCGGTTATCCGTATCGCCGCTCCGGCCTCGCGCGCCTTCCTTCGCCGCGCCGTGCGGTACCTCGCCGACGACGCCGGGATCCGGCAGTTCCTCGATATCGGCACCGGGCTGCCGACCGCGGGCAACACCCACGAGATCGCGCAGGCCGTCGCACCGGAGTGCCGCGTCGTCTACGTGGACAACGACCCGGTCGTGCTGGTGCACGCCCGGGCGCTGCTCACCTCCGATCCGGCGGGCGTCACCAGCTACATCGACGCTGACGCCAGGGATCCGGACACGATCGTCAGCCAGGCGGGGACGACATTAGATTTCGGCCGGCCGGTCGCGATCATGATGGTGGACTTGCTGAACTTCATCGACGACGAAGCGGCTGACTCGATCCTGGCGCGGCTGACCGCCGCCGTGGTGCCCGGCAGTTACCTGGCGATCATGCATCCAGCCAGCGACCTGGATCCGGCCCTGCTCGAAGCCGGACAGCGCTGGAATCAGCTCGCTGCCCAGCCGGTGTGGCTGCGCTCCCGCGCGGACATGACCCGCTTCCTGACGGGTCTCGAGCTGGTGGAGCCCGGCCTGGTGACGGTGCCCGAATGGCGGCCGGAGGCAAGCTCGCGGCGCCCCGCCCAGGTGATCCCGCTCTACGCCGTGGTGGCCAGGAAGCCGTAACCCGGCACCGGGCGGACTCATCCAGAAGGCAGCGATCTGCTGGCCGCTGCGCAGCGTCAGCCGTTCCCCGGCAGGTAGGGCCAGCACATGGCACTGCCTGCCGGCTGGTGCGGCGCACGTCAGCCGGAGGTGATCATCGACCTGACCACAGTTCCCTGTCTGACCTGGGTGGCGTACTGCCGGCCGAGCACACCGAACTGGAGCATGGCGGCCGCGACGCGCTGGATATTCGCCGCCACCACGGGGCCGACCGGATACGTGCCGGGAACCGCCATGGAGGCGGTCACCTGGGGCGGGAGTTTGTCGTTCTGCGCCATGATGGCCTGGACCGCGGATGCATCGTGGTTGGCGATCTCCTGGCCCTGCTCGATCGCCCGGGTGAACGCGGCCGCCGTCTTCGGGTGCTGCCGCGCCCACGCCAGGGTGGAGACGTAGCCGTCCACGGGCAGGTTCGTGACGGCGCCCTGATCCAGGTCGGCCAGTACCTCATCGCCGTACTGCTGGCCGGCGGCGGTGATGTAGGGCTCGGCCAGGAACGCCGCCGCCCAGTCGCCGCGCTGCAGCTTCCCTGGCAGTGCCGGGAAACCCCCGGGATCGGCGACGAACCGCACCCGGGCGGGCGAGATCCCGTGTGCGGACAGCAGCGCGCTGATCAGCAGGGTGCCGATGCTGTTGACCCCGTTGACCCCGATCGTCTTCCCCGCCAGCGCGGCGATGGTGGTGACGCGCGACTGGGCCGTGACGACCAGCGAGCGGGTGTTCGGCGCCAGGATGGAGGCCTGGGCCAGGATGCGGAACCTGGCCCCTGCGGCCTCCGCGGCGATGTACGCGACGTAGCTGCCGGCGCTGATGTCGACCTTGCCCTTCAGCTGGTCGGCGATGACCGACTGGGCGCTCGGTATCGGCTCGATCCGGACGTGCAGCCCCTGCCGGGCGAACAGTCCCCGGTCCTGCGCGATGTACAGCCCGGCCAGATCGACGGCTGGTATGGCGGCGACCGTGATATCGGGCACTTCGGGAGCGGGTCCCGCGGCGGCGGGAACCGCTCCGCTGGCGGACGAGCATGCGGCGGAAATGATCATTATGGGCGCCGCGAAAAGCGCGGCAATCCAGGAACTGCGGGTTTTCATGTGTGCCTCCGTGAATTCCCGCTCCCGTAATCCCGACCGGAACGTGGCCATGCGCACTCCCCCGTGGCATGGGCCTCGCTGGTTATCTCCCGATTCGTGATTACCCGTTACGGTAGCCACCCGGCCCGGCCGTGGCCGGCCGGCCGGCCGGCACATCTCAAACTCGTAACATCTCAGATGCCGGAGGGGCGCCGGGACCGGCCAAAGCGGGATATGGGCCACCTCAGCCACGTCCATCTCGTCTCCATAACCGCTGCGCGGTACTTCCACCTGTCCTGGCGATGGTGAAGGAGCCAACAGCCGAGACAAAGGAACACACAGCCTTATGACCGATGCAGCCGGACGCCACAGCCAGCCATCAGGCACGATCAGGGTGACGGTGGCAGGTCCTGTGACAGGCCCGGTGACCGGGGAGAGGCGCGATCGCGGTGACCGCGAGGAAACCGGCGATGGCAGTTACTTCGCTCCCCTGGCGAAGGGCAAGTACCTACTGCTCACCACGTTCAAGCCGAAGGGCACTCCGGTGTCCGCCGTCGTGCAGGGGATCGCCGACGGCGACCGCGCCTACTTCCGGGTCCGGAGCCGGTCGGGCACGGCCAGGCGCCTCCGGCATACCGGCGGGGTGCAGGTGGCACCGTGCCGTGCGCTGGGCCTGTGGAGTTACGGGCCGCCGCTCGACGCGACCACGCGGCAGCTGGCCGGCGAGGAGGCCGGACGGGTCGCCGGGGAACTGGCGCGCAAGTACCCGGTCCCGCGCCGTTCCCTGGCCCGGTCGGTGCACCGGGCCTGGCGCCGGCGGCTGGCGTACTACGAGCTCCTATTACGAGTTTCTATCGCGTCTACCCTGACGCCTCGCATGTCTCTAACGTGTAACGGGGAGACGGGCTGATCTTCGGGAGCACCGGAGAAGGGAAGCCAGCCTCGTGTATTCCGCAGAGCCCGCCGCGCATCCCGGAGACGGCCAGCATCGCCCGGCCCGGTTCCCGTCCCGTTCGCCGACAGGACGACGCGATCGCCGGTGGCCGGGTCGATCCGGAGGAGCTGTGTGCCCCCCGTGACGCCCTCGTTGGAGACCAGGATGTCGCCGCTGGCCTCCACCGCCACCGTGTCCGGTACCGCGAGCGCCGGCCCCGAGCCCCGGCCGCGGCCGGAGATCAGGGTCCTGCCCCCGGTGGCCGGATTGACCTCCACCACGTCCGGGACGAATCCGGTGAAGCCCTCGTCGGTGACCACGATGTCCCCGTTGGGCAGGAACGCCATGTCGCTGGGCGCATCCAGGGGAGGACTGCCCGGCGGCGAAGAGTTCGTCGTCAGCGTGCTCTGACCGCCGGGAGTGACGCGGAGCACCTCTCCCCCGAGACCAGGACCGGAAACCCCGTCGCCGACCAGCGCCTCGATGGCCACACATGCCTTCGGCGGGGTCGACGCCTGCGCCGGAGCCCCTGTTGCGCCAAGGACCGTGACCAGCATCCCGCCGGCGCCCAGCGCCGCCACCACCCGGTTCCTGCGTGAATTTCCCATTACTTCCCCCATTTCACGGATACCGGCCACGCCGAACCGCGCAGCCATCTAGACGTACGCCACGGCCGCGAAAACGGTTCTCGGGGATCAGGGGTGGTTGGTGAGCACGACCTGGCCGGACGAGGCGGGGTTGCCGTCCTCCGGCTCCTGGGTGACGGTGATCGTGGGGTAGTCGGCCAGGCTGACCGCCGACCACAGCTCGACGGTGCCCGGGCCGCCCCGCAGGTGGAAGGTGCCGATAGTGACCAGCCCGCGCGGCCCCTTCATCCAGGCCTGGTAGTAGAAGCCCCGCGGAGAGGGCGGCAGTCCCGAGACGTCCAGCTCGATGGCCAGCCCGGAGGGCGTGGCGTGCAGCTTCGCGGTCGCGCTCGCTCCCGGGGCCAGCCGCGTACCCGCCAGGACGACATCGGTGGTCGCGGGCCCGCGCGTGACCACCAGGGCGATCACGATCGCGGCGGCCGCCAGCAATGCGGCGGCACCGGCCCGGACCGTTCGGCGTATATGGCTCCGGCGGCGGCCGTCCCTGCCTGCCGCGGGCCCCGGGGACGGCCACCGGGCGCGTGGCCCCCGCCGGCGCGGACCGCTCGCTGTCGATACCGGCGAGGATCTCGTCGAGTAGGCCGGCGGGCGGCTCGGCCCAGCTGTCCGGTTCGGCGAGGAGGGCGCGCAGCCGCCGGGCGGCGTCGGCCGAAGCCACGTCGGGGGCATCTGGCTCCGGCTCCCACCAGCCCGGGCGCCCCTGCTCGAGGTAGTCGGCGAGCCACTGCTCCGATGTCATGCCGCCACCTCCACCAGATGCCCCAGCATCGAGGCCAGCCGCCGGTGCGCTCGGTGCGATCGTGACTTCACCGTACCGATCGGCACGGCCAGTTGCTGGGCGATCTGGGCGTGGCTGAGGCCGGCGAAGTGCTGGGCCCGGACCACCTCCCGTTCCTCGGCGGGCAGCATGTCCAGGGCGATCCGGATCTGCCAGGCCTCCCAGATGCCCTCCATCGAGGGCGGCAGCGTGATCGTCGCATCGTCCTTCGGCTCGACCGGCTCCGGCCCGTGGGCGCGACGGCGGTACAGGTCGATCGCGGCGCGCCGGGCGACCGTGAACAGCCACGGCGGCAGCGGGCGACCCGGCTCCAGCGACCCGCAGGCGCGCCAGGCGTTCAGGAACGTGACCTGAACGGCGTCCGCGGCCAGTTCGCGGTCACCGAGGATCCGCAGCGCGATCGCGTACACCGCCCCGGAGTAGCGCTCGTAGACGGCACGAAACCCTTCGGCGCTACCGGTGCGAAAGGCGTCGGCGAGATCATCGTCTTCCATGGGCCTAGGAGCTCCAGGCCACGTACTGCGGTGCGGTCATGATTTCCCCCGTGCGCATACGCCACCTGCTGTGGCGCTGTCGCAGGAGAACCTATGTCGGGGGCAAATCCCGGCGCACCGGGCGAAACACTGGGTTTTAACCGATCATGGAGCGAAGGGGTCCCTGCGCCGCCTGAGGCGGTAACCCAGCCACTGAAGGGCTAGGCAGGCACGAGGGCATCGAGCGATTGGCGCCCTTTGGTCGCGGGTCCCGCGCCGACGTGATCCCCCTCGCGTGCCAGATCAGTGGCGCCCCGCCACCGACCGTCAGCGACCCGAGAGCCTTCTCCAGCGACGGTACCGGCCCTTGCCGTATCTGCTGAATACGGCGTTGCCACCGCTCCTGGTCAGCAGCCAGTGCCTTCATGTAGGCCACGCAAAGTTCTGGTTCAATACACTCGCAACGCCCGAGCGCGGCCGTCAGAGCCTCCTGCATCCGCGTCCGCACCGTCGCCGCGATGCTGGTCTGTTTCGCGACCATGCTCCGGACCTGCTGGATGAATTGCTTCCTGTGCGCAAGGAAGTCCCGCCAGTGCGCCAGGTCACCGTCTGACGCGGGCTTCCCCTGGTCGAGCAGCCAGAAAATGCCCTCGGCGAGCACATCGCCGAACTCTTCCGCTCGGGCCCGCTCTATTCGGTAGGGATCGTAGGGGTACTGAAGCACCTGGCCCACGCTCGCCACCTGCTGCAGACGCTTGCAGGCGTTTAGCAGGAAGAACCAGTCCTCGTTGTAGACGTTGGGAAAGAACGACCGGTTCGGCTTCATGGCGACGGCAAGGGCGCCCCCGCCGATAAAGGTCTCCTGCGATCCGCCAACGGCGCGAAAGGCGTGACACACCATCGAGTTGTCGGCGAAGCCCCCGATGCCCAGTCCGACGGCGGCATGGGTGTCCAGGAGGCCGGCGGCCCGGCTGAGATCGTCCGGGTTGGGTACCCGGATGTCGTCGTCGAGAAAGATGATCCGCTTCCAGCGGAGCATGTGGCTCAGTACCAGGGCAAGGTTGCGCTTGGTGCTCAGATCGGTCCGCTGCTCGAAGGTCGTCCCGGCCAGCAGCCGCGAGGTCTCGAGCACGGGAAGCTTGAGCTGAGCTGCACCGGGAACATCTATCGCGATCAGGTCGACCTCGGGATCGAGGGAGGCGTCGGCCGCATAAGCACTCGTCCATTTCCGGCTATGCAACGTGACCAGCGGGCAGCTTAGAGACCGCGCGGCGGAGGCCGCTTCTCTTAGGTAAGCCACCGGGCGGGCGGTGGGCACAAAGATCGCATCAACCTTTGCCCGCGGCGTTGAGTCATCGATCGGCCAGATCAGGAGGCGGTGCGATCCGTGGTGGTGAGTGGTCTCGATGCGGGCTGTCACTGCGACCTGGACCATTCGAAGAGTCGTGTCTCCGGCAGGGTCCAGTCAGGAGTCAGCGTCACAGTGTTCTCCACGGTTACGCGGGTGAGGATGCAGAAGGCATCGCTGTTCGCGAAGTGAGCCTGAATGTACTCCATATTGCGGTCGCGGAAGCGTTCATCAGTCAAGGCGCGCACAACGCCAAGGCTCCCGCGGCCATACATCCCGTTGCATATGGTTACGAAGCGCTTCCGGTTGAACGGATTCACGGCCCGCGCAAAGAGCGCAACATCCTCGCGCAGGATCTTCCTGTCGCCCGACTCCTCAAGGCGCGGATGGTGCGCGACCTTACGGCCGTCAATCTCCTCGACCTCGAAATAGGCTCCCCGCGCCTTTTTCCACTCGTTGACCTGAATCACCGGCAACTGCAGACGTCCGAGGACGGAGCTTGTCGCTGCGTTCCAGTCCACACCGCCCAGCGAGACAAGATGCCCCGAATAGTCGTCGGCTGACAGCTCGTCCGCAGCCCGGAACTCGACCCGGCTGGCGGGATTGGCGGCCCGCAGGTGGCCGAACAGCTCGATGAGTGCGTCGAGGTCCGAATACCGGTACGACTCGATAAAGTCGGGATCCAAGGGGTCGGAGTAAGGAATCTTTTTCAGCCTGTCAGCAGGCACCTGGCCGCAGACGATGATGATGCGTTCACCCGCCTTGAACCGATAGGGCCCCGCGCTGAACGGTTCGGTGGTCGGATGTGTGACGTCTGGCGTGAGCCTGGGACGGCGGGTCGTTCCACGCGCGTCGAGCGCCTCCGTCCGCAGCCGGGTCAGCTCCTCCAGCAACTCCTCCTCGGCTGCCTGCTCTTGCGCCGTCAGCTCGTCGGGCCTCAGCAGGCGACCGGCCTGCCCGTCGAAGGACCGAGGGCTGGCGAAGAACCTGGCGATGTCCTGGATCCTTGATGCCGGAGGCACCGCCGGGTCTTTCTGCGACTCCCATGACGAGATGAGCGGCACACTCGTGCCGAGATCCGCTGCGAGCTGGGCCTGGCTCACCTTCCGCCCCGGCCAGCGCTCCTCCCGGAGGGCACGCAGGCGGCGCGCAAGGACCTGGCCCGGATCCCGTTCAGTCACCCCAAACCTCGGTTCAGCTGAAGTTCAGTAGTTCAGTCATTCAGGAAACCGTACCATACCACAGGACGGTATCAGCTAGACAATTCCGCTGATATGGGCAGTTCAAACACGTCTCCATGGACGCAAAGTGTTTCATATTCCGCACTGCTGAAGGTCTTGCGTTTCATCGATACCAGATCCACACTGAAATTGTACAGACAACTTCAGTAAAAGTTCAGCTACGTACAGTAGCGACCTGAAGGGAGTCCGGATGTGACGACTTTAACCCAGCCGCATCTCGGTACCGCACGCTGGCTAACCGCTCGAGCCGACAAGGCGGGCACCCCCGGTGCAACGGAGGTGCCCGTGAAGAAACCCAGCCCTCTCATGGACAGAGATCTTCATGGTTACCATAGCCCTTTATCTGCGGAAACGCATCTGGCAGGCCCTGCCGCGCCGACGGCTGATCATGGCCGCCGCCGTCACGGCGTCCCTGTTCGGATCCCTTCTGCTCGCCGCGTGCCAGCCGCCTCCGCATAGTCCCGAGAACGTCGTCGTGGTGGCCAGCGCCACCGCCAACGAGCCCGCACCGGAGCTGGCCCCCGCCGACCGCTCCATGCTGCGCTCCGCGGGCAGTAGCAGTACCCGCGCGGTCGCGTACGTGGTGAACCCGAATAACGGCAACCCCCGCCAGGTGTCGCTCACCGCACGCCGGGCGGACGGCGAGGTCGACTACGGCCCCGACCGAAACAGAAGGTTGACCGCGAACGTCAACCAGGTCCAGGAACTACTGAATACCCTGTCGGCCAGCGGGCCGTTCGACCTGCTGACCATGATCGGCCAGGCGGTCCGGGTGACCTCCGGTCCGGGAACGCTCCTGGTCCTGTCCTCGGGGCTGTCCACGGCGGGTGGTTTCGACATACGGCAGGTCGGGTGGGGCGCCGACCCGCATGCCGTCGCCGTCTGGCTCAACCGCCACGGGCTGCTGCCCCGGCTGGCTGGCTGGCACGTCGTGTTCTCCGGGCTGGCCGACACGGCCGGGCGGCAGCCAGCCCTGCCGCTGCCCCAGCGCAATGCGCTGACGCGCTACTGGATGACTATCTGCCAGGTGGCCGGGGCGGCTTCCTGCGCCGTCGATGCGGTCACCCGGCCGAGGCCACCTGCCCGCAGCACGACGCCCGTCCCGGTCGTCACGTTTCCGCGCGTGACGTCGTTCCGCGGGCCGCAGGGCCAGACCACGGATGTCCCTGCCGACGCGTTCTTTTCCTTCGACAGCGCACGGCTGCTGCCGGGCTCCGACGCCGTGCTTGAGCCGCTGGCCGCCGAGGCCCGCGCTCAGTCCCTGCAGGTAACTATCACCGGCTTCGCCTCGCCCGACGGCGGGACGGACGCCTACAACCTCGCCTTGTCGGCGGCGCGGGCCCAGGCCGTGCGGACCCGCCTCATCGCGCTCGGGGTCCCAGCCGGCCTGCTGGTCAAGACCGCGGGCCTCGGCACGGCTGGCCAGCGCCGATCCGCCTGCTATCGGCAAGCCCACCTCGACGAGGCGGTGTGTGCACAACTACGCCGCGTCGTGATCACCCTCTACCCGGCCCCGGCAGCCATCCCTTGATCGCGGGCCGTCCCATCCGCATACACAAGAATTGCGAAGGAACCTCCATGTCCACCGACCTCAATGACCCCTCAAGTACTCCCTGGAACCTCCCCGCGACCCCCGAGCCGGGATCGCCCGCCAGCAGCCGGCTGCCCACGACGGACGCCGGCGCGCCTTCGCCGGGTTTGGCCGACCGGCCCGGCCTGGCCGACCATGACCGACTCAGGCGCTGGGAGTGGCGGATGCACCGTCAGCTGGCCCAGGCCGAGTACTGGATGCAGACCAGGGTCAGGCATCCCGACGGCGGCGAGCGAACCGTGGCCGACACCCAGGCCGACGAGGAAGAGCAGCGCCGGCAGGTCAACCGCGAGACGGCGCTGGGATCGCTCAAGCACCATCGCCTGCCCCGATGGCAGCACTGGATCCCGAAGTTCGTGCTGTTCTTCGATTTCATCCTGCTGCTGTACTTCTTCGCCGGCATCACCGACGTGGACTGGCAGAGTCCGCTGTCGGTGAACCTGGCTTTCGCCACCGTCCTCGCCGCCATGGTCACCGTGCTGACCTACGGCTTCCTCTCCTTCACCGGCCATCGCATGCGCTCCCGCAAGAACCATGCGGGCACGGTGCACCTGGATGAACTGGACGGTTTCACCAAGGCCGCACTCGGGATCGCCGCGGCGGTCATCACGGTGCTGGCTGTCTTGATGTATGTCCGCATCCACAGCGAGGTCATCGACGCCCTGGGGCCGCAGGCCGGGATGACCGCGCTGGTGATTCCGCTGGGCGTGGCGGTGGTCAGTGCCGTCGCGAATTACCTCGTCGTCCTCATTCATGCCTTCGACGGATCCGACGAGGTGCACCGGCTCGACAAACTCGCGCGGGCCCCCCGCCGTCTGGCCCGAAAGGCGCACCGGGCGCGGAGGCGGGCGGCACAGCAGGCTCGCCGGTGACCTCCGTTGCGCGCGCGAGCACCTGCGGACAGCCGGGAGCTCGCTACCGGGCTCCCGGCCCGCGGAAAACTGGTTGCTTTTGCCGCCAGCCATGAACAGGGGTTGCTCATGACATAGGGCAGTGGACTGCCGGGGGGCAAACTGTAACAATTTCAACAGCATCAGCTGTCAGTTTCCGGAGGCGCATCGATTCGTGGCCGACTCACCGAGCAGCTTGACGGTGAAGAAACTCACCGAAAATGAATGGCTCAGATTGAGGTCCATCCGACTCGCCGCTTTGCAGGATGCTCCCTCCTCATTCCTGTCGAACCACGAACGCGAGGTGGCCTACGACGAACAGCAATGGCGTGAAGAATTTTCCCGTGGCGAATGGAACATCATGCTCGTCGGCGAGAAAGAGATGGGACTCCTCGGCGTCACCAGGGAGAAGACCATGCCGGCGGAGGAATGCTATCTGGAGTACCTGTGGATCGCGCATGAGTTCCGGCGAGCCGGCCTGGGTTCGACGCTGCTCACGGTGGTCTTGGACGATCTCCTCAGGGCAGGAGTCGAGACCGTCTGGCTGTATATCCTCAACGGCAACCATGGCGCCTTGCGCTTTTATCAGCGATTCGGCTTCGAGCGCACGAATGAGCGTCACCTGCTGCCAGATCATCCGGCAGGCAGCGAAGAGGGCATGAAACTGCGCCTGGTTTAGCTCCCGCGCGCGGTTGCTGGCGGTGAGGTCTGCGCTCGTGCCGACGTGCGCTGGGTGCGGTTCCACCACAGGGAGAGTGCTACCGCCGCGGCGATCAGCAGGCCGCCGCCGCCCGCGAACCAGGAGGCGATATCCATGTGCTTGCGGACGACCGTGAAGGCGGCGGGCAGCCGGGCCAGCGCCGTGGCGAGCTGGTCGGAATCTTGCGCGCGGTAGAACGTGCCGCCGGTGGTCTTGGAGATCCGCATGAGCGCGCCATAGTCGGCGTCGAACGGGTTGCCTCCCACGCCGCCCCGGCCGCCGAACCCGCCGCCCCCGCCCCCGCCGCCGCCGCCGCCGAAGCTGCCGAACCCGCCGAACTGGTCGGAGCTACACGCGAGCGGCGCGGGATTGTCGGTACCGTAGCCGATCGTGAAGACGCGCACACCCCGGCTGGCGGCCTGTTTCGCCGCGGTCTGCGGGTCGATCCCCCGGTTGTTCGAGCCGTCGGTGAGCACGACGATCACGTCGTTGGCGTAGCCGACGCGGCGGTCGCGGGAGACGGCCGCGCCGGTCGGCGCGACCGACGGGTCGACCTGGGCGATGGCGTCGAGCGAGGTCAGGATGCCCTCGCCGATGGCGGTGCCGAACGAGGTAGTCAGGCCACCGAGCGCGCTGATCAGCTGCTTGGTGTCCGCGGTGGGAGGGACGAGGACGACCGCGGTGCCCGCGAAGGCGACGAGGCCGATATGCGGGCCGCCCGTCTGGGACTTGATGAACGCGGTGGCCGCTTGCTCGGCGGCGGTGATCCGGTTCGGTTTCACGTCCGTGGAGCACATGGAACCGGAGACGTCCAGGGCAAGCATGATCGTCGCGGACGACGACGCGACCGGCACGGTCGCCTGCGGGCGGGCGGCACCGACCGCGAGCACGGCCAGGCCAAGCGTCAGGAGCGCGGCGGGGATGCGCCGCCGCCAGCGCGTGCGGCCGGGCATGGCCGTCCGGACGAGCGCGATCGAGGTCACCCGGACCACGGCGCGCCTGCGCCTGTGCCGTGTCAGCCACCAGGCCGCGAACACCAGCGGAATGACGAGGAGCGCGAGCAGCGCCCACGGCCAGGAGAAGGACATTCAGACCACCCGGCCCGAACGGACGACGGTGAGCACGGCGCCCGCGGCGAGCAGCGCGAGGGCCAGGGCGATGAACGCGCCCGCCAGCGGCAACGGCTGATTGGTGACGGTGAGCCTCAGGTCAATGGACGAGGCGATCCCGTCGAGCTCGCCCGCGTCCGATGCGGGATGGTACGTGCCGCCGGTGGCCTGCGAGATCGACTTCAGGGTAGCCACGTTGAGCGCGGTGAACAGGTGGTAGCCATCGACGTCGACATTAGAGCCCGCGGTAGTACCGACCCCGACGGTGTCGATGTGCACGCCTGCCTTCTCGGCCACCGAGGCGGCCGCGTCGGTGCCGGCATCGGTACCCGAGCCGCTGGTGGCCCCGGCTCCGTCCTGCCCGTCGGAGAACAGCACGATCGTGGCCGAGGGCCAGTAGCCGATGTTCGGCGCGCTGCCGCCGCGGCCGATGGCGACTGTTTTGTGGGTGATCGCGGATAGCGAGGCGAGGATCGCGTCGCCCAGTGACGTGCCGCCGCCGGCTTTCAGCCGGCGAACCGCGGCCGCGGCCGTCTCGTGATCGGCCGTCGGCAGGGCGGCCTCGAGGCCGCCCTGCTGGAACGCGACCACGCCGACGTCCACGCTGTCCGGCTGAACCGCGATGAATGACAGCGCCGCCTGTTTCGCGGCGGCAAGGCGGCTGGGCGTCACGTCGGTGGCGGCCATGCTGCCCGAGACGTCCATGGCGAGGATGACGGTGCCCGAGGCGCGGGACACCGGGACGGACGCCGCCGGGCCGGCGACGGCGATCGCGAGCACGGCGACGCCGGCGATGGTGAACCACACACCTCCGAGCCGGGCGCGGTCGCGACCGCGCCCGGGGCCCTGCCCCGGGGTGGCCGCCGCGACCCCGGCCGCGGCGAGGGCCGCCGCCCGCCGCCGGGCGACGGCGACGGCGGCCCAGGCCAGGCCCGCGGCCACGACCAGGCCGACGGCCAGGAGAACGGGGTCGGCGAAGCTCATGCGCGCCTGCGCTGGGTGCTCGCGACGACCTCGATGAGCGCCGTGGCCAGGTCGGCGTCCGTGCCGATGCGGTGGATGGGCACCCCGGCCCGGCTCATTCCGGCGGCCAGGCGGTCGTCGCGCTCGTCGACACCGGCCCGGAGCCGGGCGCGCAGTAGCGGGTCGCTGGAATCGATGACGAGCTGCTCGCCGGTCTCGGCATCTTCGACGACGACCAGGCCGACATCGGGCAGTTCGTCGTCGGCGGCGTCGATGACGCGCAGGGCGACGACCTCGTGGCGTGGCACCAGGCGCAGCAGCGACCGGCCCCAGTCGCCGTCGCCGATGAAGTCGGAGATGACCACGATCAGGGCGCGGCGCCGGGCGAGCTTGGCCACCGCGTCGAGCATCGCCGCGAGGTCCGTCGTGCCGGTCGTGCCGAACCCAGGGGTCCTGGCGAGTTCGGCGCTGATGCGCAGCGCGTGCCTTCGCCCGCTGCCCGGCGGCACGATACGCACTGCTCCGGTGTCGTAGAGCAGGGCGCCCACGCGGTTCCCGCCCCGGCCGAACAGCCGGGCAAGCACCAGGGCAAGCTCGCTGAGCACGTCGTTCTTGCCGCGCCCTGGCGCGCCCACCGTCATGGACGCCGACCGGTCGAGCACCAGCCACACGGTGAGCTCCCGGTCTTCGGTGAACACGCGAAGCTGCGGCTCGTTCAGCCGGGCGGTGACGTTCCAGTCGATATGCCGCGCGTCATCGCCCTCGGTGTACTCGCGCAGGCCGGCGAGGTCGGTCCCGGTCCCCCGGTGCGCGGTGCGGTAGCCGCCGGCCAGGCGCCCGTCGAGGCGGCGGATGACCCGCCATTCCAGGCGGACCAGGAGCCGTTCCGGTGCGGTGCGCATGGGCATGCTCAGTGGCCGCTCAAGACGACCTCGGGCACGGCCACGGCGTCGAGCACCTTCATGATGATCGTGTCGGCGCTGACGTCGTCGGCCAGCGCCTCATACGACAGCACGATGCGGTGCCGCATCACGTCGAGGGCGAGCTCGCCGACGTCGTCCGGCAGCACGTAGTCGCGGCCGTGCAGGAAGGCGAGCGCCCGGGCCCCGGTAACCAGCGCGATCGAGGCGCGCGGGCTGGCCCCGTAGCTGATGTACCGCTTCATGTCGATCTTCGGGTCCAGCCCGGCGCTGAATGTCTGGCGGGTCGCGGTCACCAGGCGGACGGCGTAGTCGACGACGGCGGGATCGACGTAGATCTCCCGCGCCCGCTCCTGCATGGCGATCAGGTCCGCCGGGCCGAGCATCGCGCGGATCTGATCGGCGGGACGCAGCGCGCGGTCGACGATCGCGTGTTCCTCGGTGGCGCTCGGGTAGCCGACGACGACCTTCATCATGAACCGGTCGACCTGCGCCTCCGGCAGCGGGTAGGTGCCCTCGGACTCGATCGGGTTCTGCGTGGCCATGACGAGAAACGGCTCGGGCACCTGGTAGGTCTCACGGCCGATAGTGACCTGATGCTCCTGCATCACCTCGAGCAGGGCACTTTGCACCTTGGCGGGCGCCCGGTTGATCTCGTCGGCGAGCAGCAGGTTAGTGAAGACCGGGCCGAGCTGGGTCTGGAACTCGCCGGTGTGCTGATGGTAGACCCGCGTTCCGGTCAGGTCGGCGGGCACCAGATCGGGCGTGAACTGGATGCGCTGGAACTGCCCGCCGATGGCCGCGGCGAGCGACTTGACGGACAAGGTCTTGGCCAGCCCGGGGACGCCCTCCACGAGCAGGTGCCCGCCGGACAGCAGGGCGATCGCCATGCGCTCGAGCAGCACGTCCTGGCCGACGATGGTGCGCTTGACCTCGAAGAGCACCGGTTGCAGCGGGTTGGCGTGCGTGTCGCTCATATCTGGGGTCCCTTCCCTGGTCCGTTGTCGCCACTGCCGCCGAGCGCGGCACCGATGGGTACCGCGAACCCGATGCCGGCGAACGCGTCCTGCCCATCGGGGGTGGCGAGCGAGACGACGATGCCGATGACAAGACCATGTGCGTCGAGCAGCGGGCCGCCTGAGCTGCCCGGGTTGACCGACGCGTCGAACTGGATGAGGCCCGAGAACCTGCCGTGATCGGTGTCCGCGGTCCGGTCAAGGCCGGAGATCACCCCGGAGGACACGCTGTCGGTTAGGCCCAGCGGATTGCCGATGGCGACGACGGATGCTCCCACATCGGCGCCGCCGCCGAGGTTGGCCGGCACGACGACCTGGGGCAGCTTCGCCGGGGTAAGCGTGGCGATGTCCAGCTTCGGGTTGGCGGCGGCGACGGTCGCGCTCGCCGTGATGCCATCGGCGAACGTGACGGCAATGCTCCCGCCGCCTGCGACGACGTGATTCGCGGTCAAGATCGTGCCGTCGTCGGCCACGATGACGCCGGTGCCCAGGTCGTGGCCGGTGCGGACGAGGACAACGGACGGGGCGAGCCGCTGGTAGATGGCCGGCACGGTCAGGTTCTTGGCGGCTGTCGGGGTGGGGCTGGGCGTCGTGGACCTGGTATTCGCCCTGGGTGGGGCGTCGGCAAGGCGGGTCGCGAGCACCGCGATCACCACGAGCAGGACGACCACGGCCGCTAGCCCGGCGAGCAGGCGGCGCGATCCGCGAACCCCGGGCGTGTGCGATCCGGCGCCATCGGGCCCGCGAACCATAACCTCACGCTAGATACGGCGTTTGAGAAAAGGATAAGCGCACGCCTGGAAAGCGCGGAAGACGGCAGGTTCGCCCTCCGGGCTAGCACTCAGGGGATCAGGTTCAGCTCACGGGCCCCGGGCGATGGCCCGGCGGCGGGCCGAGCAGCGGGACGACCCGCCGCGAACCGGCTGCCCGCCGCGCCCGGCCCAGTCCGCCAGCACGACCGTCTTGCCGTATCCGGCCGGGGCGCAGGCCAATACCAGCCCCTGCGCCTTGCCCTCATCAAGCCGGGCCAGTAGCCGCCTCCGCGATCCCCACTTCCCCGTGGCTGCGGGCCACAAACAACGGGCGGGGCCGAGCCGAAGGCAGGTGACGAGGAAGCGTCACGGGCTAATTGCCGGCCGCCGCTTTGAACTTGACCACAAGCTCGGCCGGTACCCGGCCGCGGTCCTTTACCTCGATGCCCTGCTCCTTGGCCCACTCGCGGACCTCGGTCGCGTTCACCCCGTTAGCCGATGCCTTGCGCCCGCTGCGCGCCGAGCGCCGAGCACCGCCGGCGGCCCGGCGGCCAGCACTGACGTAGCGCGCCAGTGCATCCCGCAAGGCCTGGGCGTGTTCGGTGTTCAGGTCGATCTCGTAGTCTGTACCGTCGAGACCGAAGCGGACCGTCCCCTCAGCGGCGCTGCCGTCAAGGTCATCAACGAATAGGGTCTGCACTTTCTGTGCCATGTCTGCTCCATTTCTTATACTGTCGAAGCCATCGTAGACAATTCTCGCAGCATGAGCACGCAGCCGCACCGGCGCGCTGATCAGGGGCGTATAGGAAAGTTCCGAGCCGTAGAGATACCTGTGACTTATGTGAAACCCCGCCAGGCCATATCCGTGGCAAATAGAGCGTTTACGCCGTTGCGTAACCGCTAAATTACAGCGGCGGGCCCCGGCGGTCCGCCAGCGGGAGCTCTAATTTCAGAAGGTGCCCGCATCAGGTGCCGTGGGTGTCACCGCATCCGTCATCGGGTGTCACCGCACCCCCTATAGCGAGGGTTTCGACACCCGGTGATCCGACTGGGCGCCGCGGCCCGGTCCGGCGGGGCTGACGTGACGTCTGAGGTGACCCGCCGGGCGGCGGGAAAGATTGTGGACAGTTACCCCCCGGAATGCGCGGGTTTCTGTCCACGCTGATGCGATCCGCATTCAGCGCTCATTGCCGTCGGCCCCGGCGTCATGCTTTGCTATGTCGTCGCGGGAAGCCCGCTAGCGCCGCCGGGTATGTGCGCGAGCGCTTCGTCCAGGGTGGCGAAGCTGAGAAACACCTGGTCAAGCCCTGTGATGGCGAAGATGCGCAGGACCCCGGCACCGGGTGTGACGAGCAGCATGTCGCCACCCACGGCCCGGGCCCGCTTACGCGCCCCCACCAAGGCGTGGAGCCCGGCTGTGTCGCAGAACTGCGTCCGGGTCAGGTCCACCACCACGGTTCCCGATCCATACGCGGCCGATTCGAGCAAGGCCCTGCGAAGCTCGCCGGCATTAGTGATGTCGATCTCCTCGGGCGCGGCCAGTACTGGCACGCCCTTGACCATTTCGACCAGGAACCTGATGTCCGGCATCGGTGCAGACCTCTTCGCTCGCGAGCGATGGTACGGGAGACCACCATGGTGTCCGTCTAATCAGGCCGACGCCGGATTATCAGCAGGGCTATGTCGTCGCGAGCCGGCTCGCTGCCTACCAGCTCGCCCATCACCTCGGCGCACGCGGCTTCCGGGGGCTGCGCCACGACGACCCGGCGCAATCGTTCCAGCCCGTCATCGATCAGCTGGCCCGGGCGCTCGATAAGGCCGTCGGTGTAGAAGCACAACAAGGCGCCGGCCGGAATCGGCAGCGTTGTCACGTGCCGTGGCGCATCCGGGGAAACGCCGATCATCAGCCCGGTCGCGATGGACGCCAGTTCCGCCGGCTGTCCAGGGAGCGCGACGACCGGCGGGAAATGCCCGGCCATGCAGACACGTACCTGATCGAGCGCCGGATCGAAGACGGCGTAGAGCACGGTAGCCAGGGCATCGGGTTCGAAATGCTGCATCTTCCGGTCGAGACGGCGCAGGACCTCGGCCGGATCTAGGGTTTCCAGCGCGTAGGCGCGCAACGCGCTGCGCATCCTGCCCATGATCACCGCAGCGGGCAGGCCTGAACCGGCCACATCGCCCATCACGACGCACATTTCCCCTGATGGCAGGGTGAACGCGTCGTACCAGTCGCCGCCCACGGCGCCGCTGCCGGGAACGTAGCGGCCCGCCATCTCCGCCCCGGCCACGGCCGGCAGCGCCGACGGGATCAGGCTGCGCTGCAGCGCCTCCACCGCGACCTGGTCAGCGTGGGCCGCCATGGACTGCACGGCCGCTGCGGCCCGGTCCGCAGCCAGCTGCAGCAGTTCGACGTCATGGCCGGTGAACTGGCGAGGCGTCAGCGAGCCGACATGCATCACGCCGGTCACCCGGCCGCGAGCCACCATCGGCACGCCCATCATGGACTGGATACCCTTCGCCAGCAGGATGGGGTTAAGCACGGTGGTGTGATCGACCCGGTCCAGGATGACCGGGCGGTGCTCGGCAGCGATCCGCCCGGCAAATCCCCGGCCGACCGGGATGCGCACGCCTTGCCGTACCTCTTCCTCCAGCCCGGCGGCCGCGGTCGCGATCAGCTGCCCGGCGGAGAAGTCCAGCAGCAGCACGGCCACGGTGTCGGCCCGCAGGATGTCCCGGATGCGGTCGAGTAGTTCGATGAGTAGCTCGTGGTCGTCGAGCCGGGACAAGGCGGCGTCCGTGATCGACTGGATGGCCCGCAGCCTGGCCTCGATCGAGGTGGGCTCCACCTGCGCAGTCATCTCAATGCCTCCAGAACGGACGACCTGTGCGGCAAGGAAGCGCACAACGGCACCCAAGGCAATTACCCCAGCTGCCCACCTTAATCATCAGGCTCGTGACCGATCCCGTCAGCAGCGAGGAAGGCCCCTGGCTTCCGGAGGTACGAGATCTTTGAATCCGAACGGGCTGGCTTCGCGCCCCGGCTCGTCATGGCCGTTTTTCCCGATGGTTGCGTTAGATGCCCTGGTGCGCGGGTAGCGCACCGGGTCCAGCCGGAATGGAGGGCGGCCACAATGGAACGTTCAAGCACTACTCAGCCTCCTGGCGGGGGGCACTCGACCGGTGAGCTCGTCACGATGATGTCCGAGCAGGTGTCGGTGCTCATCCGCGACGAGCTCAAGCTCGCTCAGCTGGAGATGACCAGTAAGGGCAAGCAGATGGCTCTGGGCGCGGGCATGTTCGGGGCCAGCGGCATGGCGGCGGTCTACGGTGTGGGCTGCCTGCTGGCCTGCGCGATCATCGCCATCAGCGGCGTCGTGGCGGCCTGGCTGGCCGCGCTCATCGTCGGTGCGGCCCTCCTGGCCGTTGCGGGCGGCGCCGCTCTGCTGGGCAAGGGGCACATGCGGAAGGCTGTTCCCCCGGTGCCCGGGCAAGCGGTCGCTGATGTGAAGGCCGACGTCGAGGAAATCAGGGAAAGGGCGCACCGATGACCACACCCGAGCCGTCTACGGGCCGCGAATTGCAGGAAGAGATCGAGCAGACCCGGGAACGCCTGGGGCAGACTGTGGAAGAACTGGTCGCAAAGGCCGACGTCAAGGCGCGAGCCCAGGCCAAGGCCGCTGAGGTGAAGGTCAAGGCCCAGGATAAGGCCGCGGACGTGAAAAACAGAGCCGTCGGCATGTCCGGGAACGTCAGGCAGAGCCAGCTGGTGCAGCGCCAGCTGGCGCAGGGCCGCTGGCCGCTCGTCGCAGTCGTCGCGGGTGCCATCCTCATCGGCTCCTCTATCGTGGTCCGGAGGCGGCAGCAGAGGTGACGGCGCTCAGGACAGGTTGAAGGCGACCCTCACGCGGGTGCCGCTAGGGCCGACGCCATGCAAGAACCACATCCGCGGCCCGGCTCTCCGAAAGGCCCGCCCGGCAGGCCTGGACGAGCACTTTGGCGCGGAGCGCATGAAGCGTGCCAGGATCAAACTCCTGGTCAAGTTCGGGTGCCACGTCACCTCCATTCGTGGAGGACGCTGCCGGAGCCTGCCGCGGTTCGATGGCCGACTGGCTCGCCCGAGGCCGACCCGATCACGCGATCCGGTCATGCTCTAATACGCAGACAAACCCGAAGAGGCACGATAATTATCCGCTGAACCGCTCATTATTCATGCGCTTGCCTCCTCGGCGCCCGTCTTGACCAGGGCCGATTTAACTTGCGAACCATGGTTACCTCTACCAACGTGACGCGTCCGTAAACCGCCCTCTCCTGCCGAGCATGGATATCGGGTGCCCCGGTCAGCCAGCTGGTGCCGTGGCACGTGGGCGCGGCCGGACATCATGCGGTCCCAGCTGGCCTCCCTGGCGCCGTGCGATCCCCGGCTGGCACCCTGGCCTCCCGGACCTCACCAGTCACCGGGCGCTATGACGCGCAACCGCTACGATGTCACATCGTAGCGGTTGGTCCCGGGGCAGCCGGGTGGGCTGGCGCGGGAGAGCAGGAGTGCTGCGGGATGCCTGGGGCGCGAGGTGCGGAACCGCGCGCCTCGAACGGTTACGGAGTGCCGAGCAGGCGCGCGAACGGGCCCCGGTCATCCTCCACGTCCCTGCCGGCGACCGCGCGCAGAGCCCAGCCGTCGACTGACCCCAGGCTGACACGCCACACGCCCTCGGCGGCCTCGCCATCACCGCGGATACCCGCGGCCCGCACGTGCAGGTGGTGGTCGGACTCGGCTTCCGCCTCCTTGGTGTACTCCTTGCCCAGCAGACCGGAGCCCGGCTCCAGCGCGCTCATCAGGGGGTTCCCCTCGACCAGCTCGCTGAAGTACCTGCTCTGGGCGATGAGGTTTCCCGTCAGCACCGCGCCGTGGACCGAGATGGTCACGGGCACCGCGGCCTGCCCTGACTCGTTGACCGCCCGGACCAGTTGCTGGAGCACGGGATCGACGTCGTGCTTGGCCATGAGATGACTCCCTAGGTTGTTACTGAGGACCGGCCCTCTACCCCGTTGCTCGCTGGCAAACGCCCTCCGAGCGGGTCTCGGCGGCACGCCCGTCGGCCAGGGTCCGCAGCAGGTTGCTGAATCCGCGGGGCGCGCGCGCCAGCCGACGGCCCGAAGTCTGTACCGGGATGTCGCCAGCATGTACGACCCGACCGGACCGCGTGGATAAAGGCCGCGGCGGTGGCGGCGCCCGGCCACGGAGTGACGTGTTCACCACCGTTAAGCGCACCAGTCGCGGTGAGCGTCTGACCAGAACTGATCATTTCCACCCCCTCATGGAGCTTCCCCCGCTTCCCACCGCTGGACTGGGCAAACATTCCCCGACACGGTTTAGGCCGGCCAACCGCGGGCAGCCCGGAGCGCCATGCAGGCCATTTCCCGCCTCGAACAGGAGTCCCGTCTTGACCGCGTGGCGTCCGCGGGGCAGCGGGCGGACGCGGAGGAACCATGGCGCTGCGCCAAGACCAGAAAGCTCTAGAAGGCGAGCTCAGTCGAAGCGAGCCCAGCGGCACGGGGATCCGCCGCCGGCGCTGCGGTCGCGGCTTCAGCTACCTGGGTCCGGACACGGCTTTGATCAAGGACCCCCGGACGCTCGCCCGGATCAAGGCCCTCGTGATCCCGCCGGCCTGGGAGGACGTATGGATCTGCGCCGATCCCCAGGGCCATATCCAGGCCATCGGCACGGACGCGGCCGGCCGACGCCAGTACCGGTACCACGACCTGTGGCGTGAGCAGCGGGATCAGGAGAAGCATGACCGGGTCCTGGAGTTCGGGGCCGCCCTGCCGCGCATCCGCGAGATCGTCTGCCGTCACCTGGAAGGCCGCGGGCTGAGGCGGGACAGGGTCCTAGCGGCGGCGATACGCCTGATCGATCTCGGCTTCTTCCGGCCCGGCGGGGAGGAGTACGCCGGGGAGAACGGCACCTTCGGCCTGGCGACCATCCGGAAGGAACATGTGACGCTCAGCCATGGCCAGCTGGTGTTCGAGTACCTGGCCAAGGGCGCCAAGCATCGCGAGCAGGCCGTGGCGGAACAGCAGGTGGCCGCGGCCGTGCGGAGCCTGCGGCGGCGCCGGGGCGGAGGGGACCAGTTGCTGGCGTACCGCAGCGGCCCGCGCTGGCACGATGTCATCGCGGCGGACATCAACGACTACCTCCGCGAGGTGTCCGGCGGCGACTACACCGCCAAGGACTTCCGCACCTGGCACGCGACCGTGCTCGCGGCCGTCGGCCTGGCGGTGTCCGAGGGCGCCGCCGGAAGCGACGCCGCCCGCCAGCGCGCCATCGCCCGAGACCGCGGTCGTGAGACTGCTGGCCGGGCGCAGCCAGGGTATGGATGCTGGTCGCCCGGTTTCGTTAGGGTGTCAGGTGTAGATACCAAGGCAGGCCCGTGACGGTGGCCCGGACAACCCCCCGGCTGATCGACCGGGGTGATCTTCTCGCCGCCCTGGATCGCGCGTCGGCCCGGAAGGTCACGATCATCTCGGCGCCGGCCGGCAGCGGGAAGACCTCGCTGCTGCGCGCGTGGGCCGACCGTCCCGGCCAGCGGCACCGGCTCGCTGTCGTGCAGGTACGCCGCGATCAGCACGACGCCCAGGATTTCTGGCTGGCCCTGCTCGGCGCGGTCCGGCAAGCCTCCGGCACGACGAGCGGCGCCGGACCGCCGGCCGCGACCCTCGACTTCAACGGGCAGACGATGGCCGACCGGGTGCTGGCCGAGCTCGCCGATCATCGCGGCCGCCTCGTCCTGGTCATCGACGACCTGCACGAGCTGAACGCCCCGGGCACCCTGACCCAGCTCACCCAGTTGCTGACGAACCTTCCCCCCGACGTGCACGCGGTGCTGGCCACGCGCCGCGATCTGAGGCTGCGCCTGCATCGGCTGCGGCTGGCCGGCGAGCTCGCCGAGATCCGCGCGGCGGAGCTGCGCTTCACCGAGCGGGAGACCCGCGAGCTGCTCGCCGCCTCGGGTATCGCGCTGTCGGAGGCCGGGGCGGCGCTGCTGCATCAGCAGACCGAAGGATGGGCCGCGGGCCTGCGCCTCGCGGCGCTGTCCCTGGTAGGCCATCCGGACCCCGAGCGGTTCGTCATGGAGTTCTCCGGCACCAGCCGAACGGTCGCGGAGTACCTGCTCGCCGAGATGCTGGAACGCCAGCCCGGCGAGGTCCAGGATCTTCTCCTGCGCACCTCGCTGCTCGACCGGGTCAACGCAGACCTGGCCGACCTGCTGACCGGCCGCCCCGGCTCGGAACGCATCCTGCTCGAACTCGAAGACGCGAACGCGTTCGTCGTGTCCCTGGACCCCGAACGGACCTGGTTCCGCTACCACCACCTGTTCGCGGACCTGCTCCGGCTGGAGCTGCGCCGGACGCTGCCCGAGCACGTGCCGGCGCTGCACCGGCGGGCCGCCGGATGGTTCGCGCAGCATGGCCACGTGATCGAGGCCATCCGGCACACCCAGGCGGCCGACGACTGGCATGACGCGGCCCGGCTGCTGGCCGACCATTCGTTCGGCCTGACCCTCGACGGGCAGGTGCAGACCATCCAGGCGCTGCTGCAGGCCTTCCCGCCGGGCGCCAGCGCGGACCCCGAACTGGCCCTGGTGCGCGCGGGTGTCGACCTGGTCCAGGGGCGCTTGGACGAGGCGGCCGCGCACCTGAAAGTCGCCCAGGCCTACACCGAGACCGCGCCACCGGATCGCCAGCGCCGCCTCCGGGTCGCGCTCGCGGCGCTGAAGCTGTCGCTGGCCCGGCGGCGCGGGCACCTGGCCGACGTTCTCGAGCAGGTCGCGTTCCTCAACGCGCCGATCGGCGGGCAGTCGGATGAAGACATCGCGCTCGGCAGCGACCTGCGCGCGGTGGCGCTGATGAACCTGGGGACCCTCGAGGCGTGGTCCCTGGCCAGTCCGGACGCCGAACGCCACCTGCGGGAGGGCGCCGTCCTGGCGCGGGAGATCGGCCGGCCCTATCTCGAGGTCGGCTGCCTGGCGCAGCTCGGGTTCGAGTCGAAGATCCACTCGTTCGCCGTTACCCAGCTGCGCTGCCGCGAGGCGATAGCCGCCGCTGAACGGTACGGCTGGGGCACCGAGC
>WNGR01003055.1_pt1 | contig 23867 bp, 20 predicted proteins | sample 5407581 | NCBI WGS metagenome assembly WNGR01 (sample SAMN13153383, study PRJNA577476) | soil metagenome | isolation source: 80 cm soil or saprolite under Garry oak tree replicate 2 | place: USA:California | collected 2016-06-15
GGTCCAGCCGCCCCCGCACCGCATCGGCCGCCTGCCGGCCGGTCAGGTCCGCGGTGAACTGCAAAACCGTCACCATCGCCAGCTGCGCCGGGGAGATCCCCGGCGCGCCCCGCACCCCGTACGCCCCGCTGAACCCCTCATCCTGGCACCAGGCGCCCAGCTCATCACGGGCCCGCATCGCCAGCGACCCCTTCCGGAACGCCCGCCTGGCGATCTTGGCGGTACCGGCCGGCACCTCCGGCCACGGCTGCGGCTGCATCGACATGATGACCCGATTCTGCGGCCGGGAACAGGAACAGGGGAAGGCGCCGGCCGCACCCCGGACTATGGCCCTCATCACGGCCGGCGTCCAGCCTAAGAACCCACCCCACGTGCCGCCCAATAAGCCAACAGGGCCCCATGAGGGGTAAAACAACCCACGATCATCGTTGCCAGTAGGTCGGCGTGAGGTGCGGCGGGGCGTCCGTGAGCCGTGGGTTAGCCGGCGGGGCTAGCCGAGGCTGTCGTGAGCAGTCTGTCGCTCAAACGCCCAGCAGGGAACGCGTCGTCCCCGCTCTGCGCCCGAACCCGCCAACCGCGTTGCAGTCAAGAGTGAGAATCATTATCATTACTGGCAACGCCACTCCAAACGAGACCTGACACCCGGGAGCAACCTGCCATGCCGAACCGCTGGAGGAGACGCGCGGCGCTGCCCAACGCCATCCTGGCGTGGGCCGCCCTGGCCGGCGCGGCCCTGCTGGCCGGCTGCTCGTCCTCCCTCGCGCTCGGCGCCGCCCCGGCGAACGGCACGATCATCGCGGTCGGCGCCGAGAGCGAGTACGCGGACGTCATCGCGCAGGTCGGCGGGAAGTACGTGCAGGCCAGCGCCATTATGAGCAATCCCAATACGGACCCGCACACGTTCGAGGCGAGCGCGTCGACCGGCCGCCTGGTCAACGCGGCCCGGCTCGTGGTGCAGAACGGCCTGGGCTACGACACGTTCATGGACACGATCGAGAAGGCGGTCCCCGACTCCGGCCGGCGCACGATCGTGGTGCAGAAGCTGCTCGGCCTGCCGGACAGCACGCCGAACCCCCACCTGTGGTACGACCCCGCCACGATGCCCAAGGTCGCCGACGCGATTGCCGATAACCTCGCCGCGATCCAGCCCGGCCACGCCGCCTACTTCAAGGCCAACGCAAAGACCTTCACGAGCTCCCTGCAATCCTGGATCGACGCGATCGGCAGCTTCAAGCAGCAGTACCCCGGCACGCCGGTGGCCACCACCGAACCCGTCGCCGACTACCTGCTCCAGGCCCTCGGCGCCGACAACAAGACGCCCGGGGCCTTCCAGGCCGACGTGATGAACGGCACCGACCCGTCGGCGCAGGACGTCGCGATCGAGCGGAGCCTGTTCACCCAGCACAAGGTCTCGGTGTTTCTCTACAATCAGCAGGTGACGGACTCGCTGACCGAATCCTTCATCTCGCTGGCCCACGCGAACCACATCCCGGTGGTCGGCGTCTACGAGACCATGCCCGAGCCCGGTTACCACTACCAGTCCTGGATGCTGGCCGAGGTCCGCGCCCTGCACAACGCCGTGGCCAGCCACGTCTCGAGCGAGCACCTATGAGCGCGGAACTACTCAAGCTGGACGGCGTCGGGGTCAGGCTCGGCGGGCGGGAGGTCCTGCGGGACGTCTCACTGACCGTGCACCCGGGTGAGTTCACCGGTCTTATCGGCCCGAACGGAGCGGGCAAAACCACGCTCCTGCGTATCATCCTCGGCCTTCAGCCGGTAACCCGCGGCTCGGTGCTCATCGACGGCGCGCCGCGTCCGCCGCGGGACGCCTCGATCGGGTACGTGCCGCAGAAGCTGGGCATCGAGCCGGACACGCCGCTGCGGGTCAGGGACGTGGTCTCGCTCGGTCTCGACGGGCACAAGTTCGGCATCCGGCTGCCGTCCCGGGCCCGCCGCGAGCAGGTCGACGACATGCTGACCGCGGTGGGCGCGCGGCGGTACGCCGACGCACGGGTGGGGGAGCTGTCCGGCGGCGAGCAGCAGCGGGTCATGATCGCGCACGCGCTGATCGGCCGGCCGCGGCTGCTGCTGCTCGACGAGCCGCTGGCCAACCTGGACATCTCCAGCGAGCAGGGGATCGTCTCGGTGCTGGCCCGGCTGGCCCGGGCCGAGGGGATCGCGGTGCTGCTCTCGGCGCACGACATGAACCCGCTGATGCCGGTGATGGACCGGATCGTCTACGTGGCCGCGGGCCGGGTGGCGGTGGGCACCGCCGACGAGGTGGTCCAGCCCGAGGTCCTGTCCCGGCTGTACGGCCAGCACGTCGACGTGATCGTCCCGGCTGTACGGCCAGCACGTCGACGTGATCAGGGTGCACGGCCGGGTCCTGGTGGTGGCCGCGCCGGAAGGCATCGACGCCGCCGAAGCCGCCGCCGAGGACGCCGGCGTGATCCTGTGAGTTTCCTGCGCTACATCGTCGAGCCCGGCTTCTTCGGCAGCGGGCCGGTGCACATCGCGCTGGCCGTCGGCACCGTCGTCGCGGTCACCTCGGCCGTGACCGGCGTGTTCACGGTGACCCGCGGCCAGTCGTTCGCCGGCCACTCGCTGGCCGACATCGCCACCACCGGGGGATCGGGCGCCTTCCTCGTGGGCCTGAACCAGTTCTGGGGCTACCTGGCCTTCGGCGCGGGCGCGGCCGCGTTCATGGAAATGATCGGCATCCAGCGCCGCCGCGGCCGGGACGTCGCCACCGGCGTGGTGCTCGGCGCCGCCCTCGGCCTGGCCGCGCTGTTCCTGTACCTGGGCACCCAGTACAGCACCACGACCGGCGCCTCGTTCACGATCTTGTTCGGTTCGATCTTCGTCATCACCCCGTCCACCGTGCCCGCCCTGATCGTGTCCGCGCTGCTCGCGCTGGCCACGGTGATCGCGCTGGCCCGGGTGCTGCTGCTCAGCTCGCTCAGCCCCGACCTCGCCGCCGCCCGCGGCGTGCCGGTGCGCGCGGTCGGCGCGGCCTTCCTGATGGCGCTGGCCGTCTCGGTGGCGCTGTCCGCGGTGGTCATCGGCGCGGTGCTGAGTACCGCGCTGCTGATCGGGCCGGCCGCGACCGCGCTTCGGGTGACCAAGGGCCCGGTCCGGGCCGCGGCGGTGGCGGCGGGCATCGGGGTGGCGGCCACCTGGCTCGGCATCCTGCTCGCCTACGACAGCTTCTACTGGCCGCCCGCGGGCCGCGGCTGGCCGGTCAGCTTCTTCGTGGTGACGCTGGTCGTCGGCGGCTACCTGGTCACTTACCTGCGGCGGCCGGTGACTCCCGCCGAGCCCGCACCGGACGCGGAGCACGCATGTTCGGCCCTCTGATGATCAACACCTGGATCGCGGCCACCGCGGTGGCGGTGATCGCCGGGGTGACCGGGTTCTTCGCCGTGCTGCGCGGGTCCACGTTCGCCGCGCACGCCATCCCCAACGGCGCCTTCGCCGGCGCGGCCGGGGCAAGCCTGCTCGGCCTCAACCCGTTCGCCGGCCTGGCGGTGTTCTCGCTGGCCGGGGCGCTGGGCATCGCCGGGCTCAGCCGCCGCGCCCGGAACGACGTGGCCACCGCGCTGACGTTTGTGCTGATGCTCGGCGTCGGTGCGCTGTTCGTGAGCTGGAGCAGCGGCTACGCCCAGGAGGCGTACTCGCTGCTGTTCGGCGAGGTGTTCGGCATCAGCGCGGACCAGGTGCTGCCCATCCTGATCCTCGGCGCGGTCTCGGTCGCCGCCATCGTGGTCATGTTCCGGCCGCTGATGTTCTCCTCGGCGCTGCCCGAGGTGGCCGAGGCGCGCGGGGTGCGCGCCCGCCGGATGGAACTCGCGTTCCTGCTGGTCATGGCCCTGGCCACCAGCATGACCGTGCCCGTGGTGGGGGCGCTGCTGATGTTCAGCTTGATGATCGGCCCGGCCGCCGCGGCCAGGTCGCTGACGGCCAGGCCGACCCTGGCGATGGCCCTGTCGGTGGCCATCGCCCTGGTCACGGTGTGGGCGGGCATCGCGATCTCGTACCAGTCCGACTGGCCGCTCGGCTTCTTCGTCGGCGTCATCGGCGCCGTCTTCTTCCTGCTCGGCCGGGCCTACGCCGCGGTCGCCTCACGGAAAAGCCCTTCTCGCTGGCGTCCCGGTCGTTACGATACCTAGCACTTTCATCAGCGCATTTCATTAGCCCCGGGGGGTGTCAGGGTGGCGGGGCGCATATTCATCAGCTACCGGCGTGCCGATACGGCGAACCAGGCCGGCTGGCTGGCCGAGCGGCTGGCCGGGCATTACGGCCGGCCGCAGGTGATCATGGATGTTGACTCGATTCAGCTCGGGAACGACTTCGCCGACGTGATCGCGGCCGCGGTCACCTCCTGCGACGCGCTGCTCGCGCTCATCGGCCACCAGTGGCTGACGGCGGCCGCCGGGCCGGCCGACTATGTCCCCGTGGAGATCGAGTCGGCCCTGACCCGCGGCGTCCGGGTCATCCCGGTCCTCGTCGACGGCGCCCGGATGCCCACGGCCGCCGAGCTGCCGCCCGGCCTGGCGACGCTGGCCCAGCAGCCGCCGCTCAGCCTCGGCGCGGCCAACCCCGAGGGCGACGTCAGCCGCCTGGTCCAGGCGCTCGACCAGAGCATCGCGGCCAGGAGCGCGCAGTGGCAGGCCACCCAGGCCGGCCAGGCCCAGAACCAGCCGACGGTCACCGGCATGGCCCCGTCCTGGGGGGCCCCGGCTATCTATGCCCCGCCCAGCGAGCCCCGGCCGGCCCAGCCGGGACCGGCCCATTCCGGGCCAGCTCATTCCGGGCCGGTACCGACCAGGCGGATGCGCCGGCGCCCCGATACCTGGGTGATCGCCCTGGTCCTGGGCGTTGCCGTCGTCGCGGCGATCGTGGCGTTCATCGCCATCCCCAGCGGCCACCCCGCGTCGTCAGCGTCTTCGTCGTCCGCGCCCGCGTCTCCGGCGGGGGGTTCGCGTAACAATGCCGCGCCCAAGGCCAGCAACTCGCCGAGTGCTTCCGCCGCGGCCAAGGTCCTCCTCGCGGACGACTTCTCCACCAACAAGGTCGGCTGGGTCGATGACGCCCACGCCAGCGCCGGGGCTTATACCGGCAGCGGCGCGTACCGCCTGAGCGTGACCGGGTATAACGGGCAGAACGAGCTGGCCCGGCCGTCCAGCGCCGGGTCCGGCCTCAGCGGCGTGACGCCGCTGAACCTCGACGCCAGCGTCGACGTGCGCACGCTCTCCGGTGCCACGCAGGGCTACGGCCTGGGCCTGGCGTTCCGTGGCGACGGCAACGGCGATCTCTACGCCTTCCTCATCGAGGACCACGCCGTGGCCATCCAGAAATGGGTCGGCACCGGGGCCCGGATTACCGGCGAACCCGCCCCGGTCAGCGTCAGCGACCTGCACGTGGGCTCGTCCGGCCGGCTGCGGGCGGTGGCCACGACCATCGACGGCGGCCAGGCGGTCCACCTGGAGCTCTGGCTGAACGGCACGAAGCTGGTCGACTACACCGACCGGGATCAGCCGTACACCAGGGGCTACATGGGCCTGTACGTCGAGTCGATCTCCGACTCGCCCTCGACCGCCGCGGCGGAATTCGACAACTTCACCGCGTCCCAGAGCTGAGCGCTGGCCGCCCGTCATTACTGTGGATGGGTGAACCGGCTCAAGGATTCGACCAGCCCGTACCTGCTCCAGCACGCGGACAACCCGGTGGACTGGTGGCCGTGGTGCGACGAGGCCTTCGCCGAGGCCGCCCGGCGCGACGTCCCCGTCATGCTCTCGGTCGGCTACTGACCGCGACCCAGGCCATGACCGGCCAGGGCGGCTGGCCGATGACGGTGTTCATGACGCCGGACGCCGAGCCGTTCTTCACCGGCACGTACTATCCGCGGGATTACTTCCGGCAGCTGGTGCTGAACATCTCCCAGGCCTGGCGGGACCAGCGCGACGACGTGACCGGCCGGGCCAGGCACGTGGCCACCGCGCTGGCCGAGAACGCCGCCGCCACCGCGGCCGCCCTGCGCGGCGGCGGCGGCGAGCTCGACGCGGTGTTCCGCCAGGCGGCGGACGTGGCGCTGCAGGGGCTGAGCCAGGACTACGACGCGGCCCGCGGCGGGTTCGGCGCCGCGCCGAAGTTCCCGCCGTCGATGGTGCTGGAGTTCCTGCTCCGCCACCACGAGCGCACCGGCAATATGAACGCGCTGAACCTGGCCGAGGGCACCTGCGAGGCGATGGCCCGCGGCGGCATGTACGACCAGCTCGGCGGCGGGTTCGCCCGGTACTCGGTCGACGCGGACTGGGTCGTCCCGCACTTCGAGAAGATGCTCTACGACAACGCCCTGCTGGCCCGGGTCTATGCGCACCTGTGGCGCCGGACCGGCTCGGCGCTGGCCCGCCGGGTGGCCGAGCAGACCTGCGACTGGATGCTGCGCGAGCTGCGGACGGCCGAAGGCGGGATCGCCGCGTCGCTGGACGCCGACAGCGAGGGCGAGGAGGGCAAGTTCTACGTCTGGACACAAGCCCAGCTGGGCGAGGCCCTCGGGCCCGACGACGCGGAGTTCGCGGCGGAAGCCTTCCACGTCACCCAGGCGGGCACGTTCGAGCGTGGGGCGAGCGTGCTCCAGCTCCGTTCGGACCCTGAAGACGCGAGCCGCCTACGGCGGGTCAGGGCCGCCCTGCTGGCCGCCCGGGCCGACCGGGTCCGCCCGGGCCGGGACGACAAGGTGGTCGCGGCCTGGAACGGGCTGGCAGTCTCCGCGCTGGCCGAATGCGGCCTGCTGTTCGCCCGCCCGGACCTCACCGCGGCCGCGCGCGACGCGGCCGCCCTGCTGGCCGGCGTGCACCTGGCCGGCGGGCGCCTGGTCCGCACCTCACGCGACGGGGTGGCCGGCGGCACCGCCGGGGCGCTCGACGACTACGCCTGCGCGGCCGAGGGATTCCTCACCCTGTCCGGCGTGACCGGCGAGGCGCGCTGGCTGGACCTGGCCGGCCAGCTGCTCGAGGTCGCGCTGGGCTCGTTCGGCGACGGCCAGGGCGGCTTCTACGACACGGCCGCCGAGGACGAGGCGCTGATCTTCCGCCCGGCCGACCCGGCCGACAACGCCACCCCGTCGGGCGCCTTCGCCGTGGCCGGGGCGCTGCTCGGCTACTCGGCGCTGACCGGCTCGGCGCGGCACCGCGAGGCGGCCGGGGCCGCCCTCGGGGTGCTCCCCGGCATCGCCGCCCGCTACCCGCGCGCCGCGGGCATGGGCCTGGCCGTGGCCGAGGCCTGGCTGAGCGGCCCGGCCGAGATCGCCGTGGTCGGCGGTCCGGACGACGAGCGGACCCGCGCGCTGCACCGGACCGCCCTGCACGCCGCGCCGCCCGGCGCCGTCCTCGCCCTCGGCGACGGCAACCCGGAGACCCCGTCCGCCATCCCGCTGCTCGAGGGCCGCGGCCGCCTCGACGGCGCCCCCGCCGCCTACGTCTGCCGCCAGTTCACCTGCCAGGCCCCCGTCACCACCCCCGGCCAGCTCACAGAGGTGCTATCCCGCCCCGTCTGACCTGCGTGTCCTCTGCCTGACGCCGCTGTCGTGCCGCCGCCGGGAGCGCCCTGGCCGGGCAGGCCCCCTCCCGGTACGGTGTCGTGGGGGATATGTTGGGACCGATGCATTCGCTCGCGGACGCCGTACGCCGCCTCCGGCGGCGGGATGTGCCATCCTCCGCGAAGCCAAGACACCTGGTTCCCGTGCTGGTCAGCGTGCTGGTGCTGGCCGGGACGGCCACCGGCGTGGTGCTGGCCACGGTGGGCGGCAAGCCGGCCGCGGTCGGCGCGGCCGCCCAACCGATCCCGCGGACCAGCCCGGCGCCGGCCCAGACGATCGGGCCGGTAGTCCCCATGCTCGGCGGCAGCGCGGACGCCAGCGGTACGCCGATCGTGGTTCCCGTCGCCCGGGCTTCGGCACCGGCCAGCACCGCCTCCGCGCCCGCCAGGCGGGCCCCGGTCGCCCCGCTGCGCGGCCTGAAGCAGGCCGACCTGCTGGTCGTCGCGCCCTTCTCGCTGTCCGGCAAGGTCCGGGCGGCGGTGGCCAGGCAGTCCGGGGTGACCGGCACCGAGCCGATCGAGGCCGCCAAGATCAAGATCAACGGCACGTTCACGGCGGTGCTCGGCGTGAACCCGTCCAGCTTCCGCGGCTACACCGCCCCCTCCACCGCCGCCTCTACCAAGCTCTGGCAGGCCGTGGCCGGCGGCGGCGTCGCCGTCTCCTACACGATGGGCACCCTGGACCGGCTGTCCCTCGGCGGCCAGGTCACCGTGTCAGGCCGCCGGCAAGAGAAACGGCTGCCGGTGATGGCGTTCGGCACCGTGGGCATCGGCGGGGTCGACGCGGTGGTGTCGGACTCGGTCGCCGCTTCGCTCGGGGTGCCGGCCAGGAACGCCCTCGTGGTCAGCGCCCCGCCGGCCAGCGTGCCCTCGATCGCGGCCAGGATCAAGGCCGTGCTGCCGAAGGGCGCGTCCGTCGAGCCGCTGGTCACGGAGGTGACCCGGCCGGGCGGACCGTCCCCGGTCGGGATCGTCCCCGGCACCCAGGCCGGCGGCGCGCTGACCGCGGCCCAGCTGACCACGGCGCTGCGGGCCGCCGAGAGCAGGCGCGGCCTGCCGTACGTGTGGGGCGCGGCCGGCCCGTCCTCGTTCGACTGTTCCGGCCTCGTCGAGTGGTCCTTCGCCCAGGCCGGCATCAGCATGCCCCGGGTGGCCGCGGACCAGGCCCGGACCGGCCTGTCCGTCCCCGTCACCCGGCTGCAGCCCGGCGACCTGCTCTTCTACCACACCGACCCCACCGATCCCGGCTACATCTCGCACGTCGCCATCTACCTTGGCAACGGCTGGATGATCCAGGCCCCCCAGCCGGGCATGGACGTGGAGATAGTCCCGGCCCGCTTCGGCTCCCAGTTCGCCGGCGCGGTCCGCGTCTACCCCCGCATCGCCGCCGGCCTAGCCCCCGGCCTGGCCTAGTGTTTGACCAGGCCAAGCGCACCTGTAATCATAATTACATGAATACACCGCAAGCAGATTCTGGGCCCGCGGACGACGCGGCCGGCCCGGATAACGACACGAGCGCTGGTAACCAGGGCAAGGCGAACGCTACCGAAGGGCTGCGCGGCTGGTTCACCGGCCGGCTCCCCGGCGACTGGTTCACCGCCGCGCCGGACATCCAGGCGGACCGCGAGGAGATCACGATCGTGGGCGTGCTGCCCGCCCCCGAGACGGCCGGGGCGTCGGACGCCGAGCGGGCCGCGGCCGCCGAGGGCCGGATCCGCCGGTTCCGCGAGGAGACCAGGAGCCGTCGCATCGAGATCGCGCGTGAGGCCGAGCACAAGTTCCGGCGCAAGGTGTCCTGGGGCGTCACCTGTGCCGACGCGACTGAGATGTTCACCACACTCTCGGTCCCGGTGATGACCAGGCTGCGCCAGCCCGAGCGCCGGGTCCTGGACACCCTGGTCGAGGCGGGCGTGGCCCGCAGTCGCAGCGATGCGCTGGCCTGGTGCGTGCGGCTGACCGGAGAGAATTCGGACGCCTGGCTGTCCCGGCTGCGCGACGCCCTGCGCCACGTCGAGGAAGTGCGGGACCAGGGCCCTGGCGGCGCGTGATAAGCCCGGGAATTGGGTCCAGGCCATTGGTCTGGAGTTCCTCGGTTCCTTCCCCGGCCCGGACGAGTCCCTGGTCAAGTCGCTCGGCTGAACAGCGTCGTGCGGAGTGGAACCTCACCAGTAGCCTCTCGCGTTAACCTGAGTGTCGCACCGGTTAGGTACGTTTCTGGTGGATCATCATGGGCGATGAGGAAGGCCGCCAGCATGGGACTACGTGACCTGGTCTACCGCCTCTACGAGCGGAGGCTCGCCGCTGCCCTGTCGCCCGACGCCATCCCGCGGCACGTGGGGGTGATGTGCGACGGGAACCGCCGGTGGGCTAGGTCGGCGGGATTCCGCGACGTCAGCAGCGGCCACCGCAAGGGCGCGGACAAGATCTTCGAGCTGCTCGAGTGGTGCCGCGAGAGCGGCGTCGAGGTCGTCACCTTGTGGCTGCTGTCCACCGACAACCTGACCCGGCCCTCGGCCGAGCTGGTCCCGCTGCTGAAGATCATCGAGGACACGGTGCAGGGCCTGGTCGCGGAGCAGTGGCACGTGAACCCGGTCGGCGCGCTCGACTTGCTGCCCGGCGACACGGTCCGGGTGCTGAAGGACGCGGCCGACGCCACCGCGCACCATCCGGGGCTGCTCGTCAACGTGGCGGTGGGATACGGCGGCCGGCGGGAGATCGCCGACGCCGTGCGCTCCCTCCTGCAGGAGCAGGCCACGAAAGGGACCACGATCGAGGAACTGGCCGAAGTGCTCGACGTCGAGCACATCGCCGAGCACCTCTACACGGCCGGCCAGCCCGACCCCGACCTGGTCATCCGCACCTCGGGCGAGCAGCGCCTGGGCGGCTTCCTGCTCTGGCAGAGCACCCACTCCGAGTTCTACTTCTGCGACGCCTACTGGCCCGCCTTCCGCAAGGTCGACTTCCTCCGCGCGCTCCGCTCGTACGCGGCGCGGAACCGGCGTTTCGGCACGTAAAGCCGTGTTACCGGGGAAACACCAGCTAGTAACCTGGCGGTGCTTTTGCTGACTCGCGATGGCGGGTACCTTCGATAGTGGTGGACGGCGCGGCGCCGTTCCCGGGAAGGCCCTCGGATCTTCGTGCTTCGCGCGTTGCGTGTTGGCGAACTGACAGAAGGGCCGGCGCGGCCCTTCTGGGGGCCAGGCCCGGTCCATCCGACACGTCTGTGTCCTGTCTTGGCGCCGGGCCCGTCCCGGTGCCTAGGGGAGTCTGCGTGGTCAATTCCCAAGGTCGCCGTACGTACGTACTCGACACCAGTGTCCTGCTCGCCGACCCGGCGGCTATCATGCGCTTCGATGAGCACAAGGTAGTCCTGCCGATCGTCGTCATCACCGAGCTGGAAGCCAAGCGGAACCATCCCGAGCTGGGGTACTTCGCCCGTCAGGCCCTGCGGCACCTTGATGACCTGCGCATCGAGCACGGCAGGCTCGACGCGGAGCTGCCGGTCGGCGCGCTGGGCGGCACGGTGCAGGTCGAACTCAACCATTCCGACCCGACGGTACTGCCCGCCGGGTTCCGGCTGGGGGACAACGACTCGCGCATCTTGTCCGTAGCGCGCAGCCTGGCCGCCGACGGCGAGGATGTCGTCCTGGTCAGCAAGGACCTGCCGCTCCGGGTCAAGGCCGCCTCGATCGGCCTGGCCGCGCAGGAGTACCGCGCGGAGCTGCCGGTCGACTCCGGCTGGACCGGGATGACCGAGCTCGATCTGTCCGCTGGTGAAGTCGAGCAGCTGTACGAAACAGGCACCTTGGACCACGAGGCCGCCCGGGATCTTCCCTGTCACACCGGGCTCGTCCTGACCTCCGCCAACGGCAGCGCGCTCGGCCGCGTCCGGCCGGACAAGTCCGTTCAGCTGGTGCGGGGCGACCGGGAGGCCTTCGGCCTGCGCGGCCGCAGCGCCGAACAGAGGGTCGCCCTCGACCTCCTGCTTGACCCGGAGATCGGCATCGTGTCGCTCGGCGGCCGGGCCGGCACCGGCAAGTCCGCGCTGGCGCTGTGCGCCGGGCTCGAGGCGGTGATGGAGCGCCGGCAGCACCGCAAGGTCATCGTGTTCCGGCCGCTCTACGCGGTCGGCGGCCAGGAACTCGGCTACCTGCCCGGGTCCGAGGCCGACAAGATGAGCCCGTGGGCGCAGGCCGTCTACGACACCCTGGGCGCGGTCACCACCCAGGACGTCATCGACGAGGTGCTGGCCAGGGACATGTTCGAGGTGCTGCCGCTGACCCACATCAGGGGCCGGTCGCTGCACGACGCGTTCGTGATCGTGGACGAGGCGCAGTCGCTGGAGCGCGGCGTGCTGCTCACCGTGCTGTCCCGGATCGGCTCGGGCTCCCGGGTGGTGCTCACCCACGACATCGCCCAGCGGGACAACCTGCGGGTCGGCCGGCACGACGGCGTGATCGCGGTGATCGAGAAGCTCAAGGGTCACCCGCTGTTCGCCCACACCACGCTGGTCAGGTCCGAACGGTCCCAGATCGCCGCCCTGGTCACCGAGATGCTGGAGGACTCCGGCCTGTAAGGCCAGCCCTGTAAGGCCAGCCCGGTAAAGCCAGCACAGCAAGCCAGCGCGGTAAAGCGCCGTCCATGGCGCTGGCTGCGGTACCGTAACCAGCGTCATGGAGTACCCACCTGTATCCGTCGTGATGCCGGTCAGGAACGAGGAACGGCACCTCGCGGAGGCCGTACGGCACGTGCTCGGCCAGGACTATCCGGGCGAGTTCGAGCTCGTGCTCGCGGTCGGCCCGTCGGCCGACCGGACCGGGCAGATCGCGCGGGACCTGGCCGCCGCCCAGCCGCGGCTCACCGTCGTGCCCAACCCCACCGGCCAGATCCCGGCCGCGCTGAACGCCGCGATCCGCGTGGCCCGGCACGCTGTCATCGCCCGGATGGACGGGCACGCGCTCATGCCGTCCGGGTACCTCGCGACCGCGGTGGCGGCGCTGACCGAGACCGGCGCGGCCGACGTGGGCGGGGTGATGGCCGCCGTCGGCGTCACCACCTTCCAGCAGGCCGTGGCCTGGGCCATGACCTCCAAGGCCGGGGTCGGCTCGGCCGCGTTCCACACCGGCGGCGGCGCGGGCCCGGTGGACAGCGTCTACCTCGGCATCTACCACCGGGCGGCGATCGAGCGGGCCGGCGGCTGGGACGAGGGGATGCTGCGGGCCGAGGACTGGGACCTGAACTACCGCATCCGCGCGGGCGGCGGCCGGATCTGGTTCACTCCCGACCTCCGCGTCACCTACCGGCCACGGGCCAGCGTCCGCACCCTGGCCGCGCAGTACTTCCACTACGGACGCTGGCGCCGGGTGATCGTTCGGGAGCATCCGGAGACGGCCAGCTTCCGCTACCTGGCCCCGCCGGCCGCGGCGGCCCTGGTCACGGTCGGCCTCCTGGCCGGCCTGGCCGGCCTGGCCTGGATCGCGGCGGGCGGCCCGGCCGCCGCGCAGTGGCTCACCGCCGGCCTGGCCATCCCCGTCATATACCTGGCCGGCGTCACCGCGGTCGCGGCCGCGCTGGCCCGCGGCGTCCCGGCCAAGGTGCGGGCCCGGATCCCGCTCGTCCTCGCCGCCATGCACATGGCCTGGGGCACCGGCTTCCTCACCAGCCCGCGCCGGCTGCACCGCAAGTCCGACACGCGTGTCGGGCAACCGGACGCGGCCACCGAAAGCGCGGCCGCGGCCGGGGCAGAATGAACCATGGACTTCGACCTGCAGGCCCTGCTGGCCGCCCACCGCCGTGACGGCTACGAGCTGTACGGCCGGTACCTGAACCCGCAGCATCCGAAGGTGCTGCACGCGATCGGCTTCGACAAGGTCTACGAGCGGGCCGAAGGCGCCTACCTGTACGACACCGACGGTAACCAGTACGCCGACTTCCTGTCCGGCTTCGGCGTGTTCGCGGCGGGCCGCAACCACCCGGTGATCCGCCAGGCGCTGCACGACGCGCTGGACGCCCAGCTGGCCGACTGGACCCAGTTCGACTGCGGCCAGCTGCCCGGCCTGCTCGCGCAACGCCTCCTCGCCAAGGCGCCAGGTCTTGACCGGGTGTTCTTCTGCAACAGCGGCACCGAGGCGGTCGAGTCCGCGCTGAAGTTCGCCAGGTACGCCACCGGCCGCCGCCGCGTCGTCTACTGCGACCACGCCTTCCACGGGCTGACCACCGGGTCGCTGTCCGTCAACGGCTCGGCCGAGTTCCGCCGCGGCTTCGACCCGCTGCTGCCCGACACGCCGATCCCCCTCGGCGACCTCGATGCTCTCCAAGCCGAGCTCAGGAAGGGAGGTGTCGCCGCCCTCATCATCGAGCCCATCCAGGGCAAGGGCGTGCACATGCCGCCGGACGGCTTCCTGGCCGCGGCGGCGAAACTCCTGCACTCCAGCGGCGCGCTGCTGATCTGCGACGAGGTGCAGAGCGGGTTCGGCCGCACCGGCAAGTTCTTCGCCTACCAGCACGAGGAGGTCACCCCCGACATCGTCACCGTGGCCAAGGCGCTCTCCGGCGGGTTCGTGCCGGTCGGCGCGATGCTGGCCACCGGGCCGGTGTTCGAGAAGGTCTACTCCTCGATGGACCGGGTCATGGTGCACAGCGCCACGTTCAAGGGCGGCGTGCTGGCCATGACGGCCGGGCTGGCCGCCCTGCAAGTCCTGGACGACGAGAACCTGGTGGAGAACGCCGCACGGACCGGTGCCGCGCTGCGGGCGGCGCTGACCATGATGGCCGAACGGTTCGATGTCCTCGCCGACGTCAGGGGCCGGGGGCTCATGATAGGCCTGGAGTTCGACAAGCCGTCCTCGCTGCGCGCCAGGACCAGCTGGAACATGCTGCAGAAGGCGCGGGTCGGGCTGTTCGCGCAGATGATTGTCGTCGCGCTGTTCCAGCGGCACCGCATCCTCACCCAGGTGTCCGGCGATCACATGGAGGTGATCAAGCTGATCCCGCCGCTGATGATCGGCGAGGACGAGGTGAAGCTGTTCACCGAGGCGTTCGGCGAGGTGCTCGAGGACGCGAGCAAGGGCAGCGGCCTGATCTGGGAGTTCGGCCGCACCCTGGTCAAGCAGGCCGTCCGCGGCTAATCGCTGAGCAGCGCCTCGGCGACCGTTAGGTCCTGCGGGTAGGTGATCTTGATGTTGCGCTCGCTGCCCGGCACGATGTGCACCGGCACGTCCGGCAGGTAGCGCATCACCACCCCGCAGTCGTCGGTGGGGGAGTACCCGGGGTCGGCCGCGGCCAGCTCGTGCGCGCGGGTGATCACCGGCAGCCGGAAGCACTGCGGGGTCTGGCAGCGGTGCAGCGTCTCCCGCCGCGGCATCGACCGCATCACGCCGTCCGCGGTGACCACCATGGTGTCGGATGCGGGCACCGCGACCCCGGCCGCGTCGTGCTCGGCCAGCGCGGCCACGCAGTCCGCGATGATCCGCTGGTCCACCAGCGGCCGGGCCGCGTCGTGCAACAGCACCCCGCAATCACCAGCCGCACGCGAAGCGATGGCGGCCAGCGCCGCCCGGGTCGAGTCCGGCCTCCTCTGGCCGCCCTCGATGACCCCCGTCACCTTCCGGTACCCGCCCTCGGCCAGCAGCGCCTCCACCTTCCCGGTGTAGCCGCGGGCCATCACCACCAGGATCTCGTCCACCCCCGGCGCCGCCTCGAAGGCCGCCACGCACCGCTCGATCAGCGTCGTCCCGCCCAGGGTGAGCAGTTGCTTCGGCGTGCCCGCGCCCAGCCGCTGGCCCACCCCGCCGCCCAGCACCACCGCCACCATCCGCATGAGCCGGACTCTACCTGCCGCCGGCCCGGCTGCCATTGCCGTGGGACCGCGGCGGTCGTTAGGCTGGCTACTCCTACGTACCCAGCCGCTCCAGACCCCGGTGGCAGGACTTGACGCGACCGGAGGTGGCCGTTGGCGGCCATGAATCCCGCCCCCGCGGCGCCGCCGCGGGGGGCGCTGTATGATGCCCGTCGCCGTGTCTACTACGCCAAGCCGGTCCTGCGCGGCTGGCTGCACGCGGTCTGGTTCGGCACGTCCCTGGCGGCCGGGCCGCTCCTGGTGGCCCGCGGGCGCGGAGCCGGGACGGTGGCGGCGCTCGCCGTCTACGCCGTCAGCGTCAGCGGGTTGTTCGGGATCAGCACGCTGTATCACCGCGGCTCGTGGAGCCCGCCGTGGTCGGTCCGCCTGCAGCGGATGGACCATCTGATGATCTTCTTCCTCATCGCGGGTACGGCCACCCCGGCTTTCCTCCTCGCCATGCCCGGCCCGTTCGGGCTGACCTGCCTGATCGTGATGTGGACGCTGATCGGTGCCGCGGCAATCATCCACCTGTGCTGGATGAGCGCGCCCGAGGCCCTGGTCGGCGCGACGTTCATCGGGCTGGGCTCGCTGGCCGGCCTGGCGCTGCCGGAGGTATGGATCAAGGCCGGCGTGGTACCGGGTGCGCTGATGCTCGCGGGCGGCCTGATCTACATCGCCGGGGCCCTGTCCTACCATCAGCGCCGGCCGGACCCGTCCCCGGCGGTGTTCGGCTTCCACGAGGTCTTCCACGCCTGCGTCTGCGCCGCGGCCGCCTGCCAGTACGCCTCGATCGCGCTCGTCGCGGCCCGGACCGGCGGCTAACCGGATCCACCTGGCTAGGGATCTTGCTGCGAGGAGCTCCAGCGAGTACGCTCAGTGACAACTCGTGCGGAATCTGGCGCATCGTGCCCGCGGGTTCCGAGACCGTCTTCCCAGGCCACCCTAGACCCCGGTGGTCCACCGCTGACGCGACTGGAGGCAGCGCGATTCTCAAGGCAAGGTTCCGGTGCGGGCGCAACCCGGATCTCCGGATGGTCCGCAGGCGCCCGCCCGCTCCCGCCGGGGACCTGCTGACCTGGGACGTGCGGGCACGCGGGGAGCTGGCCGTCGTCGCGGTGAGCGGTGAGCTCGATATCGATTCGGCCCTCGGTTTAGAAGGGGACCTGGCGCCGGTGGCCGACGCCGGCCGCCCTGTGATCCTGGACCTGGCCGGCCTGCGGTTCTGCGATTGCGCCGGGCTGAGCCTGTTCCTGCGCGTACAGCAGCGGGCCCGCGCCGCCGGCGGTTCGCTGCACCTGGCCGCGCTCACCCCGCGGGTGCTCCGCGTGATCACGGTGGCCCGGCTGGCCGATGTCCTCCCGATCACGGCCAGCGTGGCCGACACGGTGGCCGCCCTGGATGAAGCCGCCATCGCCGCGCCGCCGCTTCCGCGTCCCGGTGATGGTGACCGGGCCTCCTGATCCGCCCCTGCGTCGGCCGGCCGCTGTTTCGCCGGGGTCTCGGCGGGTATGGCCGCGGGCGTTACTGCCGGCTACAGTTCGTAACGCTAGGCGCTAGTCGCGGCGGCCTGTGCCGCTGGGAGGACGCATGACGGTAGCGCTGGTCCTGGCGGGGAACCTGGACGACGACGCCGCCGGCCAACAGCAGCAGATGCTGTGCGGCCAGCTTGCTGCCCTCGGCGTGCGCCGGGTCGACGCAGCCGACCGGACCGGTCCCGGCCTGCTGACCGTCGCCGCGGCCGCGCGGGCGGCCGGGGACCGCGTGCTCATCTGCGTCGGCGCGCAGACCGTGCCCGGACCCGTGCTGGCCCGGCTGCTCGGCGCCGGCGGGACCGCGGCCTTCACCCCGCTGACCGCGAGTACCGCGCCCCGCCGATCACAGGCCTCATCCCCGGGCTCATCCCCGGCGCCCCCGCTGCCGTCCGGGGCGCTCGTAGTCGACCTGCCCGACCTGGACGCGCTGGCCCGGTCCGCCGAAACGCTGGCGGCCACGCAGGCCGGGCCCGGCCCGGGCACCGCGGTCGGCGCGCTGATCGACGAACTCGGCCGCCGTGGCGTCACGGTCCGGATCCTCGACGCCGGACCGGACAGCGAGGGCGCCGTCACTGCGCTGATCGCCGACCCGGCCGCCCGCGACATGGCCCGCTGGGCGGCCTGGCGCCGGCTCACCCCGGCCGCGCTCTACGGAATCTCGCTCGGCCTCGGGCTGGTCGCCGCGGTCTGGTTCGCCGAACTGGATGTCCGCGCCAAGCTGCTGGCCATCCCGGCGCTGGCCGGCTCGTTCCTGTTCGCCAGGACCGGCTCGCTGGTCGCCGCGACCAGCCGCGACGGACGTATCAGCCCGCTCACCGGCTGGCTCGCGACCGCCTGCGGGCTGCTGACCGAGCCCGCGCTCTACGCCGCGCTCGCGGTCAGTTCCCGGCTGGGCCACTCGGCCGGCCTGGACGGGACGTTCGGCGGCGCGCTGCGGAACACGTTCGTGGCCACCTGGGGCGGTGCCGGGGAGACGGGCGTGTGGCGGCTGGCCATCGCCGCCCTGCTCCTGCTGGGCGTCCGCAAGCTGGCCGGGCTCGGCTACGAGCACGCCGCCGGGGCGCCGGGGGATCTGTTTCCCCGGTCCGTGCTGCGCACGCTGGAGCAGGCCGTCACCTTCCCGGCCGGCGAGCGGTACGCGGTGATCGTGCTGACCTCGGTCTTCTTCGGGCCGCGGCTGACCTTCTTGGTCCTGCTCGGCTGGGGCGTGCTGGCGGCGGGCTACCTGCTGGCCGGGCAGATAGCCCGGTCGGCGGGTCTGCGGGACTCGGCCGGGGCGGCCTGGTCCCGGGGACCCGACGACGACGAGGACAACGGGCTCGCCGCCTACCGCGGCGACGGCGTCCTGGCACACTGGGCCGGCGCCCTGGTCGACGGGCGGCTCCCGCCGCTGCCGCCGGTGCTGGTGGGGCTGCTCGTGACCTGCGTGCTGGCCGCCCTCGGGCTGGGGAACCTGCCCGGCATCCTGGTGCTGACGCCGATCGAGGCGATGATGCTGGCTGCGCTGGGGTCCAGGCACCCGCACGACGGGCGGCTGGACTGGCTGGCGCCCGCGCTGCTGCTGGCCGGCGAGGGCGTGTTCCTCTGCGCCCTCGGCCTGGCCAGGCAGGTGACCCCGTGGGTGGTCTTCGCCCTGATGGCGGCCGTGCTGGTCCGCCACGTCGACCTGGCCTGCCGGGCCCGGGCGGGCCGGGGCATCGAGGCCGACGTGCTCGGCCTCGGCTGGGAAGGCCGGATGCTGCTGGCCGGGGTGGCCGCCGCGGCCGGCTTCGTACCGTTCGCCTACGCCGTGCTTGCGGGTTATCTTTGGTTGCTGTTCATCTGGGAGTTCGTCACCGGATGGCTGGCGCCCGCCAACCCCGAGCCCGCGGACGGAGACAGCGCTTGATCGGAATGGTCCTGGCGGCAGGCGCGGGCCGGCGGCTGCGGCCGGACACGGACGGCCTGCCCAAGGCCCTGCTGCCGGTCGCCCGTGCTGGCCAGCACGGCGAGGTGACCATCCTCGACATCGCGCTGCGCCACCTGGCCGCGGTCGGCCTGCGCGACATCGTGATCGTCGTCGGCTACGCGGCGGACGCGGTGCGGGTCCGGGCCGCCGCGCTGGAGCAGGAGCACGGCGTCGCCCTGACGCTGGTGGACAACGACCGGGCCGAACGGTGGAACAACGCGTATTCGCTCTGGCTCGCCCGTGATCACTTTGCCGCGGGCGCGCTGCTGGTCAACGGGGACACGGTACACCCCGTCTCGGTCGAGAAGACGCTGCTCGCCGCGGCCGGGAGTCAGAGCCAGGCGGGTATCGTCATCGCCGTCGACGACGTCAAGACCCTCGCCGACGAGGAGATGAAGGTGATCACCGGCCCGGACGGCCGGCTCACCCGGATCACCAAGCTGATGGATCCCGCGCTGGCCCACGGCGAGTACATCGGGGCCACGCTCATCGGCGCGCAGGCCGCGGCGCCGCTGGCGGCGGCCCTGGAGGCGACCTGGCGCCGGGACCCCTCGCTGTACTACGAGGACGGCTACCAGGAATTCGCCGACCGCGGCGGCGTGATCGGGACCGCTCCCATCGGCGTGGTCGACTGGGTGGAGGTCGACAACCACGACGACCTCCGCCGCGCCCGCCAGATCGCGGGCCTGTGTTTGTGAACCCGGGCCGTTAAAGACCCGGTAGTCTCCCGGATAGCTTCTGTTCGCCGTAAGGACCCGAACACCACCATGCAGCTGTCCCGTATCCTCACCGCACCGCTCGTCGTCGACGTGCGGCGTGGCGCGGTCGCGGGCCTCGGCGCGCTGCTCGCCGACCAGCGGATCGCCACCGAGGGCCGGGTCGCCGTCGCGGTCGGCCCGAGCCAGGGCGACAGCGTGCTCGCGGACCTGGCCCCGGAGAACCTGGGCGCGGCCGAGGTGTTCCGGGTCGAGGACAGCACGGTCGATGCCGCGGTCCATCTGGGCAAGCGGCTGCGGGCCGACTCCTACGAGGCGGTCGCGGGCATCGGCGGCGGCAAGACCATCGACGTGACCAAGTTCGCCGCGCACATGGCCGGCATCCCGATGGTCGCGGTGGCCACCAACCTGTCGCACGATGGCATCGCCTCCCCGGTCAGCTCGCTCGAGCACGAGTCGGGCAAGAGCTCGTACGGGGTGGTCCCGCCGGTCGCGGTGCTGGTGGACCTGGACCGGGTCCGGTCCGCCCCGCCCCGCCTGGTCCGGGCCGGGATCGGGGACGTGGTGAACAACCTGTCCGCCATCGCGGACTGGGAGCTGGCCGCGGCCGACCGCGGCGAGCCCGTCGACGGGCTGGCGGTCACCATGGCCAGGACCGCCGCGCAGGCGGTGCTGCACCAGCCGGGCACGATCGGCGACGACGAGTTCCTCACCGTGCTGGCCGAGTCCCTGGTGCTGTCCGGGATGGCCATGACCGTGGCCGGGTCCAGCCGGCCGGCCAGCGGCGGCTGCCACGAGATCCTGTACGCCATCGACCAGCTCTACCCCGGCACCGGCAACCACGGCGAGCTGGCCGGCGTGGGCGCGCTGTTCTGCACGTACCTGCGCGGCGAGGGCCGGCTGCTCGGGCTCACCTCCGCCTGCCTGGCCCGGCACGGCCTGCCGCGGACCCCGGCCGACCTGGGCCTGAGCCAGGCCGAGTTCACCAAGGCGGTGCTGCACGCCCCGGCGACCCGGCCGGGCCGGTACACCATCTTGGAGCGGCTCGACCTGGACGAGCGCGCGATCGCCGAACGGGTCGAGGACTTCGCCGCGGCCGTCGGGAGCGACCAGTGATGCCCGGGCCCACGCTGAACGAGGTGCGCGCCAAGGGACAGCCGCCCGAGGTGCTGGCCCGGCTCAACGACGAGCACTGGTTCGGCCGGCTCTACATGCGCAAGCTGTCGCCGTACGCCACCGTGATGTTCGCCAGGCTCGGCTGGTCGCCGAACGCGGTCACCGTCTGTTTCATGCTGGCCGGCGTGGCCGCCGGGGTGCTCGCCGCCGTGCCCGGGCTGGCCGCGGCGATCGGGGTTGCCCTGCTCATCCAGCTCTACCTGCTGTTCGACTGCTCCGACGGCGAGCTCGCCCGGTACACCGGGCGGTTCTCCGCGGCCGGCGTGTACCTGGACCGGATGGGCCACTACATCGCCGAGGCGCTGCTGCTGGCCGGGCTCGGCGTCCGCGCCCAGGGGCACTTCTCGCTGTCCGGCGGCTACGTGAGCGCGGGCCTGGCCGCGGCCATCTGCGCCACCTTGATCAAGGCCGAGACCGACACCGTGATCGTGGCCCGCGCCTCCTCCGGGCTGGACGGCAAGCACGACGACGAGGCGCTCGCGCCCCGCTCGCAGGGGCTCGCGCTGGCCCGGCGGCTGGCTTCGGCGCTGCGCGTGCACCGCATCATCCAGGCCGTCGAGCTGTCCGTCCTCATCCTGCTGGCGGCGATCGCGGACGCCGCGGCGGGCGACCTCTCCGCGACCCGGGTGCTGACCGTGGCGGCGCTGGTGGTGGGCGTGCTGATGACGGTGGCGCACCTGCTGGCCATCGTGGCGTCGAGGAGGTTGCGATGACCGCCACCGCCCAGCGCACCCTCACCCTGTCTTGCGTCATCATCACCATGGGCAACCGCCCGGCCGAGGTGATCCGGGCCATCGACAGCGTGCTGGCCCAGCACGGCACCGTGGTGGAACTGGTCGTGGTGGGCAACGGCGCCGACGTGACCAGGCTGCCCGCCGGGCTGCGGGCCATCCGGCTGCCGGAGAACGTCGGCGTCGCGGCGGGCCGCAACGCCGGGGTGGCGGCGTGCGAGGGCGACGTGGTGCTTTTCCTCGACGACGACGGCTGGTATCCCGACCCCGGGCTCGCCGTCCACATCGCCGGCCGGTTCGCCGCCGACCCGGCGCTCGCGGTGCTGTCCATGCGGGTGGTCGACCCCGACGGCGGTCCGGGCGCGCGTTGGCACGTGCCGCGGCTGCGGGCCGGCGACCCGGAGCGGTCCTCGGTGGTGACCACGTTCCTCGGCGGCGCCTGCGCGATCAGGCGCTCGGCCTACCTGGAGGCCGGCGGCCTGCCGGACCTGTTCTTCTACGGGCACGAGGAGACCGACCTGGCCTGGCGGCTGATGGACCGCGGCTACCGGCTGGAATACGACGCCACCGCCCGGATGTGCCACCACACGCTGCCGAACGCACGGCATGACACGTTCCGCCGCCAGGACGGGCGGAACCGGGTGCTGCTGGCTCGGCGCAACCTGCCCTGGCCGCTGGCCGCGGTCTACCTGGCCGACTGGATGGTGCTCACCGTGGCCAGGGAGCGCGGCCGGCGGGGCAGCCTGCGGCCCTGGTTCGCCGGCTTCGCCGAGGGCTGGCGCATCGACCCCGGTCCCCGCCGCCCCATCTCCCTGCGCACCGCTTGGCGAATGGCCCGCGCCGGCCGCCCCCCGGTGATCTGAACCACCTCACCCAACACCCCCTGCTCCCGGCCGGTTACCGGGTGCGTCATCCGCGCGGATGACCCCCAATCGGCCGCTCGGGTGACGTGCGGCAAACATACAGAGCGTACGATATGTCTTGTGGAGAGTCGCGATAATCGCGAACTCGCGCCAACGACGGGGGTCGAGGGCGGCACCGGGGCAACCGAGCCCGGGGTCTGGCAGTCGGTAACTACCATCCCCTGGGCCTGGCTGAGCGCCGGGCTAATCGCTTCAGCCCTGTTCGCCGGCGGGGTCGCGCTGTTCAGCACCGATCCGCGGCACCGGCTGTGGGGCCAGGCCGCGGTGGGCGGGTACGCGCTGGCCGCGCTCGCGGTCATGGCCTGGCGGTCCCGGCAGACCCGCGGCGTCGACGTGGCGCTCGCCGCGATCATGTGCGGCGCGATCCTGTTCCCGCTGCTCTGGCTGATCGCGCACGGCTTCGGGGAACCCGAGGTCGGTGTGGTGGCCACCTCCGCCAGGGAACTCATCCAGGACGGCACCCCGTACCGCAGCGCGCAGGCGCTGGCCGCCACCACCAACCCCAACCAGTACAACCCGTACCTGCCGCTGATGGCGGTGTTCGGCGTGCCCCAGGCGCTGCTCGGCCACGGCGTGCTCACCGATCCCCGGGTCTGGTTCGGCGCCGTGTTCCTGGCCACCTTCGCGGTCGCGCTGCGGATCGCGGGGGCCGGGGACAGCGTCCGCTGGGCGCTGCTGCTGACCGCCTCTCCGATCATCTCCTTCGAGCTGTGCGTCGGCGGCACCGACGTGCCCATGGTGGCGTTCATGTGCCTCGGCTTCGCGCTGCTCTGGCGGGACCGGCTGACCAACCCGATCCCGGCCGGCCTGGCCTTCGGCGTCGCCTGCTCGATGAAGGCGACCGCCTGGCCCGCCCTGGTGATCGCGTTCGCGCTGGTCTTCGTGCGCGACGGCAAGCGCATGGCGTGGCGGTTCGCCGCGGTCGCGGTCAGCGTGGTCGTCCTCATCGTCGGCCCGTTCGCCGTGCTCAAGCCCGGCTCGCTGGTGAAGAACACCATCTTGTTCCCGCTCGGCCTGGCCAGCGTCAGGTCGCAGGCGGACAGCCCGCTGCTCGGCCACGTCCTGGCGCAGACCGGCGTGCTCGGCCACACCATCGTGGTCGTCCTGCTCGTCGGCTCGGGCCTGGCCATCGCGGTGTCCCTGGTCGTCCGCCCGCCCCGCGACGTCCCCGCCGCGACCATCCGCCTGGTCCTCGGCCTTTCCGCCATGTTCGTGCTGGCCCCCTCGACCCGCTTCGGCTACTTCATCTACCCGGCCGCGATGGTCCTGTGGCTCCTGGCCTCCCAATCCGGCCGCGCCCTAGCCGAACGCCCCGCCCCCGAAGTCCTGGTCTCCAGCTAGCCCGCATACAGCATTACGGATCGTACGTATATGCAAACGGCGTGTTATCGTTGTCGCACAC
>WNGR01001777.1_pt1 | contig 23855 bp, 25 predicted proteins | sample 5407581 | NCBI WGS metagenome assembly WNGR01 (sample SAMN13153383, study PRJNA577476) | soil metagenome | isolation source: 80 cm soil or saprolite under Garry oak tree replicate 2 | place: USA:California | collected 2016-06-15
AAATACCCTGGCGTTGCGCACGCCGTTCTCCGCTCACTGGTTCCTGACCTTCGACAAGCCAGAAACCTAGGCGGGAACGGCGTGTTCGCTACCCGGCCACGATCATGACGCCCACGGATCAGTCAGTAGAGCCGTGTTTCTGTGGGTTGTAGGCACTTAGGACGGGTCGGAAGTTGATCAAGTTCTACGCGGACTTCGATGGCATGGGAGCGCTATCGCGGAGGTTCGCCCATATGACGTATCTGCTGTCTATGACGGCGGCGCCAGCCTCCCCTGCATCTGCGGCCGGCCTTATCAACCTCTTCGGTCCGTTTCGCAATGGCAGGGCATCCGCCGTGATCGCTCAGCGCCTGCTCGGCGCCCGCAGCTCGTGGTCGAGCCGGCGTGCCTCGGCAATGGCGAGCGGCCGTAGCGGTGAGGTCTGTGGCAGGGTCCGGGCCTGGCGCTGCCACATCTCCAGGTCATCGGCGCCCCATCGTGACCTCGTCCAGGCGACCATCAGGTCCGGCTCGGCTAAGGCGAGGACGGCCGCCCGCATCTGCCGCTCGATACTCTCGCGCCGCTGCACCACGCCGGGCGCGTCGGACTGGGGTAGCAACGGGCCGCGGTAGGCGCGCATCGCCTCCCGGACCCGCCCTGCTGCAATCAGCGCGGGCACGGCCTGCCAGTCGCACTCGGCCGGGATTCGCAGCCGGTATGGCCGGGAGTCAAGGACGTCCGCGCCGAGTTGGGCCCGCAGCCGGGCCATCTCTACGCGCAGTGTCGAGGTCTGCACATCGTGGCGGTAGAGCTCGATCGCCAGCTGATCGCCGGTCATGCCGTCGGGGTGATCGAAGAGGATGACCACGATCTCGCTGTGCCGCGGGCTGAGGACGATTGTCCGATCGTTCACGCGCACCTGGCAGTCGGGCCGACCGAGGCCCGCTACGTGCAGCGTGCTGACCGGCGTCGGTGACCAGAGCTCGAGCCGCTGCCGGCCACGCCCGACCGCGACCAGCCGGGCGAGCTCCGCCTCGGCCATGCGGGCCGCCGCGCGCACCATCCCCATCGTCATGGGCGACGCCACGTCGTCGTTGCCCGTGACATCGACGATCCCGATGACGGCCTGCGTCTCGGGATCATGAATTGGCGCGGCCGCGCACGACCATCGCTGAACGGGACGGGTGAAGTGCTCGGCCGCATGGATCTGCACGGGCGCATCCAGGCGCAGGGCGGTGCCCGGTGCGTTGGTACCGGCGCGTGCCTCATCCCACGCGGCGCCGGCTACGAAGTTGATCCGCTCGGCGCGGCGCAGTCCGTCAGGCCGGCCGCATACCCACAACAGGTTGCCGGAGGTGTCACCGATCGCCATCAGGCTGTCGCATTCCTCAGCAGTCCGCCCGAGCACGTCGTACAGCAACGGGAACACCGATGAGAGCGGATGCGCCTCGCGATACTCCACCAAGTCCGAGTCGGCCAGAGCGATCGGCGCGAGGCAGGCATCCGCGTCGACCCCGGCCGCGGCCGAGCGCAGCCACGAATCGGCGACCAGCGCCCGGACACCGGTCGGCGCCGAACCAACGCCCAGCAACTCGGCATGCGCGTCGTGCAACGACTTCGCATGGCCGTCGACGGTGGCGGTCCGACGCAAGTTGTCCACGTTCGCTCCCAGAACTCAGGGGTTCGTCGGACAGGCCCGAATGCGCCTCGCTGCCCATTCGGAGGCCCCGGTCAAGCGCCCCGAGTTTGTTCGCATCCTGCCCGGTGGCGCCACGGCCCGCGCAGTGCTCAAGCTCCCAGATCAGCCGGGCCTAAGGTCCCGCATCCGAACGGGCGAGCTCGCCCGGATAACCGCATACGGCTTGCAACGTCCTTGCAACGTCGCGGTTCCTAGCGTCTCGCCATCCCGCCGCACCGGCGTGGACCCCGACACAGGAGGCCGTCGATGCCGGGACAACTGCCTTCCCTCGAACAACATCTCGACCAGCTGCTCGCCGTCGAGCGGTTCGAGCCGCCGGCCCGCTTCGTCGCAGATACCCAGGTCGGAGATGCGGACGTCCACGCACAGGCCGCCGACGCTCCGGCGTGGTGGGCCGAGCAGGCTCGGCAGCGGCTGGACTGGGACACCACGTTCAGCACGGTGCTCGACGACAGCAACCCGCCGTTCTTCACATGGTTCGCCGACGGCACGCTCAACGCCTCGTACAACTGCCTGGACCGGCACGTCAACGCCGGACGTGGCGACCGGGTCGCCTTCCACTGGCACGGTGAGGAAGGCGAGCAGCGGACGCTGACGTACAGCGCGGTGCTCGCCGACGTCCAGCGACTGGCCAACGCTCTACTCGCGCGCGGTGTGCGCAAGGGCGATGTGGTCGGGATCTATCTGCCGATGATTCCGGAGGCAGTCGTGGCGATGCTGGCGTGCGCCCGGATCGGCGCGCCGCACACCGTGGTTTTCGGCGGGTTCGCGCCGTCGTCCGTCCGCGAACGGCTCGAGGTTTCGCACGCCAAGGCGCTGATCACCGGCGACGGCGCTCGCCGCAAGGGCAAGACCACGGCGATCAAGCAGGCCCTGGACGACGTGATCGCCGACCTGGCCAGCCTCGAGACGGTCGTCGTGGTGCGGGCGGCCGGAACCGCCTGCTCGATGCGGGCCGGACGCGACGTCTGGTACGACGAAGTGCTCGCGGCCGCCGATCCGACCTGCCCGGCCGAGCCGATGGAGGCCGAGCACCCACTGTTCCTGCTGTACTCGTCCGGCGCTACAGCCAAGCCGAAGGGCATCGTCCACACGACCGGCGGCTACCTCACCGGCGTGAGCACCACGCACGCGATGGTCTTCGACCTCGCCCCTGATCGTGACGTGTTCTGGTGCACCGCGGACATCGGCTGGATCACCGGCCACTCCTACGTCGTCTACGGCCCGCTAACCAACGGATGCACGTCGGTCATGTTCGAGGGTGCACCTGACTACCCGGATCGGGACGTGTGGTGGGACATCATCGAGCGCTACGGCGTGACGATCCTCTACACCGCGCCGACGGCGATCCGGGCCTGCATGAAGTGGGGGCCGGAGTACCCGGGCAAGCACGATCTGTCCTCGCTACGGCTGCTCGGCTCGGTGGGCGAACCCATCAACCCGAAGGCGTGGTTGTGGTACCACACCGTCATCGGCGGCGGACGCTGCCCGATCGTCGACACGTGGTGGCAGACCGAGACCGGCGCGATCATGATCTCCGCGCTGCCGGCGCTCACCCCGACCAAGCCTGGCTCAGCCACCCGACCGCTGCCCGGCGTGTCGGCCACCTTGCTCGACATGGACGGCAACGAGATCGAGGTGGGCACCGGGCTGCTGGTGCTGACCGAGCCGTGGCCGAGCATGCTGCGCACGCTGCACGAAGATCCCGAGCGGTACCTGCAGACCTACTTCGGCCGGTACGGACCGCGCACCTACGTCGTCGGTGATTCGGCGCGCCGGGACGAGGACGGCTATCTCTGGATCATCGGGCGGATCGACGACGTCATCAACGTCTCCGGCCACCGGCTGTCGACCGCCGAGGTCGAGTCCGCGCTGGTGTCACACCAGGCCGTCGCCGAGGCAGCCGTCGTCGGCGCCCATGACGAGCTGACCGGGCAGGCCATGGTTGCCTTCGTGACCGTACGCGCCGGCGTCGACGCGAACGCCGCGCTTGAGGCGGAGCTGCGCGAGCATGTCGCCGAACGCATCGGCAAGCTCGCCCGCCCCAAGAAGATCACCTTCGCCCACGACCTGCCCAAGACGCGGTCCGGCAAGATCATGCGCCGCTTGCTGCGGGACGTCTCCGACGGCCGCGAGCTCGGCGACGTCACAACGCTCGCCGATCCGTCGGTCGTCACGGCACTGCAGGCGCAGTTCGCGGCTGCGGATGCCGGGAAACAACCCGCAAAAGCCCAGATGGAGCGCACATGACGTCCGCCGAGCAACGAGCGCATACCGGCTATGCCGACGCCGGGGACGTCCGCGACCGGGTCGCCCTCGTCACCGGCGGCACGAGCGGCATCGGAGCCGCGATCTCCCGCCGGCTCGCTCAGCAGGGCGCGCACATCGCGGCTGGCTACTGGGGTTTCGATGACCGCGCGCAGGAGTACCTGGTCGCAATGAAGGCAGACTTCCCCGACCGCCAGGTCACCCTGCACGAGGGCAACGTCGCCATCGCCGACGACTGCCGACGGGTCGTCCGCGAAGTCGTCGACCAGCACGGCCGCATCGACATCCTCGTCAACAACGCCGGGATCACGATCGACCGCACCGTCGCCAAGATGACCGACGACGACTGGCAGTCGGTCCTCGACGTCAACCTGTCCGGCGCGTTCTACCTGTCTCAGGCAGCGATGCGGCACATGCTCGAACGTGGCACCGGCCGGATCATCAGCATCTCCTCGGTGATCGGCGAGACCGGCAACATCGGCCAGGCCAACTACGCCGCGTCGAAGTCGGGCCTGTTCGGGCTGACCAAGTCGCTCGCTAAGGAGGCGGCCTTCCAGCTCAAGCGGGCCGGCCTGCTGGGTGACGGAATCGGGCTGACCGTGAACGCCGTGGCGCCGGGCTTCATCGCGACCGACATGCTGGCCACCGTCCCGGAGAAGGTGCTCGACGGCATCCGGGCGCAGGTGCCGCTGGGCCGGCTCGGCCGTGCGGACGACATCGCACGGACTGTCTGTTTCCTCGCCGCCGACGAAAGTGCCTACGTCACCGGCCAGAGCCGGGCCGTCAACGGCGGCCTGGACATGTGAGGGCGACGCCATGACTGAGCAAAGAGAGGTCGTGGTGCTGTCCGGCGTGCGGACGGCGATCGGCAAGTACGGCGGCGGGCTGAAGGACGTGCCACCGTGCGACCTGGCCGCCACCGTGGTCAGGGAGGTCGTCGCCCGGTCAGGTCTAGAGCCGGTTGACGTGGGGCACGCGGTGTTCGGCAACGTCATCCACACCGAGGTCCGCGACATGTACTTGGCCCGCGTCGCGGCCGTCAACGGCGGACTGCCGGTCGAGACGCCGGCGTTCAACGTCAACCGGCTGTGCGGCAGCGGATTGCAGGCGATCGTGTCCGCGGCGCAGGCCATCAAACTCGGCGACGCGGACGCTGCCGTCGCCGGCGGTGCGGAGTCGATGAGCCGCGCCCAGTACTGGCTACCGAGCATGCGCTGGGGACAGCGGATGGGCGACGGCGGCACGGTCGATGCAATGGTCGGTGCGCTCACCGACCCGTTCGACAGCTGTCACATGGGCGTCACCGCGGAGAACGTCGCGTCTGACTACGAGGTGTCGCGCGCCGACCAGGACGCGCTCGCCGTGGAGAGCCACCGCCGAGCCGCTGCCGCCATCGAGGCCGGCTATTTCGACGAGCAGATCGTGCCGGTCGAGGTCGCGACCCGGAAGGGCGTTGTGCAGTTCGCAGCCGACGAGCACGTCCGCCCTGGCGTCACGATCGCGGACCTGGCGAGGTTGCGGCCGGCCTTCGCCGACGGTGGCACGGTCACAGCTGGTAACGCGTCCGGGGTGAACGACGCCGCGGCCGCGGTGATGCTCGCCGATGCGGCTTCGCCGACTCGCGCGGGCTGCGACCGATCGGACGCTTGGTGGCGTACAGCCACGCCGGCGTGCAACCACGGATCATGGGCATGGGGCCCGTGCCCGCCGTCCGCGCGGCGCTGGACCGGGCCGGCCTGAAGATCGACGAGATCGATCTGTTCGAGGTGAACGAGGCGTTCGCAGCGCAGGCACTGGCTGTCGTGCGCGAGCTCGGCCTTCCCGCCGAGCGGACGAACCCCAACGGCAGTGGTGTCTCGCTCGGCCACCCGGTCGGCGCCACGGGGGCGATCCTCACCGTCAAGGCGCTCTACGAGCTGCGGCGCACCGGGGGCAAGTACGCACTCGTCACCATGTGCATCGGTGGCGGCCAGGGCATCGCCGCGATCTTCGAGCGGATGTAGAGCCATGGACATCGTGCTGATGGGTTCGCCCGGAGTGGGGAAAGGGACGCAGGGTGTTGTGCTCGCCGAGCACGCCGGCCTCACCCACGTGGCGAGCGGCGATCTGTTCCGGGCACATATCCGCGACGAGACGGAACTGGGCCTGCTGGCCAAGACATTCGTCGAACGCGGCGAGCTGGTCCCGGACCGGATCGTCACCGACATGGTCCTCGACCGAGTGCTCGCGCGCGGCGGCACCGTGCTCGACGGATTCCCGCGCACATTGCACCAGGCGCAAGACCTGCCCGGCCGGCTGTCGGCAGCCGGCCGTCGAATCGACGCGGCTGTGCTTCTCACGGCGCCGCGGCAGACCCTGCTGCGCCGGATCGTCGGACGGCAGACCTGCCGCATCTGCCAGACCGCATTCAACGTCTTCTACCAACCTCCCCGGCAGGAGGCGCTCTGCGACCTGTGCGGGGGTGCCCTGCATACCCGCACGGACGACAACATGGAGACGGCGCGGCACCGGCTCGACGTGTACGAGCAGCAGACCCGGCCGATCGCCGAGTACTACCGGACCGAGGGTCTGCTGCTTGAGGTCGACGGCCTGGGCGATCCGGACGTGGTGTTCAGCCGGTTGGTGGACGCACTCGACCTGCTTTCAGTTCTCGACCCCGGGGGTGTGCGATGACTACGCCGGAACTGGTCGGCGACCGAACCATCACCATCCGCCGGTTGCGTGAGGATGACCTGGACGCGCTGCTGGCTTTCGGCGCTGAGCTCGCCAAGGACGATTGGCTCTATCTCGACGTAGAGCTGCAGACTCCGGCCACGATCACCCGGCTGGTCAACGCGGTCGAGGCCGGCAACTGGCGGCAGGTCGTCGCGGTCGACGGTGCGACGATCGTGGGCTACGCCAACGTCCGGCAGTTGCCCGGGTGGAAGAAGCATGTCGGTGACATCGCATTGGTCGTGCGCGAGGACTACCGCCACCGGGGGGTCGGCGCGGCGCTGGCTCATGCCGTGATCGATGCGGCCGCCGAACTCGCGGTGAGCAAGCTGATCCTGGAGATCGTCGAGGAGCAACTAGCCGGACGGCTGATCTTCAAGCGGCTCGGGTTCCGGCTGGAGGGCCTGCTCGAAGACCACGCAGTCGACTACCTGGGCAACGCCCGCAACCTGGTGCTGCTCAGTTACCAGGTTCCGCCGGCGGCAGGAGCGTCCGATGAGTCTTGACACGCTCGCCGGCCCGGTAACCGGACGAGTCGAACCGGCCACGCTCACCCGGCGTGAGCTGCGTGGCCTCGTCGAGCACAGCTTGGGACACAGCAGCTGGCACCAGGTCACCCAGGCTGACGTCGACAGATTCGCGATCGCCACTGGCGACTATCAGTGGATCCACACCGATCCGGATCGCGCGAGACGTGGCCCGTTCGGCACGGCCATTGCACATGGCTACCTGACGTTGTCGCTGGCGACCACGCTGATCTCCGAAGTGCTCGAGGTGACTGACGCAGCGCTCGTCGTGAACTACGGCCTCGACCGCGTGCGCTTCCCGGCGCCCTTGCCGGTCGATGCGCTGGTACGCGCCGAGATCTGCTGCCGGCAGGTCCGCGAAGTGCCCGGCGGGATCGAGCTCGTCCTGCGCCTGACCTACCAGGTTCGCGACCAGCACAAGCCGTGCTGCGTGGCCGATGTCGTCTACCGCTACTACGACGCACATGGGCCGCTCGTTTCGCGACTCGACGGGACGGTGATCCGGTGAGCGCGCTCGATGGCGCGGACCCCGCGGACTTCGGCAAGTCTCTTCTGACGACGTTGAGCCGGGCCGCGGCGCGTCCCGCCGAGGTCGGCGCCGCGGCGCTGCAGTTCGGAGTCAATCTGGCGACGGTCGGACCTGTTGCCGTTCGGCGCTGGCTGGGATCGCAGGCCGCCGCGCCGGTTCCGATCGATCCGAAGGACCGGCGCTTCGCCGACCCCGCGTGGGAGGACAACCCCGCGTACTTTGCGCTACGCCAGACCTACCTTGCGGCCAAGTTGCTCGGTGACGAGATTCTCGCGGCCGGCCGGGGTGACCGGCGGACCGACGAGAAGGCCCAACTCGCGGCCGACTTCATCTTCGACGCCCTCGCCCCGACGAACTTCCTGTCCACCAACCCGGCCGCGATCAAGCGCGCCCTCGAGACCGCGGGCGGGAGTCTGGCCGCCGGTGGCCGCAACTTCCTCGACGACTTGGTGCACAACGGTGGACGTCCCCGCCAGGTCGATCGCCGACCGTTCGAGCTGGGCCGCAACCTGGCGGCGACGCCAGGCAAGGTCGTGTTCCGCAACGAGCTGATGGAACTGATCCAGTACGCGCCGCAGACCGCGGAGGTGCACGCGGTCCCGCTGCTGGCCAGCCCGCCGTGGATCAACAAGTACTACGTCATGGATCTCGCTCCAGGCCGCAGCTTCGTCGAGTGGGCGGTACAGCACGGCCGGACCGTGTTCGCGATCAGCTACCGCAACCCGGACGCCACGATGAAGGACGTCGCGCTGGACGACTACCTGATCCACGGCCCCGGTGCCGCGCTCGACGTGATCGAGGAGATCACCGGCGCCAGCAAGATCGACATTGCCGGGCTCTGCCTGGGCGGCGCGCTGACCGCCATGACCGCGGCCTACCTCGCTGCGACCGGCGACGACCGAGTCGGCTCGTTGACACTGCTCAACTCGCTTCTCGATTACAGCGAACCGGGTGTGCTGGCCGCGTTCACCGACGAGCAGACCGTGTCACGACTGGAAGACCAGATGGCCGGCACCGGCTTCCTGGACGGCGCCAAGATGGCCGCCACATTCGATGTGCTGCGTCCGAACGACCTCATCTTCGGCTTCGTAGTCTCGAACTGGCTGCTCGGGCAGAGGCCGCCGGCGTTCGACATCCTCGCCTGGAACGCCGACAGCACGCGCATGCCCGCCGCGATGCACTCGTTCTACCTTCGCTCGCTGTACGCCAAGAACCAGCTCGCCCGGGGCGAACTGTCGCTGGCCGGGCAGCGGCTCTCGCTGCCCGACATCAAGTGCGACACCTACGTCGTCGGGGCGATCAACGACCACATCGTGCCCTGGCAGGCGTCCTACCGGGCGACGCAGCTGCTCGGCGGCGACGTTCGATACGTGCTGTCCAGCGGCGGACACATCGCGGGCATCGTGAACCCGCCCAACCCGAAGGCGTGGTACCAGGTGGCGGATGAGAACCCGCCGGGCGCAGCAGCGTGGCGCACGTCGAGCAAGAAGCGCAGCGGCTCATGGTGGGAGGACTGGGCGGCATGGGCGAGTGCGCACGGTGGCCCGCTGGGCCCACCGCCGCCGATGGGCAGCGAGCGTCATCCGGTGTCCGGCGAGGCCCCGGGCGACTACGTCCGGGGATGAGAGTCTTCGCACACTCGATCTGCTTGATATACCTAGCAGTCGCTAGATAAAGTGATCGCAACGAGACCAAGTGGAGGAGACATGACAACCACCAAGACCAAGACCGCCGCACAGGACGTGCAGGACGAGATCCTGCAGACCGCGCGCCAAGGCCAGGATGCCGTCGTCGATGCGGTCAAGGCGTGGGCGGACGCCGTCAAGGCGATCATCCCGCCGTTGCCGGCGACCCCGGAGTTCGCGGCGAAGCTGCCCAAGCCCGAGGAGTTGGTGGCGAACGCGTACGACTTCGCCGAGCAGTTGCTGGCCACGCAGCGGCAGTACGCCGAGAAGCTGCTCGCCGCAGCCGCACCCGTCCTGCCGACGACCAAGTAGCAACGCACGCGGCGCACCGACTCGTTCGGTGCGCCGCACTATCCTGACAAGCGCCAATCGAAATTGGGACGGTCATGCCAGATCCGTGGACCGCGCAGCGAGAGGCGCTGGGCGCGTTCATCCGCAGCCAACGTCAGCTCGCCAACCTGTCGTTGCGACAACTTGCGGAGTTGACCAGCGTCTCGAATCCCTACCTGAGCCAGGTCGAACGCGGCCACCATCAACCTTCGGTTCGGGTTCTCAAGCTGATCGCGGACGCCCTCGACCTGTCGACCGAAACGCTGCTGTCGTACGCGGGTCTGGCCACCGCCGATGACTCCGACGAGTCGGCTCCGTCGGTGGAGGCCGCGATCCGTGCGGACGACAGGCTGTCCGATGAACAGAAGACCGCGTTGATTGCGGTGTTCCACAGCATGATCCAGCCCGCGTAGACGTCAGCTTTGAATGCCGACCAGGCCCATGACGCCGGATCGCCAGTCCTCGTATGCTCTGCCCGACTCGGGTGTTTCCGTCGGGTGGCTCAGCTCGGCGTCCGGGTCCTTGCTGCCGGATAGCGCGTAGTCGACGACCTCACGGTCGGTACGAGCCGCGCTGACGATGCGCACCCGAGCACGATCCGGGGCCAGATCGGCCCGTTCGACCGAGCCGGTGACCAGAGCTCGTTTCGTCATCGCGTATCCCTCGAAAGCACGTCCGGCCATTCGGTCGGTCCCAGCCAAGCATGGCGGTGGCGAGGCCGAAAGGGCCCTTGGTCATCGGCGTTGCTCGCGCCCGCGGGACTGCAACGTCGTTGCAACGTCCCAGCTCCTAGCGTCGCGCCATCACCCGCTGTCGGAGCGGGTTTCCGCAGCAGCGCAAGGAGGAAACGATGACGGTCTATCCCGCTCCGGGGTCTGCCGGCAGCCCGGTCACGGTCGAGTCGCGGTACGGCAATTACATCGGCGGCGAATGGGTGCCACCTGCGAAGGGTGAGTATTTCGGCAACCCGTCGCCGATCACGGGTGCCGTGTTCACGGAGATTCCGCGCAGCACCGCCGAAGACATCGAGATGGCCCTCGATGCCGCGCACGGCGCCAAGCATGCCTGGGGCCGGACGTCGGTCGCCGACCGCGCGAACGTCCTGAACAAGATCGCCGACCGGATCGAGGCGAACCTCGAAACGCTCGCCGTCGCCGAGACCTGGGACAACGGCAAGCCGATCCGCGAGTCGAGCCTGGTCGATCTGCCGCTGGCGGTCGACCACTTCCGTTACTTCGCCGGCGCCATCCGCGCCCAGGAGGGTTCGATCGGCGAGATCGACCACGACACGGTCGCCTATCACCTGCACGAGCCGCTCGGTGTGGTCGGGCAGATCATCCCCTGGAACTTCCCGATCCTGATGGCGGTATGGAAGCTCGCGCCCGCATTGGCCGCCGGTAACTGCGTCGTCCTCAAGCCGGCTGAGCAGACCCCGTGGTCGATCCTCAAGCTCATGGAGATCGTCGGCGACCTGCTGCCTGCTGGCGTACTGAACATCGTCAACGGCTTCGGCGTCGAGGCCGGCAAACCGCTCGCCTCGTCCTCGCGGATCGCGAAGATCGCGTTCACCGGTGAGACGACGACTGGCCGGCTGATCATGCAGTACGCGTCGCAGAACCTCATCCCGGTGACGCTCGAACTCGGCGGCAAGAGCCCGAACATCTTCTTCGAAGACGTCGCTACGGCCGACGACTCCTTCTACGACAAGGCGCTCGAAGGCTTCGCGATGTTCGCCGTCAACCAGGGCGAGGTCTGCACGTGCCCGTCGCGGGCGCTGATCCAGTCCTCGATCTACGACCAATTCCTCGGTGACGCGGTCGAGCGGACCAAGAAGATCAAGCAGGGCAACCCGCTCGACACCGAGACGATGATCGGCGCGCAGGCCTCCAACGACCAGCTCGAGAAGATCCTGTCCTACATCGAGATCGGCAAGGCCGAGGGCGCACGCGTGCTCACCGGCGGCAAGCGCGCCGACCTCGGCGGTGAGCTATCAGGCGGCTACTACGTCGAGCCCACCGTCTTCGAGGGGGACAACTCGATGCGGATCTTCCAGGAGGAGATCTTCGGCCCGGTCGTGGCCGTGACACGCTTCGGCGACGACGACGACGGTCTCAAGATCGCCAACGACACGCTGTACGGGCTGGGCGCCGGCGTCTGGACACGCGACTCGAACCGTGCCTACCGAGCGGGCCGCGAGATCCAGGCCGGCCGTGTCTGGACGAACTGCTACCACGCCTACCCGGCCCACGCCGCGTTCGGCGGTTACAAGCAGTCCGGCATCGGTCGTGAGACGCACAAGATGATGCTCGACCACTACCAGCAGACGAAGAACCTGCTGGTCAGCTACTCACCGAACGCCCTCGGTTTCTTCTAGACGATGGACGCAGCTCGGGTCGGCGTCACCGGTAAGGCGGCGGAACTGCTCCGCCGCCTCACCGAGCAGCACGGATCGTTGATGTTCCACCAGTCCGGTGGGTGCTGTGACGGCTCCTCGCCGATGTGCTTCCCCGACGGGGAGTTCATCACCAGCGACGCGGACATCTACCTCGGCGACCTCGACATCGGCCTCGATCGCGCCGTCCCGGTCTGGATGTCTGCCAGCCAGTTCGCGTACTGGAAGCACACGCACCTGACGATCGACGTCGTCCCCGGCCGCGGCAGCGGTTTCTCCGTCGAAGCCCCGCACGGCGTCCGCTTCCTGATCAGATCACGCCTGCTGACCGACGAAGAGTCCATCGCGCTCGGACAGGCGTAACTACCGAACTTGGAGCTCCCCATGAAAGCTGCAGTCGTCACATCGTTCACCAAGGCGCTGGAAGTCCGGGATCTGCCGGTGCCGCAACCCGGGCCGGGCCAGGTCCTGGTCCGCATCGAAGCGAGCGGGCTGTGTCACACCGACATCCACGCCGCGCACGGGGACTGGCCGGTGAAGCCGACTCCTCCGTTCATCCCCGGCCACGAAGGCGTCGGCGTGATCACCCAGGTCGGTGCCGGTGTGCCGGATTCCCGCCTGGGACAACGTGTCGCGATCGCGTGGCTGGGCTCCGCGTGCGGGCACTGCGAGTTCTGCCTATCCGGTCGGGAGACGCTGTGCGAGAGCCAGCACAACAGCGGCTATTCAGTCGACGGGGCATACGCCGAGTACGCGCTCGCGTCCGCTGACTATGTCGTGCCCGTGCCCGACGGCGTGTCGTCCTTCGATGCCGCGCCGCTCACCTGTGCCGGCGTGACGACCTACAAGGCGGTGAAGGTCTCCGGTGCGCGATCCTCGGATCTCGTCGCCGTGTTCGGCATCGGTGGCCTCGGCCATCTCGCGGTGCAGTACGCGCGCATCGCCGGTGCGAGCGTCGTCGCCATCGACATCGAGGACGACAAGCTTCGCCTGGCGCGCGAGCTCGGTGCCGCGCACACGGTGAACGCGCGCACCGGCGACCCCGTCGCTGACATCCAGGCCCTCGGTGGCGCGGACGCCGCGATCTGCCTCGCCGTCTCACCGCAGGCCATGCGTCAGGCTTTCGACTCGCTCAAGCGCGGCGGCCGCCTGGTTCTCGTCGCACTGCCACGTGACAACGAGCTTGCGCTGCCCATCTTCCAGACAGTGCTCAAGGGCATCTCGGTGATCGGCTCGATCGTCGGTACCCGCCTCGACCTTGCCGAGGTGTTCGAACTGCACGCCGCCGGCCGCACAAAGGTGATCGCAGCGGGCCGCAAACTCGACGACGTCAACGCCTGCTTCGACGAGGTCCTCACCGGCCACGTCCCTGCCAGGCTCGTCTTCGAGTTCTAAGTTGCGGACGGATGCGACAGTACCGCGCCCGCCAGCCCTCGGTACCAAAATCGGCATCGGCATCGGCATCGTCTCTGTCGGTGATAAATCGAACCCGAGCATGACCCGGTCGTTCAGGGCCAGATTTCGCTCGCTTGGTAGGCGGGACCGGCTAAGACGCGGCACCACGGGAAGCATCGATGACTGTCCACAGTGGACGGTCTGTCATCGGCCGTGTCATCGAACTGCTGCCGTTCACGGCCAGGGGTGCCAAGGGTGACAACGCCAAGGTCAGCAGTGCGGGCTCTGACAGCTGAGTTGGTGTGGGTCACCCGTCTTGTAATCGGGCGGTTCGCGGTTCGAGTCCGGGCGTCGGCTCCAATCATTCCGGGGGTTGTAGCGGTGTGCTGATCAACTAATTGGCATAGCGACCGCAGCGGGACGTTCAACGGAAGCTGTCCGCGAGGTCGAGCGCGGCCTGCCGCGTGAAGTCGCCTTCGAGGCGGTACGTTCCCTTTCTGTCGCTCCAGATCAGGGTGTTTGCGCTGGCTCGCGGGGCGACCTCATGCACGACGTCCAGTCCGTGATTCGTCCTGCTGTGGTCGAGGTTGATGATCTCTTGCGGGCCCTCGATGAATACGCCGTGCCGGCCATGGATGTGGACCGATGTCGTCGTCGCACCGGTGTGCAGCAGCTTCTCGAGTACGGGGTCGCCGGCGTCGAAGATCTCGGTCACGATGAGTGCGTAGCCGGTGTCGGGGGTGGGTTTCAGGGTCGAGGCCCTGCGGTAGGCCAGGGTTACGACCAGAGCCGCGCCGTCGCGCCGTAGGAAGGTACGGTCCGGCGGTTGCCGGTTCGCGGGCAGTGCGATGCGGTTCGTCGCCGCGCGCTGAGCCTGTTGCAGCGTGACCTGGGGTCCAGCGGCCAGAGGTGCTGGTGTGACCGGGGCTGTGCTGGCCCGGCTGGGTGCGGTGCGGATCTCGATTCCTTTGAAACCGAGCCATGACGCCAGCGCGTGGCGGGTGCTGGGCACCGCGACCGTCACCACCGCCGCGATCAGAACGAGAGCGGCCGCGACGGCGAATCGGCGCATTCGATGGGATGCAGCAATCCAGCCCCGGCTGATCCATGACCTGGATCGGGAGCGGTTGGCCTCATCAGCGAGCTGTCGAATGACGCGCCCGGCATAGTCCGGCGGTGGTGGGACTTCGATCGTCGGGGCGAGTGCGCGAAGGGCTTCCTCGAGATCGTTCCGTGAGCGGCGGTCGTTGGTCATCGCTCGCCCCCATCCGGTGCGCCACCGTTAGCGAGGGCGGCGCGCAATCCGTCGAGCGCCCTGGACAGCCGCGACTTCACCGTGCCGATCGGCCAACCGAGCACCTGAGCGGTCTCGGCCTCGGAGAGCTCGAGCAGGTAGCGGCAGGTGACGACTAGCCGCGCATTCGTCGGCAGCGCGTTGACGACCTCGACCAGGCTCCGCCTCTCGTTGGCGTTGAGAACGGCCGACTCCGCGGACGGGACGATGCGCAATGGGCCGACTGCGCGGTCCCCGGCCAGGCGTTCGCGCAGCCGCGGCTGCCGGCCGGACGAGCGGGCTTTGTTGCGAGCGGCGTTCGCGACGATCGCGAGCAGCCACGGCTTGATCGGCGACTCCTGGCGAAACCGCCCCAGTGCGTAGAACGCTCGCACGAATGCCTCCTGCACGGCGTCCTCGGCGTCCGCCGGCCCGGCGATCAACGACGCCGTGCGGTGCGCGACCCCGGTGTAGCGCCGCACCAGCTCGGCATAGGCCTGCTGGTCGCCGCGACTCGCGCGCTCGACCAGGGCGCCGTCGCTGATCGCCGCACCCGACGGCGCGGGATCGCCGGCTACCTGCATGCGACCGGGTGGCGAGTCGAAGCAGTCTCCCCGATGACGGACGGGGCGGCGCTCACGGCCGTCAGTGTCGCACCGCGGCGCAGCGTCGCATACCGCCTGCCGAAGGCCCCGGCGCGAGGCCTGACCCGACGCATCGGTCGAGGCTGTGGGCAGGTCGGTACTCGTCGTCTCCTCGTTTGCTGGTGCACCACAACTAGTACCCGCCCGCCGCGCGCTTGGTTCCAGCCAGCCCAGCTGAGCCTGCTGGCCACGCGGGAACCTCCCGGGGTCCTGCCGGTTATCGACGTCGTGGGGGTCATGGTCGCGCCGCGGGCAGCTACGGCGGTGCCTGCAGTTGGGTCGCGCTGGATCGCGCGTCCGCGCGACCTCGCGGCGCTCGCAATCATCGGCGCTGTCCTGCTCGTCGGCACCTGGTGGCGTGGTGCCGCGCCGGCGGTGGGGCGCGGTGCGGCGCTCACCGACGCCGGCCGGCTGACCGGCTTTCTAGCTGGATACATCGCGCTGCTTCAAGTGCTGCTTCGGGCCAGACTTGGCCTGATCGAGCGCACTCTGGGCACGGACGCCGTCAACACAGCTCATCGGGTGCTCGGCGGCTACCTGCTCGCTCTCGTGCTGGCACACGCGTCGCTTATCACCGCCGGCTACGCCCAGCGCGTCCACACGGGGATCGTCAGCCAGTTACGAGCGCTGCTCACTACCTACTCCTATGTCGGATGGGCAGCAATCGCCGCGAGTCTGCTGGTGGGCGTCGGCGCGACGTCCGTCCCGCTCATCCGACGCCGGCTGCGCTACGAGATCTGGCACGGCATGCACCTCGCCGTCTACGTCGCGTTGACGTTGGCGTTCTTCCATCAAGTCGCCAATGGCGAACACTTCGTGCACAACGCGCAGTTGGGCACGGCATGGACGGCCTCATGGGTTTGCGTTGCGGTGGTCATTGTCTGGAGCCGATGGCTGCGGCCGGTCCAGCTGATGGCACGGCACCGCTTGACCGTGGCGGCGATCCGTCACGAGACGCCGGGGACGATCTCCGTAGAGATGACTGGCCGTCGACTCGACCGGTTCCCTGCCCAGCCAGGGCAGTACTTCCGATGGCGGTTCCTCAACCGCAACTGGTACGTCGCTCATCCGTATTCGTTGTCGGCCGAACCGGACGGTCGTCGACTCCGGATCACCGCGACGGTGGCGGGCCGCTACAGCGCGCTGCTGCCTGATCTGCGTGTCGGAACCAGGGTCATGGCAGAAGGACCGTGTGGCGGTCTGCTCGCACGGCCCGGCTGGGGCGGCCCCGTGCTTCTCATCGCGGGGGGCGTCGGGATCACGCCACTGCGGGCATTGTTCGCCACCTGCCCCGGTTCGCCGATCACACTGATCTACCGGGGCCACGCAGCTTCGAGCATGCCGCTCCGCGCGGAGCTGGCCGACATCGCGGACCGTCGAAGCGGCCGAGTGCACTACCTGGTGGGCTCGCGGCACGACCCGGCGAACCAGCTCACGCCCGAACAGATCACACGACTGTGCCCCGAGGTGGGCCAAGCGCAGGTGTATGTCTGCGGCTCCGCCGCGTTCGTCGGCCTCGTCCGCACATCACTGTCCAGGCTCGGGGTCGGCAACGGCAACGTCCGAGCCGAGTCCTTCCAGCTCGCGTGAAGGAACACACGATGAGATACCTCGCCCTGCTCCTCGTCGGCACCGCCGCCGTAGTTGCCCTGCTGGTCACCGTGCGACCGCACGACAAGCCGGCGCACCGACCACCCGCAGCGATCGCCTCCACTGCTGCGTCGGCCGCGAGCGGGACGACCACGACACCCGCGCCGCCGGTATACCGGTCGGGCACTGCGACCGCTGCCGCGCACACCGACTTCGGCGACGTGCGCGTACGCGTTACCGTGGCCCGCGGCCGGATCGTCCGCGTCGTCGCCGTCGAACTGCCGCACGGCAACGAGATGGACGTGCAGCTGAGCAAGCCCGCCGCAAGGACGCTCGAACGCGAAGTTCTTCAGGCGCAGAGCGCGGACGTCGACGTCGTATCGGGCGCAACCTACACCAGCACCGGCTACCTCAACTCGCTTCAGGCCGCGCTCGACCAGCTAACGTGAGCAGCTCGATCGCCCCACGCGTCGTCGACACGGCACCGTTCGCGGCGATCACGACCGCGTCGTAGCCAGGCAGGTCCTCGAGCCACGCCAGCGCCCGCTCACCCATGGCGACCGCAGCCGTGGCAACCGCGTCCGCCATGACGATGTCCGCTCCAATGACGCTCACGCTGCGCAGCGCCAGCGCCCGTCGGCCTGTGAACGGGTCGACGATTAAGCCGGGGCGCTCGCAGTTGCCGGACGTGGCGACCGCGAGGTTGTGCGCGGCGATGGTCGCGAGGATCGTGCCGGTCAAGCCGTCGCTCACACCGATCCGCCACATCTCGTCCGCCGCCGGGTCAGCCACGGCGAGGACGTCGCCGCCGCCGTTGACGACGTGGCAGTTCGATCCGGCTTGGGCAAGTAGCTGGGCTGCGCGCGCCACCGCCCATCCCTTGACGAGACCGGTCGGGTCGAGCCGGCCCGAATGCAGGGCGCTGAAGTAGCCACGCGTGAGGTTGCTCGCTTTCTCGCAAAGCGCGAGTACCTGCCGCACATCTTCTGAACAGGACGCGAGTGTCCTGCCGCCCCCCGCCAGGACGGAGATCTCGGAGTCTGGCCGGTAGGTCGAGAAGAGGCGGTCGAGACGGTCGAGTTCGTCCTCCACGGCCCGGATGGCGTCGGCATCCACAGGAGTTCGGAAGGCGAAGCTGAAGACCGTCCCCATCACCTCGTAGTGGTGACGCAATGCTGTTCGGCGCAACCGCACGATATGGACTAACCCGCACCTGCCCCCAACGTTCCAAGCGCGTTCAGCAGACGCATCCGTCGTCATGGTGCCCAGAGGGGTGGTAGCGGACGGCCTTCGATTCCCCTCCAGGGGCAGACGTCACGGCACTCGTGCCCCAGCTGGGGGCCGAACGGATTCGGTTGAGTCGGTGCCACGGCCATTAACCCCCAGGCATGGCCATGGCGCCGCCTCGAGCGCCGGTGGCCCCCCCGGGGGCTACAGGCCTGGGTTCGACCGCCCGACCGCTTACCCACCGTGCGATGGATCGGCGGGTGGATCTGAGACCGGCCAGCGGCTCGTTGGGTCACGCCCGCGGGCGTGGGTCGTTGCCTACCTGCAGGTGATGCCGCGCGTTGAGACGGATGCACGCTCGCGCCGGTGGCACTCAGCGCTATTCGGGGCCTCGCGTCAGTGCACGTCCCGGTCTGTCGGTGAACGGTGTTACGGGCGGCGGGTGGCGGCGGGGACCTGTGTCAGGGGTGGGCCGTTGGGTTCGGATGCCAGACCAGATGATGGCACCGCGGAGGGACGGAACGCCGACGCGAATCCTTCCAACGCTTTGGTGAGTTCGCTGGGGATCATCCAGACCTGGCTGCCGCTGCCTTCGGCGATCTTGGGCAGCACTTGCAGGTACTGGTAGGCCAGCAGCTCCGGGTCGGGACGTCCGTCGTGGATCGCCGAGAAGACGATGTCGATCGCCTTGGCCTGACCGTCGGCCATCAGCACCTGAGCTTTGGCTTGACCCTCGGCGGTCAGGATCGCGCTCTGCTTGGCACCTTCGGCGGTCAGGATCTGGGACTGGCGAAGGCCCTCGGCGGTGAGGATCGCAGCGCGCTTGTCCCGCTCCGCGCGCAGCTGCTTCTCCATCGCGTCGATGATCGACTTCGGTGGGTCGATGGCTTTGAGCTCCACCCGGTTCACGCGGATGCCCCATTTGCCAGTGGCCTCGTCCAGGACGCCCCGCAATTGGCCGTTGATCTCCTCCCGGGAGGTCAGCGTGCGTTCTAGATCCATGCCGCCGATGACGTTCCGCAGCGTGGTGACGGTCAACTGCTCGATGGCCAACAGGTAGTTCGCGATCTCGTAGGTGGCGGCTCGCGGGTCGGTGACCTGGAAGTACAGAACCGTGTCGATGTGGACTACGAGGTTGTCCTCGGTGATGACTGGCTGCGGGTCGAAGGACACCACCTGTTCGCGAAGGTCGACTCGGCTGCGGACCCGGTCCACGCCTGGCACGAGGGTGTTGAACCCGCCGGAGAGCGTTCTGTTGTACGAGCCGAGCCGCTCGACGACGTACGCGCGTGCCTGCGGAACGATACGGATCGCTCGGCTGAGCGCCACGAGTACGACGACCGCGGTGGCCACGATGATGACGAGGGCGATCATGACGGCTCCCTGGGGTACACGAGCGCTGTCGCGCCCTCTATCTCGAAAACGGTGACTCGCGTGCCGGCTGGAATCACCAACGTCTCGTCGTAGGCGCGGGCCGACCACACTTCGCCACCGATCCGCACGGTGCCTGAGCAGGCGTCGACCTGCTCGAGCACGATCGCCGGCCGGTCGGCGAGTGCCGCCACTCCGCTGCGATACGCCGTGTGCCCGAGCCGTCGACGGCGGGTGGCAAGCGGATACACGACGGCAAGCCCGCCGAACGCGGTGACCGCGAAGGCCAGCGACTGCAATACCAGGCCACCGCCGACCCCGGCAACCACCGCGGCCACCAACGCGGCCGCTGCCATCAGTCCCGCAGCGAACGCGAGTGTTGTCATCTCGACGACCCCGAGCACGGCGGCCGCGGCCAGCCAGACTATCCAGGCATACATATGACCACGTCGGATCTGGAGATCTCCACACGCCGTCGCGCGACCGACCGTTCAGCTCTGCTCGGGCTCATTGTGCCCACCGCCTCGCGCCCCGGACGCTCAGCGTCCGCTCACCCACCTTCAGCATCCGCCGCGCGCGCCGAAGTGCCAACCGGTTGTGCGAGCGCGTCTACGCCGGGCGTGGCTCAGGCTCTGTGTCCGCGTGGGCTTCGACCTCGAGGTGCGGGATCCACGTGAGCCAGCGTGGGAGGTACCAGTTGCGGTCGCCGAGCAGCACCATCACGCTGGGCAGCACGACGGAGCGGATGACGGTGGCGTCGATGAGCAGCGAGACGGCGATGCCGAAGCCCATCTGCTGGAACATGACCAGGTCGCCGCGCGCGAAGCCGGAGAAGACGGCGACGATGATCAGCGCCGCGCCGGTGATGATCCGCGCGGTGGAGGCGACGCCCCAGCGGACAGCTGCAGCCGTGTCGGCGCCTTGGTCGAAGTGCTCGCGAATGCGGCTGAGCAGGAAGACCTGGTAGTCCATCGACAGGCCGAACAGCACCGCGAACAGAAACAGCGGTACCCAGGCCTCGACCGCGTCCACGGTCTGGAAGCCGAGCGCGCTCGCTCCGACGCCGTGCTGGAAGACGAGCACGAGCAGGCCATAGGCGGCACCGACCGAGAGCAGGTTGAGCGCGATTGCGGTGAGCGCGACGGCGATCGAGCGGAAAGCGATCGTCAGCAGGACGAGGGAGAGTCCGAGGACGAACGCGAATACGAGCGGCGCCGGATTCGTGACGTTGTCGAGGTAGTCGACGGTCTCCGAGGTCGACCCTCCCACCAGCGGGTCTGCATCGGTCCGCTCGAACGCCGCTGGGACGAGCCTGTCGCGCAGGTCGCGCACGGCCGCGATGGCCTGGTCGCCGGCAGGATCTCCACGCACCGGGACGACGAGGTCGGCGACGCCGCCGGTGCCGACGCGGATCTCGCCCGGCCCGAAGCGCGGGTCGGTGTCGAGTTGGTCGTGTAGCTGCTGGAGCGCTGTCGACACCGGGCCTGAATGATTCGTGACGAGTATGTGGACCGGATCCGCGGTCTGTGCCGTGAAGTCATGCTGTAGCGCGAGATAGCCCTGCTTCGCTGCCAGGTCGTTGGGGAGCGTGCTGACCCCGGACGTGCCGATATTCAGCCCGAACGCGGGTAGTGCGAGGGCGACGAGCGCGACCGTTGCGAGGGCGAGGCTGAGCGCGGGGCGGCGCAGGACACGGTCGATGATCGCGCCCCAGAACCGTCCTTCCGGGTTGTCCCGCTCTACCGATCGACGGCCGACGATCGGCAGGCGAATGGCGTCGACGCGATCGTGCAGGAGCCCGAGCAGCGCCGGCAGGAGCGTGAGTGCGACGGCGAGCGAGGTGATGCCAACGAGGATCGCCCCGGCAGCCAGGCTGTGGAAGATCGTGGACGGCACGAGCAGTAGGCCGAACATGGCGATCACGAAGGCCGACCCGCTGAACAGGACCGCACGGCTCGCCGTGGCGCCGGTGGCGACGATCGCGTCATCCGGCGCCCGCCCGCGACCGCGCTCCTCGCGGTAGCGCGAGATGACGAACAGCGCGTAGTCGATCCCGAGCGCGAGCCCCATACCGGTGAGCATGTTGGTCGTGAAGATCGAGAGCTGGACCAGCTGGGTGAGCAGCGCTACGAGCCCGAGCGCCGTCGTGATCGCGACGAGCGCCATCAGCAGCGGCACCAGGCCGGCGACGATCGTGCCGAAGACGAGCAGCAAGATGAGCAGCGCCGCAGGGAGCCCGAACTTGAGTTCGCCGTTGCGTAGATCGCGCTCGGACAGCAGGTTGAAGTCGTGATCACGTGTCGTGTTGCCGGTGATCGCGACTGTGAAATCCGGCTCGGCGTCCGCGCGCCGGACGGCGTCTATGACGCCGCCCGCGGCGGTGTCGTCGGTGATGTCGATCGGGATCAGCGTCGCGTGGCGGTCGGCGGAGACGAGCGAGCGGTTGGCTGTGTCGACATAGGTGACCGCGTTGCGCACACCGCCGGTCTCGCGGACCGTCCGCACGAGCTCGCCGACGAACGTGCGGAACTGCCCGTCGTCGACCGTCGAGCGCGCAGAGCGCACGACCATCAGATCGGTGACGGCGCGTCGCGGATCGGGCGGGAAGGCCGTGTCTAGTCGGTCGTTGGCCCGCTCGGACTCCGGACTGTTCGTACCGGTGGCCTCAGTGGTGAATCCGATCAGGGCGAAGGCAAGGGCTGCGACCGAACCCGCCAGCACCACACCCCACACGGCGAGCGTGCGTCCGGCATGACGGCTGCAGATGCGGGCCGCCGATGCAGTGGAGAACTTCACCGTGAACCCCCGACGGTCACGTTCGCCACATTAAACGGCCTTCGGCCTCATTACACCAGGCCGATCCATCGGCGGCGGACTCCATCTTCGAGGGCGGCCTGGCGCTGGCGTCGCCCGCGACGGCAGAGCACCCTGTCATGGGGAAGGTGATCGCGATGCAGAACACCGGATGGCACGTCATCATCGAGTTCGACGAGGACGACAGGCACACCCACGCGACGGCGACCGCACGGGTCCGGGAGGACCGCCCGATGACCGCACGCGGCGACGCGTACCGAAACCCGATCGACTCGAATCAGCCGTTGGTCGGCGAGGAGATCGCGGCGGCGCGGGCACTGATCGATCTCGGGACGCAGTTGCTGCAGGTTGCCGCCGCTCAAATCGAGCAGGTCACTAAGCAGCCCGCTCATCTGGTCCGCTGAGGCGTGGCGCGCCGGCCGGCTGCTCTTCGATCGCCGTTCGGATCGGGCGCTGCGGGCGCGGTGAGAACAACGGGGCGGTCCGAGCGTGCTGTCGCACCCATCGGCGACACGTACCGCACGTTTTCCTACGCTGTGCTGCGGACCTGCGACCAGGCCGCCGTGACCGCGGCTGTGTCGTCGCTGCGTGATGGCGATCCGGTGGAGTTGAGCTTCGACGGGGTTGGGCTGTTCCGCCGTGGCCGGGCGTGTGTGCTGGCCGGGGTGACATCTCAGTTCGTGGCTCGTCAGGAGCGGGTCGTCTCGGCTGTGCCGGCCACCGGCGCGAACCTGCGCCGGCCCCGTTCGGCGGCCGATACGTAGCGGCCGCACATGTGGCGTTGTATTGCAGCATTGCGACGGCGAGGCCCGGCGCGCATTGCGGCGGTGCTCATCCTGTGTGGTGCACGGCTGCAACGGGAAAGTGTTGTCGCGCAAGCTTTTCGTGCTGGATGGGTATACACGGAGCATGAGATTCGCCGTCAGTCTGTTCGTGATCGCGGTGGGTGCCATCCTCGTGTTCGGTGTCACCGACTCGCCTGACGACGGTGTCCGCGTCCACGTGATCGGCCTGATCTTGATCGTGACCGGGCTGGTCGGTCTCGCGATAGCGTGCCAGCTGTTCGTCTCGCGGCGGCGCACCGACATCATCTACCGCGAGGACGGTGCGACCTGGCTGGAGCCCAATGCGCCGGCGCCCGGTGAGCCCTGGGAGCCGGTTGAGCGCCGCGTGCTCGGGCCGCTGCCGGAGCGGTACGTCCCGACGGTGCATGTGCCTGGCCCGCGACGCCACCCTGTTGACCGGCGCGAACCGCTGCCGGCCGCGAGCATCGTCCGCGACCCACAAACCGAGCGCGTGGAGAGTGTGCACGGGGTCATGGACGTGGAGCCAGGGTCGGAGGAGTTCCGACGGATGGCGCAGCTGTACGACGAGTGAGGCCGTGACTTCGCTGTGCCGCTCTGTCGGGTCCGGGCCAGCC
>WNGR01004595.1_pt1 | contig 23854 bp, 20 predicted proteins | sample 5407581 | NCBI WGS metagenome assembly WNGR01 (sample SAMN13153383, study PRJNA577476) | soil metagenome | isolation source: 80 cm soil or saprolite under Garry oak tree replicate 2 | place: USA:California | collected 2016-06-15
GCTCCATCTGGTTAGTTTTCGCTTGTATTTCAGATATTGTAGGTTGTCTAGTATCGCTTGTATTTTGATAGTAGCCAGCCCACACAGGTTCTTGTGAAAGGAGAACCGATTGAAAAGGCTTGTCATTCCGGTCTGTCTTATCGCGCTGCTGGCTCTGGTGATGTTAGGAACAGCTACGGGAAGCTCGGCCTCCAGCGCCACTCCGGGCTATAAGCATGTTCATGTGTGCTCAGCCGCTCCTGTCGGCTTTGCCAACTGTCATGCGATCCAGTTAGTATTAACGAATGCTCGCCCTGCGAGTAGTCCAGCAGGGTATAATCCCGCCGATCTGCAATCCGCCTACAAACTCCCTTCTTCCACGGCAGGGAGTGGCCAGACAGTCGCAATCGTTGACGCCTTCAACGACCCCAATGCAGAATCAGACCTGGGTGTGTACCGGTCGCAGTTCGGCCTATCACCTTGCACAACTGCAAACGGCTGCTTCAGGAAGGTTAATCAGACCGGTGGTACCAAGTATCCTAGAGGGAATACCGGGTGGGCCGAGGAAATCTCGCTCGACCTGGATATGGTGAGCGCTATCTGTCCCAACTGCCACATTCTGCTCGTCGAGGCCAAGACGAACAGCTTCTCCAACCTGGCAGCAGCCGTCGACGAGGCTGCCAGCCTGGGAGCCAACGAAATCAGTAATAGTTACGGTGGTAGTGAGTACAGCAATGAGGTAAACGACCAGTCGCACTACAATCATGCTGGTATCGCCATAACGGTAAGCTCAGGTGATAGTGGCTACGGTGTGCAGTTCCCAGCTCCATCCCAATATGTGACAGCCGTCGGTGGAACCTCGTTGACTAAAGCAAGTAACACACGCGGTTGGAGCGAGACGGCCTGGAGCGGTGCCGGAAGTGGCTGTAGTGCCTATGTTTCCAAGCCTGGCTGGCAGACGGATACTGGGTGCAGCCAGCGAACAGTAGCCGATGTGTCCGCGGATGCCGATCCCAATACAGGCGTCTCGGTCTACGATACTTACCATGAGCCGGGCTGGTTGGTCTTCGGTGGCACCAGTGTCGCTTCCCCAATCATTGCCAGCGTCTATGCCCTTGCTGGTAATGCTGGCAGTGTGAACTACGGGCAGTATCCATACCTCCATTCGGGTAGTTTGTTCGATGTCACCAGTGGAAGCAACGGTAGCTGTGGCGGCTCATACCTCTGCACAGCCGGACCTGGCTACGATGGACCGACTGGCCTTGGTACTCCGGATGGTACAGGTGGCTTCTAAGCACTTTTCGCGTTAGCACAAGAGAGGAATCCTCTCACCAGGAGGGAATCGCAAAACGAGGGCGCCCTTGCGGTGCGCCCTCGTTTTGCGATTCCCTCCTGGTGAGAAAATGAGATCAAATCCGTTTAAAGAGAGATGATTTGGGTCCCCAATTACCTGTCCCCCGGACAGGATTCCCCAAACCCCGGCAGAGGGCTGACCGCCCTCTGCACTCCCGCTGACTTTCATCACTCTTCAGCCGGATTTGATATGAAGGGTCGCTCGTACTTTGTCAGCAAGACGCTTGCTGGCTGCTCTATTCGTTTGGTAGTGCTCGATGGCCGCCTGATTGTTGGTGCCACTATTCCGCTGCACAAAGAATACCGGCTCTATTAGCGTATAATATGGAGAAGAAGAAAAGGTAAAATAAATACCGGAGGAATACTCGTGGCACGAAAAATCCTGGTTGTGGATGATGAGGCAGTGCTGGTAGAAACTATTGCCTATAACCTGGAGCAGGCGGGCTACCAGGTAATCACGGCAGCCGACGGAGCCAGTGCATTAGAGGCAGCACAGCGTGAGTCACCCGATTTGATCATCCTGGATATCATGCTTCCAGAGATGGATGGTCTGGAGGTCTGTCGCGAGTTGCGTCGGGAGAGCAACACTGCTACTACGCCTATTCTGATGCTCACAGCCAAAGGTGACGAGATCGATAAAGTAGTTGGCCTCGAAGTGGGAGCCGATGATTATGTTACCAAGCCCTTTGGGCGCCGTGAGTTGCTGGCACGGGTCCGTGCACTACTACGCCGGGCCGATTACTCTCCCTCCACCGAGCAAGAACAGGAGGCTCCCAGCGAGGTTCCGCATCCCCCTCGCGAACTGGTTGCTGGCCCCATACGCATTGACCTTGCCGGGCGACGAGTGCTCTGCCGTGGACAGGAATTGGAACTACAACCTAAGCAGTTTGATCTACTGGTTTATTTTGTTCGCAATCGTGGAACGGTGCTGACTCGTGATCTGTTGCTCCATAACGTCTGGGGCTATGACTATGTGGGCGACACGCGCACAGTTGATGTCCATGTGCGCTGGCTGCGTGAGAAGATCGAAGAGGACCCGGCGAATCCTCATCTGATTCAAACGGTACGAGGTGTGGGCTATGTCTTCAGGTGGTGAAGCCAGTTCTCTCCCTGAAACATTGGGAAATTGTGCTGAGGCGGCCTACTAAATCAGAGGAAGATGGAAAAACATAAACACAAAAAGTCCCCAAACGTTCATAAACACTGAGAGTACGATCAGCGTTTTCCTGCTCCATGCCGGTACCTGTTGCATACCCAGTGCAGCGAGAAGCAAGGCAAAGGGTAAAAAGTCCAGGCTGAAGCGATAGCCGAACTGCAACCACCCCGTATTGAAATAGAGCAACAGGAGAGCCATCGGTAAGAGAGAGGCCACAAGAAGCGCACCTGCCAGCCAGCGACGTTCAGGAGAGCGGAAGGCCAGGAATGCAAACAACAGGGCCGGAGTGGTCCAGAAAATGCCTGTACCGTGTGTACTGAAGATAAGGTAAGGCACGGACGGTATAAGCTTGGGAGGCTCAAGCCACATATAGCGGAAATTGGTGGGAAGAAAATGCAGGCTGAACAGGCCATATTTATGCAAGCCTCCTGAAATGTAGGGGTTCACATTCATCCCCGTATACCCAAAATCAGTGAAGGAACCAAAACGTGCCTTATTGTAGATCAGCATGCCAACCACAAATAACCCCAACATAGCAAAGAAGGGGACCAGTTGCTTTAACACCCCTGGCAGCCACACTTTTAGTGGCCTCATGTGCTCTGTTTTCATTGCCAACAATACAAAGAAAGGGAAAGTGAAGAGCACTGTGGTGCGTGATAACACGGCAAGACCTAAGAACAATCCTGCTACTAATGGCCGTCTTTTACCCAGTGTTTCACCAATATAGAGGAGCAAAAAGGTTGTAGCGACGATATGCGCCAGTTCCCACACATGCCCTTGCATCACTGCGTATAAGTGCTCCGAGCCGAATGCAAACAGTCCCAATAGCCATGCAACAGGTATCAGTTTCTGTCCAACAAACTGGCTATAAGAAAATCGCTTCAGCACCCACAGCATTAACCCGAGATTGAGTATGCCCATCCCTACTGAGAGCGAAAAAGTAATTAATGGAGGATTTGCCAGGTGGAAGATTGCTACCAGTGGTAACATGAGCACAGCAGGTAAGGGCGGAAAGGCGACATACCAGTGTCCATTGTGGAGAGTGAAGTCCTGGGTATCGTGTGGCAGGTCATGCACATAAAGATGCCCATGTAACCAGCCGTCGGCAAGATAGACAAAGTGTTGACCAATGCCAGGTGGACCATGTAGATACCGCACTAATGCAATCAGCAGATAGAGGGTCGCCATGGAGACAAAGAGTAATACTGTACCTTTCCTTCCCCATTCCAGGGAGGTTGGAAATTTCTGTTTCTCACGATTATGTTCTGTTGGTGTTTCCTGCTTTGCCTCAGAGTTGGGTTCAGAGAGTCGCTTTGCCACCCCGATACTGTCTCCTATCATTGTATAAGTTCCGCCCCCCATTAAGTTGGCGCGGAGCACACACACTATATATAGTACGCGCCTGGTGGGTTGTCAATTCCGGTATGACAAATGGGTGCGCGTGAGCAAGCCAGCAGGGCGACCGCAAGGGATCGCCCCTCCCCAAGCGGGGCTTCGCACACCCATCCGTAGTTTGGGAGGGGCGATCCCTTGCGGTCGCCCTGTTAGGCCTACGCAACAATCGTGCGCACACCCTGACAAATAGGTATACCCGTCCCTTCACGATGTGGTACCATTATGGAAAATACTGCTGTCTCATCTTTCCTGACAAAGGAGCTTATTTTTGAATCCCTTGACAATGAATCTGACACTTTCTCCTGATGCCCCGATCGACTTACACATGCATACTACCTACAGCGATGGCCGTTGGCCCGCCGAGCAGCTTATCAATTACCTCTGATGCCCCGATCGACTTACACATGCATACTACCTACAGCGATGGCCGTTGGCCCGCCGAGCAGCTTATCAATTACCTTGTCACTGAAGGTTTTAACCTGGTGGCTGTGACCGACCATGACCGGGTCGATATGGTTGCCAGTATTCAACAATTGGCCGCTACAAAAAATCTGCCTGTACTTTCTGGTGTCGAGATGAGCACACAGTGGAAGGACAAAATGGGGCATGTCCTCTGCTATGGATTCGATCCAGAGCACAACTACCTCGGCGAAATCACCAGTGCGGTAGTAAAACGCCAGCTAGAGAACACTCACGAGGTTTATGATGAGCTGCGTCGTCGCGGCTACAAGTTTCCACGCCAGGAGAAGGTGCTGGCCGAGAACGGCGGCCAGCTACGTCGCCCGGCAGACAACATTCTCCTCTTGCGTGAACATCGTTATGTTTCCGATTGGCAAACTGGCGTGCAGAAGATTCAAGAGGCAGGTTTCCGCTCTATTATGGCAGATATGGCGGAGACCGTGGATGCCGCTCACCGCAGTGGTGCCGTGTGCCTGATAGCCCATCCAGGTCGCCGTGAGCGGGGTTTCACTTTCTATGACCCTGCCCTGCTTGACGAGGTACGTGTGGAGGTTCCGCTTGATGGCATTGAGGTCTACCATCCCTATCACAGTCCTGAAATAATTCAGACCTACCTGGAGTATGTGCATAAACATAACCTGCTCCTCAGCACAGGCTCTGACTCGCATTGCCATCCTGGACGTATGCCCATAAAGCACCGTGCTGAGATCAGCCGACGATTGTTGGAGCGTGTAGGGATACACGTTGCATAATTTTTTTATTTCATATACCAATCCGTCGTCGAAATCCCCTCTGGATAGGTCACTGTTCTAAGCACCAACCCTCCCGGATTCTGGAAACCTATGATAGGGCGGCCCTGCTCTACCAGGAGCATAGAGTCGTGCCAGATGGGAGCAGCACCATCGACACCTGTCACATTGATCATCGGTGAATTGTCGTTGTTGCCTGCCCAAACCCCCATCACATAGTCTGTGGTGTAGCCTACCGTCCAGTTATCCCTGAAATCGCTAGACGTGCCAGTTTTGGCAGCAGCAGGGCGAACGATCCCACGATTCCCCTGCCAGCACTGTTGCCGCGTGTTGGAGTAGAGTTGCAGCACATTACAATCAAAGAACTCGTAGAGGCGTGACTTGTTATCGCTCAGCACATTGGTCATTATGTAGGCAACCTGCTTACTGATCACACGTTTACCCAGTGGAACGAAGTGGTAAATCATGTGCCCATCTGTATCCACCACAGTATCGATGGCATGAGGGGGAATACGTACTCCCCCATTCGCAAAAACACCATAGGCGGCAGTCTCGTCAAGCAGGTGAATGCCTAGCGTACCAAGCACCATGGTATAGTTCGGTGTTCCTTTGTAATTGGTAATACCCATGACCTGGGCAGTATGCAGCGCTTGATCGACGCCAACTCTCATAAGCAGCTTTACCGCCGGGACGTTAAACGAGTTCTGCAAGGCATAGCGATAAGAGATCAAACCATGGAACCTTTGATCGTAGTTGTTTGGAGTATATGGTGGAAGGCCACAACACATTTGAATAGTGAGCGGTGCATCATAAACGGGCATGCCAGGACTGATGCCCTGATTGAAAGCCGTGGCATAAATGAAGGGTTTAAACGATGACCCTGATTGACGGTAGCCCTGAGTAGCAACATCGAAATCCCCACTTCTTGGGTCGGTTGGATTGATATTACCGAGCAGGACGCGAATCGCTCCATTATGGAAGTCGATCAGGACTGCCGCAGCGTTTGACATGTTGTGGGCGGCGCTCAGCTCTGCAATATGCCGCTGAGCAATCTTCAGAATCGCTTTTTGCAGTTTTAAATCGAGCGTCGTAGAGACGATCAAACCTGCCCGTGCAAGATCGGCTGGTTTGACATGCAGTACCGTCGCCAGTTCATTGACGGCATAGTTGGCGAAATGTTTGGCGAGCGGCTCGTTGTGAATTACTCCGTGATGCAGGAAACCAGGTTGCTGTGCTTGAATGATGGCAGCTTGTTGCTGTTGAGCGGTGATGTACCCCTGCAAGCGCATCTGGGTAAGCACATCTCTCATACGCTGAAGCGCCGCTTGAGGATGGAGATAGGGATCGCGCAAACTGGGATTGCTCGGAATGCCAGCTAACATCGCTGACTGGGCAATACCAAGTTGAGAAGCAGCACTTGCTTTAGGAGTATCCTGCAGGTTGAAGTAGGTAAAGGCCGCAGCATCAGCTCCATAGGCTTGCTCACCATAAAAGATTGTGTTGAGGTACATGGTGAGGATCTGCTGCTTTGTGAAATGCTTTGTCACTTCCGGTGCCAGAATCAGTTCCTCGAGTTTGCGTATAAGCGTGTCACGGTTGCCCACAACGTTATTTTTGATTAACTGCTGAGTGATCGTACTGCCACCAGAAATGTATCCCTTACTGGTCACGTCCTGCAAAGCGGCCCGCAGAATACCAGCAATGTCAAAGCCAGGGTTTTTCCAGAAATTCTGGTCTTCAATAGCAATCTCAGCATTAATCAAATTTTGCGAAATCTGTGAGAGTGGCACCGTTGTCTGCAACCCCTGGTTGGTCATCTGGTAGATCAGCGTCCCCTGCGAGTCATACATCTTCAGGCTATCTTTGGGCAGGATATCAGGCAGTGTGAGTACCTGCTGCTCGTAACGCTGCTGGGTGGCCTGATCGACTGCTACGAGAGTGATTAGCAGGCTAACCATGACAACAACAACGGCCATCGCTCCCATCGCCATGGGGAGCATGGTCCACTGCGTTCCCAGACGATCAACGGCGGCATACTGCAGATTGCTACGCCGCAAGTTCTTTCGCTTGATGTATCGCTTGGTGCGCCATCCCATAGGCGGCTTCCGATGCGGAACAGCATAATAGGTACCAACAGCAGGTTTCAAGGGACGCTCGTCGAGTCGTTGTGCTGCCGCGGCACGACTGTGTGCAGGAAGCTTTGCAGGTGCCACTGGTTCCCTTGATGGTTCTATTGACGTTGTGGGCTGCTGTTTAGTCTGCATCTCTCTATCTTTCCGTCCAACTTCTCTATCCAGCTCTCAACTTGATCCTCTAGCTGCCAGGGTGATCGCAATTTGTGGCAGAGCCAGCATTTCTTATTGTTATTTCTATTATAAATCATGAATGCTGCATTCCCTTTCACCACCAACCTGGATCAGGAGACGGTACGCCGCCTGCTGGTGGTGCAAAAGCGAAGGTATAACTGCTTGGACAATAGGGAGACGGGGGTGGTTGGGTTGAAGGAGCATATCCCTCAACAGGAGCAGGTATTGCTGTTGCTGAGGCTGTTGGTTGTGGTGTCGGTGTTGGCTGAAAGGTGGGGACAGTGCCCGGCAGAAACCAGTCGGTGGTTTGCACGCCATCTGGATAGGTCACCTGTACGTGATTCAGTCCACCCGGATTGATGAAATCACGGATGGGATGACCTTGCTCGGCCAGCAACATCGAGTCATGCCAGATAGGAGCAGCACCCTGCACGCCCGTGACACCGATCATTGGTGAATTGTCATCGTTCCCTGCCCATACCCCCATCACATAATCCGTCGTATAGCCTACTGTCCAGTTATCACGGAAATCTTCAGTCGTACCAGTTTTGACAGCCGCAGGACGAACCGCTCCACGGTTGCCGTACCAGCAGTCCTGCTGGGGGTTCGAGTACAGTTGGAGCAGGTTGCAATCATAGAACTCAGGAGTACGTGACCCGTTGTCACTGAGTACGTTGGTCATCATATATGCCAGTTGGGGACTGATGACACGCTTCCCAGGGTCCTGCTGATGCTGATAGATGGTTTTTCCAGTGTTAGCGAAGACAACCTTATTGATGGCATAGTAGCCAACATGCACCCCGCCATTGGCAAAGGTACCATATGCTAAAGTATGATCAAGGAGACGAATACTGAGGCCGCCAAGTACGAGTGAATAGCCAGGTGTTCCCTGGTAGGTGGTAATTCCCATGTCCTTAGCTGTCTGCATAGCGGCATCAATACCTACATGTTGCAATACTCGCACCGCAGGAACGTTCAGTGAGTTCTGCAATGCACAGCGTAAGGTCATATGCCCATGGAAGCGACGATCGTAGTTATCCGGCGACCAGACCGGAGGAGTTGAATCAGGCAGGTAGAGGGTAGTACGTGTATCATTAATGGCCTGGGCAGGCGAAGCACCTTGCTTAAAAGCCGTTACATAGACATAGGGCTTAAACGATGATCCCGGTTGACGGTAGCCCTGGGTGGCGACATCAAACTGTCCATCGATAGACTTGTCATTGTAGTCAATGCTGCCAAGCAAGGAGATGATGGCTCCTGTGTGGAAGTCAATCAGCACCTCTGCTGCATTGCTCACGTGGTTACTGCTCAACTCAGCAATATGCTGCTGCGCAATCTTCTGGATCCTATCCTGCAAATTGATATCGAGGGTGGTGTAGATTATCAAGCCAGAGCGTGACAGATCTTTCGCTGTCAGCACATGCTTTCCAGTAGGATTGAGCATCGCCTGGACTTCTGGCAGCTTTAAGAGTTGTGAGAGCACAAAATTGAAAAAGTGGGGCGCACGGTTCTGAAGACTGGCCGGAGTCTTGAAGAAATCGGGACTCAGTGCCTCACGTATCGCATCCTGCTGGTCTACCTTGCTGATGTATTTCTGGCTTACCATCTGGTCGAGAACCGTTTCAAAGCGATTAAAGGCTGCCTGTGGATGCAGCAGGGGATCATAGGCATAGGGAGAGCTTGGTATACCCGCCAGCATAGCCGCTATAATGCCCATTAATCTGTGGAGTGAGAACAATCTCTTCGAGTTTACGAATGAGAGTTGCCTGGTTTCCCACGATCAGATTCTTAATCAATTGCTGGGTAATTGTACTGCCCCCTTCGACAACCTGCCCGCTACGTAGATCGTCTATAGCCGCCCGGATGATACGTAACACATCAACACCCTGGTTCTTCCAGAAGTCTTTGTCCTCGGTGGCAATCGTGGCATCTTGTAGCGTCTTTGCTATCTGATTGATCTTGACGGTCGTATGGACGCCGTCGTCCGTCAGTTGACCAATCAGCACACCCTGGCTATCGAACATCTTGAGGTTATCACGAGGAAGCAGGTCACGCAGGGTGAGCACCTGGCGCTCATATTTTGCCTGGGTCTGTGTAAAGAAGCGATAGACGGCAAATCCTCCTGCTCCTCCCGCCGAAAGTAGAATGATCAGAACCATAATTACAATGGTCCAGATGATAGTCCAGAGTCGGCGACGAGCGTGATCCACTGTAGCACGCGCCTGGCGCAAATGTTTGCGTGAGAGATGACGCCGCATTTTCTTGCGGTGCCGCCGTATACGGACTCGCTGCGCTGCCGGGGTCGGAGACACGTAAGAAGCGGGTAACGATGCGATGCTCCCCACAACTGCTCGAGTACCCTTTGCAGACGGGCGTTTCCTGGCTGGTTGTAGTACTGGTTGTTGCGAAGCCTGGTCTAACTGTAGTGTTCGCTCATCATCAGTAAAGGGTGGAACAAGAACAATACCAGTTGGTTCTGCCGGAGTGTCAGGGGGCGCCCTCGCCTCGATAGAAACCACAAGATCATTAGTGATATCGTATATTTCATCGTCATCGATTGAGGAATCGGTCGCCATGCCAGTACCCCCGGTTTTCTTAAACCATAACATATGTTATTGAGATTGTACAACGTCTGAAAAAGGTATTCGCTCACCTTCCGAATATGCATCTCTGTTATGATAGACGCGCCAGGAGGGTATTTGTTCCAACCAGATTTTTTATTCAGATTTAGACCCTGTAGTTAAATCTGGAGTGTCTGGAGATGAGGGTGTTGGCGATGGTGGCTGCGAAGATTGAGCTGCCTCAATCAGTGCAGGAAGTATCTCATTAGTAAGAGCCTGGATCTGGTAGAGTGTCTCGGCCCAGGGGATATCTTGATGCTCACGATAATCGTGGGTGCCCTGGACCTCTACGAGCTGGAGCACGCTTTCATCAACCAGGCTGCGAAAGTAGAGGAAGGCACGAACTGCATCAGCGACTGAGACATGGGAGTTACGAGTGAGAGAACCATATTCGAAGCCAAGCTGTACCGCCTCCTGACGCAGTTCTTCAGCGTCAGTCCCATCAGTGAGTGCACGCAGCAGGAGTTCCAGAACATGCCGTCCCAGGCTGCGATAGCCTTCACGGGCGGATTCGTTGAAGTGTTGATACCAGAGTTGATTATTGAGCGTCCCATCCGTGAAGGCAAAGCGTACCCGTCCCAGGATACTTTGCACAAGCAGCAGGGCAGCAGGGCGTGGTTTTCTCTCTGTATCATGATGCAGACGTGCCTCAATATCAGCCCGCCTGAAACGACGATGTCCGCCGGAGGTGCGGCGTGATGGCAATTCGTTACGATCAGCCCAGAGCCGCACTGTTGCCGGGTGCATCCCCAGCATATCAGCAGCTTGACGCAGGCTTAGCCATTCGTCCCCTGTTTGTGATGATGACATTGTGACGGCACCACCCCTTCCGAACAAGGTGGCTACAACTATTTCGTAGCCCCATTCTAAGGGATTCCACAAATGCCGTCAAGGGAGTTGGAAATGCTACCTATTGTGCAACTTCTGATAGTATGCTATAATCCGTGAGCGTGCGGGGCTTGCTCTGGAGAAAGGCTACTCTGCGCCTTCAAGGAGCACAAGGTTCTCCTTTCATTAAGATGCAAGGAGACAGATGATAGCAAGACAGGATTGGAGTTGGATTGCAAGAAGAGATACCCCCGCAAGGAAAAGAAAGAAGAGTTTATGAAGCAGAAACTGAAAACACACAAAGCAATGGCTAAGCGGGTCAAAATCACCGCCTCTGGCAAGTTTATGCGCCGCAAAGTCGCCTTAAATCACCTGCGTCGTCATAAATCACCCCAGGCAGTCCGTTCGATGGACAAGTACTTTGAGTTGCCAAGAAGCGAAACACGTCGCATGAAGCGCCTCCTGCCTTACGCTTTTTAGCACGGGCATCTGGATTCAGTTGGATTGAATGGAGAATAAACGATGCCAAGAGTAAAACGTGGTGTTCCCGCTCACAAGAGACATAAGAAGATTCTAGAGATGGCCGAGGGCCATCGTAATTCACGTCGCCGACTCTACCGTCCCGCGCACGAGTCTGTTATGCATGCAATGGCCTATGCCTATCGCGATCGGCGCAACCGCAAACGCGATATGCGCCGTCTGTGGATTACACGCATTAACGCTGCTGCACGAATGCATGGCGTGAGCTACAGTAAGCTGATGCACGCTATTCATACAGCCAATATCGATGTGGATCGTAAGATTCTCGCCGAGATGGCTGTGAATGATGAGGCTGCCTTCAGCGCATTGGTCCAGGCTGCTTTGGAAACAGTTAAGTAAAGGTAAGAATCTGGCCTGGCAAGAGAGTGTCCCTGGCTGATAACCAGGGACACTCTCTTGCCAGGCCAGATTCTGAATCGATTATGCCACTCATCACCAGCCCCCATAATCCACGCATTAGCAAACTGCAAGACCTGCACACTACACGAGGACGCAAGAAAAGTGGTCTCTTCTTAATGGAAGGACCAAATTTGCTCGAAGTCTTACTCAATGCTGAAGTTGTGCCGCAGGAAATCTACTATCAGCCCGAACTACTCTCGCGTACCCCCAAAGGAAGATCACTCCTATCTCGTCTACTGCATAGTTCAACCCTTCCTGCTGAGCAACTGGTGCAGGTCAGCGAACGAGTTATTGAGGCGTTAGGAGAGGTGCAAACATCGCAAGGGGTGATAAGTGTTTTGCCCCTCGCAGCATTCAGTCCGACTCTGGTACGTGCGAGACGCCCGGCAGCACAGAGCCAACGACCTGCACTCCTGATCCTTGATGACCTCGCTGATCCTGGCAATATGGGAACGATCTTACGCACAGCCCTGGCTGCTGATGTGGATGCCGTGTTGCTCACCCCCAATTGCGTTGACTGCTACAGTCCCAAAGTTGTACGTGCTGCTGCCGGTGCTCATGTGGCACTTCCTATTGAGACCGATCTTTCGTGGTCTACGATAGCTGAAAGAGTAGCTGCACATTGTGCCAATGCACCCCATGTATTGCTAGCTGAAGCAGGTAGTCCACATATGTATTTTGAGCAAGACCTCATAGCGCCGTTCGCGCTGGTGATTGGCAATGAGGCCCACGGTCCTTCACGAGAGGCAAGGGCATTGGCGACGATACAGATTTCGATTCCACTGGCAAACGGTGTAGAGTCGTTGAATGCAGCAATGGCTACCGGAATTGTGCTGTATGAGGCTGTAAGACAATTAAGGCAGTTATATAGCATCGCCAACGATGACATAAAACTGTAAAGCATCATGCGGCAAGGTGTCTCACTTTCGCCATGTGTTACCTCTCCTCTCTGGCACTACAAATTCGCTGCATCCAGGCTGTTCCGCGTGCGCAAGATGGTCTCGCTGGGTTGCAGCTTCACCAATGCGGCACTGGTCTCCCAGAGTTCGGCCGCTTTGTGCTGATCGTAGGACTCCTGGGACGAGGCTTGCTCGTTCATCCTTTCAAAGTATTTGCCGGTGGTCTGTTCCAGGGCAGGATCGAGCACCAGGTGAGCCAGCCCTTTTGCTGCGGCTTCTGGAGTGGAGAAATCCGGAAACAGGGGCCGCATCAGGGGTAACAACACATTCCAGCCGAAACGTTGGAAGGCGCTGGCATCGCGTGCCAGCCCGGTGCCAGGGGTGGGCCCCGGATTAAAGGCATTGACGGTGATGGGATGCTCCGGGGTGCTGAATCCCTGTGCCTGAAGCCGACGAGCCAGTTCGTAGGCGTAGAACACCTCACACAGCTTGGAGGTGCTGTAGCGGCGCATGCCCACCTGCTGAGGGGTCTCGTTGCGCTCCTCTGCCTCGGGATACTGTTCCGGCCAGGCTAAGGCTCGCGCATCGCGGTAGCGTGGTGGGTTGCGGCCCACGAAGCGATGGAGCGAGCTTTGATACTCGGGATCGTGCGCATCGCTGCTCACAAACACGATGCGTGCCGGGGCGACCAGCTGGCGCAGCAGCAGGTTCACCAGCAGAAAATGCCCCAGACAATTGACGCCAAAGGTCATCTCGAAGCCGTCCTGGGTGTAGGTCGTACCTGACACCACTTGCAGGCCCGCATTACACACGACCGCATGCAAGGGAGGCAGGTCTTGGGCAGCCACCTCACTGGCAAACGAGCGCACGGAGGCCAGGGATGCCAGATCCAGGGGCATCCACTCAATGTGCTGGTTCCCGGTTTGGTGCTGCAACGTGTTCACTGCCCGCGTGCCTTGGAGCTGGTTGCGGCTGGCAAGGACGATGTGCCGGTCGGGGTGAGAGGCGGCGAGCGTGCGCGCATACGCGTACCCCAACCCAGAGGTCCCTCCCGTGAGAATGATCGTTTGGGGGAGGTCATGTGCCTGACTTGTTATAGAAATCTTCTCCTTTTCTTCTCTTCTCAAGAGCCTTGTGCTCTTTCATCGCCATTGTGGTGGCAGAGGTGGAACTGCAAGGCTTAATCTGCTTTCCTGATGTACCCTTGCGATGCGTCAAGCCAACGGAGCTGATGCTCCTGGCCTACGGCTCAGGCTTGACGAAAGGGAGTACTCCGAATAACGTCCGCATGCAACGCGAACAGGATTAGAATAACAATGTTAAGTTAAGTGTAAAAAAAAGAACATTACTGCTGCCGCAAGCCCTGGCATGCCATCTGCCACGCGGTTTCCATTGTCCGCTGAATACGGGAGGCGTCGAATGTGGGCATGCTCATCGCCAGGGAGGCTATCCCATGCACCAGGGACCAGAGAACATCGCTATAGCTCTCCACATCACCTGGTCGCAAGACTCCAGCATCGATGGCCTGTTGCACCGCTTGTTGCCACACCCGAAAGCTTGCAATGCGCGGCTGGCTCTCACCGACTTGCCTTTGTGTCAAGAAATCCGTCCGTTGCAGAAACATGAGTTGATAGTACACCGGGTTCTGCAAAGCAAAGGCCACATAGGCCCGACCGAGTGCGATAAGCCGCTCCCAGGGATCCTCTTGACTGTCAGCGGCCGCCGCCAGTTGTTGGCCAAAGCGCACAAACCCCTCATCGACCACGGTGAACAGCAGGTCGTCCTTGTTGCGAAAGTAGAGATAAATGGTCGTCGGCGAGTAGCCAATGCGCTCGGCCACCTTGCGCAACGAGAAGCGTTCATAGCCCTGCTCCAGGAACAATTCGCCTGCTGCGGTCAGGATGGCCTGACGCAGTGCTTGTTTCTCCTGTGCCTGCCGGTGCCGAATCGCCTGGCGCAGGCGTTGGGCCCGCGTGTCCACTGTGCTTTTTTTCATAACGCTACTCCTTTAGATAACACTGTTATTTTAACAGGCAAATGCGGGTTTGTCAAGGGGTAGATAGGTGATATCCCCTCATAAACGGGGGTGCAGGGGGCTTTGCCCCCTGCCGGGGCGCGGGGTGCCCCGCTCGCTCTTTTTTCCCTCAAGGAGGGCCGCAGGCCCACCAAATAATTATGAGTGGATGTCAGGTAGATAGGCCAATATCCACCCGAAGGCGCCAAGCAAGACAAGTTGCGCGGGAAGACGATAGCTATGAAAAAGAAGGCAGCTCCAATCTCTTCATTGCCTTTGAGCCGAGGGCCTCGCAAAAGGTACCTCGAAGCAACTGAGCAACGAACTAAGAAGGACTGGGCGCTCTTTATGCAGGAGGTCTTCGAAGAGCACTATTCTGAGGTTTCAAAGGAGGCCCTCACCTCTGACATTTCTAGTTTGGTGGACTAGTCACCACAACAAGAACCAGGTCACACTGCAAGGTGTGACCTGGTTCTTGTTGTGACGCTTGCTGTCGTCTCTAATATCACCAGCGGCTACCCATCTCACGACAGGGGTATGGATGATGTACGAGTGAACCGAGCGCACCACAACTATCGCATGAAGTGGGAGCAATGCCAGTATGCGGCATACCACATATCTCGCACACCCAACACTGGACTAACATCACTGAATCCGCTTTCTGGAGCATCCTCTCAACCACTTGCATAGCGGCCTCAGTGCTCTTCATCTCCACCATTTTCTGTAAGCTCATGATGAGTAGCCTCCTGCATCTTATCTATCTCGATAAACATTTATGGCAAACTGCTTATAAAGATAGTCTAGCAGGCACTTCTCATGAAAGTCTATGAAATTAGATACGGGTTCTGGATACTATCCATAATCAAAGGGTTATGGATAATGTCTTTTTTGTCAGGAGCACGCCTGGCACACTCCTGACAAAAAAGACATTATATACTCCTGCCTCCATTCTGTTGATTGGGCATGGTTGAAAAGGCAAAAGGATCAGGAACTGGCGCTGCGGCTGGTGGTTGTGCATTATATGACCACATGCCAGAGGGTTGTGCCGTCGCACTGACCGTGCGGAAGACTCCACTGACCGTCATCTGCTTATCCTGCTCAGCCTCTGGAGACGGGAGCATTGTAAGGTCTGAGGGAGTGATATAGTAGTGATCATCTCGCAGTTTGAATGCCTCCACAGACCCACGCAATTGTTCAACCAATCGAGCAAGTCGCTCCACATTGTGCGCTGCCTCTCGGGTGCTTGAGCTACTTTGTTGTGTTGAATCGGAAACACCCTGCATAATTTGCACGACAGCACTTGATGATTCTAACTGCTGAATGGCTACCTGGTTAATGTTTTCAATTTCTCGCGCCTGGCGCTCCACGACGGTAAAGATGGCTTCAAGTGCATTACCAGCTTCCTGAGTGAGTTTCGACCCTGCTGAAGTTTCTCGTTCGGTATCCTGCATGGACACTGCCACGGCACCGATATCGTCACGAACACTACGGACTATGCGGGCAATCATACTCGCCTGCTCTTTGGCACGTTCTGCCAGTCTCCGGATATCCGCCGCGACGGCACCAAAACCCTTTCCATTCTCACCTGCCATGGCAGCCTGAATGGCAGCATCCAATGCCAGCCGGTTCGTCTGGTGAGCAATATTGGAAATCACCTCCACGATGTTGTTGATTTCACGCGAGCGCTCACCAAGCAGTTGGACCTTGCCGGCTGTGGTTTGCACATTCTCGTGGATGCGGTCCATTCCTCCAACCGCCTGCTGCACTGCCTCGCGTCCACTTTGCGCATTCTGGCGTGCTTCATGAGCAACTTCGTAAAGGATCTGCGAACGGTCAGCAACCAGGCGGCTGGAGTTCGCCATTTGCTCCACTTCCACCGCTGCTTCCGCTATATGCTGGATTTGAATATCGCCACTCTCTACCAGCTGGGTCATGCGATCAAGCACTGTTGCCGTGGTGTTCTCCACTTCGTTGGCAACCAGCTTCACACGCACGACCAGGCTTCCAAGCTCCTCCACCATATAGTTAAAGGAGTCAGCAAGGACCCCCAGGGCATCAGCAGTGACCTCAGCCTGTACGCGCAGGTCACCTTCACCAACGCCACTCACCTCGCTTACCAGTTTTTCTACCTGTGCCTGCAGGTTGTCGCGTTGAGCCTGTGTCTCTTGAATCAGGCGTACAATGTTATCTAACATGTTATTCATTGAGGTTGCCACCATGTAGATTTCATCCCGCCCTATCAGCTTCGCACGCGCACTGGTATCCCCCTTCCCAATACGCCGGGTCAGGGTGGCGAGTTGACGCAGAGGACGAGTAATTGTCAGATTCACAATGTAGCCGATAGTTACAACCACACCGATGGCAACCATAAACGCGATAACCGTCTCCAATAGCACGGGATTCGTCTGTGAAGGACCAACATTAGCAACAACGTTGCCCACCTTCTCTGCCAGGTCTACAACATGCTGCCAACTCTGCACAACGAGTTTATATTTGGCATCTGCATCGAGAAGGATCTTATGTGTTTGTGAGTGGAGTTGCCCGGCTTTCAACGAGAGCAATTCTGCGTCCTGTGCTCGCTCATAATCAGGCCACTGTTGATTCATGACAAGGTCGAGCGTCTTTTTCTGGTCGTCCACAAGCTGACTACCGGGGTCCTCCTGTAACAAGATGGCACGAACATCACTTGCGTTACTGGAGGTTGCCAGTTCGTAGCCCCTTTGGTATTCTGCCGACAGCTGGTTGAACTTGTACTCCAGGCTAAGAATCTCGTTGTAATGGCTCTGTACCAGGGCATTCATTCGAGGATCATGGATACCATACTCTCCGGTAGCGTATACATCAGCATGGTAGCTCTCCAGGAGAGCATTCATGCGTTGCAGGTCCCCCAGTGCTACAGCAGCAATCTTCAGCCCTGCATTGCTGGTTTGAATAGCATTCCCTCGTGTATTCAACAAATTAACGTAGACGCTACCCAGCACAATAATCACGATGCCGGGGATGATAGCCGCCAGCGCAAATGCGAGGAAGAGACGGCGAAATATCGGCATATTGGAAATTGATCTAATCATACGTGCTCCAGTCCCTTCTCACACGGACGGTACGCAACTCCTGGCTAAATACACACTTTCAGTAAATGTAGCATGGCAATCTGACAGAGTGCTACCGAAGTAGTGTACCCTACTTTGTAAAGAAATAAAACTTTTGGTCAGGGAACTAACCTGATTTTCCTATTTTCCGCTGACATCCCCTCATAATGCTTCTGGCGGGCCTGCGGCCCAGATTGAGGAGGAGAGTATGCGAGGACACCTCACTCCTTTCAGACCACCTGGGCGAAGCCAGAACGAAGTTCGTTGGTGGTCTGAATATCACCTCGCGATCCGGCAAGGGACTGCGTCCCCTATTACCTGTCCCCCAGACAGGGTGCCCCTCTTTACGAGTGGATCTCAGATTTTCCGCCCTTGCAGGTAGCCTAGTTTCGCTGCTATACTGTCCACAAGATTAGCATTATATACAGAGGAGCCCCCTCATGTCTACGTACACCGCTGTTCATTGGCCGTTTCACAAGGTGCTTATTGCTAACAGAGGTGAAATAGCTGTTCGGATCATCCGTGCCTGTCGAGAGCTTGGGTTAACCAGCGTTGCTGTGTATAGTGATGCTGATCGCCATGCGTTACATGTTCGCATGGCTGATGAAGCATACCACATCGGCCCATCTCAAGCCAGCAAGAGTTACCTGCACATTCCCACACTGATCGAAGTTGCCAGACGTTCCGGCGCACAGGCAGTCCATCCCGGTTATGGCTTTCTGGCCGAGAATGATGCTTTTGCGGAAGCATGTGTTGCTGAAGGACTTATTTTTGTCGGGCCACCGCCAGAAGCTCATCGTGCAGTTGGAGAGAAGACAGCTGCACGGCATACTGCCAAAACTGTAGGAGTTCCAACCGTACCCGGCGCTGATATAGGGGAGAAAGAGATGGATGCGATGATTGTGGAGACGGCTGAACGCCTGGGCTACCCAATCTTGCTGAAAGCCGCCGCCGGTGGTGGAGGGAAAGGCATCCGTTTCGTGCGTGACCCGAAGGACTTGCTCTCTTCACTTCGCACAGCACGGAGTGAAGCTAAAAGTGCCTTTGGGGATAGTCATGTGTACTTCGAGAAAGCCATCTCTCCCGCACGCCATATCGAAGTGCAGTTCATTGCCGACACCCATGGCAACATCGTCCACCTTGGCGAACGTGAGTGCAGTATCCAGCGTCGCCACCAGAAGTTGATCGAGGAATCGCCCTCTCCCGTCCTGGATGCCGAGCTTCGGGAACAGATCACATCGGCAGCAGTGAAACTCATTCGGGCTATTCCCTACGTCAATGCAGGCACTGCTGAGTTCTTACTGGGCCCGGATCGCAATTTCTATTTTCTGGAGGTCAATTCACGCATCCAGGTCGAGCATCCGGTAACAGAGTGGTGTACAGGCTTTGATCTGGTACAGGAACAGTTCCGCGTTGCCGCTGGTCTACCTCTCTCCTTTACACAGGAGCAAGTCGAGCTTCGCGGTGCAGCGATCGAAGTTCGTATCTCGGCAGAAGACCCTGAGAACCGTTTCCTACCAGCCACCGGCACCGTTGTGGCTCTGGAAGAACCATCCGGCCCAGGAGTGCGTGTCGATAGCAGTTTGTATCCAGGTTTGCAGGTACCATTGTTCTACGATCCCTTGCTCGCAAAACTGATTGTCTGGGGGAGAGATCGCCAGCAAGCGATTGCCCGCATGCGCCGCGCTCTTGCCGAGTACCGGGTCGTTGGTGTACGCACAACCCTCCCATTTGCACGCTGGCTGATGGAGCATCCCCGCTTTCTTGCAGGTGACCTGTCCACGGACTTTGTGGCAGAAGAGTGGGAGACCAGGAAGGCGGAACCGCCGGTTGTTGCATCCGACAATGTAGAGGCGCTATTGATTGCACCTGAGCAGGTTGCGGCCCTGGTCGGCAGCCTGTTGATGAACGAACACATAGAGGCAGAGAAGCTCCGCCGTCATCCAGTATCCGAGGATGGTGCAGAGATGAGCCGCTGGCGTGATGCAGGGAGGAGAGAAATCCTACGCAGGATTTAGGGATGAACTTTGGCGAAGACACTACTGGCATCGGGCAACGCACCCAGGTTTGTCTCGTTAAACGGCCAGTAGACAAAATCCGCTCTCCCAATAATGTTTTGACGTGGCACAAACCCCCATTGGCGTGAGTCAGAGCTGTTGCCGCGATTGTCCCCCATCACAAAGTACTCGTTTGGCCCAACAAGATGATTCTTGAACGAAGAGAAGGGATTGTTCGGGTCATCTTTATTCACATAGAACTCATTCAAGACCACCCCATCGACCGTGACAGTCTGACCAACCACGCTGATTGTATCACCGGGAATGGCGATAATGCGCTTGACGAAGTCCACCTGTGGATCTTGGGGATATTTAAAGACGATCACATCTCCACGCTCAGGGGGATGAAAGAGATACACTACTTTATCAACCAGGATGTACTCGCCGTTGTGCAGTGTTGGCTCCATGCTCTGACCATCAACACGGAAATTCTCGACAGCAAACCGAATGATCAGCACAATGAGCAGCGTCAACGTGATCGTTTCTACGACCTCGCGAATTCGATGGTACCGTCTCTCAAGTTTCTGTCCTTGTTTCAAGGGACCTCCTACTTCTCCTGGACAGGAGGAGGCAATTCGAATACAGGTGGAGTCTTGCCACGCCGTTGGAGTGCCACAGCCTTCAAAAGTTCGATCGACTCATATGGCACATAGCGGCCTCCGAGTGGTGTTGAATGGATACCGGGGCCATGGAAATCAGTTCCACCCGTAGGAATAAGACCATACTCGTCAGCAAGCGCACGCAGCTGCTGCTCATCTTCGATCGTGTAGGGACCGTAGTAGGTTTCCAGGCCAACCATGCCTGCCTCACAAAGTCGAGGCAACCAGTTATGCAGTTCTTCCAATCCTGGCCAGTCAAGAGGATGGGCTAGAACCGGCAGACCATTGGCACTGGTAATCAAGCGTACAGCATCTTCGGGTAGCAGTCGGTAGCGCGGGACATAGGCAAAGCAACCTGCGCCGATGTATTTATCAAAAGCTTCACCAATGGTCTGCACATAGCCCGCCTCCAGCAGGGCTTGGGCAACATGGGGTCGCCCTACTGAACCCAGGGCGATCTCACGCACACGCTCCCAGGCAACATTAATACCCTGTGCGTTTAACAGTTCTACCATGCGTTGGCCACGTCGCTCTCGTGCATCACGCAACACCTTCAGAATAGCCTGGAAGGCGGGACGAGTATACTCAATAAAGTAGCCAAGCACATGGATTTCCCCTCCTATCACGTCGGTGTTGATTTCGATGCCAGGGATAAAGTCAATATCTAGCTTCTTCGCAACCCCTGCAGCCTCGTCAAGCCCGCCAGTGCTATCATGATCGGTAAGCGCCAGCACTCGCAGCCCGATCTCTTTGGCGCGGTGCAGCAACTCCGTTGGTGAATAGATACCATCCGAAGCCGTCGAATGGGTATGAAGATCAATATAATTAGGCATACAATGAACAGTCTCTTTCTACTGCATCCATCTATTACCTGGCGTAATCAACCGAACGAGTCTCACGAACCACACAGACCTTGATTTGTCCCGGGTAGTCGAGGTTCTCCTCGATCGTGTGGGCGATTTCGCCGGCGAGACGATTTGCCGCAGACTCATCGATCTCTTCGGGTTTAACGATGATTCGCACCTCACGACCAGCCTGGATGGCAAAGGACTTCTCCACGCCAGGAAACGAGTTTGCGATATGCTCAAGCGCCTCCAGGCGCTTGATATACAGGTCAATCGTCTCTCGACGGGCACCTGGCCGCGCAGCAGAAATGGCATCTGCAGCCTGCACAATGGCAGCCTCCAGTGTCTGAGGCTCAGCGTCCGTCGCATGATGTGCAACCATGGCATGAATGATCTTGGGCGATTTGCCGAAACGACGAGCAATCTCGCCACTGACGATTGCATGGGGACCTTCCACCTCCTGGTCAATGGCTTTCCCCATATCGTGCAGCAAGGCAGCAGTCTTACATACATTTACATCGGCTCCCAATTCATGTGCGATAGTCGCCGCCAGAATGGAGACTTCAACCGAATGTGCAAGCACGTTCTGCCCATAGCTTGTACGGAAGTGAAGCCGCCCCAGAATTTTGAGCAGTTCCGGCTGCAAACCGTGGATATTGGCTTCCATGGCTGCACGTTCGCCTGCTTCACGCACAATAGCTTCCACTTCCTGCCGTGCTTTGGTGACGACATCCTCAATCCGAGCTGGATGAATACGTCCATCAAGAATCAAGCGGGTCAAAGCCAGGCGTGCTACCTCGCGGCGCACTGGATCGAAGCAGGAAAGAATCACAGCTTCTGGCGTGTCATCAATGATCAGGTCAACTCCTGTTGCTGCTTCCAGGGCGCGAATGTTGCGCCCTTCGCGTCCAATAATACGCCCCTTCATTTCATCACTGGGAAGCGGCACCACCGAGACCACAGCTTCCGCAACCTGGTCGGATGCACAGCGCTGGATTGCAAGGGTAATAATCTCACGAGCACGCGCCTCTGCCTCTTCGCGTGCCTGCTCCTCGATTAGACGTTTGCGGCGTTCTGCCTCTGTACGTACCTGGTGTTCAATACGGCTGAGTAAAAGTTCTTCGGCTTCCTCCTCTGTAAGCTGTGCAATACGCTCAAGCTCCTTGAGATGTTTGTTCTTGAGACCTTCCAGTTCCTCGCGAAGCTGCTCAAGTGAACGTTCGCGAGCTCCGATCTTACGGTCACGCTGGTCAAGCGCCTCGATCTTGCGATCAAGTGCCTCTTCTTTTCGTTGGATGCGCTGCTCCTGGCGCTGCAGTTCAGCACGCCGTTCAGCATATTCATGTTCGATCACCTGGCGAAAGCGTGCTGTTTCTTCACGCGCCTCGTGCAAAGCTTCACGTTGTTGAGCTTCGATTTCCAGGAGTCGTTGCTCGCTGGTTTCTTTCTCGACACGTAAGCGTTCTTCAAATTGTTCTTTATTTCGCGTCTTCCCATAACGATACCCGATAATAACAGCGAAAGCTGCTCCTAGCACCAGGCTCATCAGGGCAACGAGGATCATGACTGGTTCGTACACGTCGGCCTACCTCCAATAGTAAAGGCGAACGGCCTCTAAAGGCTGAAAAAGGGAATAAATTATCAGGGGCACATAGCTCTAACAATGCTATAAAAGGATGCTATGTGCCTAGCATACTATACTAGGAGAGCCGCCAGTACGTCAAGTACGCCCATACAGGGCTTTTCGAATTTGAAAACCCTGGTACTTTCGGTGTATATCGTTGAATTAGCGGCACAGCGGTATATAATTGTTGTTCCAGAAGAGAGATAGAGGATTACTGTTTGGGAGGCTCACATACTCATATTTTATAATTGAGCGGAAGTATAATATAGGGCACAATCGCTTGCAGTAAGGAGCACCTTTTCTATCATGAGCCTCACCCTGTCAAAACATATATCCCCGCCAGATAATGATGCTGGTGGCAGAGCACCGACACGCAATGAAAGAATTCTTGTCTGGCTTCGCACCTGGGAACTCTATCCCATTGTGCTTTTTGCAGGATTTCTACGTCTTTATCGTCTCGATAAATCCCTGTTTATCGTTGATCAGGCCAATCTCTATCGTATTGCTCGCGATGCCTTTACGCAGGGCGGCATTCCTATTACAAGTAATCAGTCCTCCTCCGGTTTTATGCATTCCCCCATCACGGAATATTTCTATATGTTGCCAGCAGCATTCAGTGGTGATCCATTCTGGGCAAACGTTGCGACAGGACTCTTCAACACAGTGGCCGTGCTTCTGGCATATATTTTCACGCGTCGTTATTTTGGTCGTCCGGCGGCGATTATTGTTGCCGCACTCTACGCTACCGGCGCCGCTGCCATCGAGTACAGCCGTTTCATCTGGCAACCTAACCTGGTAGCGCCGCTCACGATCATCTTCATGTTCCCGCTCTTTGAAGGTGTGGTCAAACGACGCAAGGGCTGGCTCGTGCCCGCCTTGTTGCTGTTCGGGATGCTGGCCCAGGTCCATGAAAGCGCCTACCTCCTGATCTTTCCTTTGCTT
>WNGR01001778.1_pt1 | contig 23850 bp, 25 predicted proteins | sample 5407581 | NCBI WGS metagenome assembly WNGR01 (sample SAMN13153383, study PRJNA577476) | soil metagenome | isolation source: 80 cm soil or saprolite under Garry oak tree replicate 2 | place: USA:California | collected 2016-06-15
GGACGAACTTGAGGGTGACGTTGGCCGTCATGCATGCCCGCACCGGCAGCACCGGGTCGGCGGCCTCGGCCGCGTAGGTCACGATAGTGGCGTGCGGCCTGACCACCGCCAGGTCGAGCTGCAGGTTGGCGCCGAGCGCCACCTCGATGACCCGGTCCACCAGACCGAACGCCTTGACCTGCTCCGCCGCATCCTGCGAACGGTAGTTCACCACCAGGTCGGCGCCCGCCTCCTCGGCCAGCGCGGCCTTCTCGGGGCTGCTCACCGTGGTGATGACACGCGCCCCGGCCCGTTTGGCCAATTCGATGGCGAAGTGACCGACAGCTCCTGCACCGCCGGCCACCAGGACGGTCTTTCCGTCCAGCGGCCCGTCGGAGAACAGGCAGCAATGCGCGGTCATGGCCGGCACGCCCAGCGAGGCCCCCAACTCGAACGAGGCGCCGTCCGGCAGCGGGACCGCCTGCCGCTCGGGCACCACGGTCCATTCGGCGGCGGTCCCCCACCGGCGCCCGGCGGCGGCGAGGTACGGCCAGACCCGCTGGCCGACGCGGCCGGAGTCCACTCCGGGGCCCACCGCCTCGATGACGCCCGCGCCGTCCTGGTGCGGGACCTGGAAGTCGTCGATGGGACGCGGAACCGCGCCGGACCTGGCCTTGTAATCGGTGGGGTTAATGCCCGAGGCATATACCCGGACCAGGACCTCGCCCGGTCCCGGCTCGGGCCGGGGGATCTCCTCGACGCGCAGGACGTCGGCCGCTTTCCCGGTGCTCCTGTACAGCGCTGCCTTCATGGATGCAGCGTAGCTCCCTTGAAGATCTTGTCGACGGCGTTACGCGGCCCGTGCAGGGCGAGGCCGGCGAAGCGCAATTCGGCGGCGGGGACCGCGCGCACCACGGCCCGGTTATCGTCGTCGTTGCCGGTCCCGAACATGTCCATGGTGTAGATCGCCATCAGCATCCCCCGGGCCAGCGCCCGCTGGTGCGCCTGGCTGAGGGTCTCGGCGTCGGCCGCGTACACCACCACGGGCTGCCGGAACAGCTCCAGGTAGGTGTTCCCCGAGCCGTCCTCGTACGGCTTGCCGATGACCTCCCCGGTGCTGGCGGCGATGCCGCTGGCCAGGAAGGCCGTCACGTTCAGCTGCTGCCACGGCTGCAGGTCCGCCAGCACCGCGATGGCGATCTTGGTGTCGAAACGCAGGGTCATGCCGCCCAAGTGTGGCCCGCCCGCGCCGCCGGGTCTTGAACGCTGGAGCGGGGGGCCGGGTGATAATCGGGACATGTCCGGGGACTGGGCCAGGTACTGGCGTGCGGACAGCGTGCCAGTCGAGGCGATGCACGCGCATTTCACCTCGCACGTGTACCACCGGCACAGTCATGAGAGCTACTCATTCGGCGTGACCGAAATCGGCGCGCAGGCCTTCACCTGCCGTCACGGACGTCACGTGAGCGGCCGCGGCATGGTGATGGCCTTCAACCCCGACGACCCGCACGACGGACACGCGGCGGACGACAGTGGCTTCACCTACCGGATGGTGCACATCTGGCCGGAGTTCTTCGCCTCGCTGACCGGCACCCCGCTGCCGCTGTTCCGCTCGCCGGTGATCGAGGATCCCGTGGTGGCCGCCTCGGTCCGCGGGCTGCACCAGGCGCTCACCGGGTGGAACCCAGATACCACCGAACTGGAACGGTACGAGCGGCTCGCCGGGACGGCCCGGCTGCTGATCCGGAACGCCCAGGGGCCCGGGCCGGGCCGCGGTCCGGCGCGGGCCGGCCGCCGGGTGGCCGCGCGGATCCGCGAACTCATCCAGGACGGCGCCGCGGACCTGACCGCGGACGACGTGGCTGCGGCGGCCGGGTGCAGCCGCTATGCGGCCTACCGGGCCTTCACCCAGGCCTACGGGCTCGCGCCGAGTGACTACCAGCGCCAGCTTCGGGTGCGTGCGGCGCGCCGGCTGCTCTCCGCCGGCGTCACGCCCGCCCGGGCCGCGGCCGAGGCCGGCTTCGCCGACCAGGCGCACCTCACCCGATGGTTCCGGCGTTATTACGGCGTCACCCCGGGCGCCTACCGGGCGGCGGGGCAGGCCCGGCGTTAGTAAGGCGGCGGGGCAGGCCCGGCGTTAGTAAGATCGCGAATCATGGAGCAGCGGATTCTCGGCAGGACAGACAGGCCGGTTTCGGTTATCGGGCTCGGCACCTGGCAGCTCGGCGCGGACTGGGGGAACGTGTCTGAGGCCGACGCGATGGCGGTGCTGCGGGCGGCGGTCGAGTCCGGGGTCACGTTCTTCGACACGGCCGACGTCTACGGCGACGGGCGCAGTGAGCGCATCATCGGCCGGTTCCTGGCCGGAAACGCCGGGCAGGGCATCACGGTCGCGACCAAGATGGGCCGCCGGGTCGAGCAGAAGGAAGAACACTACGCGCTGGCGAACTTCCGCGCCTGGACCGACCGGTCCCGGGTCAACCTGGGCACCGACCGGCTCGACCTGGTCCAGTTGCACTGCCCGCCGACCTCTGTCTTCGCCTCGGACGCCGTGTTCGACGCGCTCGACACCCTGGTCGCCGAGGACCGGATCGCGGCGTACGGGGTGAGCGTGGAAACCTGTGACCAGGCGCTGACCGCGATCGCACGCCCGGGCGCGGCCAGCGTGCAGATCATCCTGAACGCGTTCCGGCGCAAGCCGCTCGATCAGGTGCTGCCCGCCGCGGCCGCGGCCGGCGTCGGCATCATCGCCCGGGTGCCGCTCGCGTCGGGGCTGCTCTCCGGCCGGTACACCAGGGACACCACGTTCGCCGCCGACGACCACCGCACCTACAACGCCCGCGGCGAGGCGTTCGACGTCGGGGAGACGTTCTCCGGCGTGGGCTTCGAGGCCGGCGTCGACGCCGCGGCCGAGTTCGCGGCCATCACCGGGGCACTGCCGGGCCAGGGAAGCCCGGCTCAATGGGCCCCTTCTCAATGGGCACTGCGCTGGGTGATCCAGCAGCCCGGGGTGACCACGGTGATCCCCGGCGCCCGCAGCACCGGCCAGGCCACGCAGAACGCCGAGGCCGCGAGCCTGCCGCCGCTGCCGCAGGCCGAACTGGACGCGATCGAGGGGCTGTACGACGAGTACTTCCGCGCCACGGTCCACCAGCGCTGGTGAACGCGACCGACTGGGCGACGATCGCCAGCCTGGCCACGGCGCTCGGCACGCTGGCACTGGAATGTCGACCGGCCCGATCCCAGGTAGCCTGCCGGGGTTACCCGCGCGCCAGCCGTTGTCCACAGGAAATCCCCAGCCTAGCCTGTTGACCTTTGAGCAACTTCGGAGCATTCAGCTCTGGTACAGTCGCACCTTGTCGATCACAATTGAGTATCGATATTGAGTCCCGAAGAACCGTGAATACGGAAAAAACCATCCGTTCCGGCCGAGCGAGGCGGGTGACCAGGGCAGGTGCTGTCGCGAACCTGGCGGCGAGCTAAGCCTGCCTGGGGCGCGCTGACCGCCGCGCTGGCGGTCGGCGCGGTCGTGACGCTGACCCCGGCCAACGGCGCCGCGAACGACATCGCCACCGGCTTCGTGCAGGCCGTCAGGCAGCTGGCCGCGCCGTCGCGAGAAGGCGAGGCGTTCGCCGGCACCCCGGCGGTCGGGGTGCTGTTCACCACCTCCGCGGGTAAGCTCGGCCAGCATTTCTGCACGGCGAGCGTGGTCCACAGCCCGGCAGGCGACCTGGTGATCACGGCCGCGCACTGCCTGACCGGCACCTCAGGCGCCGTCGATTTCGTGCCCGGGTACAACCGCGGCCTGAAGCCGTACGGCGTGTGGACGGTGACCAAGGTTTACGTCGACCAGGCGTGGAGTTCGGAGTCCAGCCCGGATGACGACTTCGCCTTCCTGCGGGTCAGCCGGGCCGACTCGAGCGTGCCGGTCGAGGACGTGACCGGGGCGGAACGGCTCGCCACCGGTACCCCGGCCGGCCGCCGGATGGTCCAGGTGGTCGGCTACCCCAACGCCACGAACCAGCCCATCACCTGCCAGAACGGGATCCGGGAGCCGATGTCCGGGCAGCTCGAATTCGACTGCGACGGCTACACCGACGGGACCAGCGGCGGGCCCTTCCTGAGCGAAGTCGACCAGGCCACCGGGCAGGGCCTGGTGCTCGGTGTCATCGGCGGCTACCAGCAGGGCGGCTACACGCCCCAGGTCTCGTACTCGCCGGTGCTCGGCGCGAACGCCGCGGCCCTGTACGACAGGGCGGTAGCCGACGGCTAGGCCGCCGCGGGCGGCGGGACGATGGCGTCGATCTCGGCCAGTTCGGCCTCGGCCGGAGTCCAGTCCGCGGCGGCCGCGTTGGCCTTGACCTGCTCGGCGCTCGTCGCCCCGGCGATCACCGACGAGCAGCCCGGATGGGCGGCCAGGGCGCCGATCGCGGTCTCCAGGAGCGTGACGCCGCGCCCCTGGGCCCAGGCGAGCAGCGCCTCGACCTTGGCCAGCTTCTCCTCGGTCACGTAGCCCTGGCGGGCGGCCAGCCTGGTCCCGGCCGGTATCTCCTGCCCCTGCCTGACCTTGCCGGTCAGCAGGCCGTTGGCGAGCGGGAAATACGGCAGTACCCCCAGGCCGAAGTGCGTGGCCGCCGGGACGACCTCCGCCTCGGCCTGGCGTTCGAGCAGTGACCAGTGGTTCTGCGCGGAGACAAACGGCGTGTGGCCGTTGCGTGCCGCGAGGTGCGCGGCATCGGCCAGCTGCCAGCCGGAGAAGTTCGAATGGCCGATGTACCTGACCTTGCCCTCGGCGACCAGCTCGTGCAGCGCGGCGATGGTCTCCTCGACCGGGGTCACCGGGTCCGGCGTGTGCAGCTGGTACAGGTCGATGTAGTCGGTGCGCAGCCGGCGCAGCGACTCGGTGACCGCGCGCCGGATGTAGCCGCGGCCGCCCTTCGCGCCGGCGGCCGGCCCGTATCCCATGTCCGCGTTCTGGTGACCGAACTTCGTGGCCAGCACGACCTGGTGGCGCCGCGAGCCCAGGATCTCGCCCAGGGCCCGCTCCGAGCCGCCGCCGCCGCCATATGTGTCCGACGTGTCGAACAGGGTGATCCCGGCGTCAATGGCCGCGTCCACCACCCCGCGCGTCCCGTCCACGTCGAGTCGGCTGCCGAAGTTGTTGCAGCCGAGCCCGACGACCGACACCAGCAGTCCCGACTGTCCCAGGGGCCTATAGCGCATACCCACATCCTAGGCTCCGGCGGCCATTGCGGCGTTCCCGCCGGACCGGGCTGATTCCGGCCGGCGCGAGCACGTGATAAATACGCGAGCAGGTTCGGCGATGAGGGTGGCCGGGCCGTGATTTCTTCCCGCCCAGGCCGGCTCGCCGCTAAGTGTCCTGGCACCGCGACCATAGCGGGTAAATGCGCGCCGGGCCTGGAGAATATCCGGCGGGAATACGAGCCGCCCGCCGCCGCGGCCCCGCCAATCGCCGCGCATCCGCGCTTTGCGTCCTTTATCCGGCACGGGCGGGTCGGGGGAACGGCCGGCCCGGACGCGCGGCCGGTTCCGCCCCCCAGGGCGCGATGGCGGGACGAACCGCAGGCCCGAGCGCTGCGGTCGCCGTGAGCACCCGAGCCAGCATCCGCTCGCACGACCATGCCGCCGACCGAGTGGACCCGAGCTTAACGGCCATAATCGGCCCGGCAAGACAGAAGTGTCCGAAGACAGATGTGTCCTGCTGCGAGGGTGCCAGGCCGCCAAAGCTGGGGGGTGGCATGCAATCCCATATGGGATAACATAACGATTGCGAAGGGCGGATGGCAACGCATTGCCACGCAATTGCATGAGACAATTCCGCGACAGCGCGGGAATCCGGGAGGCGTCGTGCCAGAGCCGACGGAAGGGCCGACCGTGCTGCGCATCCTGCTGGGCACCCAGTTGCGCCGGCTGCGGGAGAGCCGCGGCATCACCGCGCAGGAGGCAGCGCGGGCGATCCGGGGGTCGGAGTCCAAGATCAGCCGGATCGAACTCGGCCGGAACGCCATTCGCGAGATCGACGTGCTCGACCTGCTGACCTACTATCACGTCGCGGCGGTCGAGCGGGAGCAGTTGCTGAGCCTGGCCGAGCAGGCCAACCGGCCTGGCTGGTGGCACAGGTACAACGACATCCTGCCCGACTGGTTCCAGTCCTACGTCGGGATGGAAGAGGCCGCGACGTCGATCCGCATCTACGAGCCGCAGTTCATCCCCGGCCTGCTGCAGACCCACCAGTACGCCGCCGCCGTGCTCGCCGTGGGCGACATCGCCATCAGCGAGGCGGAGCGGCATGTCATCCTGCGCAAGGAACGGCAGCGGCGGTTCACCGAGGGACGGCTCAGGCTGTGGGCCATCGTCGAGGAAACCGCGCTGCGGCGGCCGATCGGGAGTACCGAGATCCTGCGCGACCAGCTCCGCTACCTGCTCAGCCTGAGCACCAGGCAGAACCTCACGCTGCAGATCACGCCGTTCGGCATGGGCGGCCACGCCGCGCCGAGCGGGTTCAGCATCCTGCGGTTCAGCGAGGCGGACCTGCCGGACGTCGCTTACCTGGAGCACCTCACCAGCGCCCTCTACTTCGACAAGAAAAGCGATGTCGACCGTTACCTGCTGGCCATGGAGCGGCTCAGCATCATCAGCGCCAGGCCGAGCGAGACACCAGGAATCCTCACCACGATCATCAACCAGCTGGAGGACTAGCCGATGAGCATCCGGAACGGAACGCCCGCCGCTGAACTGCCCGAGGTGACGTGGCGCAAGAGCCGCAGGAGCGGCCCGCAGGGCGGCAACTGCGTCGAGATCGCGCACCTGCCCGACGGCCAGGTCGCGGTCCGCAACTCCAGGCACCCGGCCGGCCCGGCCCTGGTATTCACGTCCGCCGAATGGGCCGCCTTCGTCGGCGGCGCCCGGGACGGCGACTTCGACTAGGGCGGTGACTTCGACCAGGAGCTGGCGAGGCAAGGCGGAGGGCGGTGGACCCGCCGGGACCACCGCCCTCTGCTTCCCCCCCAAACCGTCTACCGTGCGCGCGGACTCGCCGAGGAAGGGGGGGACGGGCGGGGATGGAGTGGGTTAATGCCCCGCCCGCCGCCTCCGCCGGCGCTCAGGAGACGACAAGGCCTAGGTGACCGGGAGGTCGAATTCCCCGTTCTTCGCGCCGATCAGGAAGCATTCCCACTCGTGCCGGTTGAAGACGTGGGGCGTCTTGCCACGGTCCTTTGAATCGCGGACCGCGACTCCCCCTTCGGGCAGGTGCGCGATTTCCACGCACCCGGCAGCGCTGCTTGCGCTGCTCTTGAACCAGCGCAGACCGGTGAGGTCGGTGTCCATCCAACTGTCCTTCCATTGGGTGTTGTGCGGTTTCGGTACACGTCTATTCAGGTGAGCTCGCGCAGCACCCGCTGGATCTCCTCGACCGACGCGGCCGGGGAAAGCGCCGCCGCCCGCATCCGGTCGAACGCCTCGGCGCAAGCCCGTACTTCCCGGTCTTTTTCCAGGTAGATCATGCCGCCCAGGGATTCGGTGTAGGCGACGTCGGAATCGGTGCGCTCGGGGAACTCGAGGATGGCGAACGGCCCGGTCAGCCCGGCGTGAGCGCCGGATTCGAACGCCAGGATCTGCAGCGTCACGTTCGGCCACCGGCTGGCCTGGATCAGGTGCTCGAGCTGGTGCCGCATGATCGCGGCACCGCCGATACTGCGCCTGATCGCACCCTCGTCCAGGATGATCCAGGCGTCGAGCGGCGGGTCCTGGTCGAGGAGCCGCTGCCGCTCCATGCGCAGGTCCACCACCCGGCGGATCTGCTCCTCACTGTCCTTGGGCCGCAGTTCGCGCAGCACCGTCAGGGCGTAATCGGTGGTCTGCAGCAGCCCGTGGATCACGTCCGACTCGTAGCTGCGCAGCCCGGAGGCCTCCGCTTCCAGGCCTACGTAGATGTCGAAACCGGAGGGCAGGACGTCGTCGTAGATCGACCACCAGCCCTTGCGGTGACCCTCGCGGGCCATGTCGACGAGCACCTTGCGCGCGCCCGGGTCCTCGACCTCGTACATCTGGAGCATGGCGGTCAGGTAGGCCGACTTGGTCGGCGCCTTGCCCGTCTCGATGCGGGAGAGCGTCGACGGAGCCAGCCCGAGCTTCTCGGCTACTTCCTCGAGCTTGAGCGAATGCCCCTCGCGCAGACGCCGGAGCTCGGCACCGAGCCTGCGGCGGCGGACGGTAGGGCCAAGAGGCACGAAAGGCTCGCCTCCTCATGCTGCACAGGGTTAGCGTCAGGGAGTTCGCGGAGAAACTCGATGCGACTCAATTCAATTACCAGAGTGTAATCAGGGCACTCCGCATCGTCCCTGACATGCAGTACGATACCGCACATGAGCCGCCGATGAAATCCCATCCGGGATTTCAGCAAGGAAATTTCCTTCACGCACTTGCGTCAAGTGGGCTTGCGGCATCATCATCGGTTCTGGTGCTAGCCCACATGGTCAATCACGAAGGCGCGAATCAGGACATATCGTGCATGTAGAGATATTGAGAGCTCTGCACGGATTTCGGCCATCCGGCCGGTAAAACTGGCCAGCCGCGCCTGATGTGATTCGAATGATTAGTGACGACCATGCGAACCAAGGTGGCAGTTGTCACGGTTGTGACATTGGAGGCTAGCGGAATTTCACGGCACCAGGTCGCGAACAGGTGAGATCACGATCTGGAGTAATTTGGAGGGCTCACAATGGAAACGCCCGAAGGCAATTTCCGACGATCATGGTCCAGCCCGCAGCGCAGGCCGGGGTCCCGCGGGGCCGCCGGCCGGGCGCGCGCGACCGTCCTCGGCTCGCTGATTATCCCCGGGCGTCCCGAACAGGTCGCCACGGCCAGGGCCTTCGTCGCGCGGACGCTCAGCTCACACCAGGTGGGCGCGGACAGCGACGCGGCCACGTTACTGACCTCGGAGATCGTCACTAACGCCGTTCAGCACACCAAATCGGGCGTCGACGGCGGGACCGTCACCATCGTCGTCATCGGCGTCGCGCACGGCGTGCTCGTCGAGATAATCGACGACGGCTCGGCGGGTACGCCCGTGGTGAAGGGCGACCTCTACGCGGCCGAGGGGCACGGGCTTTTCCTGGTCCAGCACCTCGCCGCCCAGTGGGGTTACCTCCGGGAACCGGCCGGCACCACGGTCTGGTTCTGCCTTCCGGCGGCGGACCAGCCGCAGCGGGCCCCCGAGCCGGCCGGGCCCGCAGGCAGGCAGGCCGGACGCGGGCCCGCAGGCAGGCCTGATCACGCCCGGCCCACCCAGATCTGGGCCGCGGCGATACAGCCTGCTCCCGCCTGATCCGCGCTGCTCCGGCCCGATCCGCGCGACCAGCCGCCGGCCTCCCTCCCCGGCGGACCAGGACGCGGATGCTGGCGGCGGGGCTGCGGGGTGGCCCCGGCAGAATAGGAGCATGACCGATTCATCACGCCCGCACGGAACGGGGCCCGGAGTCATCACGCCGGACGGCTGCGCCGTCGACTTCTACGCGCGGATGACCGAGATGGGCGAGCCGGCCATCGTGCACGACGCGATCGCGCCCGGCGCTTCCATCCTCGAGCTGGGCTGCGGCGCCGGGCGGATCACCCGCCCGCTGGTGGCGCTCGGCCATCCGGTCGTCGCCGTCGACGAGTCGGCGGAGATGCTGGCGCACGTCCGCGACGCCGAGACGGTGTGCGCGCGGATCGAGGACCTGGCGCTCGGCCGCCGTTTCGCCGCGGTCCTGCTGGCCTCGCACTTCATCAACACGGACGACACCGTGGCCAGGACCGCGTTCCTGGCCGCCTGCCGGCGCCATGTCGCCGACGACGGCTGCGTGATCATCCAGCAGCAGGCACCCGGGTGGTTCGCGTCCGCCGCCGACGCCGAGAACGAGCGCGACGGGATCACCTTCCGGGTGCGGGGGGTATCACGCCCCGCCGCTGACCTGGTCTCGGCCACGATGGAGTACGTGGACGGCGACCGGGTGTGGACGCAGACGTTCATGGCCAGGCGCCTGGACGACGCCGAGCTCGCCGCGGTCCTCGCCGGGGCGGGGCTGCGCCTGGACCGGTTCCTCACCGACGACCACAGCTGGCTCCGCGCCCTCCCGGACCGGGGCGAGCCGGGTTAGCCGCCGCTCTTGCGGCGGAAGGAGCGGCGGCTGGCCGCGGGGCCGTGGGCGCCGTGCACCTTTCCGGTGTGGTCCACCCCCTCGGCGCTGGCGTGCCCGCTGCGCTTGCGCTCGAGCGCCTCGCGGAACTTGCGCTTCATCTCGTCCAGGCCGGCCTGGTCGGCCTGGTCGGCCTGGTCGGCCTGGTCGGCCGCCCCCGGCGGGCTGGCCTGGGCCGTATCCCCCTCCTGGCCGGCCTCGGGGGCGGTCTTACCCGGGGACGCCTCGGCTCCGGATTGCTCGACGGCCATGCGGACCTCCTGCGGCTAGAAGTACCTACACAGCCTTGCATACCGGAGCCGGTTTCATCGAGCTGGTTCCGGCGGGCGCGCGGGAACCGCCGATAATGACCGGTATGGCGCGACGAGGGGAACCGGGCCAGGGCCGGGCCGAGCTGCTGCGCGACGCCGACCGGCGGGAGGCGTGGATGCTGCTGATCGACGGGGTGCCGCAGTCGCACGTGGACCTGGCGGACCCCGGCTACCTTGATTTCGAGTACGTCAGGCGGCTCGGGCACCTGATCGACGAGGCCGGGCCCGCCGGGCAGCCGCTGCGCGTGCTGCACCTGGGCGCCGGCGCGCTCACGCTGGCGCGCTACGTCGCGCTGACCCGGCCCGGCTCGCCGCAGCTGGCGGTGGAGGTAGACGGCGCGCTGGTGGACCTGATCCGGCTCCGGCTGCCGCCGCGCAACCCCCGGCTCCGGGTGCGCGTCGGCGACGCCCGGGCCGAGCTCGAGCAGCTGCGGCCGGGCTCGTTCGACATGGTGATCGCGGACGTGTTCGCGGGCGGCCGCACTCCGGCCCACCTGACCTCGGCGGAGTTCTGGACCGCGGCCCGGCGTGCGGTGCGCGGCACAGGCGTGGTCGCGGCCAACGTGGCCGACGGCCCGCCGCTGCCGCATGCCCGGGCGCAGGTCGCAACGGTACAGGCGGTCTTCCCGCACGCCTGCCTGATCGCGGACCCGGCGGTCCTGCGCGGCCGGCGGTTCGGCAACCTGGTGCTGGCGGGGAGCCTGGCGCCGCTCCCGGTGGCGGCGCTCACCCGGCGGGCCGCGGGCGACCCCATGCCCGGACGCCTGGTGCACGGCCGCGACCTGGCGCGCTTCAGCGGCGGGGCCAAGCCGGTGACCGACGCGACCGCCACCGGATCCCCCGCTCCCCCGCCGGACGCGTTCGCCTCCTAGGTGGCCGCGTCGACCGCGGCGAGCACGCCGCGGCAGATCAAGGCGAGGTCCTCGTCGCCGGTCAGGTAGGGCGGCATAGTGTAGATCAGGTCGCGGAACGGCCGCAGCCAGACGCCGGCGCGGACCGCGGCGGCGGTGGCCGCGGCCACGTCGACCTCGCGGGTCAGCTGGACCACGCCGATCGCGCCGAGCACCCGGACATCGGCCACCCCGGGCCGGCCGCGGGCCGCGGCCAGCCCGGCCTCGAGCCCGGCGGCCAGCCGGCCTACCGAGGCCTGCCAGCCGCCCGGGTGCCACTGCGGGTCGGACAGCACGGACAGCGAGGCCAGGGCCACCGCGCAGGCCAGCGGGTTGCCCATGAACGTGGGCCCGTGCGCCAGCACGGGCACCGAGCCCGAGGAGATCCCCGACGCCACGGCCGGGGTGCACAGCGCGGCCGCCAGCGACATGTACCCGCCGGTCAGGGCCTTGCCCAGGCACATCACGTCGGGACTGACCCCGGCGTGCCCGGCGGCGAACAGCGAGCCGGTGCGGCCGAACCCGGTGGCGATCTCGTCGAAGACGAGCAGCACGCCGTGCGCGGTGCAGGCGTCGCGCAGCACCCGCAGGTAGCCGGGATCGTGGAAGCGCATCCCGCCCGCGCCCTGGACCACGGGCTCCACGATCACCGCGGCCAGTTCGTCCGCGTGCTCCCCGATCAGCCCGGCCAGCGTGGCGGCGTACCCGGGGTCCACCCCGGCGGCGAAGCCGGCCGGCGGCGGCGGCGCGAATACCTGGCGGGCCAGCACCCCGTCCCACAGCGCGTGCATGCCGCCCTCGGGGTCGCACACCGACATGGCCATGAACGTGTCGCCGTGGTACCCGCCGCGCCAGGTCAGCAGCCGCCGCTTGGCCGGACGGCCGGCCGAGCGCCAGTACTGCAGGCACATCTTGACCGCGACCTCGACCGAGACCGAACCCGAGTCGCACAGGAACACATGATCGAGCCCGGCCGGGGCCATCGCGACCAGCCGCTCGCACAGCCGCACCGCGGGCTCGTGGGTCAGGCCGCCGAACATCACGTGGCTCATCCGGGTCAGCTGATCGGCCGCGGCCCGGTCCAGCACCGGGTGCCGGTACCCGTGGATGGCCGCCCACCAGGACGACATGCCGTCGACCAGCTCGGTTCCCGACCGGGCCAGGCGGAGCCGGACCCCGGCCGCCGACTCCACCACCAGCGGCGGCAGCCGTCCCGGCATCGGTCCGTACGGATGCCACACGTGCCTGCGGTCGGCGTCGAGAAGATCAAGGTCAAGAGGACCGAACGAGCCGGGTGACACGCCCTAGCGCCGGTGCCCGCTCCGGGCGGCCGGGCGCCGTCCGGCCCGGCCTTCCCGCCTGGCACTGCCGTCACGCTTGGCGCGGACCCGGACGGAGACCTGCACCGGGCTGCCGTCGAAGCCGAACTCCTCGCGCAGCCGCCGCTCGACGAACCGGCGGTAGGCCGCCTCGAGGAATCCCGAGGAGAACAGGACGAAGTGCGGCGGGCGGACGCCCGCCTGGGTGGCGAACAGGATCTTCGGCTGCTTGCCGCCGCGCACCGGCGGCGGGGTCGCCGCGACCAGCCCGGTCAGCCACGCGTTGAGCCGCCCGGTCGGCACCCGGGTCTCCCACCCTTCCAGCGCCTTCTCCAGAGTGGGCACCAGCCGGTCCATGTGCCGCCCGGTGGCGGCGGAAATGTTCACCCGGGGAGCCCAGCGGGCGGTATGCAGCTGCCGGTCGATCTCGCGCTCCAGGTAGTGCTGCCGCTCCTCGTCGACCAGGTCCCACTTGTTGTAGGCGATGACCAGGGCCCGGCCGGCCTCAATAACCATGGAGATGATGCGCAGGTCCTGTTCGGTGAGCGGCTCGCTCGCGTCGACCAGGACCACGGCGACCTCGGCCAGGTCCAGCGCGCCCGCGGTGCGCAGAGCCGCGTAGTAGTCCGCGCCCTGGTTCTCCCGGAACCGCCGCCTGATGCCAGCGGTGTCCACGAACCGCCAGGTGGTGCCGCCGAGCTCGATGAGCTCGTCCACCGGGTCCCTGGTGGTGCCGGCCACCGGGTCGACCAGGGAGCGCTCGTGGCCGGCCAGCTTATTGAGCAGGCTCGACTTGCCCACGTTCGGACGGCCGAGCAGGGCCACCCGGCGTGGCCCGGCCTCGGCGTCGGTCTCCTTGGGCGCGTCAGGCAGCGCGTCGAGAATCAGGTCGAGCAGGTCGCCGCTGCCCCGCCCGTGCAGCGCGCTGACCGGGGCGGGCTCGCCCAGGCCGAGCGACCACAGCGCCGCGACCTCGGACTCGGCCCGGGTGTCGTCGACCTTGTTGGCCGCGACCACGACCGGCTTACCGGAGCGGCGCAGCACGCGGGCCACCTCCGCGTCCGCGTCGGTCACGCCCACCGTGGCGTCCACCACGAACAGCACCGCGTCGGCGGCATCCACCGCGACCCGGGCCTGGGCGGCGACCCGCGCGGCCAGGCTCTGCTCGCTCTGCGGCCCCTGGCCGCGGGCCGTGCCCTCCACCGAGGGGTCCCAGCCGCCGGTGTCCACCAGGGTGAAGGCCCGGCCGTTCCAGAGGGCGTCGTAGGCGACCCGGTCCCTGGTCACCCCGGGGGTGTCCTCCACGACCGCCTGCCTGCTGCCCAGGATCCGGTTCACCAGCGTCGACTTGCCCACGTTGGGCCGGCCGACGACGGCGACAACGGGGACGGGGGCAGCCTCGTTAGGCATCGTTACCTGCTCTTCTGCAGGGACGCGGGGACCAGCCCGACGATGATGCCGACCACCTCGTCCAGGCTCAGCCCGGTGGAATCAACCTCGACCGCGTCCGCGGCCTTCCCGCTCTGCGCCGCGTCAAGCCGGTCGCGCTGGTCCTGGTCGGCCCGGGTGGACCAGGCGGCCTCGGCGGTACGGCGGCTGGCCCGGGCCGCGCCGTCGGCGGTCAGGAACACCTTGACCTGCGCGCCGGGCGCGACCACGGTGCCGATGTCACGGCCCTCGGCCACGATCCCCGGGACGCTGGCGATGATCTCCCGCTGCATGGCGATCAGATGCGCGCGGACCTGCGGGACGGCCGCGACGGCACTGACCGCGACGGTGACCTCGCGGGTCCTGATCGCCTCGGAAACGTCGGTGCCGTCAACCCGGGTCCACGGCGCCAGGGGGTCGGTGCTGACCTCGATGGCCGGCTCGGCGGCCAGGCTGGCCACCACCTCAGGGTCAGTGGTGTCGGCGCCGCGGTCGAGCAGCCACCAGGTCAGGGCCCGGTACATGGCCCCGGTGTCCAGGTAGCGCAGGCCGAGCGCGCGGGCCACGCCGCGGGAGGTGCTCGACTTGCCCGCCCCGGAAGGTCCGTCGACCGCGACGACGAGCCCGGACCCACGATCCGTGTCGCTGTCCTGGTCACTGGTCAGGCTGGCTGAAGTCTTCACCCGTGTGATGCTACCGGGGCACGAGTCCGTGCCGGTACGCGTAGCCCACGGCCTGGGCGCGGTCGCGCGCGCCGATCTTCGCCAGCATGTGGTTCACATGGCTCTTCACCGTCGCCTCGCTGACTACCAGGCGCTCGGCGGTCTCGGCGTTGGACAGGCCCGCCGCGATCAGGGTGAGCACCTCGGCCTCCCGGGGCGTGAGGCCAGCCGGCAACGGCGCGGGAGCCTGGGGCGTCTCGGCTGCTATGGCCTCCACAAGGTGGCGCTGGACGGCCGGGTCGAGGGCCGCCTGGCCGCTGACAACCCGGTGCAGAGCCTGCTGGATCTCGGCCGCCCCGGCGTCCTTGGTCAGGTAGCCGAGCGCGCCGGCCCGCAGCGCGTCGAGGACGGAGCGGTCGTCGGCGTAGGTGGTCAGCACGACCACCTTGACCGCGGGATCACGCTCGCGCAGCGGTGAACCACGCGCTCGGCCACCAGGCGGGCCAGTTCGGGCCAGCACTGCCAGCGCGTGACCTGGCGTTGCTAGCCGGCTGGGCGCTGGGCGGCCTGCTGGTGTCGGTGCGCTGCTTCCGGTGGGATCCGCACCGGCCGCGGCACGCGCGGTCCGCGGGGGCTGCGGACCCAGTCCGTTCGGCATGAAAATCACGGGCGCGGCCCGGGAGCTAACGGCGGACCGGCCACCCGCCCGCCTCCAGCGCGTTCAGCAGCGGGCCCGCCTCGGCGGGGCGGACGGACAGCTCGGCGACGCCGACCGGCAGCCCGGGCGAGTGCTCGATCCTGACGTCCTCGATGTTGACGCCGGCCGCGCCTGCCGCGTCGAACAGCCGGGCCAGCTCGCCGGGTTCGTCGCGGATGACGACCTGGACCGCGGTGAACTCGCGCGGCTCGCCGCCGTGCTTGCCGGGAATCCTGGCCACCCCGGCCTGGCCGACCTCGAGCAGCGTGGCGACCGATTTCGGGTCGCCGTCGGTCAGCATCCGGGCGGCCTCGGCCAGGTCGGCGGCCACCGCGGCCAGTACCTCGGCCACCGGCTCGGCGTTCGCGGCCAGGATCTGGGTCCACAGGCTGGTGTCACCGGCGGCGATCCTGGTCATGTCGCGCAGCCCCTGCCCGGCCAGGTCGAGCGCCTCGGGCGGGACGGCCTCCAGGCGGGCCGCCATGGCCGCGGCCACCAGGTGCGGGGCGTGCGAGACGAGCGCGACCCAGCTGTCGTGGGCCGCCGCGCCGGTCCGCACCGGCACCGCGCCGCAGGCCCGGACCAGGGCCGTGATCGTGGCCACGGCCTGCTCGGAGGTCTCCGGAGCCGGGCACAGCGCCCAGGTCCGGCCGAGGAACAGGTCGGCGCGGGCCGCCGCGGGGCCGTGCTTCTCCCGGCCGGCCAGCGGGTGCCCGGGCACGTAGCTGGTCATGTCGCAGCCGAGCGCCCGGGCCTGCGCCACGGGAAGCTGCTTCACGCTGGCCACGTCGGTGTAGCAGGCGGCCAGGTTGCGGGCCTGCGCGCTGGCCAGCGTGGCGGCCACCGCGGCCGGCGGGACGGCGATCACCGCCACGTCGGCGGAGCCCCTGGAAGCCCCGTCCTGCGGCAGCGGTTCCCCAGCGCCCAGGTTGGCAGCGAGGCGGGCCGCCTCCGGATCGGCGTCGGCGAGCCAGACGCCGACGCCGCGCTCGCGCAGCGCGAGCGCCACCGACGTGCCGATCAGCCCCGTCCCGAGGATCGCGACCCGCATCGTGCGCCTTACTGAGCGATGTCGAGGCGGAGCGCGGCGGCGCCGCGCAGGTAGACATGCTGGATCGCGGACCGTGGCCGGTCCGTCTCGATGTGCGCCATCAGCCGCACCACCCGGGGCATCGCACCCGGCACGGCGATCTCCGCGGCGCAGATCAGCGGCACGTCGTGGAAGCCGATCTTGCGCGCGGCCAGGGCGGGAAATTCAGCGGTCAGGTCGGGCGTCGCCGTGAACAGCACGCTTATCACGTCGTCGGTGGTCAGGTCGTTGCGCGCCATCACCTCGGTGACCAGTTCGGCGGTGGCCTCGAGGATCGCGTCCCGGTCGGGGGAATCGACCTGCACCGCCCCGCGAACCGCCCTGACTGTCATCTGCAAACTCCCATCGCCACAGGTTATAGGCCGACTGCGGCGTATAGCTCGCCGATTTCCGCGGTGCTCAGCTCGCGTGTGCTGCCCGGCTTGAGGTTGCCGAGCCTGATCGGTCCCACGTCGGTGCGGACCAGCCGGGTGACCGGATGCCCGGTCGCGGCCAGCATCCGCCGCACGATGTGCTTGCGCCCCTCGTGCAAGGTGATCTCCACCAGCACGCGGTTCCCTGACCTGTCGATGACGCGGAACCGGTCGGCGCTGGCCACGCCGTCGTCGAGCTCGACCCCCGTGGCCAGGCGGCGGCCGAGGTCCTTCGGCACCGGGCCGGTCACCTCGGCCAGGTAGGTCTTGGCCACCTCGAAGCTGGGGTGGGCCAGCCGGTGCGCGAGCTCGCCGTCGTTGGTGAGCAGCATCAGGCCCTCGGTGTCATAGTCCAGCCGGCCGATGTGGAACAGCCGCTCGGACCGGTCGCCGAGGAAGTCCGACACGGTCTTGCGGCCGCGCGGGTCCGACATCGCGGTCAGCACCTTGGGCGGCTTGTTGAACGCCAGGTAGACCAGGCCAGGCTTGGCCGGGATGCGCTTGCCGTCCACCCTGATCACCTGGTGCTCGGGGTCGACCCGGGCGCCGAACCGGCGAACGGTCTCCCCGTCCACCTCGACCCGGCCCGCGCCGATGAGCTCCTCGCAGTGCCTGCGGCTGCCGACCCCGGCCTCGGCCAGGACCTTCTGCAGCCGCACCCCGCCCGGGACGTCGGTCAGGGAGTCCCTGTCCTGATCGTCGAAGTCGTCCTCGTCGTCGGCCTGGAATCTACGGTCGGGCGTTCTCATCCTCGATGTCCTCAATGTTCTCCGGCAGGAACGGCGCCAGGTCGGGCAGGTCATCCAGGCTGGCCAGGCCCAGGCGCTCCAGGAAGTACCCGGTGGTCCGGTACAGGATGGCCCCGGTCTCCTTGTCCGTGCCCGCCTCCTCGGTGAGGCCGCGCAGCACCAGCGTGCGCATGACCCCGTCACAGTTGACGCCGCGCACCGCCGACACCCGGGCCCGGCTCACCGGCTGGCGGTAGGCCACCACGGCCAGGGTCTCCAGCGCCGCCTGGGTCAGCCGGACCTCCTGTCCGTCGCTGACGAAACGCTCGACCAGCGGCGCGCAGTCCTCGCGGGTGTAGAACCGCCAGCCGCCGGCGATCTCGCGCAGGTCGAAGCCGCGGCCCTCGGCGGCGTAGGAGGCGGCCAGGCCGCGCAGTTCGGCCTCGACCTCGCTGCGCGGGCGCTCGAGCACCTGGGCCAGCACCACGACCGGCACCGGCTCGTCGGCCACCAGGAGGATAGCCTCGAGGCTAGCGCGCAGTCCGGGGCCTTCCTCGGGCTCAGGCATCCCGCCGTTCTCAGGGGTTTCGCTGGTCATTGATCGTCGTCGCTTTCTGTCAGCTCACTGACGCTATCAGTGTCCGCCTGACCCGTCCATGTCACGTACAACTCGCCGAGCGGAGCGACCTGCTCGAAGGAGACCACGTCCTCCCGGTACAGCTCGAGCAGGGCCAGGAACGAGGCCACCACCTCGTAACTGCCCGCGGCGTTGGCCGTCAGCCGCCGGAAGCTGGCCCGGCCCAGTTCCCTCAGCAAGGTGGCAATGACGGCGGCCTGCTCCCGGATGCTGATCACCGGGGAGTGGATGTGCTCGGTGTCGACCTTGGGCGGCGGCTTGGGGGTGAGCGCGAGCGAGGCGAGCCGGGCGAATTCGGCCGGGCCCAGGCCGAGCAGCACCTCGGGGAGCAACTCGGCGAACCGGGGCTCCAGCGGGACCCGGCGCGGGAACCGGCGGGCCGCGGCCGTCATCCGGGCGGCGAAGATGGCCGCGACCTCCTTGTACGCGCGGTACTGCAGCAACCGGGCGAACAGCAGGTCCCTGGCCTCGAGCAGGGCGAGGTCCTCCTCGTCCTCCACTTCCCCCGACGGCAGCAGCCGGGCGGCCTTCAGGTCGAGCAAGGTGGCCGCGACCACCAGGAAGTAGCTGACCTGGTCCAGGTCCCAGCGGTCGGAGCGCTCCGAGATGTAGGCGATGAACTCGTCGGTGACCTGGGAGAGGGCGACCTCGGTGATGTCGAGCTTGTGCTTGGAAATCAGCGCGAGCAGCAGGTCGAACGGGCCCTCGAACACGTCCAGGTGCACCTGGAAGGCGCTCGACCGGGCTGCGCCGTCCTGGTCATCACCGGTCAGGTCCGTGCTCACGGTCATGACGGTAGCCGGTCCGGGCTATACCGCGGGCTCACTCGTTCCGCTGGCCTGCTCCTGGCTGGCGCGGCCGGCGTCGGCGCTGGTGCCGTTGGAACTGCTGGCGCTGGCGATGCGGCGGGCCAGCAGGCTCTCCTGGCCGCGGGCGTCGAGATCGGCGAGCAGGACCGCGATCGCCTCCCGGACGATCCGCCCCCGGTCGGCGGCGGCGCCGTAGCGCAGCAACGCGAGCCGGGCGCGTTCCAGGTCAAGTAGTTCCTCGGCGGACAGGTAGACGGTGATCTTCTGGGTGTGTTTCTCCCGCCCGCTGGCCCGGCGCTGATCGCCTCCGTCCGGGCCAGGGGCGGCTGGGCGCAAGAGTTCAGCGACCCCGGGCAGGCTTACCCTCCGTGATCGTCCCCTGCCTGCCGCCACCGCTCCAGTACCTCCTTGGCCAGCTCCCGGTAGGAATGCGCCCCCGTTGACCCGGAATCGAAGCTGGTAATAGGCTCTCCGGCCACCGTAGCGTCCGGGAACCTCACCGTGCGGTTGATTACAGTATGAAAAACCTTGTCGCCGAAACCGTTGACCATGCTGGCCAGGACCTCACGGGTATGCAGCGTCCGCGAGTCGTACATCGTGGCGAGCAGGCCGTCGATGGTGAGCTTGGGGTTCAGCCGACGCGACACCTTGTCGATGGTCTCCATCAGCAGGGCCACGCCGCGCATGGCGAAGTACTCGCACTCCAGCGGGATGACCACGCTGTCCGCGCAGGCGAGCGCGTTGATGGTCAGCAGGCCCAGGGACGGCTGGCAGTCGATCATGATGATGTCGTAGTCCGGCATCAGCGGCTGCAGCACCCCGCCGAGCACGTACTCGCGGCCGACCTCGTGCACGAGCTGGACTTCGGCGCCGGACAGGTCGATGTTGCTCGGCATCAGGTCCATGCCGTCGACGCTGGTCTTGAACAGCACGTCGTGCGCGGTGACGTCCCGTTCCATCAGCAGGTTGTAGACCGTGTTGTCGATATCGTGCGGCTGGATGCCGAGGCCGACCGATAGCGCTCCCTGCGGGTCGAAGTCGACCAGCAGCACCCGGCGGCCTTGCTCGGCGAGGGCAGCGCCGAGGTTTATCGTGGTCGTCGTCTTGCCGACGCCGCCCTTCTGGTTGCAGACCGCGATGATGCGCGCGGGACCGTGCACCACGATCGGCTCGGGATCGGGGAAGCCTGAATAGGGCCTCCCGGTCGGACCCAGTTCTCCTGCCTGGGGCTCGGACAAACGCGTTGCTGCCACCAGTGCGAACCTCCCGTGCTAAGGCCGGGACGATGCCCACGGAACCTGGTTTTGGACTCTAGGGCCTTGACAGGTCGCCGGCAAGCAGGCTCGCCGCATACGCCCGATATCCGCCTGGTGGGTCTCCCGGCGGTAACGGGTGCGGACCCCGGCTAGGACGGCCGGGTCGGCTCGGCCCGGGGAAGCTCGACGGCCGGGAAGTGGCCGTCCATGAGGTTGACGCCAGGGAACTGGCCGCCTGGATGCTCGGTGCCCTCGAACTGGCCGCCCGGATGCTGGCTGCCGGCGATCAGGCCGCGGTTGACCGGGCTCGCCGATTCGCCGTGGGAGCTTGTGAAGGGCGAAAACCGGGTCGCGGATATGTCTCAGCCGATCAGCGGCTATTTCGGTGCTCTCCTGTGGTCAGCTCGTGCGGCTGGGCGGGATGCGGGCCAGGATCACCGTGATGTCGTCTTCGCAGCGCCCGGCGAGCGCCGCGATCAGGGCGTCGCAGATGTCTTCCAGATGCCCGTGTTTACGGGCCAGGACCGAACGCAGCGCGAGGATGCCCTGGTCGAATGAGCGGGTCCGGCTTTCCACCAGCCCGTCGGTGTACAGGGCCAGGATCGCGCCCGGCGGGAGCTTGATGCGGGCCTGGCCGTAGATGGCCGTGCCGAGCCCCAGCGACTGGCCGGCGGGCAGTTCGGGCACCCGGGTGGTGCCGTCGGGTAGCGCCAGGATGGGTGGCAGGTGGCCGGCCCCGGCCAGGGTGCAGGAATGGCTGCCCGGGTCAATGATCGCATAGGCGCAGGTGGCGAGCGTGATGCGCTGCAGCGTAGCGGTCGCGCGGTTCAGTCGCTGCAACAGCTCGGCCGGGGCGAGATCCAGGTCCGCCAGGGCGTGGGCGGCGGCACGCAACTGGGCCATCACCGCGGCGGCCTCCGGACCGTGACCCATGACGTCGCCGACGACCAGCCCGGTGCGGTCACCGGGCAGCGGGATGATGTCATACCAGTCGCCGCCGATGACGTGGCCGGCGGCCGGAAGGCACCGCCCGGCGATCTCCAGCCCGGACGGCATCGCCGGCCTGGCGGCCAGCAGGCCGCGCTGCAGCGCGTCGGCGATCGACCGCTGCCGGATCAGGGTCAGGGCGTTGGCGATGCCCGTCCCCGCCTGTGCCCCCAGCCGGACCGCCGCCGCGGTGTCGCGGTCGCTGAAGGCAGGCAATCCGGGCGCGCGGACCATGACCAGGAACCCGGTCACCACGTCGCGGGCGGTCAGCGGGACCGCGAGGAACGAGGTGTACCCGGAGAGCACCTCACGCCCGTCCGGGCGGATCCGCTCCAGGGTCTGGCCGTCGGGCTGGCTGAATTGCACCGGACGGCCGCTGTTCACGCAGCGGGCACAGGATGAGTCCGCGGCGAAGGCGATCACCTCGTCCGGCGGGAAGGCGGAGGCCGGGACCCGCCGCCCGGCGGGGGCGAACTTGGTGCCGAGCCGGCGCGCCACGATCTGGCCCCCGGCCGGACGTCCGGCCGACTCGCTGCCCTTGAGCAGGTGATCCAGGGCGAACACGCTGGCCCCCGCGGCGAACCCGGGCACGGTGGCGGCCAGGATCAGCCGGGTGATCTCACCCAGGTCCAGGCTGGCCCCCAGCGGCAGCCCCGCCTCGGTCAGCCCGGCCTCGGCCGGGTCCTGTGTCACCTGCCACCTCGGCTTCCGGAACAATGCCAGCACACGGGCCAGCCAGCGGTGAATAGCCTAAACCGGGTAATGGCAACCCTATCCGCCGCAGGGGTACCGATCCGCACGAGCCGGCGCGGTTAGGATGACCTGGAGGCAGGTCCGGTCACGGCGGTACGGGAGACGGCGATGAGCGTGGAGCCAGGCTGGGTTCCGCCGGCGATCGACACCAGCAAGGCCAACGTGGCCCGCGTGTACGACTACTGGCTGGGCGGCAGCCACAATTTCCGGGCCGACCAGGACGCCGCCCGCACGCTCATCGCCATGGAGCCCAACACCCGGGCGATCATGCGTGCCAACCGGGCCTTTCTCGGCCGTGCCGTGCGGTTCCTGGCTACCGAAGCGGGCATCAGGCAGTTCCTCGACATCGGTTCGGGCATCCCCACCGAGCAGAACGTCCACGAGGTCGCCCAGGGCGCCGCGCCCGGATCGCGCGTCGTCTACGTGGACTACGACGAGGTCGCGGTCGCGCACAGCAGGCTCCTCCTGGAGGCCAACCCGGACGCCACGGTTATCCAGGCTGACCTGCGCGAGCCGGCCAAGATCCTCGCCGATCCGGAAACCCAGTTGCTCATCGACTTCACCCAGCCGGTCGCCGTGCTGCTGGTCGCGGTGCTCCATTTCATCCCCGAGGAGGCCGGCCCCGCGCAGATCATGTCGACCCTGCGCGATGCCCTGGCGCCCGGCAGCTACCTGGTCATCTGCCACTCGTGCCGGGACGCGCGGCCGGACTTCGCGGACTCCGCGGCCAGCGTGTACAACAGCCGGGTCGCGGCGCAGGTGTGCATGCGCACCCGCGACCAGATCGCCGGCCTGTTCGAGGGGTTCTCGCTCGTCGATCCCGGGCTGGTCTGGATACCCGAGTGGCGGCCCGATTCGCCCGCCGACGTCCCGGAGAACCCGCAGCAGTACTGGGGCCTGGTCGGCGTGGGCAAGCTCTAGGCCGAGGGGTACGCGCCGGGGCCGAGGTGGGCGGCGAGGGTGAAGCGGCGGTCGGGTGCGGCGCCGCCGCAGGCCAGGTCGGCGGCGATCTCGCCGACCAGCGGCGCGAACTTGGCGCCGTGGCCCGAGCAGGGCGAGCAGACGACGAACGGCCCGCGCCGGTCCAGGATGAAGTCCTCGCTGACGGTCGAGGTGTACAAGCAGGTCACCTCGCCGACCGGCGCGGGGTCCAGGCCGCCGAGCCGCTGCCGGACGAACTCGCGCACCCGGTCCCTGGCCGCCGGGCTGACGATCCCGTCCCGGCCGTCGCCGGTGGTGACCGCGCCGCGGCCATGCTCGCCGATCTTGACCGCGCCCGGCACCTCGCCGTCCCGCCCGGCCGGCAGGCCGTACCTGGCGACCTCGTCGTGGTAGATGAACACCGGCCACGGCCCGGGAACCCGCGGGGCGAAGTGGAAGGCCTGTACCTGCGTGACGGCCAGCGGCGGCAGCGGGACCTGCGCGCCGAGCAGCGGTTCCAGCCACGCCCCGGCGGCGACGATCACCGCCGGCGCGCGCCACGACCGGTCCGCCGTGTGCACCGCCGCGCCGTCGCCGTCCGCCTCGACACGCAGCACCGGCGAGCCGTAGCAGACCTGCGCGCCCCGCGCGACGGCGATCCCGCGCATCGCGGCCATCGCGCGCTCCGGGTCGATCACCCCGCCATCGGGATGGAACATGACCGGGTCGGGGCCGAACGACATGCCCGGCCACCGCTCGGCCGCGGCCCCG